>Ga0257111_1000893_pt1 | contig 12167 bp, 13 predicted proteins | sample LP_taG_6_FD_191567 | JGI IMG/M metagenome (GOLD analysis project Ga0257111, IMG submission 191567) | Marine microbial communities from Northeast Subartic Pacific Ocean, Canada - LP_J_2015_P26_500m | ecosystem: Environmental > Aquatic > Marine > Oceanic | place: Canada: Northeast Subartic Pacific... | reverse complement strand
CTCATACTTCTTCATTAGGTAACGATTCAATTCAGATAAACCTGAACGCGCCTTTTGCCAGTTTAGATACATTGATGTTTTCAATTTCAAATTTGACGGACATGGTAGGCTTGGATAGCAGCTATTCGTTCACTATTTATACAAAGCTAATTGCAGATTACAACGACGATGGCTTAATTGATGTAAATGATTTAACCACGTTTTCCACAGCCTGGATGGCAGAAGATAGCGCTATGGAGCTTGGCCCTGTCACAGGGACAGTGCCCCATCTGATCCCAACACTGGATAATGTATATGATTTACGGGATATTATGATCTTGGCCAGGATGTGGCATTGGTCAAATAATACACCTTCATTAATGCTGGCAAATATAAATCAATATGGACCCCAGCTTGATATACAACAATCAGGTAAAATACTAGATATAACCCTCACAGAAGATGTTGTGTCTGGACAGGTATTAGTTTTGTTTGATCACACTAAACTGGAAATAGAAAATACCATTGATCTATTGAACCAAAATGAAATAATGCTGAAAAGCCACTTTAAAGCAGCAGGAAACCTGCTTATTGAAAAAGTATATTTGACTAAAAAACAAGAAAAACGCATTTCCCTGGAAACGAACTCGTTGGACAAGAAAAATTCATATATTTCAATTCAATTTATCTTTTTGGACCAGTATAATAACACGGTAGCCCAAGGATTCGTTTCTCAAAAAGTCATTGCGATTCCCGATGAATTTTCCTTACATAACAATTATCCTAACCCATTTAACCCTGTAACTACAATTCAATATGATATACCTATTGATGCAAAAGTATTATTAGTTATCTATGATATACTAGGTAGACATGTAAAGACCTTAGTCAATACAAGTCAGTCTGCTGGGTATAAATCAATAAAGTGGAATGGTGTTAATGATTACGGGCAAACAAGCAGTGCAGGTGTGTATTTCTACCACCTACAGACGGTTGGATATTCAAAAGTGCGGAAGATGGTACTGTTGAAATAGTTTCATTAAATAGGTAAACATCAAACCCTGCTCAGTAGCGGTTTTTTTGTTTGTGAGGATGGTGGTAAATTTTATCTCAACATGAAAATTATAATGGATATGAAGGATATTTAATCATGGGCTGTTGTCAATGCCAGGGTATTGAAAATATGTTTGACAAAAAAGCTGCCAAGCGCCAACTAAAACGATACCTTAAAAAAGGTCCAAGCAAAACGACTGGCATGCTGCTGGACGCTATACACAAGAAAGGTGTACAGGGATTAAATTTTTTGGATATTGGCGGGGGCATTGGAGCTATCCAACATGACTTAATCAAAGCGGGCGCTTCAAACGGAACGAGTATTGAAGCCTCATCAGCATATATTGATGTAGTTAAGGAGGAAACACTCAAAAATGGTTTAGCTGAAAGAGTGAATTTTAAACAGGGCGATTTTACCACAACGGCAACAGATGTAGACTCGGCTGATATTGTAACCTTGGACAAGGTTATTTGTTGTTACGATGATATGTCTGAATTGGTGGGACTATCTTCCAAACTTGCTCGAAAAATATATGCTGTTATTTATCCCCGTGATGTGTGGTGGACAAAATTAGCTCTTCCAATGATGAACTTTTATCCCTGGTTAAAGGGCAGTTCTTTTCGGGTATTTATTCACCCTACCAAAAAGGTGGAAAAAATTATCTTTGGGAATGGGTTGAAGCGAAATTATTATGCCACAACCTTATTCTGGCAAGTGGCAATTTTTACTAGATAAGTATCAACTCATAATAAATAATAGCGAAGCACCTCAATGTTAGAAGAATCATTGAACGACGCTGGGATTCGTCTGGGAATGTTCTTAGGCGCGTTTGTTATGCTGGCAGTGTGGCAGATAGTAAGCCCCTGAAGAAAATAGTTTGAGCCTAAACCCCACCGCTACAGTTCCTATCCCTTAGCCAGTTTGGATATATCGCAGTAGTTTTGATACTCTGATATCCAAGAAATAAAGGATTTGTTAGATATAGTATAGATTATGGTATATTAAATACCTTATTTAGAGGAAAAGAAGTATATATAGGCTATAGCATTTTAAAAGGGCTTTATTTTTATATAATACAGCCAACTATTTTTTGAGGGCTGTTTTCTTTTAAGTAAAGGATTAATAATCAAGTTAAATAAAATAAGTTAAGGAATAACAATGAGTGATGTAAAAACAGGAACAGTTAAGTGGTTCAATGCCTCTAAAGGCTATGGATTTATAACTCCATCTGATGGAGACAAAGACTTATTTGTTCATATGAGTGAGATACAAATGGAGGGGTTTAAAACCCTAAATGAGGGACAATCTGTTGATTACAATGAAGGGACAAGTGAAAAAGGTCCTTGTGCAACAAATGTAATCCCTCAATAATTGCTCTTCTAAATACCAGGATAGAGGAGTTAATTTAATACTCCTCTCTTGGTAAGGTCTATACAGCCCTCTAATTAATTGGAGGGCTGTTTTGTTTATATGGGTGGTGGTAGATTTGGGAAATTATGAAAATATCTAACATAATTTTTTCTGTTTTAATGCTCTCGACACCCCTTTTTCCAATTACAGGATATGTTCGTTTAACTGATACTTCATTTTGTATGGATAACTGTTCAATATATTATCTAGAGAATGAAAATGGTGAATTTTTAATCAACGTAACCCAATTGGACAGCATTGAGGTGTTAAATGACTATATTAATAGGTTTGTTGATATTGAAGGATACACTGTACAGTGCGTTGAGTGTGAAGCGATTAATGTAACGTCAATTGCAATCTCGGATGATTGTCAAATACCGGTTAATTGTTTTGTTGATCCCTGTTTAGTGAGTGAATGCACATCTTATCCTGATGCAGAATGTGTAGCAAATTATTGCGGAGGCTGTTGGGCAGATTATTATTTAGATGGTGAACAAACAAATTGTGATTTATCCATGGATTGTGTTGACCTTACTGGAATTGATTTTGGTTTATGTACCATGGCACTTGGTATAGGATGGGTAAACGATAATTGTGAAACTGTTTCAGGTTGTGACTGGGTAGCGGATAGCGTGGATTATACCGCTGCATTTTTTAATTCAATGGATGACTGTATTGAAGCTTGCTTTCTTGCATCTAACGATGAAATCAATCAATTACCCCATGCCTTTAGTTTGTATAATAATTATCCCAATCCATTCAATCCTGTGACAACAATCCGCTACGATTTACCAGAAGATGCCTTAGTCAATATTACCATCTACGATATAATGGGACGGATTGTAAGAACGCTTATTAACAGCCAACAGAATGCTGGCTTCAAATCAATCCAGTGGAACGCTACCAATGATGCTGGATCACCGTTGTCTGCAGGATTATATCTGTATAAGATACAGGCAGATAATTTTGTGCAAACTAGGAAGATGGTATTATTGAAATAAAATCAGCCTTTTCATAATATCAAGCCCCAACAAGTAGCGGAGTTTTTTGTTAATAGACATTTAGGACTTGTGGAGTGTAATATCACTCAGCTGGAATAATTCCTTATGGCTTATGCAGTACCAGCAGCACCCACTGATATATAATTTTATTTTAAATGAGTGTTCGACGCATAAATCTAGTAAAATTTATAAAGGTATATTTATTGGTAAAGAAGAAAAGAATATTGTTTTCAAAGTTGGTCATTTTATATAAGTATAAATATCGTTGTTTAACGAATTAGGATCAAATTATGGGTAAAGAAAAATTAAACGTTGGTGAAATATCCAAACCCAGATTTGAATTTAGATCCTTTGGGAAAGATTTTAATAAACAAGCCGAACGAATGGCAAGATTATCTATCCCTATCCCGGAAAAACTCTGGGTACGTCATTCTCCGGAAACCTATATCATGTCACGTACCAATGATATTAACAATACTAAAATACGTGATGGGAAAATGGATATTAAAACATACGTCCAGACAGTTGACGCATTGGAACAATGGAATCCGCTGACGAAAACAAAATTTCCTGTATCTGCTCATTTTTTAAAAAGAGACATTTTCCCTGCATTTCAAGTAGAGATGCCTGTCTTTGAAAAGACCGAATACACCATGGATAAATTTATGGCTATGGTTAATGAACATCCTGATTTACAAGCTGTCAGTGTGGTGAAAGAACGGTTTGGCTACATGGTAAATGACACCATTTGTGAAGTGGGAAATATTCTGATTAACGGCGCAAAAGTCATGACGATCAATTCTGAATCCACAGAATTAGATGATATTAAAAAAACTGTTATTGATGTAGGTCTTGATGGTGTAGAAAACATTAACTATCTCCAAACTATAAAACGTGTAATTGGCTGGATTGATAAACCACTGGCGAATTAGAAAGGAATTGTAATGGGCAAAGAAATTGAGCGTAAGTTTTTAGTTTCTTTCTTACCGGAAGGCATGGGCGGAACCACCATGCGCCAAGGTTACCTTCAGCCGGAAAAAGAACGAGCTGTCCGCGTAAGGACCGTTCAAAAAGACGGATCCAAAAAAGGTGTCCTTACCATAAAAGGCATAGGTAGCGAAAGCGGGATGAGCCGATATGAATTTGAGACAGAAATTCCCGTTCCGGATGCAGATCATCTGCTCTCGTTATGTGATAAACCGCTGATTGAAAAAACGCGATATAAATACGATTATGAAGATTTGACTTGGGAAATTGACGAATTTCATGGTGTTAATGATGGACTTGTTGTAGCCGAAGTTGAACTGGAAAGTGAGGATCAACAATTTGAAAAACCGAATTTCATCGGTGAAGAAGTAACCGGGCAGGTAAAATATTATAATATGATGCTCTTAAAAAATCCCTACACAACCTGGGGGAAATAGATCTCATTGATGGATTTTGGGGCAAGGGATAAAAAACATAAGATTAGTTTGTTTCCAATAGTTCCACCACAGGAATCTGGTATTCGACCTTAACTATGCCTACTTAATGATTATAGGCCCTGCCCAGATAGGTTTTTTGTTTGTAGATGTGGTGGTATATTAATGGTACAAAGGAGTAAAATATTATGACAGAAATTATTATAAACCAGTCCGTAGCAATTCTATGTGATGGTAATAATATTGAACGAAGCATCCATGGAATGTCCAAATCGACTAAAGCCATGATTAACTTTGATCAATTAATACCTAAACTTTTAAATGGCAGAGGATTAAACAGGCTGATTTATTTTCGTGAGGGTAAATCTATTTCTGAAAGATTTGCTGAACGATTGCATGAAAATTATTATGGATCTGTAGTGCCCTGTCATAAATCAGCTGATATACCGCTTTCTATTAAAGCAACTCAATTAGCTTCGAAAGTAGATACAATCATTATTATGTCAGGTGATTCCGATTTTGTTGAGTTAGTTACTCACTTAAAAGCTGAAGGTGTTAGAGTTGAGATTGCGTCCGTAAAACAAACTACAGCTAAAATACTAGTGGATGAGTGTGATCATTATCATGAAATTACTAGCGATGATTGGTTTATATATAAAGGATCCAAGAGGTCATCATATAAGAAGAAGTAAAAAAATATTATGATTCCTAAAACATAATATAGCACCCCGCCCATTAGAATGGTTTTTTTGTGGGTCTATGGACAAATAGTTGAGGACAAATCGGAATGAGGAAATATTTATTTACTGCTATTGTTTGTGTTCTATTGTTTCAATCCCAGTTCACTGATAATTCAGGTAATTTACTGGGACAGGGTAAACCCGGTGTTACCGATCGGCCTAATATTATCTTTATCATGACCGATAATCATACGAAGCAGGCCATGAGTTTCTATGGAAGTCATCAATTTATATAATTCAACCGATATGAAGATCCATTCTACTGGTGAAGAAGAGAAGTATTCAAGGGGAAACGAAGCATTCAGAATGAATTGGAAACACAGTTGCAAGAATTACAAAAATATTATATAGATTATGAATACTAACAAAGTTTTGATCACGAATGTCTAATGTAACTCGTCGAGAATTTGTCCGCCAAAGCATCCTGTTGGCTGCTGGTATAACGTTAATTTCCTGTGAAGATGAAAAGAGTGATACAATTGATGAATCTCCAGGACAACTCATAGGAAATCAATCATCCAAGGATGTGATTATTATTGGAGCGGGCATGTCGGGGCTAGTCGCCGGGTACGAACTAACTCGAGCTGGTCATGATGTAATCATTCTAGAAGCCCGTGACCGGGTAGGCGGGCGAGTACTGACTGTTCGGGAACCCTTTTCCGATGGACATTTTGCTGAAGCCGGGGCGGCTCGTATCCCGCCAGATCATGATTTAACACTTGGATATGCGGATCATTTTGGGTTAATCCTCGTTCCCTTTTATCCCCAATCCAATAATTTTATAAATGCGACAAACGGAAATCGAACTTTGATTCCTGCGAGTGATTATATCAATGAACCACCTTGGGGAGGCTTCCCAGCAGACCGCAAGGATTTTGTAAAACTTCGGGATGGTTCAGAGAGATTACCCCAGTCTTTTGCTGATTCCCTTACTGAGCAAATTCATCTCTCAACACCTGTTGAATCGATTGAACAAAATGCTGATGGTGTCATAGTACGTGCATCCGGGGGAACCGAGTTTAACGCAGACAGGGCACTCTGTACTGTTCCGTTGCCAGTATTAAATAGAATTCAATTTACACCATTGCTTTCTGATGAAAAAATAGAGGCCATTAACGGTGGGTATAATTATGCCCCATCCACGAGGGTGTTTATGCAATTCGCGAATCGATTCTGGGAGAGCGAAGGGCTAAACGGCTGGGGGAATACTGATTGGCCTGAAGAAATATGGCATCCAACATGGGACCGGGAAGGACCCAAAGGTATACTCATGTCATATATGTATTACGGTCGTGCAGTCGAACTGGATCAATTGATCGAGGAAGACCGTATTCAGCATGTATTAAATCGTTGGGACAGTGTTTTCCCCGGCGTATATGATCACGTAGAGAACGGCGTTTCTCATTCCTGGGCACTACAGGAATGGTCCGGCGGCGCTTGGGCCTCACCAACAGCTGATCAGGATGAAGCGCTGGCTGCACACATAGGGGCAGCTGAAGGTCGAATTCACTTTGCCGGAGAACACGCTTCAGATAATCATGGTTGGATGCAGGGCGCACTCGTTTCTGGACTGCGGGCAGCAATGGAAATACATACAGGGGATTTATATTCATGATGACCATAATGGAAGAAATAATATTAAAAAATTTTGATAAACCAGATGAAATCAGAAAATTTGATAAAGGCCAGTTTGAAATAGTTAAGGTGGCAAATATGACTATTGGTAGAGCTACCTACGCACCTGGTTGGAAATGGTCTATTGATGTTTCCCCACTAGTAGGTACAAAGTTTTGTGAGGTGGAGCATTTAGGAATGGTGATTGCTGGAAGCGCAACTGTTGCATTCAAGGATGGGGAAATATATACCTTGGAAAAAGGGGATATTTTTTATGTTTCGCCGAAACCTCATGATAGCTGGGTAGTTGGTGATCAAGAATATATATCACTACATTTTCTTGGTGCTGAAAAATATGCTGATTAAATATCAGCCCCCACCCAATAGCGGCGTTTTTTATTTATCGCAGAGACTGTTGATTTAATTAGGGTAATATGAAATCCTTAGAACAATTAATCATACATTATGCCCAAACCTACCCAAAAGAAATGGCTCCGCATGATATGTTAAAATTTCTTGATGAAGAAACTGGTTATTTCTTACGTAACAATTATAATGGTCACTTTACCGGTTCCGCTTGGATTATCAGTCCTGATAAATCTAACATATTAATGACTCATCATAAAAAACTGGGGAAGTGGATCCAATTAGGTGGGCACGCTGATGGAGAAAGTGATTTACTAAAAGTCGCTTTACGGGAAGCAACAGAAGAATCTGGAATTCAACAATTTAAAGTTTTGAGTGAAGAAATATTTGATTTGGATATACACGGAATTCCACAAAATAATTCTGAACTTGAGCATCTGCATTATGATGTCCGGTTTTTAATTGAAGCTGACCCTACTGGAGAAGCAGTAATTATCAGCGATGAATCACATGATGTGACCTGGACTCCTTTAGCAGATGTCGTCAAGCTAAATCCGGAAGTATCCATTCAAAGAATGATAAAAAAGACTATAATTATGAAAGACAAGAAAACAAAAAATTAAGATTAATATTTTAATATCAAAACCCAGTCGGATTTTTGTTTATAATAAATTGAATATTTTATTCAATAAGCATAGTTTATTTTCCAGTAATCGTTAAGGAGGTAGCATCAATATGAGACATATGGTCGCAAATATCCAAATTCAACTGGCGGCATTTCTTTGTATTGGCAATCTGCTTATAGCAGTAGATGTCAATGGCGTTGTAACCGATCAGGATGGACGTTCATTGCCTGGTGCTAATATAATGGTAGAGGGTACTAACATAGGAAGCGCCTCAGATAGTGAAGGACGTTTTACTTTTCAGTATGAACCAGAAGGTGATTTTGTAATAGTGGCATCCTTCATTGGTTATTCTTCTTTTCGACAGACCTACCAAGCCATTGATGACCTCAAAGATTTGACAATCCTGTTGGATCAGGGAAACTTGTTTGGCCAGGAAGTAACAGTAATGGCCCGGAAGAAGGAAGAGACGATCAAGGATGTACCGATATCGATGGTGGCCATGCGTAAGGAGACGATTGAGGATATGGGCGCTACATCGATAGAAGATCTGACTGTCATGGTTCCGAATGTGTTTGTACGGGAAGAATCTTCTGTCGATAATTTTAACATACGCGGAATTTCTGGTGGTGCCAGGAACCCTGGCATGGCAACAACGGAAGGTGTTTACCTTGATGGTATTGTAATGGGCAGACCCGATTTTATTGTCTTGGATGTAGCTGATTTGGAAAGCGTGGAATTTTTACGTGGACCTCAAGGTACGTTATTTGGCCGCAATACCATCTCTGGAGTGATTAATCTAATAACAATAAAACCAAAGCCTGGCAGATCTGGCTCTGTAAGAGTTGAAAGCGGAAATGCTGGACACCGGCAGATCAAGGCAACAACAAATTTTCAATTAACTGATAAAATATATCAGCGACTATCACTGAATTCGTTTGATTTAAATGCCCATCAAATCAATGCCAGTGAATATGCTGAAAGTGATGATATTTATAAGGATAACATTGGTATACGTTATGCTTTCCGTGCCTTGCCATCACCAAAACTGACGGTTGATCTAAGTTATGATTATTTTAGTCAATACAATACACAGATGGGTGATCATGTCTCCGACTGGCATTTTGATAGTAATGTGCCCAATTTTAATAGACAGCGATTAGATTCGCTCGCTGTAGAATTGTATAAAGTTTACCCGGAAGATATGCCATATCTTGAAGGTACCGATGGTGATATTACCGATGATGGAAATCAATCATACAATCATAATAGATCCGGCTGGAGCAAAAGGCTTGTACGCAGCATTTCCCTGAATGCTGTATATAAAATTAACAGTAATCTAAACCTCGTTGGAAATTTTGGCCTTCGTGATGGTGAAAGACGCTATTTTAATGATGAGGACGGAATTGGTTTGGATTTGTTGACTGGAAGATGGACGGACCTTGGCGAACAAAAAAGCGCTGAGTTGCGTCTTGAATCAATGTCAAATAAACGTTTTTCCTGGCTTGCTGGTATATACTACTATCATATGGAAGAAAGCCTTGATGGACCGGTTTTCCCAAAACCTTTATTTTTCCACATCTACGCAGGTATCCCTATGTTTCTAGCCCGGCAATATGATGGTGTAACAGTACATCCTTATGGCGGCGGTTCCACCGAGAGTGTGGGGGCCTTTACGTCAGCGGATTATCATTTTAATGAAAAAATAACACTTACTGCTGGGGTGCGATATAGTCAAGATAACAAAGACTTTACATACAGGCAAGATGGCTTACCTACGTTTGGTTATATCCATTTTCCGCCAGACCTGGATCATGATAATGAACCTGATGGCTATTTTGACAGTACTGCTAGTTGGAATGCTGTAACTCCCAATTTGAGTGTTAAGTATGCCGCCACACCGCAGACGAATCTTTTCGGTACCATATCAAAAGGATACAAAAGCGGTGGTTTTAATCTGGATTACGTATCCAGTTGGGAATCGGTCGCAATTCCCTTTAAACCGGAATTCATTACCAACTACGAATTGGGGATCAAAACTGGTAACCGTAAAAATACAATGTATCTAAATACAGCCATTTTTGTAATGGATTATATCAATATGCAGCAGGCTATTTTCCAGGATATTTATGAGGGCTATACAATCAGTAATGCTGCCAGCGCATTGTTAAAAGGAATGGAAACAGAGGTTTCCGTTCGGTTGCTCAATAACGCTTTGACAATTATGGGTGGGCTTGGTATAACCAATGCTGTTTTTAATGTGTTCCGTGATAATTATTTTAATGGCTATTGGAACGAAGGCGAAGAATATACTGACGTTAACGGGAATGGGCAGTATGATAATGAAGAACCTTTCGTTGATATGGATAGCGATTTTTCCGGGAATACGATTTCCTCATTCCCCAAATATACTTGGAATATTTTAGCTGATTTTCGTTTACCAGTCAGTAGCAATATCATGTTTGTGTCCCAACTGCAAGCTGATTTTATCGATGAAAAACAAAGTCAATTATCCAGTAGAGATGAATTCAATCAGTTACGTGATGATGCTCGAACACTTGTTGATGCCCGCGTTGGTTTCGAAATGGGTCCCTGGAGCATATTTGCCTGGGTGCAAAATATGATGGATGTGGAATATATCAGTTGGATAGGTCAAAACGGGTATATTGGCGTGTTGGAACAGGATTATGGGTTACCGCGTCGATTTGGCTTGCGAACTTCTTACAGATTTTAACTGAAAATTACATTCATCTTAGTGGGGCATTAAATTGAATGAGATTTTTGCTGCAGGACAATCAAGAAAAATCCTCATAATTCTTAAAAATTGATACCAGTTTAGGTGAAGCCCGTTATCCCAATTCTATTGCTGGCCAGTATAATCTATGGTCAATTTCAAACATCTGATGCCAAATACAGAGGATTTTCGAAAATTGATTGTCTTGGACTAATTATTTATGGCATTGATGATGATGATTTATTTGATGAGATTGAAAAACTGACCCATTCAATAGCAATTGAAACTTTACCTCGAAATGTAAAATTAGATTATTTTACCGAATGTCCTTTGTACCCATTATCAGTAGAGTTTCATACCATCGAAAACAAGGATGGTACAATTTCTGGCACAATTGCTGTTGCAGTAGAAGCTACATCTGAATCCACAACTATTGAGGTTAAATATCCATCAGTTGATGAGGAAAACTGGTATTACCAGATTGGGTTTATGCCGATAATAGAGGATCGACAAGTGTTTAGTAATGCTGGTAATAAATCCGTAATAACAACAGCCGAAGTACTTATACAAAAGGTATTGGACCAGTTTTTACTGCGCTTGGTTGAAAATCCATGAAGCGGATAAAGCAATTGGACTGGTGAACCATGGGTAAACTATTGATTTATTTTTACTACAAAAAACAATAGTATCTTGCTTTGAACCAATGGACAAATAAATAACCTTGGGGAGGTAGAACAAATGAGTGATTACATCAATATTGAAAAGACTGAATCTGTATTAAAAATAGGGTTTAACCGCCCGGATAAAAAAAATGCCTTAAACGGTGAAATGTATTATGCTGTACGGGATGCATTAATTTCTGGTGCCGATGACGCCAGTGTCCGCGCTGTAATGATATATGGAACCGCTGGTAACTTCACTACGGGGAATGATCTGAAAGAGTTTCTGGATTTTGCTACATCTGATAAAAAGGATTTTCCAGCAAAAGAATTTCTGGATGTTCTTATCCCATATAGCAAACCTGTTATTGCTGCAGTGGATGGTTTGGCCGTAGGCATTGGTGCCACTATGACAATCCACTGTGATCTGGTATATGCCTCAGAAGAGGCTAGATTTCAGATGCCTTTTGTAAATCTTGGTTTGAATCCTGAAGCAGGTTCTTCATTCGCATTGCCCCAATTGATCGGTTATCATAATGCAGCTGAGATCATACTTCTGGGTGGCA
>Ga0257111_1000890_pt1 | contig 12188 bp, 13 predicted proteins | sample LP_taG_6_FD_191567 | JGI IMG/M metagenome (GOLD analysis project Ga0257111, IMG submission 191567) | Marine microbial communities from Northeast Subartic Pacific Ocean, Canada - LP_J_2015_P26_500m | ecosystem: Environmental > Aquatic > Marine > Oceanic | place: Canada: Northeast Subartic Pacific... | reverse complement strand
CAATCAATTTCAACAACAAACCTAATATCCATTTGGCCCACCATAGGCCCCCATGTCGTTCAGTGATCCATCATTATCCCTGTATTCATCCCCGGGGTGACCAGCGTCAATACAAGGTGAATTTGGGAGTAAATGGAAATCTTCAGTGGCCACTTCAAGAAACAGGGGATCGCCTGGAATGTTTCCGTCTAAATCCGCCAGACTTGCCTCTTTGAAACGACAGTAAGCCACAATTGCAGAAGAATTGTCACCCGTTAAAAGCAAATCAAACCCTGTGTGTTCTGCAATAATATTATTTAAAAAAGTCACCGTACTGTTGGTGATAACGACACCTCCCAAAGTATCATCTTCAATAGTATTACCTACAATCGTGTTATTTATCACTTGTCCAGTGGCATTACTGATAAGGATACCTCCCACGTTATCACCCACATTATTAATGACAAAATTATTGTACAGGCTGGCATTTTCAGTAAGGTATAATCCACCCCCTTGTCCTGGGGCCTCATTATCCACAATAAAGTTATTGCGCAGTACTGCGTTACCTGAAGCGTATACACCCCCTCCAGCTGTAGATACACCTATACCCCCAGTCCCGCGTTCTAGTCGAAACCCTTCAAAAATTCCGTTATTGATATTGAGACACCTATCACTATCTGAAGCAATAATAGTGGCCACTTCATTGTCATCGATTGCTTGAACTAGAATATCTTTTCCTAAAATGGACAGGCTCCCCGGGTATTTTCCAGGATAAACTAATATGGAATCTCCATCATCAATCACAGGACTATCAAAAGCCGCTTGGATTGATCCATAGTCATCTGGTATGTATAAAGAAGTTGTTTTAGGAATCGTAGTTTCTCCTTCGGCCCATTTTTCGTTGCCCTGAACATCAGAAAAGGTCACTCGGTATTGGAAATCTGCATCATCGTCGACCATATCAATGTACGTTGTTATCAATGGATTACTAAGGATTGCACGCTGGGTCCATTCTGTATCTGTTAATTTTCTACGTTCAACCGTCACCTTGGAAAAATTTTCAATTATGATTTCACTCCAGGTTAAATGAACGCCAGATGAATCCACCAGTCGTGTAATGCTGTGTTCGATAGTTAAATCAAATAGAGCGCTTTGGCCTGTCTCATCTGTATCAAAAGGCCATTCACAGGCAAAGACTAGAAAAACCAGGATATAGAGTGGTAGTATCCTCACTGTTTTTCCTTCTTATCTGAAAGGGTTAGTTTGAGGGAAAATAATGTTCTATGGGCTTCATAGTAGTTAAAAGGATCAGTAGAGTAATGGGCATAGTCCACAAATGTGACTTGATCAGAAAAAAGGTTTCGTATTGAGTAGCTTACACTTGCGTCAAATAGCCAGATCGATTTTGTAAGCGTTAACGTTAGATTGGTGTTTTCGCGGCTATCAAATAACCTGATTTGAACACCAGCCCGTTCATAAACCCTTGGCCCTTCATAAATGTGACTCATGTTAAGATGGAACATCCCTTTCCGCCAATCAAGAACAAAATGATTAATGGGGCTAGGCTTATTGGGGAAAACTTCTTGATTGCTTACCTTCACAAGGGTCACGCTTCCAATAAATTCTAGGGATCCCCATAATATTTTTGGCATTTTTATCTTTGTACCTAACTCAATACCATTGACGGATGCTATGGGCGAGTTGTATGGAATTGGTAGGAAGTCTTGAATCAGACGATAAGCAATTTTGTCAATATAATGATTGCGGAAAACACTCCCATTAACTACCCAATGGTCGATAGTGGGTGTGGTCATTTGTTCCCATACAAGTTCTCCTCCTACCTCTGTCGTTGATAAGTGTTCCACAAACAGATCATCAGTCAAGACCCCTTGGAACAGCATAGTCTTTTCTTCTGCGCTTATTCCATGGAGTATTGCGTCGGCTTGATTACGTGTTGTAAACCAGAGAAAATAGTCGTTCAAAGTAGGGGGTCTCTTATTCCAACCTTGGTTGAAAAAGAGGTTATACCTAAAGCGCGGAGTTGTGCCCCTTAGATAGGCTCCTAACCGGAAGGTGCTCATTTCTATATTTGATTCTTTTTCGTAGCTGGTTTCCTGGATGAAACTTTGATTCCAGCTATCAGACGCTTGATTATATAGAGAGTCAAATTCGGTGACAGTCTGACTATGGTAATATTGGGCTCGGCTTGGGCGAACACCTAATTCAAAACGGATCGATTCCATAGTAGGTGTGTCGGTAGGAGTCGTATAACGCAAGACACCAGCCCAGCCTTTGTCTAGCCATCTTAATCGTGCATTATCTCCCCAACTCTGTTTTATATCTTTAGGCGTGATCCGGTTGTCACCAAAATACCACTGGTCTTCCATTTCCCATTGGATTGTTCCGTCCCACCGATTCCAGTGAAAAGATTTTCCGATACGAAACATGGTGGTTTCTTCATCAAGGTCTCGAGTGATATTATCAAAGAACGAATCCTGCCATGCCCAGGCCCTGAAACCGTATTGGATATCCCAGTCGCGAGTTCCTAGGATTGATCCATGAAAACTCGCCTGACTTACCGCTAAACTATCCTTCGCAATGATAGAACCAGTGGGGAATTTTATGGAATTGCCAAGCGACAGATGTCTTGCCGAAACCTGCCCATCAGATAAGTCGAACGTAGAAACGAGGTTATTAAAAAGGGATGTGTAGAGCGTACGACCATCATATAATCGCGACTTACCGGAAAAACGTCCACCCAGTCCAAAGGATCGGACACGTAGATTTATGGCTCCTGATAAATCCTGATCTCTTTCATCAGTTAAACCTACATTACGGTACATGGTTACCATGTTGCTTTCCGGTAATTGGGATGATAAATGAATCACGCCCCCAAAATTCCCGGGGCCAAAAAGAACAGAATTTCCCCCTCTTATTATCTCCACCTCGGACAAGTCCATCATGTCAATGGTGGCGAGATCTGCGACACCGTCCAATGCCCGATTGAGCCTAATCCCATCCAAGTAAACTGATATCTCGTTGGCATTACTGCCCCTGACGCTGGCTGTTTGTCGACCAGATGGAGCAGTAGATATTACAACACTACTCATTTCCTGTAGAACCTCCCCGATGTCACGGATACCACGAATCTCAATTTGTTCCAAGGATACATCTTCAACACTACTGGACACTTCCCGTTCTATCTTTTTCCGTTCACCGGTGATTACAATCTCCGCTCCTTCCAATACCGTAAATTCCAGACTTACCAGCACTTCACCCGGGGTTTGGATAGTGATATCCTGCTCAATGTAACCAATATGCGAGACACGAATATTAATGGGAAATTCTCCTTTCCAATCAAGTGCAAACATACCTTTATCATTGGTAGTGATACCGATGTCGGTGTTGAGGATAATAACGTTTGCACCTGCAATTGCTTCCTTTGTATCCCTATCTACCACTGAACCGGTTATTTGCGCATGTAATAAACAGACCGGCAGAAACCCGAGGAATATAAGAATGGTTACTCGAGGGATAGAACGTGACAACATCGTCTATCAATATAGCTCTTTATTACTGGTTCTCAAAAGATGGTTATAGACAGGGAGTACTAAAGAGAATCTACTTCCGTGAAGCAGGCGGGGAAGGGGTATTCTACCACCGTTGTATCTCCACAGTTCCAGAACATAAGAGTTTTATCGGAGTCCATTCTAAGCGCCGTATCCGCAACCACAAGTTCTATTATTAGGTCTTTGGTATAATAGAACCGAGCGTGAACGTATAAACTATCAAAGTCTTCCGAAAACTCAAATTGCCAGGTGTAGCTTGAATTATTATAAATCTTAACCCGGTCACCAGAATCATATAACCAAAACCAATCCCGACTTCCCAGCTTCAAGTTGACCTCAATTTCATCGTCGTAATTATCATAGCCATTACTCACGTACTTATTCCAAATCGTAAGTTCGCGGGTAACGTATTTCATGGGTTCAGTACATGACACAAGATAGGCCACACACGTTATCAATAGCCACCTCACGGTACTTCCTTAGTAGAAGTGTAGACGGGATTCTGCGATAGAAGAATGCAGGTCTAGAACGCTATTTTTAAAGGCCATACCATAATTATCCTAGATATCTATAATAAAAACCCCGCTACTGGGCGGGGCTTGGTTGGCTAATATGGATATAAGGATATCAAGTTAGAAATAAATATTATTCAATAAAAACGCCTGTTGCTTCACTACTACCTCCCTCTACTACATCAAGATAGTTAAGTTCGCCATTAAGCCAATAGCAGGCACTCTCACCAGTTGGCCCTCCGGTCGCCATTCCCACCACAACAACATTCCCATCAGCAACTCGAATATCATTAGCCTGACCTGTTCCAAAAACAGTATTGGGGCCTCCTTCAAGGTCATGAGCAGTATTGTTTTTCCAGTAACGAGGAAATGTACCCCCAGTATTTTCATTATCCCAGTCTCCAATCCAATCCGTGTAACCAGCAACATAAATATCTTCTCCATCGATTGTAATACCATAAGAACCCGTTCCATAAAGACTTATGTCCGAAGTTCCGTCGGGTAAATCTGTTCTAGTTGTATGACGCCAACGAGCGGCCTTGGGTGCATATCCAGTAAGGGGATCCGGTTTCATTGTATAGCCCGCGTAATACCTCATTCTGCCTTCCTCATCAAAGGTAATATCATAGACTTCCCCATCGCCACCGCTGGGTACAGGAAGGTTCGTTCTATTATTTCCATCTAGCCAAAAACACGGAATTATATAATGATGATTGTTCATGTAATAACCGCCAATGTATACAAATCCATTGTTACGAACCCCAATTGCAAATGCCTGCGACTCTCCGTTGGTTGTCAGATTGATCTTTTCACCATTTTTCCAGTAACAGGATCCATTGTCAAACCAGCCGGCAACATAAACATCATCACCATCCACAGCAATCGCTTCTCCTTCCCCCCATTCGCCAGGAAGGTCATACCTGGTTTGGTTGATCCAGTAGCAGGCATCGGATGCTTCCCCTGTACCAGAAGTATATACCGTACCATCAACAACAACGATATCTGTTGCCCAGGCTCCACCGGGAAGTCCGACCCTGGATCCATTTACCCAATAGCAGGCCCCATCGTCATCACTACCTACAATGTATATTGTACGACCAGAAATAACAGGATTACCTTCATTATCTTCATTTTCGTCGTCTCCACATCCAGCCCAATACAAAAGTGGTATAACTATTAATACAATTTGAAATCTCTTCATGTAAGTAATATTACACCGGACCAACCATAAATGTCTACAAATGAAAACATCCTGTTCGGGCTATACATAGGTAGAAAGAGGTTTTCATTGGTTATATATTTGATAGATACACTGAGGAAAATATCAGTTAAGACCCATGGCCATTACAATCGAAAAAATAAGTTATCAGAATAAAAAGGATGCTCGAATTCTTGAGACAGTGCTTACAAACTGGTTTAAAGACCCTAAAGAATTAAACCTGACAAGTCCAAATATGTCCTATCCATTCAATTTTAAAAAATGGGTTATGCTAACTGATGCAGACCAGGAAATTCATAGTTTTGTGATTAAATCTGAGGATTGGATAATTGGAATGGGGAATCTTAAGATTATACCTGACACTAAAAGAGCACATGTATATCATATTTTTATTGATCCAAATTATCGTCAACAGGGTCTGGCAGAAAAGATGGTCCGCCACCTAGAGTTGTTGGGGCGGTCCGAAAAAATGGAAATTATGACTTTACGGGTAGTTCCAAAAAATAAACCCGCTGTAAAATTGTATGAGAAATTAGGGTTTGAAGAAACGGCATCCTCTAAACGAAAAGGTCTTTCTTTCGAAAAAAAGCTTAATTAGACCCTAGAGAAAAGTTAGACATTTAAACCAATTTCAAATCCCACTAACCCTAAAGGTTTAGAAACAAAAACCGCGCTATTCAACGGGGCATGATATGAGTCTAAGGCATTTACAATTGAAAGAATAAAATCATTCCTGGCTAAAAGGCGGCTCCCGCAATTTGGGCAGGACGACAGTAAGGATACGTATTCAGAAAGCTTGGTTCTTTTCCAACTATGTGAACAGGATAAGCATTTCATATTTTAAATCTAATATTAGCCCGCTAAACAATGATCCCCGCTACTTGGCGAGGTTTGGTGTTTATTAATCAAAGAACCTAATATGTAGAATTAACGTGTTAATCGATAGATCAATATGGCTGCGCGAGCTGTTGTTTTCGGAAATGTTGTCAAATCCAATTCTTCTTTGTCCGAGTGCTCTCCAAAACCATCAGGGCCCATCCCCGCTAAAGAAGCATCTACATGTGGGGCCACAAAAGAAATATCTGCTGCGCCGCGTTTTCCAGGGTCAAGTGGTTCCAATTGACCATATCCAAGGTCCACATTTACAGATTCAAATTTATCTAACAGTGCATAATTTGCTTTTGTTGGGGCCATTGGCGGGTAACTGGTTCTGAATATAATCTTTGCAGTTGTACCGGGTAAATTTTGAGATACGATATCCTTCATGTTCGCTATGGCCTTGTCCAATTGTTCTGTTGATATAGTTCGGATACCACCGTGAGCTGTTACGGATTGAGATACGACATTTGTTTTACCAAAAGTTGTACCACGGGACGTTACCGGATCATAATCTACATCAGTGCCTCCAACGATGGTTCCAGGGTTAAACGATAGATATTCCTCTCCTACCAATTCTTCACGAAAAGCATTCACAATTCGAGCTGCTTCAAATATGGCACCATATCCCAGTTTTTCTTTAAAAATTTGAGAAGAATGGCCTTGAATGCCTGTGGTTGTCAGAATCCAAGAGGAAGAACTGCGTCTGGCTACCGTTCCCGTATTCAGTCCATGGGCCCCTTCAAATCCTAGTCCAATATTGGCCCACTTCCCTGCTTCGATTAATTCTTTGCGGACAATTGATGGAGGACCGCCTGTTTTTTCTTCGTCGCCAATAAATACAAGCGTCAGATTTAAGTCTTTCAATACACCTACATTATCCAGTGCTTTCATGGCATAGATCATGGATACATCACCCGCTTTCATATCAGATACACCTGGTCCGTAAGCAGTATTTCCATCCCTTGTAAATTTTTGGAATGGATGATCAGGTTCAAACACCGTGTCCAAATGACCAATCATAACAATTTTTTTCCCTTTGCCACCGCGCATTTCCGCAAAAAGATGACCGGAACGTTTGATAGTTTCAGGGTAAGTCACCCAGTATGTATTAAACCCAAGTTGATCGAGTTCGGCCTGAAATATTTTCCCGACTATTTTATTACCATCGATATTGAGCGTTCCACTATTGATATTCACCACTTTTTCAACCAGACCTATCGCTTCTTCTGTATATTTTTCAACAAATACTTTTATTTTCTTTTCAGCTTTATTTAATCCACCTGAAAAAGCCAGAGAAACAAATAGTAAGCCTGGTAATATTATTTTGATATTGATATTCATTTTTTATCCTTTATCACTAGATATTTCTTCATAATAATTTATTATACTCAATTTTGATAGAGATAATCATCCTCAAATCTAATATTTATCCAACAAACAAAAAAAACCGCTACTGAGTGAAGCTTGATGCCTTTATAGTTTCTTTATTTTTCTACCCGTATCCAACCAAAGTAATGGTTTAACCCTCTTATGATAAGACCAAATAATATAGCAAAAAATATCCAGGAAGGCACTAAAGTGCCTACACTGGGAAGTATAAAACCCAGTATTATTACTAAACCATAAAAAAACAATATCGGTAATACTGCTTCTTGTTTTTTAATAAAATTTTCCTCGTTGAAACTCAAACCTCTTCTCGCCGCCTTTTCTCTTGCGGATTTGATATTGAGATCCATGAACTTATCATATAGTTTTTTCATCTTGGTCTCCTTGTAATATCAGCGAGGTTTTCCCTGCGGTCAGTGGGAATTCTAAGTTCTTTTCTAAAAAGCATCTCACTCACCAATGATTTTAACCAGTACCCGTTTATCCCTCTTCCCATCGAATTCACCATAAAAGATTCGTTCCCAAGTCCCAAAATGCAGATTTCCGTCCGTTACAGCCACCACCACCTCTCTGCCCATAATCTGCCGTTTATGGTGAGCATCTCCATTGTCTTCTCCGGTTCGGTTGTGATGGTATTTTTCCGGGCTTGGATCAAATGGGGCAATTTCTTCCAGCCAGCGCTTGTAATCCTCATGTAGTCCCGATTCATCATCATTGATGAATACAGATGCTGTAATATGCATAGCATTGACCAAGCACAACCCATCCCTGATTCCACTTTCATCAACAGCAGTCTTCACATCAGATGTAATATTTACAAATCCCATTCGTTCGGGAATATTAAACCATAGTTCTTTATGGTATGTCTTCATCACTTCTCCTTTTTCATTGAAACATTGGAAGTATCTAGGATAAACCCAGTGAAAGTTTAATAATCAATCGTTTCATCTATTTCAATAACAACATCTTATTAGTGCTAATGTATTCACCAGCTTATATATTTATTTAATTTCATCCCATCCATGAACTTCTTGATCGACATGGCACCACCTGCTTCCGCCAGTAACCCCAGACCGCCAATGGGTATATGGGAAGGGGCATTAGGAAAACTGGGTTGGGCTAAGATAATAGTGAAAAAAACAACCATTAATAAAATAAGGAATATCAATTTCATACAATCACCTGAAAATTAATTTTTCATCCGTGAATAGTACTGGTATTGTAAAAACAATAATAGATCGCCCTTTCAGATTAAATGTAAGCATCACTAGAACTAAATGTCTAGAAACAAAAAACCTTGTTACTTGGCGGGGCTTACTGTAGAGATAGAGGATTTTGAGTTATAAACTTGGCTAATAAACCATAATTTGAACAATATATTACAATTATTTTCATAAGTTCATCCCATGGGTTTAAAACAAGAATTTAATTTCAGGGAATACTTGACAAAGAATATTGACGGCTATGATGGAAAATATGCCCAATATATTCTAATGATCCCAGTATTGTATGATGCACTATGCAGCATCCTTAAATCCAAAATTTTACCACAGTCGTTACGCGCCGATATTTATTTAACATTCGGTTATCTATTCTATCCTGACGATTTATATCCAGAAGAAGAACTTGGTCCCCTAGGTTTTTTAGACGACCTTATGTTGATACTTGTGGTCCTGCGGAAATGTGCCATACAGGAAAAGATCGGGATTGAATTCATCGAAGAAAATATTGCAGGGCTAGATTATTCGGTCAATCAGCTGCTGACCAGTGATTTTGACATGATAACCAATGAAAACAAAAAATTATTTGATGAATTACTGTCCGTCACTGGCATGCGCTATTACTACCGCTGAATCATAGTATTTCTGCTACATTTCATAAACAGGTATACACCATACCTGATTGACACCACAAACTCAGTGGAGGATCACTTTTTACAAAGCAGGGTAATTTTACAATTTTAGTGCCATATTAAAGTCTATAAACAAAAAACCCCACGAATGTGGGGCTTGATGTCACAAACTTACATAAAATAATTATTTTGTTTCTGTTTCTTCTTCTGAAGTAATTACACTATTGTCTTGTTTGCTATATACATAAAACAAAATAGCAAATACAACCCATACACCGGATTCTACTAATTGGGCCGTTGATGCTGGTAACGCACCGGTGGCCACGTGGTAGATATTCATGGTTACCGGAATTAAGGCAATTATGACATAGGCGCACCCGGCCTTAGACAGGTCATCGCCCAGCCATGTAGGCAGCATCCATGTCACAATGAGCAAAGATGCATAGGCCACAATCATAAACTGCGTAAACAGTTTGATTTCATCAGTGAATGTCATGCCATAGCTTTCCGACATAGCTGCCGGTGCAACCAACATCATCACCGTCATCAATGCGCCGATACCGAAATAAATGCGAAATACGAGTTTAAGATTCATAGTAGCTCCTTTAGGTTTTATATAGTTAACTAATGGTATTAATATAAGCGCAAATGCCTGAACAAAAAACCCCGTGAGGAGGTTATTTGAACTAGAGGCGTTTCATAGCGCTATAGCGAACCCTGTCGTCCCATCGTTGCCAAGTGCACAGCATCTCTGAGCATCGACGCCGCTGTCGGCACGGGTTCACGCTCCCACAATTTGTGAAACGATTTTCCGTAAATATCACTTTCAATTTCGATTGCCATCTCCCAACCGCTACAACTGCCCAAAAAGCTTGCGATTGGCACAGGCCTAGGCTCGACTTGGAAACGCCATTCGCCATCAATACGTTCGGCAGTAGCCACGAGTTTGAGTACTGTGCCTTCCCGACGGCACTGCTGCAGCCGATCGAGCTGCACGTCCTCAATACCACTTACGCTCACATCGGCGAGAGTTATCATCGCGTCCGCGATGCTGTTCGCGGCGATGACGAGCTTGGCGGCAGTGTCCCACCCGCCGACGTCGATGCTCGGATCAGCTTCCGCAATCCCTCTTTCTTGAGTTTCACGGAGCGCGTCTGCATATCTGCGCCCCTTGAGCATTTCCTCCAGAATGAAATTTGACGTGCCGTTGAAGATACCTCGGAAGCCTAAAATTTTGCCGCAAACCATGTCTCGTCTGACAATGTTGAGCACAGGAAGCCCGCCACAAAACGTTGCGCTGTAAAGGATACCCACGTTGGTGTCCGCCGCGAGACGATCTAGCTCTGCTTGAGCAAGCGCCAATGGAGCCTTGTTGGCCAATACGAGGTGCAGCCCGTGATCCAGCGCTATTCTACAATTAGAGAGGCCTGGGTTCCCCGTGTTGAGATCAACCGGTGACGCTTCCAGGAGAATATCGCATTGGACGCTGTCAAGTGCTACCGCCAGGGTCAACCCTTCGTCAAACCCTCGTAACTCACGAAGCTTCAATCCACACCCCTTGTGTTCCAGCAAGTGGGCGAGATCGAACCCATCATCACTGACCGCGACACCGCTGCTATCAACGACACAATAGACGCTGAAAGCAAGGCCATACTTCTCCCTAAGCGTGTCGTCGTGCTCAATTAGAAGCCTGAGAAAACGGCGTCCTACGTTACCCAATCCGACCAGGGTCAACCCAACTCGCTTCATCTGAGACTCACGTTAGGGAATCGCTTCATAATAGCAATATTACACTCCACCAATCCTAAATGTCTATAAACAAAAAAGCCCCCCGTGAGGAGGCTATTTTGGAATGATTATATCAATAACTAGATGATCACTCTTTCATCATTTGCATGCCAAGAGACACATTAAATGCTAATAAAACTAATTGCCCTAGTGACATACCAATGAAAAATGGCATGATCGAGCTTGCACTCATTGGATCCAAATTAAAAATAGTATAAATATGATTCACAACATGCAGACCAGCAAATACTGAAGTGATCTTCATAACAGTTGTATTACCATAACCACGAACAGCCAGTGCTGAAGATAAACATTGGATTCCGCTCCAATTGATGAATCCGAATAACACGACTATACCGATCTCCATCGTCACTCCGAGCGCTGCATCTGTCCATTCTTCTTGTCCAACAACACTCTGTCCCCATAAAATATGGTAATCAAGAGACCAAACGACCATATAGCCGATCGAGCCAAGGATGACTAACACAGTACCCAAGCTCAAGAGTCCATCCTCTTTTTCCTTTTGAAGTAGACTATTGAGGGTATAGACACCAAAGACTAATAATGCAATACCGAGAACAGACATTATTGGATATAATAGGGTAAGATTACCTCCTGATGTGATCTCATTAGCAAAATATCTCCAGATTAAAGACCCTTCTTCTGGCGTACCTCCAAACGTAATCTGTAAGAAAAAAGGGATTGTTAAAAGAGCAGCACCAACACATAAACAGAGGCCCCCTATTTTATTTAGCGATATAGTTTTCATATGATATTCCTTTATTAATAGATAATGTTAAGATTTCACAAAAATAATTATTTTTTGCTGTATTAAAGTCATTCTTTTAATCTGAATCTCAACGGAATTTATCTACGTTAACCTTATAATCTTAATTATCGTTTCAGAATCCTTTTTATCAATATTTTAGTTATGTTTAATATTTAATTATTGTGGAAATAAAACCCACCCGTAATATATTCGCGCCCTTGTTTTAGGCTCATGA
>Ga0257111_1000889_pt1 | contig 12189 bp, 16 predicted proteins | sample LP_taG_6_FD_191567 | JGI IMG/M metagenome (GOLD analysis project Ga0257111, IMG submission 191567) | Marine microbial communities from Northeast Subartic Pacific Ocean, Canada - LP_J_2015_P26_500m | ecosystem: Environmental > Aquatic > Marine > Oceanic | place: Canada: Northeast Subartic Pacific... | reverse complement strand
GAAACTAATGGCGGAACATCGATTAGTTTTTTTGCAATAAAAGGCAATGTAAATATACTTAAAATAATAATTCCAACATGAAATCCAGAAGAGATGAATAAACTTTTATACATTTATCTTTCTTTAAAAGGTTCGGATATAAGTGCTACTTTGGTAAACCCCGAACCGGATAACATTCCCATAATTTCAAGAACTCTCCCATAATTTATAGTTTTATCACCTCTAACAAAAATTCTTGTATCTGTTCTATTATTTGAAACGGCCATAATTTTTGCAATAATTTTTTCATATTCAACTTTTGTTTCTTGTATAAATATTTCTCCTTTTGCATTAATAGTTAGTGTTAAAGGTTCTGTTTCTTCAGGCAATGTGTCCGCGGAAGTTTCGGGTAAATCAACTTGGACGCCAACAGTTAGCAATGGGGCCGTTACCATAAAAATTATTAGAAGAACTAACATTACGTCAACAAATGGAGTTACATTTATTTCGCTAATAGGTTCTTTAACTGAACGTCTTAACTTAAATGCCATGTTAAATTATTGCGAGAAATCTCTTAGAAAAATTTTCTAATTTTTGCGAATATTTTTTTGAGTCATTATTGAATTTATTGTAAGCAACAACCGCCGGTATAGCTGCCAACAAGCCTAGGGCAGTTGCAAATAAGGCTTCGGCTATACCTGGTGCAACAATTGCAAGGCTGGTATTTCTAGATATTGCAATAGATTGAAAAGAATTCATAATTCCCCAAACTGTTCCAAACAAACCTATAAAAGGCGCTGTAGAACCAACGGTCGCGAGAAAAGTATAATTTTTATCAATAACGCTCATTTGTTTTTCTATGTTAATCTCTAATATTCCAGGTAACTTTTCACTTAAATTAGATCTAGATCTAGATTTGATTACCGTTTGCATAGAAGTTTTAAAAAGTTGTGCCATTGGATCGTCTATTGATGTTGGTAAATTATTGTAAAATGTCTCTGCTGATTTAGATTTCCAAAATTTATCCTCAAACTCTTCTGCACTCTTATTTATTTTTCTAAACACTCTAATTTTATCGAAAATGATTGCCCAAGAATAAACTGAACTTGCGATTAATATTATGATTACTGATTTTACAATTATGTCCGCTCTTATAAACAGACTTATTATTGAAAAATCAGTATTGCTAGCAAGACCTATAGCTTGCGAGGATATATCAGCTTCCATTTAACTGATTTCACACTAAAATGTGTCATGAATTTGACTATAAAACTATTCTATTTATTATTTTTTATAATATTTTCATAAAAACTAGCAATTAATATCGCATCAGCTTTATTTAAATCTTTTTTTTTTGATAAAATTGAAGAAATTTTTGGAAACATTTCTATTGCTTTTGTCCTGCTTGCATCTTTCTGTGTATTTATTAATTCAAAATGTTTTTTCCATTTTACTGGACGAACAAAAAATATTGGTAACCGCATAGCAGCACAAACTCCTTTTACAACCCCAAAAGATTGTCCAAAATTAAACATACTTGTCACCCCTTGTCCAGGCATAGCCGAAACTTGTTCCACAACAACATTAATGTTTTTCATGTTGTATTTTTCTATTCTGCTAGATAACTCGTTATACATTTGATGGCCATTAACTTGCCTTTTGTTTTTCTTCCCTTCTGCCATAGTTGGCATTTCAAACACATCTTTGACTTCTCCATTTTCAAAAAAACAAATTGCGCCATTAATTCCTGGATCTATTGATATTATTAACATTTAATTTTCAAATTTTGCATTTGTAAAAATATTTTGAACATCATCATCATCATCAAGTACTTCTAAAAATTTAATCATATTATCTTTATTATCTCCTTTTAAGCTAACTAAATTTACAGGTATCCATTCTAATTCTGTTGAAAGAAAGTTTGAAATATCTTTTTCTAATTTTTTTTTTACCTCATAGATTTCATTCATATTTGTATGAATTTCATGATGTTCATTGTTAGAAATACATTCATTAGCACCCGAATCAATTGCAAGCTCAAAAATCTTTTCATCACTTGCTTCTTTTTTGTCTATTTTTATAATGCCCGATTGTTTAAAATTGTGAGAAGCCGATCCTTGAGTGCCGAGACCTCCTCCATTTTTATGAAATAAAGTTCTTATTTTTGATGCAGTTCTATTTTTGTTATCAGTCAAAGTTTCTACAATAACTGCAGTTTTTTTAGGTCCAAATCCTTCGTATCTTATACTTTCAAAATTTGAGTCGGCATTAATCGAAGATTTATCTATTGCTCTTTCTATATTGTCTTTGGGCATGTTGGCAGATCTTGCTGTTTCTATAGCTGATCTTAAACGAGCATTCATATCAGGATTTTTATCACCAAGCTTAGCTGCAACAGTAATTTCTCTAGATAATTTAGAAAAAATTTTAGATCTCTGTTTGTCAGCTTTTCCTTTTTTATGTTTTATTCCAGCCCAATGAGAGTGTCCAGCCATGATTTAAAATATATTTTTTAATTCTCCTCCAAATATAAAACTATTAACTTTATTTGCCAGGCCGCTCTCAGAATCAGCTTCAACAATAACTCCTGACAAGGAAGCTTCGCCTTTCGCTGGAAAATGTTTTACCGATTCTCTTTTAAAAAATCTGTTAATAGAATTTTGCGTATTCATTCCAATTACTGAATTGTAATCTCCACACATTCCTGCATCAGTTAAATACGCTGTGCCATTTTTTAGGACTCTTCCATCATTGGTTGGAACGTGGGTATGGGTACCAACAACTAATGTTGCCGAGCCATCAAAAAAATGTCCTATTGCCATTTTTTCACTTGTAATTTCTCCGTGAAAATCAACTATTAAGAAATCATATTGATATTTAAGTTTATTTTTTTCTAAAAAGTTTTTAGCTTCAATAAAAACATCATTACATTTTTTCATAAAAACATTTCCCATAAGATTTAAAACACCAATTTTAAATCCTTTTCTTGAGTTATAAATATCAAAACCTTTTCCCGGTGAGTTGTTTAAAAGATTTAATGGTCTTAACAATCTATTTTGTTTTGATATAAAATCGTAAGTTTCTTTTTGATCCCACACATGATTTCCTGTTGTAATAACATCAACTCCTGAATTTATTAATTCATTTGTAATATTTTCTGTAATTCCTACTCCTTCTTTTGCGGCATTTTCACCATTAGCTACAACAAAATCTATAGACCTATCTTTAATTATGTTTGGAAGATTATTTTTAACTGACATGCAACCAGAATCTCCAACAATATCACCTAGAAACAATATATTCATTATTTGATATAATTTTCTGTAAAAATAAAATCTAATTTTTTATCGTGTTCATTTATAGGTAGTTTTTTTATCTCTTGAAAAGAAAAAGCCATACCAATAGTTAATATTTTTTTAATCTTTTTTATTTTTTGAATATATCTATCATAATAACCGCCTCCATATCCAAGTCTAAATTTGTATTTGTTAAAAGCTACCAAAGGAACAAGAAGAATATCTGGATAAACTTTTTTTTTTGGGTAAGGTTCTGGGATTCCAATTTTACCTATCAAAAGAGGTTCTTTGGATGACCATTCAAAAAAATCCATTTTATTTTTTTTTCTAATTATTGGTAATGAAATTTTATGACCAGATTTTTCTAGTTGTTTTAAAATTTCTAAACAATCGATTTCATAATTTATTGGAAAGTATGCTCCGATTTTTTTATTTTTTAATAAATTAAATTTTTTTAAAATATCTTTTAATAAAAAATATTTGAGACTAACAATTTTATAATTATTCTTTCTGTAAACTAAAATTTTTTTTCTTAATATTGTTTTTGGCACTTTGTTGAATTATTGAACTTTTGTATCAACTTCATGTTTTTTTATAAAGCTTTCAATTTCTAAAGTGGCTCTTTCAACTAAATTTTCATAATTAATTTTTTGAGAATTAATTTCACTTTTAATCTTTGCTTGATCTTCTTTAAGATTCGTAATTTCTTTTTCTTTACCATCTTTGTATTCGTAGACTAATGACCTAAGCTCTTTAAATCTTTCTGTAATCTTGTTAAATTCAATTTTTTGTTTGTCAATTTTTTTTTTAGTTTCAAAATATTCATCCATCACTTTAATAGAAGTTATCAACAAAAGTTTATTTTCTCCAATATTACCTAAAGAAGTTTTTAAATTATTAAATTTATTGTCTAAATATAAAGACAATTCTTCTAAGTGTTCTTCTTGACCATCGTCACATGAAAGCAGAAATTCTTTTCCATTGAATTTTATATTTACATTTGCCATTTTTCTATTTCATGCATTAAACTATCTGTTTCCTGATTTAATTCATCAATTTTTTCAGAAAATTCGTCTTCCTTTTTCTTGTCATTTATCTTTCTCTTCTCTATTTCCTCCAACTTTATTTTAAGATTTTCGTTTATTTGTTCTAAAGAATTATATTTTTTCTGTAATTCTGTTTTTTCAATTTCTAATTGATTTTTCTGCTTTTCTAAAAGTTCAAGTTCTGCTAATTCATTGGGTTTATCAATTTCTAAATTTTTTAATTCATTTAGAACTTCTTCAAGTTTTTTTTCTTTTTCATCAATAGTTTTCATATATATATATTTATAATATTAAATTGAGTCACCTAAGTCTATACAGGATAAATTTTTGAATAAACAAAACAAAACTTTAGCAAACGCAGTGCGTTTTCTTTCAATTGATGCGGTGCAGAAAGCTAATTCTGGACATCCGGGTATGCCGATGGGAATGGCCGATGTTGTTACAATATTATTCAAATATTTTTTAAAATTTAATCCAAAAAATCCAAGCTGGCTAAACAGAGACAGGTTTGTTTTGTCTGCCGGACATGGCTCAATGCTTTTATATTCTCTGCTTTATTTAACTGGTTACAAAAGCATATCTTTAAGAAATATTAAAAGCTTTAGACAGTTAAATTCAATTTGTGCAGGACATCCTGAATATGAAACAAATACCGGCATAGAAACAACAACCGGACCACTTGGACAAGGAATATCTAACGCGATTGGTTTTGCAATTGCTGAACAAATTTTACAAAAAAAAATAGGAAAAGAAGTAATTAATCACAAAACTTATGTTTTGGCTGGAGACGGTTGTTTAATGGAAGGTATAAGTCATGAAGCAATGAGTCTTGCGGGTCACTTAAAATTGAAAAATTTAGTTATGTTGTTTGATAATAATTCAATATCAATTGATGGACCCACAAGCTTAGCAGTATCGGATAATTTCAAAAAAAGATTTGAAAGTTATGGCTGGAATTATTTAGCAATAGACGGTCACAACGAAAAAGAAATTTTAAATGCATTTAAAAAATCTCAAAAAGCAAAAAAACCAACTGTAATTTCATGTAAAACAAAAATAGGATATGGTTCACCTAATAAATCAGGAAAAGCTTCTTCACATGGAAGCCCTTTAGGTGAAGATGAAATAAAATTAGTAAGAAAAGAATTAAAATGGAAACATAAAAAATTTGAAATACCAAATTATATTTTAAGTGAATGGAGAAAAATAGGAAATAATGGAGCAAAGCTTGAGGCAAGATGGAGTGGAATCTATAACAAAAAAAAAAGTAAAATAGGAAAAATATTAAAAAATAATTTTAACAAATCAATCAAAACTGAAAAAATAAATGCAACTAAAGAAATTAAAAGCTTAGCAACTCGAAAATCATCAGAATTAATGTTAAGTGCTTTGACAAAAGATAAAAATACACTAATTGGTGGATCGGCAGATTTAGCTGGTTCAAACAATACAAAAACAAAATATCAAAAAGTAATCAGACCAAATGATTTTGGAGGCAACTATATTCATTATGGCGTTAGAGAACATGCAATGTGTGGGATAATGAATGGTCTGGCGCTTCATAGCAAATTTATTCCATATGGAGGAACGTTTCTGATTTTTTCTGACTACTGTAAACCTTCTATTAGATTATCAGCAATGATGAGGCAAAGAGTTATTTATGTGATGACTCACGATTCAATAGGCTTAGGTGAGGATGGACCAACACACCAACCAATAGAACAATTATCCGGTTTGAGGGCAATTCCTAATTTAAATATTTTGAGACCAGCAGATCGAACCGAAACAATTGAATGTTGGGAGCTAGCATTAAAAAGTTTAAATACACCAAGTGTCTTGTCATTAACAAGGCAAAATCTTAATCCTATAAGAAAAAAATACTCAAAAATTAATAAATGCGCTTTTGGTGCTTATGAAGTTTTAAGAACTAATAATAAAATTAAATTAACTATACTTGCAAGTGGTTCTGAGGTTAATTTAGCTATTGATACTAGCCACAAATTAGCCAAATATAAAATATACTCTAAGGTAATATCGGTACCATCTCATGAGCTATTTGAATTACAGTCAAAATCATACAAAAATAAAATTCTTAATGAAACAAAGTATAAAATTTCTATAGAAGCCGCTTCAACTGATTGTTGGAAAAAATTTATTGGAAAGGATGGTTTGTGTTTTGGTATAGATATTTTTGGAAAAAGTGCTCCTTATAATGATGTATTTAAATACTTTGGTTTAACAAGAGAAAATATAGTAAATAAAATAAAAAAAATGATTAATAATTAGATATGACGATCAAAATTGGAATAAATGGCATGGGTAGAATTGGTAGGATGGTGATTAGGTCTATTGTAGAAAATAATAATAAAAATATAGAAATTAAACACATTAATAACAGAACTGATTTAACAAATAGTAGTCAGTTACTTAAATATGATTCAATACATGGAAAATTTAATGCTGATATTAAATTTAATGAAAAAAATTTATTTATTAATAATAAAAGAATTTCTTATTCAAGAGAGACAGAATTAAATAAAATTAATTGGAAAAAAAATGGTGTGGATATTGTTTTAGAATGTACAGGAAAAAATAATTCTAAAGAAAAATCTTTTCAACATATCAAAAATGGAGCAAAAAAAGTAATTGTTTCAGCTCCGTGCAAAAATGCCGATAAAACAATTGTCTATGGCGTAAACCATAAATCAATAAATAAAAATGACTTAGTAATTTCAGCGGCTTCTTGTACTACAAATTGTCTTGCACCAGTTGCTTATATTCTTAACAAAGATTTTAAAATAGAAAAAGGCTTTATGACGACTATTCATTCATACACTACTGACCAAAGACTTTTAGATAATTCTCACAAAGATCCAAGAAGAGCAAGATCTGCAGGCCAATCTATTGTTCCAACTTCTACTGGAGCTTCAAAAACTCTAGGTGAAATTATACCAGAACTAAAAGGGAAAATTGAAGGATTGGCAATGAGAGTTCCTACTCCTAATGTTTCATTAGTAGACTTAGTATTTAATTCGAAAAAAAAACTGTCTATTAATAAAATTAATGATTCATTTAAGAAAGCTTCAAAAAAAAATTTAAAAAACATCCTAGAAGTCACAGAAGAAAAACTTGTTTCGATCGATTTTAATCACAATTCTAATTCTGCAATCGTAGATTTATCTCTAACTAATGTTGTTGGAAATAAAATGGGCAAAGTTTCAGCATGGTATGACAATGAATGGGGCTTTGCATCAAGAATGTGCGATTTAGCAAAATATATTCATAAAATTTAACTTTTTATGAAAAATATTTTAAATCAAAATATAATTTTTAAAAATAAAAAAGTTTTACTTAGAGTTGATTTAAATGTTCCAATGAAAAATGGATCCATAACTGAATCATCTAGAATAGAAAAAATAATACCAACTATAAAAACACTATTAGAAAAAGAAGCAAAAATAATAATTTTATCTCATATTGGCAGACCAAAAGGAAAGATTATTAAGGGCATGTCTTTAGAACCTATTTCAAAAAAATTAGCATCTTTATTAAATAAAAATGTCTTGTTTAACAAAAACATAATAAACGATAAAACTCTGGCAGAAGTAAACAAAATCCAAAATGGATCTATAATGATGTTGGAAAATATTCGTTTTAACGAAGGAGAAGAATCTAACGATAGTGAATTTTCCAAAAAATTATCAAATTTAGGTGATATATATGTTAATGATGCTTTTTCATGTTCTCACAGATCCCACGCCTCTGTTGAGGGAATAACAAAATATATTCCTTCATATTTTGGATTACAAATTACTCAAGAAATTGAAGCTTTAGAAAAAATAACTTCTGAAATAAAAAAACCAGTTACACTTATCATAGGAGGTTCAAAAATTTCAACAAAAATTAATATTATTAATAATTTAGTAAAAAAATTTAATAATATAATTATTGTAGGAGGCATGGCTAACACAATGCTAAAACATGCAGGTTCAAAAGTGGGAAAATCAATATATGAAAATGATTGCGGATCATTAATAAAAGAAATCTTAAATATTTCAAAAAAGTTTGATTGCAAAATTACATGTCCTGTAGATGTCGTTGTTTCAAAAAATATTGAAGGTGTTGGCAAAAATAAGAATATAAAAGAAATAAATGATGACGAAATGATATTGGATATTGGGCCAAAAACAATTTCTACGATAAAAAAAATAATTAATGATTCAAATACAGTGCTTTGGAATGGACCTGCTGGATATTTTGAAAATCCAAACTTCCAAACTGGCACTAAAGAAATACTAAAAATAATTTCACAAAAAACGATTAATGATAAAATTTTTTCTGTAGCTGGAGGAGGTGAAACCGTTGCCGCAATAAATAAATTTAAAAAGTTAGAATCGTTTACTTTCGTTTCAACTGCCGGTGGAGCTTTTTTAGAATATCTTGAAGGAAAAACTTTACCTGGTATAAAAGCATTAAACCAAAATGTCTGAATTAAATAATATTGCATTAAAAATTATTGGAAATGGAAAAGGAATTCTAGCAGCTGATGAAAGCACAGGAACAATGACTAAGAGACTTAATAGCGTTAACGTGAAGTCTAGTTCTGAAAATAGATTATTATTTAGAGAAACTCTTTTCACATCCGATAGAATGAAAGATTGTATCGGTGGCGTCATACTTTACGATGAAACTATAAAGCAATCCAGTAAATCAGGAAAAACGATCCCGGAATTGATTTCAGATTTAAACTCTGTGCCTGGAATAAAAGTTGACACAGGTGCAAAAACTTTAGCCAACTCCAAAGAAGAAAAGATTACAGAAGGACTTGATGGTTTAAGAGAAAGATTAAAAGAATATTACAAAATTGGAGCAAGGTTTACAAAGTGGAGAGGAGTTTACATAATCTCAGATAAGTACCCTAGTAAATTATCAATCAAATCAAATGCACATGCTCTTGCTAGGTACTCAGCATTAGTTCAGGAATGTGGAATGGTGCCAATTGTTGAGCCCGAAATACTAATGGAAGGAAATCACTCTGCGGACGATTGTTATAAAAAAACATCCGAAGTAATCAAAAAATGTTTTGATGAACTTGAATTGCATAAAGTAGATTTAAAAGGCGTAATATTAAAACCCAATATGATTTTACCCGGATCAAGTTCTGACAAAAAAATTTCAAATGAGGAAATAGCAAAACTTACCGTAAAGTGTCTAACAGATAGTGTTCCTTCAGAAGTTCCGGGAATTGCATTTTTGTCTGGAGGACAAACTGATATTGAAGCTACAAAAAACTTAAATCAAATAAATATTCACAACAATACAAATTTCATAATGACATACTCATATGGAAGAGCACTTCAGCAAAGCGCTTTGAAATTTTGGTCTAAAGATTTAAAAAACATTAAAGGTACACAAGAATTATTTAATCATAGAGCCAATATGTGTTCTCTAGCAGCTCAAGGTAAATGGTCAAAAGAGCTTGAAAATAAATAAAAAAAAATTTATTTACTTAGTTTCTCCAAATAAGATTACTAACAATAATTTCTACGATGATCTTGGCAAATTATTTAAAAGCAAAAAAATAAGTTTTTTTCAATTAAGGTTAAAAAATACAAATATGAAAAAGAAGATTGTAATTGGAAAAAAAGTAAAAAAAATTTGTAAAAAATACGACGTTAAGTTTCTAATTAACGATGATCCAATTTTAACAAAAAAATTAGATGCAGATGGTTGTCATTTAGGACAAAAAGATATGAACATTAATAAAGCAAGACAAATTCTAAAAAATAAAATTATAGGAATTACATGTCATAACTCTATAAAATTGGCAAAAATTGCTATAGTTAATAATGCCGATTATATAGCATTTGGAGCTTTTAATGACTCAAAAACAAAAAAAGCAAGATATAAAGCAAAAATTAATATTCTTCTTTCAATAAAAAAAATAACAAAAATTCCCGTAGTAGCAATTGGTGGTATAAATTCAAAAAATTACAAAAAACTTTTATTGAATAAAGCAAACTTTTTAGCTATCTCAGGTTACATTTGGAATAATAAAAAATATAAACCACCCGAGGCTATAGAAAAAATTAAATGAAAATTAATGCGACTGAAATTAGAGTTGGAATGATTTTAGAATATAAAGATAATCTTTGGGAAATTCTAAAAACTCAACATGTAAAACCGGGCAAAGGAGGTGCTTTTGCTCAAATAGAAATGAAAAGTTTAAACAAAAATACAAAACTTAATGAAAGGTTTAGATCTAGTGAAACCGTTGAAAAAGCAATACTGGAAGAAATAAAATTTAATTTTTTATATGAAGATGATGCAGATTATTATTTTATGAATCCAAAAACTTTTGATCAAATAAATATAAAAAAAAACATAGTAGGTGAAAAAGGTAGAATGTTAGTTGAAAACTTGGAAGTAAGTATAAATTTCTACAATGAAAATCCTTTATCTGTAAATTTACCAAATCAAATAACTTCTAAAGTTCAAACTACTGATGCTTCTTTAAAAGGGCAGACTGTTTCATCATCCTATAAACCTGCAACTTTAGATAATGGCATAAATATTCAGGTACCGCCATTTATTGAAATTGGAGATGAAATAATTGTTGATACAAGAACAATTGAATATGTAAAAAAAATTTAGTTTAATGAATTATATTTCCCCAATCTTAAATATTATGATTAAAGCTTGTGAAAAAGCTTCAAAAGTAATTATTAGAGATTTTGGTGAAATTGAAAACCTTCAAGTTAAAAAAAAAGGACCAAAAGATTTTGTTACCAAAACAGATAAAAGAGTTGAAAGCATTTTAATTGAAGAGTTGGAAAAAAGTAAAAAAAATTACTCATTCATAACGGAAGAAACTGGAATAATTAAAAAATCCGATACTGATAATTTTTGGATCATTGATCCAATCGATGGAACAACTAATTTTTTACATGGCATACCTCACTTCGCAATATCTATTGCTCTAAAAAACAAAAATGAAATAACAACTGGATTAATTTTTGATCCAATAAAAAATGAAATGTTTTATGCAGAAAAAAATGCTGGTTCATTTTTTAATAACCGTAGAATTAGAGTGTCTAAAAAAGTTGAATTAGAGGATTGTTTATTTGCAACTAATCATGAAGGAGCAATTCACTCAAAACTTAATCTAAGATTTACAGGTTGCGCCGCCTTAGATTTGGCCTATGTTGCGAGCGGAAGATTCGATGGATATTTTCACAATAAAATTAATATTTGGGATATTGCAGCAGGTGTTTTAATTATTAGCGAAGCTGGTGGAAAAGTTAATGATATTAACAAATTTGATATAAATAACATAGATATAAGAGCGTCAAATAACAATATCCATGATAAAATGCTTGAAAATTTATAGAACTTTTAATTGTCTTTACAAAATCATTTGCTATAAAAACGCGCTATGAAAAAAAAAATACACCCAGATTATCATACAATAAAAGTTCAGATGACCGATGGAACTCAATTTGAAACTAAATCTACTTGGGGTTCTAAGGGAGAAGTTCTAAAACTTGAAATTGATCCAAAATCTCACTCTGCTTGGACAGGTGGAAAACAAAAATTCCTAGACAAAGGAAGAATAAGCAAGTTTAATAAAAAATTTCAAAATTTTAGGTCTGAGAAAAATAATTAATGTCAAAAGCACCTTTAATGCCAATGGCAACAGCTGTATGGCTGGTTGAAAATACTACATTAACTTTTAAACAAATTGCTAATTACTGTAAATTGCATGAAGTTGAAGTACAAGGTGTAGCTGATGGAGAAGTTGCAAAAGGAATTGTTGGTTATAATCCTATAATGTCTGGTCAATTAACTAGGGAAGAAATTAAACTTTC
>Ga0257111_1000888_pt1 | contig 12194 bp, 13 predicted proteins | sample LP_taG_6_FD_191567 | JGI IMG/M metagenome (GOLD analysis project Ga0257111, IMG submission 191567) | Marine microbial communities from Northeast Subartic Pacific Ocean, Canada - LP_J_2015_P26_500m | ecosystem: Environmental > Aquatic > Marine > Oceanic | place: Canada: Northeast Subartic Pacific... | reverse complement strand
AAACCTAAGCAAAAAAGAAGTGAGAATAGAGTTAATAAAATCTTAGATACTGCTGAGATCATTTTAAACGAAGAACCTCTTACTGCGTTAACAATCGCGAAGATATCAACTGCTGCTGAGCTGAAGCGAACATCAACTTATAAATTTTTTAAAACTTCTGAAGATATTAAGAATGCTCTCATTCAAAGGTATATCCAAAATTGCAATCAAGCCCTGGTTAAAAACCTAGAAACTAATGCAAACTCTGATTATTCTAGCTGCCTTAAAAATTGCATAATAGTTATTATCGACTTCTTTCAAGATAATCCAGGTGCTAAAAAGCTGATCTTAGAGAATACTGTCACCCCTCCTATCTCAAGTAAATATCTATATGTAATTGCAGATACTATGCTAAAGCACGTTGAAAATTCTTTAGGTCTTCCAAGTATGTTCAATAAATTAGGTGTTTTCTTGGTGATTGCACAGATTATTTTTGCTATCTTATCTCTCAATACTAAAGAAAATGATGAGCTAACTGAGGTTGGTTTAAATGAAGCTGTTCGCGCGACGAATGCATACCTCCTTAGCTGTATTGCAACTCCTGCCTAGCCCTTACCTGCAAAAATAACCTTAAGAAGGTTCTTTTCTATTTCAAGATTAAGCGATGAACTTGCTTGAAAAGTAGTTTCTTTAATCAACCAACAATTATCTACCTTTTGATAAAGATCATGGTACTGGCCTTGAAGGGTGCTGATGGTTGAGTTGCTCGTATTGATAAGGTTGTAAGTTAAGGACCAATGACCAGATGCATTGAATTGATCAATGATATTAATTATAGGATTATGAGCATGGTGAGATTCAAGCATATAATCATGGCAAGCAATTTCTTGAAAAACTTCTGCAAGGTCTCTACTGTCTGTAAAAGAACCCACTGGACCATAATCTATCATGCAGCCTGAGGTTACAAAAGTTGAGATAATTTTTTCTACATCCTTAGCATCGCAGGCATTAAGGTAGGTGTATTTTAAGGTTTGAATTGCTAGAGTATCTTCAAGCAATTGAATTCTATTCTCTAAGTTATCAGACATATAGATATATTATATTTTAAAAAAAAATCTAAAAGAAATTATTATTAATTACCCACTATAATACCAAGGTAACTCCTTAACTGTCGAACAGCAGATTTTAAAAAATTTAAAATAAAATGATTATTTCCTTTGATCAAAAAGAATATCAAAAACTCAATGATAAATCTTATCAACTTGAAAAGCGCAGATTGCAAATTGAACTATTAAAACTTCAAGAAGATGTGATCAAAAACCAAAGGAAAATCTGCATTGTATTTGAGGGCAGAGATACTGCCGGGAAAAGCTCAGCATTTAAGTTTTTTGCTCAATACTTAATTCCTAAAAATTTCAAGTACGTAAATCTTGGTATTCCTACAAAATGGGAGTCAACTCATTGGTTTCAGCGCTGGAAGAAAGTAATACCAAAAAAAGGAGAAATAGCTTTCTTAGATAGATCTTGGTACACCAGAGCATTAACCGAACCTGTAATGGGTTATTGCAATGAAAAACAATACAGGGATTTTATGAATCGCGTTCTACCTTGGGAGCAAGACCTCATCAATGATGGCGTTGAAATTATTAAGTTTTACTTTTCATTATCTCAAGATCAGCAAAAAAGAAGAATGAAAGCACGTAAACAATCGGAACTTAAATACTGGAAGCTTTCGCCTAACGATGAACGCATCGTTACCAAATGGGATGCTTTTACTTTATATAAAGAGCAAATGTTTGCAAAAACATCAGAGGAATTTTCGCCTTGGATTGCCATCAATGCAAATAATAAAATGATTGCCAGATTAACTGCTCTGCGATTCTTGTTAAACCAAACAGATTATGAAAATAAGAAATTGCTAAAGCCATTAACTTGGTCTAAAAAAATTAATAACTACAAGGTGTTATTGGAAGAAGTTGAGTTTAATAACTTAGACTACGATCAATATATGATTTTAAGCAAGTACATGGATGATGAGTAAATGAAAATAGCATCTATTGACATAGGCACTAATGCAATTAAATCAAAGATTTTTAAAACCACTCCTACCTCCATAGAATTTATTCAGGGCATTAGATCTCCAATTAGGCTGGGGAGTGAAGTTTTTCATCATGGCAAGCTCAGCCAACAAAAGTTAGACCAAGTGATAGAGACGATTAAAGAATATGAGGGTATTTTTAAAGAAAACTCTATTTCGCACTATGAAATAGTAGCCACTTCAGCATTTAGAGATACCTCAAATTCTGAGGATGCTAGAAGATATGTAGAAACTGCAATTAATCATCCTTTAAGAATTATCTCTGGTCTTGAAGAAGCTAAACTTATGCGATTTCATCCTAAGAGCAATACAGGCAATAGGAAATTATTTGTAGATCTAGGAGGGGGAAGCACAGAATTCTTTATCAGAAACGATCATGGGGTAGAAATAAGATCATTTCAATTGGGGGCTGTAAGAAATATGTTAAAAAAGGATGAGCCTGAAGAATGGAAAAGAATGGAGGAATGGTTACATTCAATCAAACCAAAAAAAAAATTAATTGGCATAGGTGGAAATATTAGATCCCTTATTCAAGCAAGCGCGAAAAAAGAATTGAAAATTAAGGAGTTTGAAAAAAAGATCAATGAATTAAAAAAATTAAGAACTGAGGAAAAAATTTCTAGATTTAACTTTTCACCTGATCGCGCTGATGTAATAGACCATGCACTTAAAATATTTCAGTTTATTGCAAAACATCTAGGGGTAGAAATCATTACTTCAACAAAATGGGGAATATCGGATTCTATTGCCGTTAAGTTATTCCATGAACTTTACTCAAATAAGATTAATATATTTAACAATAAGGACTAATTATTAGTCAAAAAGATCTTAAAATTGTAGTTTCCTGGACCTGGTTCAATCAAAACAGAGGTAATTGATATCGATGGGTGAGAAATAACACTTTGTAAAAAGCGTATTACATTTTCAATTGATGGGTCAGAAAAAAGAAGGATATTTTGACCATTGTCCTCAACCAGTCTAAAGGTTAATAAATTGTAAATCTTGGCTTCAGATAACAGAAATTCATTAGAAGTTGTAAACTCGTTTAATGTGTTTTGGGATTTAGAGTAAATAAGAAAGTTGTTTGCTTTATTATAAACATATTCAAAATCCTTTTTAGCAGCTTCGAAATTAGCATTACTTTGGTTGACTGTAACCGCTGACTGAAAAACATACGAGATCGAAAAAGAGATGGTAATTAATATCCCTACTATCTTAAGTAGCAGTCTTTCTCTTGATTGAAGTGAGGCCCAGAAGTTGAGTAATTTCTCAAGATTCATAGCTCACCAATAATTTTCCGAACATAGCTTTATCTTTTTCAACCAGTCCTGATACTTCAAAAGTTAAAGGTTCTGACTGAAATAGCTGCTGCAATAATTCAAGCTTGTAAGTTGGGAGGCCTTCCAAAGAGATTGCAATTGAACCAGCCTGCAAATCAATTTTTATTTTTTTTACAGAGCTATCATTTAATTGCTCCAAGTATTGAAGCATTCCTAGGTCCTGATTTGAAAAGGAATTTTGTCTTGGAATATCTCTTGTTAAATCATCAATTTGCGCTCGCGCATTAACCAACCTGTTAAAATTTGGATTAAGTTGCTGAAAAATTTGAATGGTTTTTCCTTGATAGTCTTTGGCAGAAGAGTTAATTGTTGAAGAAATAAGAAAAGGCACAACCAGAAGAAGTAATAAAGAGGTGGAAATAGCCCAAGATTCTAGGGAGCTAATTTTAAACTTAAATTTTAGATATTTTAATGAAAAACTTCTTTTGAAATAATTAGAGTTTTTAAACCGATTTGTTTCTAAAAAATTAAGATGCAATGCTTTGAACTTGGTAACTTGAGAGCCTGACTGATCGAATTCTTTCAAAGTAATCGAGTCGTCCTCTTTTAGAATCTTAAATGATTGAAGATCAAAGTTATCTGCCTGTAAGATCTCTAAATAAGAAGAAAGAAACTTATGGGAACCGCTGAAACCAGTGAAGTTAGAGAATGAGCAAATAAATGAATCATGAGTAATATATAAAATATTAGCTTGATCATGCAATAAAAAATGTTCAGGAAAAATATAAATCTCTCCATCTAGCTCATTTAATTGATCAGAAATTCGATTGAAGAGATGGGAATCAATCCATGAGGCAAGATTTAATTCAGGATGATAAAAAAATTTTAAAGTGGAAATATCACTTATCAGCTGGTCCTCAGACTCGCTGAAAATATTTGCTCTTAATACGTCTTTTTTTAGACCATGATAGTTCTCAAATTTTTTATAACCAAGTGCTGCCGAGGGCAGCATGACATAAATATCACTACCAAGATTTATGCTGTCATGTATGTCATTGAGCTGCATAGTTTTGATGCTACTTTCAGAACCCTCTTCATAGGCATGGACATTAATCGATTCTAACTTTAAGTCATTGAATTGAATAAAATAAGTCATAGTGTATTAATAATTAAAACTTCTATTTAAAACCCTTGCAGAATTTGAGATATCTAATATAACAAGACTTTCTAATTCATTGGAAAAACTTTCATTATAAATTTGACCTTTAAGAATGAAGTTTTTTGAATTTGTGCTGAGCACTTGTAACGGAAAGTCTTTTGATTCCGTAATTTTATTAACAAAAAAGTCTGTCGAATCATAGCCCTCCTTCGGTATATCTATAATCTGACTTTCAATAAACTCTAAATTCTCCTCATCAAAGAATGCAGCCATTAAAATTGTATGATTTGAACTTAGTGTGTTCACATTAATCAGTTGATTGGTTCTTCCAGGGAGAACGCAAAGATTTTGAGACAAGTCTTCAAAATTTAACTTGTCTACTACTGGAAAATTTCTAAGCTCAGAGAGATCTAATAGCAACCTTTTAGGGGTAAATTGATTGATGGAGGACAGTGGTCCAGTGTAAAAGTAGTTTTCTGCGCCAAAGTTCAATGGTTGATTGTCAATATCAACCCAATCAATTAGTTGATCTAAGAATGATTCTATGTCTGACTCCTGAAGACGCTTAAGTCTTAAGAGTCTTTCTAACCATTCGCGATTGGCTTGATGAACCTTCCTTCCATTTTTACTTTTTTTAAAAATACTATTTAAATTAAAGCAATTTGATCCATCACGAACCTTGATCTCAATCGTTGCTAGATCGTTGGTATAAAAAAAACTATTATTTAGAATTGGGTTTCTGTGTGTTAATTTATTTTGATATCCAATGATTTGCTTTTCAATAGATTTAATTGCTTGAGCTTCGGAACTTAAGAGCATCTCATAGCTGTGATTCTTAAAATCCAGATAAGCTTCTCTTTGAATTGAAACAAAAAATTTTTTACTTATTTGAATGCTGATAATTGACATCATCATTACAACTAACAATGTGGTAATTAATATAACCCCTGGTTTATTCATATGCATTGGGAAGGTTTGGTTTAATAATCCAGGTAAATGATTGGTTCTGATTATTTCTAATGCTTACTTTGATTAGAGTTGGAATTTTTCTTAAAGTTAAATCCCCTTGGGGCCAAAAATAATACCAATTAGCATTATCAGCAAATTCTAAATTAAAGTCTTTAATATTATTTGATAATACGGTTTCTATATATTCATTGGGGTTAGATGGTGCTGCAGCATAATATTGCCGCCTAAGAAAAGAGTTGTTCTCCAAAAGATATTGAACCCTTACTAAAGATTTTGATGTCTTGTATTTTGAAGCTGCTTTGGTCACAAAGGAAAAGCTATTGGCATTAACTCCGCCAATTAAAGTTCCACGCTCTGACTCTCCCCTAAAATTCTTCAATGGGGTATTTACAGCATTAATAAAATCTTCTTGCAAAGTGTTGCTCAAAAGATTGAGCTGAAGTATTTCATGCGATTTTCTAAAAACAATCTCCTTTGATTGAATTGAAGATTGCAGAAAATTAAAAGTTATTACCGCTATAACACTCAAGATAACAATTGAGACAAGAACCTCTATTAAAGTAAACCCCCTGCTTATTGAATTATTTCTTTTCAATGAAGGCCCTCGATTCATACAATATTGTTTTATTATCTAAACCTACAGATATAGCAATTTCATTAAATTCTGGTGAGCTAGAAGTTAAAATTTGAGACCAAAAAAATGTTTTTCCTCCAAAATCTGTTTGACCAAATTTTTTAGAGACGTCCATCATGGGCTCTAAGGTCTGAACTAATGCCATTCTATTATTTGCAACTTGTCTTGCGAATGTCCTATTTTCAAGATCGTAGACTGATAATGTCGTTGAGCTTATAAATTGAAAAATTGATGTGACAGCTATGCCCAAGATTAGCAGCGCGACACCTACTTCAAGGAGACTAAAGCCTTTTTGTGTAAACATTATTATTTGTTAGTGGTCATGGACGCAAAATTATCTATAAGCAGTGTTGTTTGCTGATCAATACCATTAAACTTAATGGAGCCGCCTGATGATTGGCCGGATGGGTAGAAAATTAAAAATGGAGTCTCTGCGTCCTCTTCCCACATAAAAGTGCGGCCATTAGAATCTTTAAACACGGTGTTACTTTGAATTAGTGGAAAATAGCTAGAGTCAAAATTTTGTGGATGCCATGTATTATTTTTAAGATAGTAGATTGACTGTGCTTTACTGCCAATAAACCATGCGATCGTTTTTTTAGTTAGAGCGCTTTCCTCAGAGAGAAATTGAACAAATTCCCTGTATGACTCAACTTTATCTGAACTATATCTATCAAGAAAGGATGAATTGGTAATAATAATGGTAGAAATTAAACCCATTAAAATCAATACGATTAAAAGTTCTAATAGAGTGAAGCCTTTATCCAGCGTTAATTTTCTGAAATCCAATTACCTATATCAGCATTGTCTCCAACGCCGCCCTCAAGCCCATCAGCACCAAGACTGTAGACGTCATATTTTTTTGATTTTTGTCCAGGATGAATATATAGGTAGTCTCTTCCCCATGGGTCTTTTGGAGCTGAGTTAAGATAGCCATCTTCTGGGTAAAGGTGAGGTCTTTTTAATTCATTATGAGGCATTACGAGCGCTTGCAGGCCCTGATCTGTTGTGGGATAAGACAATTCATTGAATTTATATAGTTCAAGGGCTTTTCCAACCTGAGAAATATCGGCTCTCATTTTTTCAAGATTCGCTCTTTGTAAAAAAGGTGAGACATTGATAGCAACAATAGTCGCTAAGATTCCCAAAATGACAATAACTGCCATTAATTCAATTAATGTAAATCCAGGTTTATTTTTTTTCATATTCATCCTATGGCCATACTGTTCATTTGCATTATGGGTAATAAGATTGCCAAAACAATCAATAAAATAATACCCCCTCCAAAAATTATAACCAAAGGTTCTAATAATGATAAAACGGTTGATCTCTTACTTTCAATCTCTCCTTTCATATATTGGGTAACTTTTTCAAACATAAAAGTTAAATTTCCAGATTTATAACCACTGGATAGAAGTTGAATAAATAATGAGGGAAAAACATTGGCTTCTTTTAATGAAATTATAAAATCTTTACCTTCCACCAACTCTCCTCTTGCAATTTCAATTGATTGAGCGATATATCTATTTCCAATAACAACCTGAGCTTGTTGCATCGCAATATCTAAATTTAGCCCAGATCTCATCATTAGATGCATAACCCTTGAAAAACGTTCCACCTCTGCATTTAAAAGAAAAGTTCCAATTAAAGGGATTTGTAAAAATCTTTTGTGTATTGAAATAGCTGTTACATTGCTTTGAATTAATTTTTTGTAATAAAAATAACTTCCAATAATCAAAAAGAAACCTCCCGTTACAATTAGCCAAGCATAGTTAGAGATAACCATTAGTCCTGAGGTTAATGCAGGAAGTGGAGTGCCAGATCTAATAAATTGATCAACCACTTGAGGCATTACAAATGTTAGCAGCGCAAAAACAACTCCGATAGAAAATACCATTAATATTATTGGGTATGTTAGGGCTGATATGACTTGCTGCCTTACCAAGGCAGACTCCTCTAAGTAATCTGCTAAATTACTAAATGCAATGTGCAAATTTCCTGCTGCATCACCAGCCGCAACCAATGACCGATAAGTTTCATTGAAAATTGAACCATGGGATGACATGGCTTTAGCAATTCTAGAACCTTGTAAGACCTCATCTCTTACTGAATGAAGTGCTGTAGATAAAGATCTGTCTTCAACCTCTAAAGCAATTGATTTTAACGTTTCGTCAATTGATATGCCTGAATCAAGAAGTGTGGCGATCTGACGGGTTGCAAATAATAATTGCTTATGTGAAACCCTGACTCTTAGAAGCTTACTATGCTTTGAAATTTTTAGCGAAAGTGGGGTAAGGTTTGTTGCCTTAATTTGGTGTCTTGCTACTCGTTCTGATTGTGCGCTTAAAATGCCGCTAACTTTTTTTCCAGTTTCGTTAATAGCAGAGTATTTATATGTTGGCATCTTGATGATTTTGAATTCTTAACAGCTCTTCATAAGATGTAATTCCATCTATCAACAGTTGAGTTGAGGAAGCCTCAATTGATATATTATCTTTAAAAGCACACTCACTTAATTTAGCTTCAGACGCTTCGTCATGAATAAGTGCCTTTAATTCATCTGAGATGCTTATGCATTCAGCGAGAGCAACTCTTCCCTTAAAGCCAGACAGGTTACACTCAGAGCAACCATTAGGTTGATAAATTGATATTTCTGGATCAAGTAAAAATTTCTTTTGAATGGAAAGTGGAGGGTTAATTTTTGCTTTGCAATCTTCGCAAAGCCTTCTGACTAGTCGTTGTGAAACCACCAAGCGGATACTAGAGGCTAATAAATATGATTCTATGCCCATGTCTCTTAATCTTGCTATAGCGCCAATAGCGCTATTTGTATGGACCGTTGATAAAACTAAATGGCCAGTTAAGCTTGCTTGAATCGCAATTTTTGCTGTTTCGATATCTCTGATTTCACCAACCATAACTATGTCTGGATCTTGACGCAAGATTGACCTAAGACCTGACGCAAAGTCATAGCCTGCTTTTGCATTCACTTGTGTTTGTCCAATTCCGGGAAGGGTATATTCAATCGGATCTTCAACTGTCAAAATATTTTGTGAAGCATCGCTTACATGACGCAGGCCAGAATATAGCGTGGTTGTTTTGCCAGAGCCAGTTGGCCCTGTTACAAGAATAATTCCTTCAGAAAATTGTAATGTTTTTTTATAAGTCTCTAAAATAGAATCTGGTAAGCCTAAATCAGCAACATTTATTTGTGCAGACTGTTTATCGAGCAACCTCAACACAACCCTCTCTCCATAGGAGGAAGGAAGGGTAGAAACTCTAACGTCAATTTTTTTTGCACCTAATGAAAGGGACACCCTCCCATCTTGAGGTTTTCTTCTTTCGGCTATATCTAATCTTGCAATAATTTTAAGACGAGAAATAATTGGTGCGGATAAGCGTGAGTCATGCGCAAGTACCTCATGTAAAATTCCATCCACTCTATATCTAATAATAAAATTATCTTCATAAGGTTCGAAATGGATGTCTGAAGCTCTAGCTTTGATAGCTTGACTAATAACCCCGTTAATAAGCTTGATGATAGGAGCAGCATTGGCACCACTAAGCAAATCTTCTGTTGGGGCTAAGGTATTAGCAAAAGATTGAAGATCAAAATTATCTGCAAGGCCTGAATTTATTGATTCATCGTCTTTAACCGAATAATGCTCGGTTAATAATCTATCAAATTCAGAAGCGGAACATACCGTTGATGAGAAATCAGAACAAAGAAACCTAGAGAGCTCTTGGTAAAGAGGTGCATTTAAGTTTCTTTCTGAAATCACATAAGAAATACTATTCTCTTTATAAGCTAGAACTCTCTGTGTTTTTGCAAAATCATATGGAAGTAATGGGCTGTGTGATATTTTATCCTCTTCATTGATCATATATTTGCTCTGTGAGATCTAGTATTGAGGTTTTGTCTGGATTATTTAACATTCTTTCAGCATTAATGTAGTTATATTTCTCGCCCGAAAGAGAAGATACATCAGCAGAATCCATGAGAATAGTTGGTCGCAAGAAAACCATAAGGTTTCTTTGCACTCGAGATTCAGCAGAAGATCTGAATAACCTTCCTATTAATGGAATTGAACCTAGTAACGGAACCTTAGACACGCTTTCCTGCAAGTCATCTTCGTTTAATCCGCCTAGGACAATCATTTGGTGGTTATCAACTAAGACAGTTGTTTCAATGCTTCTCTTGTTAGTAATAAGATCAGCTGTTCCAGTTAATGGGCCAACAACACCGGAAACTTCTTGCTTAATCTCAAGAATAACAGAATTTCCTTCATTGATTTGAGGGGTAATTGAAAGTTTAATCCCTACTTCTTGCCTTGATGTCGTCCTGAAAGGATTTGCATTATTAGAGCCAAGACTTTCTCCTGTGGTAATGGGTATTTCTTGTCCGATGACTAAATGTGCTGGTTCATTATCCATGGCAATAACAGTATGAGTAGATAAAATATTTGAGTTTTGATCATCTGCAACAGCATTAATTATTCCAGCAAAGCTATCTCCACCACTTAAGTCGCCAAATCCTGTAACTAATCCTGATGAATTTAACAAAGAAGATGAAGCAATATTATTTAAGGTGGCATTATTTCCATCTTCAATTAATGAGCCTGCAAGAGCAACTAAATCTGGATTCGAGCTATTTGGAAATCTTGTAATTCCAACTGGGATATTGCCATCTTGAGCGCCTGCAAAGATTGTTTCCACGCCAAGGCTTTTAGCAGCTGTTTCTGAAAGCTCAACTATAATTGCTTCAACTAAAACTTGTGCCCTTCTAATATCTAGCTTAGAGATTAAATTTCTAATCACCTCTAAATTAGTTGCCTCAGATGAAATAATTAAGGAATTTGTTTCTCGGTGATGTGTAACAATTGGTTGTTCATTGTCGTCTCCGGCAAACCTAGATGAAACAGTATTAATAATTGTCGCGACTTCCTCGGCTTTCGCATATTTAAGATAGATAACTGCTATAGATCCTCCGCTCAGCGCATCTTTATCAAGAGCCTTGAGAGTTTCTGTAATATTATGAGTAACTAACTGATCTGCTGATAAAATTACTGAATTAGATGGCGTAAATGGAACTGCAATAAAGTTGTTAATGGTTGGGTTATTTTGTGCTTTAAGCCGATCTAATATTCTTACCGCCTCAATAGAGGACAAGTTATTTAATTTAATAATCTTGATAGCCGCACTATCGTTCTGATCAATTGTTTTGAGAAGTTTAGCAATTCTTTCAATATTTGATTTCTTGTCAACCAGCAGGATTGAATTGATCGATGGAATGCTTGAAAGATGAGATTGTCTACCAGTAATAGGTTTAATTTGAGCTAAGAGTTCTCCAGCCGCCCTATTTTTGAGGGTAAATATTTTGGTCTGTATAGAGGATTGTCCCAATGACTCATTCGAGTCTCTAGTTGCTTCATTTTCTGGTACGATTCTAACAACGCCCCCATCCGAAAGGGCTGCAAAACCATGAACTTGAATTGTGCGCAAATAGACATCCCATACCTGATCAGCAGAGAGAATTGAATCAGAAAATATTGAGATTTTACCCTTAACCCTTGGATCTAGAATTAAAGTCTTTTTAGAGAATTTAGAAATATCTTGAGTTACTTTTGCTATATCTACATCTTGATAATTTAAGAGGAATGTCTCTTGAGATTTCACTTGCAACGAAGACATGATTGCTAGCAGCATAAGTAATGTGCGTATTCTTTTATTCATTATTTCAATTATCTAATTTTAAGTTTGTACTCAATTGAAAAGTATTTCCACCATATTCAAAGTTAGCAAATTCAGAGTTAACACTTATTAATTTATATTTATTCTCTAATAGACTTCCTTGCTGCACAACAAAAGTTTTATTATTTTTTTTAACGTGCACAGAAGCTCTATTTATTCCTGCTCTATACCCAATCAATTTATAATCAAAATTTGAAGAAGTGGAAGAATTAGATATATTTTGCTCTATCGAGGGGCTGTATGAAATTCCTGAAATAGTTGGAAAATTTAGTTCAATCTCTTGGGGTTTCGACAACAAAGCAAGGATTAAATAAAGTAAAAAAT
>Ga0257111_1000881_pt1 | contig 12255 bp, 6 predicted proteins | sample LP_taG_6_FD_191567 | JGI IMG/M metagenome (GOLD analysis project Ga0257111, IMG submission 191567) | Marine microbial communities from Northeast Subartic Pacific Ocean, Canada - LP_J_2015_P26_500m | ecosystem: Environmental > Aquatic > Marine > Oceanic | place: Canada: Northeast Subartic Pacific... | reverse complement strand
TCAAAGGAATTAGCATTAATTAATGATATATATGTTTCCAATTATTATCAGCCATTAAATGGGAAATGGAAATTCTATTATTCTTTGAACCCAGATGTTCGGCCCAAAGAATTTATGAAAAATAATTTTGATGTTTCTACATGGGATGATATTGATGTACCAGGTAGCTGGGAAATGCAGGGTTATTCCGTCCCAATCTATCTTGATGAGGAATACCCCTTCCCCCCCGAACCACCATTTGTTCCTCATGAGTATAATAGAGTAGGTAGTTATCGGAAAAATTTTAATTTGCCATCTTCTTGGTTAAATAGAGATATCTTTATTCAATTCAATGGTGTGCGTTCAGCGTTTTATTTATGGATTAATGGTAAGTTTATAGGTTATAACCAGGATTCGAAAACTCCAGCAGAATTTGATATAACGGATTTCATTACTATTGGAGAAAATTCTGTTTCATTAGAAGTATATAGGTTCTCTGATGGATCATATTTAGAAGGGCAGGATACTTGGAGAATTAGCGGTATAGAACGAGATGTTTTTATATCAGCTAAATCAAGAATACGAGTATCTGATTTTACAATTGTTTCCGATTTAGATAGTTTATATAAGGATGGCCATTTTGATTTAGTTATAGATCTACTAAATAATTCAAATGATAGTTCTGATATTATTATTCGTGGAGAATTATTGAAATATGATAATTCAAATATTCCTGTACTTAGTTTCGAAAGGAAAATGGAGATTACACAAAAAGATACAGTGCATTATAAATCAATAATAAATAATGTAGACGTTTGGTCAGCAGAAACTCCGAATCTTTATAGATTGATAACTACAATTTATAATAATGAAGAAAAAGTAATTCATAGTTTTACGCAACAGGTAGGTTTTAGAAAAATAGAAATGGTACCTGGCAATTTATTAATAAATGGTAAACCCGTATTATTTCGCGGTGTAAATCGTCATGAATGGGATTCTGAAAGAGGAAGATCAATTACCGAAAGACAAATGATAGATGATATAAAATTGATGAAGAAATTTAATATTAATGCAGTTCGTACGAGTCATTATCCAAATCAAGTGAGATGGTATGAACTATGTAATGAATATGGTTTATATGTTATAGATGAAGCAAATATTGAAGCTCATGGAATGCAATTTCATAAAGAAAAATATAATTTTATTTCAGATAGTGAGGAATGGGAAGAAGCATGGATACAAAGAGGTCGATCCATGTTAGAAAGAGATAAGAACCAACCAAGCATCATTATGTGGTCTATGGGCAATGAAGCGGGTGATGGGGAAAATTTTAAGAGGCTGTACAAATGGATGAAAGCAGAAGATAAAACAAGACCTGTTTCTTATGAACCTTCAAGAGAAGCTGATCACACAGATGTAGTATTCCCAATGTATGCAACCATTGAAACCATATCAAAATATGCTGAAAAAAATCCTAAGAGGCCACTTATTCTTTGTGAATATGTTCATGCAATGGGTAATAGTGTGGGTAATCTTCAAGACTATTGGGATACCTTTGAAAAATATGATGAATTGCAAGGAGGATTTATTTGGGATTGGGCAGATCAGGTAATTTTAAAGACTGATACGTCAGGAAAGGAATATTGGGCCTATGGAGGAGATTTTGGTGATGAATTTACTGTTAACGATTCTAATTTTTGTGCTAATGGTCTTGTTGCAGCAGATAGAACACCAAATCCCCATTTTTTTGAAGTAAAGAAAGTATACCAGCCTATAAAATTTACAGCAGAGGATATAACGAGGGGTCAAGTACGTATTTCAAATAGATATGATTTTATTAATTTAGATCATATTGATTTTTCTTGGTTTATTTCTGAGGATGGTAAAACTGTAGAATCTGGAAAATTGGGAGTGATTGATTTGGATCCTAGTGAAAGTACAGTCTTATCTTTCAATTTGTCTGGTGTGGTGCCAAAACCTGGAGCTGAGTATTTTCTTACAGTAATTGCTCGATTAAATCGTAATACGCCCTTACTAAATAAAAAACATGTTGTTGCATGGGAGCAATTTTCATTGCCAATACATCGTCCATCATTGCAAAGTGATATTTCAGATTTTCCAGAAATTAAGCTTACAGAGAGTGATACTACTATTGATGTAATTGGAAATAATTTTCAAATTATTTTTAATAAAAAGACAGGATTTTTAAAAGATTATATATACAGTAATCGTCATTTAATACGATCTGAATTGATTCCACATTTTTGGAGAGCACCGACTGATAATGATCGTGGAAATATGATGCATATACGTGCTGCTATTTGGAAGAATGTAGGTAATGAATTAACCATTAGCTTTTTTCAAAGATCATTATCTAATAATGTTGTTAAAATAAAAATGGTAGCAAATCATGAGCCTACAGGATCCATTATTACTATTACATATAATATCTTTGGAAATGGGTTAATTGATATTGAACAAGAAATAGTTACGGAAAAAGAAACATTGCCAGAATTTCCACGTTTTGGTATGAAGATGACACTTCCAAAAGATTTTAATAGAGTTTCATGGTATGGTAGGGGGCCTCATGAAAGTTATTGGGACAGGAAAACATCAGCTCCTATAAAGGTATATTCTGGTACAGTCTGGGAACAAACTTATCCTTATGTAAGACCGCAAGAAACAGGAAATAAAACGGATGTCCGTTGGATGACCCTTGATAATGGAAGGATTGGTATGTTAGCGATTGGACAACCATTATTTGATGGGAGCGTTCATCAATATCCGTATCAGGATCTAGAAAACGTACCTGGTATTAATCGCCATGGTAAATTGGATATTAAACCGAAAGGCCAGGTAGATTGGTTATTGGATTATCGTCAAACTGGTATTGGGGGTGATAATAGCTGGGGAGCACGTACTCATCAAAAATACACATTAGATGGAAAATCAACTAATTATAAACACCATTTTTATTTAATTCCTTTTATAAAAGGGGTTGACATTATAGCTCTTTCTAAAATAAACATGAATTAAAATAGATTGGAGAAAATATTTTGAATACAATCTCAATTATATCATTTATTGTCGCGACTACTGCAGTTGCAGTATTTACATATATGATTGTAAGGAATATGAAAAAAAGCGATAGCGCAACTGAGGAATATTTTACAGGAGGTAGGGCTCTGTCTTGGTACATGGTTGCTGGATCATTATTACTTACTAATTTATCAACAGAGCAATTAGTAGGGTTAAATGGAGATGTTTTTGGAGATAAAGCATTGGTTGGTATTGCATGGGAATCATTAGCAGCTTTTGCAATGATTGCTACTGCTCTAGTATTTTTACCAATTTATCTTGCAAGTGGTTATACTACAACACCAGCATTTTTAGAAAAGCGTTTCGATAAGATGACACGCTCTATGGTGTCTGGTCTTTTTCTTTTTGGTTATGTAACTGTATTGCTGCCGGTGGTTCTTTATACTGGATCTTTAGCGTTAATCACTATGTTTGATTTAAAGCTTACCCTATCATTGGTAGTTGCTATTATCGGAATAGTAGGAAGTTCATATGCAATTTTTGGGGGATTAAAATCTGTTGCTGTTAGTGATACATTAAATGGAATAGGTCTTCTTATTGGTGGATTGACAATACCATTTCTTGCTTTAGCTGCATTAGGGGATGGTTCATTTTTTGAAGGATTATCAAAACTAGTAAACCAGAATCCAGAATATCTGACAGTATTTACACAATCAAATCTTGAGGGAAAAAGTGTTTCTGTACCTTGGCCAACTTTATTAACAGGTATGATGTTTATTCAAGTATTTTATTGGTCTACAAATCAAGTAATTGTACAGAGGGCAATGGCAGCAAGAAGCTTGGCCGAAGGGCAGAAAGGTGTTTTATTTGCTTCAGGAATGAAATTAATTGGCCCCTTAATGTTGTGCCTTCCAGCCTTAATTGCTTTGCATATGCCTGAATTAAAAATTGAAAGGCAAGATCAAGTGTATGGAGCTGTTGTTCGTCATGTATTACCTGATTGGTCGTTGGGTCTTTTTGCTGCAGTTTTAGTTGGATCTATATTGAGTTCATTTAATAGTGCATTAAATAGCGCATCGACACTTTTTTCTTTACAATTTTACAAAGGTTATATCAATCCATCCGCTAGCGAAGAACAAACTGTAGTTATTGGAAAATATTTCGGAATTCTTCTTGCCTTAGCCTCAATAATTATTGCTCCATTACTTGCACAAATGGATTCTATTTTTCAATTTTTACAAAAAGTAAACGGTCTTTATAGTGTGCCAATAATATCAATATTTCTATTAGGAATAACTACAAAACATATACCTGCTCTCGCTGCTAAAATTGGTATGATAGTAGGAATTGTTATGTACGGGTTTTTTACTTTTTTCCCAATTGATAATCTTCATTGGTTACATACGTACTTTATTAGTTTTACTTGGTCTATCATTATTATGTTATTAATTGGTTATTTCAAACCAAAAAGTGATCAAGAGATTGCTTTAAGTGATGAGAAGACACCAGCTCCAGTAGATATGACGCCATGGCCATTAGCTAAAAAGGTTTCAGCTGGAATATTTGGCGCCACAATTGCAATTTATTTACTTCTTACAGCATTGTCGAATTAAAAAACATTAAGTTGATGAAGCGTAGAAAATTTTTAAGTATAAGTACTCTTATAGGGGTATCTTCGTATTTATCCCCCAGTTCTTTATTATCAAATCCAATAAAAAGATCAAAACTAAAATTAGGATTTATTGGCACTGGATTAAGAGGTCAAGGAATGATGCGCCTAGCAACGTATCGTAATGATGTGGATATTCCAGTTATTTGTGATATTGATGATGGAATGATAAGTAAAGCATTAAAAGTATTAAAAAATGCAGGTCGTCCTATTCCTAAAGTATATAAAAATGGGAATGAAGATTTTCGAAATATGTTATATAATGAAGATTTAGATGGTGTTTTTATTGCTACACCATGGGAATGGCATCATCCAATGTCTGTAGCTGCAATGAAAGCAGGAAAACATGTTGGTACGGAAGTCCCCGCAGCTTTAACAGTAGCTGATTGTTGGGATCTAGTAAATACGTCAGAAAAAACTGGAAAATTCTGCATGATAATGGAAAACGTTTGTTATCGTAGAGATGTATTGGCCGTGTTAAATATGGTTAGATCAGGTTTGTTTGGCGAGTTACTACATTGCCAAGGCGGATATCAGCATGATCTTCGAGGTGTAAAGTTTAACAATGGTTTGCAACCCTATGGTAGAGGAGTTGAATTTGGAGATAAAGGGTATAGCGAATCTAAATGGCGTACTAATCATAGTGTAAATCGTAACGGAGATTTATACCCTACTCATGGACTAGGACCTGTAAGTACAATGCTTAATATAAATCATGGGAATCGGATGGTTTATTTGACATCTACCGCAACACAATCTCGTGGATTACATAATTATATTGTTCAACATGGAGGTCCTAATCATCCGAATACTTCAATAGATTTTAAATTAGGTGATATTGTAACTACTGTCATAAAATGCGCTAATGGTCAGACCATAATGCTAAGTCACGATACGAATTCTCCACGGCCTTATAGTTTAAATTTTAGAATACAAGGTACAAAAGGCTTATGGATGAAGGATAGTAATTCTATATATATTGAAGGTATTAGTCCTAATGATCATCGTTGGGAAAGTGATGAAAAATATTTGGAAAAATATGACCATCCATTATGGAAAAGATTTGAAAATGAAGCAAAAGGATCCGGACATGGTGGTATGGATTATTTTGTTTTTCGCGCTTTCATAGAATCAATGAAGCGAGATATAGATCCACCTCTAGATGTTTATGATGCTGCTAGCTGGAGTGTAATAAGTCCACTTTCAGAGAAATCAATAAGGAAAAATAGCACTTCAATAAAAATCCCTGATTTTACACGTGGTAAATGGAAAATTTCTGAGCCTAAATTTGCAATAAATGATATATATTAGATTATGACATTATCTACATTGGATTGGATTATAGTATTTACATATTTTATACTTTCTTTATTCGTTGGTGTATGGGCTTCAAAACAGGCAGGCCGTGATACAAAATCTTTTTTTCTGGCTGGTAGGAATATGCCTTGGTGGTTACTTGGTGTCAGTATGGTGGCTACTACTTTTTCAACTGACACACCAAACTTAGTTACTGACCTTGTTCGACAAAATGGCGTTTCTGGTAATTGGGGATGGTGGGCATTTTTGCTTACAGGAATGCTTACCGTTTTTGTATATGCAAAATTATGGCACCGTTCAGGAGTGTTAACTGATATAGAATTCTATGAGTTGCGTTATAGTGGAAAGGCAGCAGCTTTTTTAAGAGGTTTTAGAGCTTTATATCTTGGGTTAGTTTTTAATGTATTAGTTATGGGTACAGTAAGCTTAGCTGCAATAAAATTTGGTGAAATTGTTTTAGGATGGCCAGGTTGGTTAACGCTTACTATCGCTTGCTCAATCACTTTATCATATAGCACATTAGGAGGTTTAAAAGCGGTTATCATTACAGATTTTGTTCAGTTTATACTAGCAATGATCGGATCAATTTGGGCGATGCTTTATATTCTTAGTTTAGATCAAATAGGCGGCCTTTCAGAGTTGCTAATTCATAATAATGTAGTAGATAAGCTTGCATTGATTCCTGATTTATCGAATCCTGATGTATGGGTACCCGTATTATTGGTTCCGTTGGCAGTTCAATGGTGGGCAAGTTATTATCCTGGATCAGAACCTGGAGGAGGAGGATACATTGCTCAACGTATGTTTTCCGCTAAAGATGAGCAAAATGCGGTAAATGCAACATTATTTTTTAATGTTGCTCATTATGCAATAAGACCATGGCCATGGATTTTGATTGCATTATCATCGCTAGTTGTATATCCAGAATTATCTGATTTGCAAACTGCATTTCCAAATCTACCTTCAGATAAATTGGGTCATGATGTAGCATATCCGGCAATGCTTACTCTACTACCAAATGGATTACTTGGTTTAGTAGCTGCATCTTTAATTGCAGCATTTATGAGCACCATGTCAACCCAATTGAATTTGGGCGCCAGTTATCTTGTAAATGATTTTTACCATCGATTTATTTCGCCAAATGCAACTGAAAAAAAACTGGTAAGTATGGGAAGATTATTTACCGTGATATCTATAATACTTGGCTCTGGATTAGGTTTATTGCTCACAAGTGCAGGACAGGCATTTAATCTTTTATTGATGATTGGTGCAGGAACTGGTATGATATATATACTTCGTTGGTTTTGGTGGAGAATTAATGCGTATACTGAGATAGTAGCAATGATAAGCTCATTAATAATTGCTTTCTATTTTAATTTTATTAATCAGACCTATGAAAGCTGGGAGAAAATAGTATTTGGTTCATTATTAACTACAATAGTTTGGATTGCTGCAACTTACTTCACTCCACCTGACAATGATGAAACCCTTCGTAATTTTGTTAATAAAGTAAATCCTGGTGGACCTGGTTGGGCAAAGTTTTCAGATCCAAAAGCAAATGAACCGTGGCCCGTTCCAATAGGGATTTTATGTATGATTTTGGGGTGTATATCTGTCTATAGTGTCTTATTAGGTGTTGGCCAATTGATTTATGGACATAATATTGGCTTTGGTTTAATTGGACTTTCTCTAGCTTCAGCATTTGGCTTAATGCGCTTGTGGAAGTAAGCTCCCCTGGACGGATATGTCTATTTGGTGAACACCAAGACTATTTAGGATTGCCAGTCATTGCTATGGCAATGAATCTTCGGCTACGAATCAACGGTCAAAAAAGAAATGATAAAAAAATAATTATTCACCTTTCTGATATTGGGAAGTCGGTATCATTTTTCATTAACGATTCAATAAACACTAAACCTGAGAATATTTTTAGAAGTGGGGTAAAAGTATGCTTAGAAGAGGGTCTAAATTTTTCTAGGGGATTTGAAGTTGAAATTCTTAGCAAAATACCAATTCAAGCAGGCGCTGGTAGTTCATCTGCATTGATCGTTACATGGATAAATTTTTTATCCCAAATAGCTGATAATCCCATGCTTTGGAATAGTGAAAAAATTGGTCAATTAGCATATAAATCAGAAGTGCTTGAATTTAATTTACCAGGCGGAATGATGGATCAATATTCTTCTGCATTTGGAAATTTTATTTATTTACAGTCCGAACCAAAGATAACTATTGAGAAACTTAATCCTAATTTAGGATATTTTGTTTTAGGTGATTCTTGTGATCCGAAAGATACAATACCTATATTGAAACGATGTAGAGACATGCGACTTAATATTGTACAAAAACTAACAAAAAGAGACCCGAACTTTGACCTACATAGTCAAGATCAAGTAGATACTTCTTTTTTAAGTAAAGATGAGCAAAATATTTTTAAAGCAACAATTAATAACAGAGACATTTTATCAAAAGCATTGCCTGAGTTGAATAAAGATAATCCTGACTATTCCTTTATTGGTAAATGCCTATTAGAACACCATGAAATTTTAAGAGATGTGTTGGATGTGAGCACAATAAAGATTGACAATATGCTTGATGCTGCTTTAGACGCAGGTGCTTTAGGTGGAAAAATTACAGGTTCAGGAGGAGGTGGATGTATGTTTGCATATGCCCCAAATAATCCGGAAATTGTTGCTGAAGCTATTGAAAAAACTGGAGGAAGATCATTTATTATTAATTCTGACATTGGTACTTCAGTTGGATAAAAAATAACATATAATAATCTTATGAATGATATAACATTATTGGTAATGGCAGCTGGTATGGGTTCCAGATATGGTGGCCTCAAACAATTAGACGAAGTAGGACCCAGTGGGGAAACCATTATTGATTATTCAGTTTTTGATGCTATAAAAGCAGGGTTTTCAAAAATTGTATTTATTATACGTAAGGATTTTGAAGATGAGTTCAAAATAAAGATATCTAATAAATTTTCTAATGATATTCAGGTTGAATTTGTTTTTCAAGATATTCATCAGCTTCCCATAGGATTTTCTGCGCCAGAAGACAGAATAAAACCTTGGGGAACTGGACATGCAATTTTATGCGCATCTAATTTTATAGATGGCCCATTTAATGCAATTAATGCTGATGATTATTATGGTAGAGAATCATTTAAAACTATTGCTGATTATTATAATAATGGGAATGATTCGTTTAGTATGGTAGCCTTTCAATTAGAGAAAACTTTATCTGATTTTGGTTCTGTTACAAGAGGATTATGTACAGTAAATAATGATAAACTAATTAATATTGTTGAGACAGAAAATTTAGTAATATCAGAATCAGGGATTACATCAAATAGTGATTTAGATTTAAATGGAAATGATCCAGTGTCAATGAATATGTGGGGTTTTACACCTGACATATTTGATTATTTAAATGAAATGTTTGAAGTGTTTTTGTCAAAAAATATTCATGATTTAAAAAGTGAATTTTTGATTCCAAGTGTAATTAATGATTTAATCAATTCAGGCGATGAAGTTGTGCGAGTTTTGTATAGTAAATCTTTATGGTTTGGCGTAACATACAAACAAGATAAATCTTATGTCGTTCAACAAATACAAAACCTTGTAAATAGCGGTTTTTATCCTCACAAATTATTCCCTTTAAAATGACAAAATTTTATTGGTTATCTGGTTTTGTAGGATTGTATTGGGCTTATTGTCTATTTTGGGGGTTTAAAGGTGCTCGAACGGCCAAAACTTCCACTGACTATTTTCTTGCGGGTAGATCTATTGGTGTTTGGGTATTTGTTCTAGCTGCAACGGCAACAAGCTTTAGTGGATGGACATTTGTAGGTCACCCTGGTAAAATTTTTACAGATGGATTACCATATGCATTCGCTTCTTTTTACGCTTTAACTATTCCTTTTACAGGAGTACTATTCCTTAGAAGGCAATGGGTCCTTGGAAAAGCATACAAATATATTACTCCTGGTGAAATGTATAGTGATTATTATGGAGGGAATGCAATGAGCTTATTAACAGTGTTGGTTGCATTTCTTTTTAGCGTTCCTTATTTAGGAGTTCAGCTTCGAGCTTCTGGTAGTTTATTTAATGTCCTTTCAGATGGTTTTATCAGTGTGAATTTTGGTATGTTTGCTCTTACAGCTGTTGTAGTTATATATGTTGCGTCTGGAGGATTAAGATCAGTGGCGTATGTCGACTGTGCTCAGGCTATACTATTAGCTGTTGGAATTACAATTCTTGGGGGAGTCGCTCTTTATTACTCTGGGGGATGGAGTGGTTTTACTTCAGGACTAGCAAAGATAGTTAGCGAAGATGTTTCTTCAGGTCAAAATCTTACACCAGATGGATATTCTATGAAGGTTGCTATACCGGGTAGTATTCAGATGGTTTCTGCTGGATCAAAAGCAATTGGAGGAGCTTGGACTGGAATCATGTGCATGACTTATATGTTTGCTCTAATGGGAATTCAATCTTCACCTGCTTTTTCTATGTGGGCTTTTGCAAATAAAACATCTCAAGCTTTCCGCTGGCAGCAAGTTGTTGCTTCTTCTCTTATCGTAGGAATTTTATTATTTACCTTTACAATATTTCAAGGATTAGGTGCCCAAATTTTAGTCAATAATGGTTTGTTAGAAAATATTTCTGATAAAAACCTTGTTCCTGAATTAATCAATCTTCTTTCTACATCTGCTCCATGGTTAGTTGGACTATTAGCCGTATGTGCACTAGCTGCTATGCAAAGTACTGGATCTGCATACATGGCTACGTTTAGTGCAATGGTAACACGTGATATTTATGCAAAATATATTTCACCAAATGCGTCTGATAAAAATCAAAAGAATATAGGGCGAATTTTTGTAGTTCTTATTGCTGGAGTTGCCTTGATAGTCGCAGGGAAATCAAGTCAAGCAATTGTAATGCTTGGTGGACTTGCTGTGGCATATGGGTTCCAAATGTATCCGGCCTTGATCGGAATATGTTATTATAAAGGATTTACTACTAAAGGTGTGGTCTCTGGTCTTATTGTTGGGCTAATTGCAGTAACATTAACTGATAAAACTTCAGCGTGGTTTGGTGTTCCATGGGGAGCATATCCATTAACAATACATAGTGCTGGTTGGGGCATATTTTTTAATTTGCTCACAACATTCATAGTATCTAAAAGCTATATTGAATCTGATAGTGATAAAGCAATTAAAGAAAAAAAACACCAACTATTGCAATTAGTTTCAGGTTTAAGTCCCGAAAGAAAAAAGAAAGTGAAATTGGCGTGGATGCTTACCTTATTTTGGTTCCTTGTAGGATTTGGCCCTTTTGCTAGCATTGGAAATACGTTTTTCTCTGACCCTAATAATCCAGCCTTATGGGTTCCCTTTAATATGCCCTCTCTTTGGGTATGGCAATTAGTATTTTTGGTTTATGGAATATTTGTAATGTGGTTCCTTGCATTTTATATGGGGCTTTCTGATCCAATTGAAGAAGATAGAATAAAAAATGCTATCTCTTCCAAAAGCAATTGATTTAATTGCTACATTTGTAAAGTAATCCTACTTATTAATGTAATATACATTGGATCTAATATTTTGAAAATAGATAGTAAATTGATACATGATGTATTATTTTGATAAAACTTAATTAAGTTTTAGTTAATTTTGCGACCAATTATTCTTATATAAACAGATTATATAAATGCAATTATTTTTAGGAGAAAACAATGTATAATATTTTCAATATTCGTTCCATAAGCACACTCATTTTTCTTATAATTATCGGTTGTGGAAAAAAAGAGAAGGAAGTTGTATTAATTGAACGAGATGGTGTTTCGTATGAACAGGGTGCTCAAAAACCATATAGTGGACCACATTCATCTAAATATAGTAATGGCAAACCCAAAACAAAGGGTCAATATGTTGATGGAGTTCCAAATGGTGTATGGGAATTTTGGGATCGCAATGGAGTAGAATATACTGGTTCTGTTTCTAGATATGTTTTTCATCAAATTGAAAGTGGCGAAACTTTACAAAAGATTGCTGATAAATTTGAAGTTGATATAAATCAATTATATCAATTAAATGAAGATCTGGATAAAAACTCAAACGATAAAATCAAAGCAGACCAACTGATTAATGTTAAAGAAGTAGATAAATCAGATGGTCAATTTTTAGTATGGTATGATAAATCAAGAACGAAAATAAAGTCTCATAAAATCTTTAAAAATAG
>Ga0257111_1000880_pt1 | contig 12259 bp, 17 predicted proteins | sample LP_taG_6_FD_191567 | JGI IMG/M metagenome (GOLD analysis project Ga0257111, IMG submission 191567) | Marine microbial communities from Northeast Subartic Pacific Ocean, Canada - LP_J_2015_P26_500m | ecosystem: Environmental > Aquatic > Marine > Oceanic | place: Canada: Northeast Subartic Pacific... | reverse complement strand
TTTTTGACATATTTAGTAAAAACAAGTTTTAGAGTAATTCTTACAGGTTGCAAAAAGTTGTCTTTTTACTTGATAAAAATTGAATACCCTAATTTCACAAATACTAGTTGATTTTACACTCAGTTGATAGGGATCTCATGGTTGTCAATAACACCAAAAATAAAATTCCAATGGATATTAGTCTTAATGGAATTTCATAATTAGTTAGAAATGAGCTTGCAATACTACCACTGGTTCCAAAAGTGGTAATTACTGAGAATCCAATTGGGCCACAACTACAAGCCCCAGCAGACGCTCCAACAACTGTTCCAGTTATACTAGTACCTATCTTCTTGACTTTTTTGATTAATTTTATTCTAAAAATATTCATAGAAACGACAATTCCTGCAATAACTGATAAGATCAAAATCAGTGAAAAATTGAATGCCGTATCACTGTAAATTGAAAAAATGACATAAGGTTCAAGAAATAGATGTTCAGAAATTATTGATAGTGGGAAAAATAATCCTAGAAAAATTATTGCTGAAATAAAGATATACGTGTAATTTGAAAATACAAGTTTGAAAATATTTTGCAATTTATAACAATGATTCTATAACTTGTTCAAATACAGAATATGGCTGGGCACCTCTAATCTGTTGTTGATCACCAGCTGCATTTACAATAATAAATGTTGGAGTGCTATTTGCACCACCGGATTTTGCTTTTTGTAAGTTAAGTTTTACGTGCTGTTTATACTTGCCAGAATCAAGGCATTCTTCAAATTCATCCGTGTTTAAACCAAGGCCGAACGCAAATGCCTTTAGTCTTTCAGCACTAGCCCAACCAGAATTCATGTGATCTTGATAATCGTAAAGTGTGACATGATAATCCCAGTATTTTCCTTGATCATCTGCACAATATGTTGCTTCAGCAGCTGTGTGTGAATCAGGACCTAATATTGGTAGATCAATGAAAACTAAATTTGCTTTTCCAGTATCAATAAAATTTTCAATAATCTTTGGTCTAGTGTTATCGTACCAGCGTTTACACATTTCACATTGATAATCGCCCATTTCAATAATTGTCACTGAAGCTGTCTCTGAACCTAAAACCGGTGGAGCCATAATGGTGAAAGTTTGTCCTACGTCTTGATTGTTTTGTGTTTGCTGTTCAACCTGACTGATATATGATGAGAAAGACGCACCAACACCAATTACAACTGCAATTGCAACAGCTATAACTACATATTTTTTTGTATTAACCAATAATATTTTCTCTCAAATTTAACTAAAAAACCTATCCAGATTACATGATAATGTAGGTAGATTATTTACTCAAATGAAATCAATTATTGTAAACATGGGTTTATTAGACGTAGAAATTGCCTCAAAACAGAAATAATGATAGATTAGGCATTGCTTTCTCTGTCATTGCTTTAGATAGAGAAAAAAAATGAATGCATTTGGAGAATTAAAAATAAAAGAAACCATACTGGAGGGAATCCAGGAATTAGGATTTACTACACCATTTCCCATTCAGTCACAAACTATTCCACTTCTATTAGACGGAAATGATGTAATTGGGCAGGCCCATACTGGTACAGGAAAAACAGCCGCGTTTGGAATCCCTATGTTGGAGCATATAACAAATGGAGGTGGAATTCAAGCGCTAGTCATAGCACCTACAAGAGAACTGGCAATACAGATTACGAATGAACTAAAAAAAATTGGCAAGTTCACCAAAACTAAAATGGCAACCGTCTACGGGGGACAAGGTATAGGAATTCAACTTGATGCATTACGGAGAAAACCAGAAATTATTGTTGCAACACCAGGTAGATTAATTGATCATCTAAATCAGGGTACGATCAAAACTAATGACATAAAATATGTCGTGTTGGATGAGGCAGATGTAATGCTAGATATGGGTTTCATAGAAGATATTGAATTTGTTTTAGAGCGAATTCCTGAAAATCGTATAACATCTTTATGGTCTGCAACAATGCCAATTGATATAATTAGACTTGCTGATAAATATCTCAACAGTCCAAAAAATGTTCTAATTGATTCTGATGATTTAAGTGGAGAGGGAATCGAGCAGTCATTTTTAGTCATCAAGGATAGGGAGAAGCAAAAATATCTAACTAAATTTATTAAAGAAAATGTAAAAGGTCAAACAATCGTGTTCTGTTCTACAAAAGTTCGTACAAGAAATGTTTCACGTGAATTACAAAGGGCAAAATTTCATGCGGTCGCAATAGAAGGCGACATGTCACAAAACAAACGAGAGTATTCTATGACAAAATTTAGAAAGAATAATGTGGATATTTTAGTCGCTACCGATGTAGCTGCAAGAGGTATTGACGTTCCTAGAGTTGGTTTGGTCGTTAATTATGACGTTCCAAATCAAGATATGGTGTATTTCCATAGAATTGGAAGAACCGCAAGAGCAGGTGCTAAAGGAAGGGCAATAACATTAGTCTCGTATTCATCTATTGCAGATTGGAATATAATAAAAAAACAAATCAAATCAGATTTAGCAGATCTAAATAAAAAACTTGGAATTGAGATTCACATTCCTGATCCATTAAAGCGTGATGGTAGAAGAAGAATGGCGCCTCCAATACGTTCTAACTATAGAAGGAGTTATGGAGGAAAAACTGGTGGTTATAGAACAAATGCATACAAACGTGATGTATCTGCAAGAGACCAATACAAAAGAAAAAAACCTGGACGTTTTTCAAGTGTCACTAGATCATCTAACCGCAAAAAATGGTAGTCGTTATAAAAATAATTAACACTTAAACCACAGTAATTATACCATATTTTAAGAAAAAATGCACGTTGGATTTGTATTACTAAATTGTGATTTGGGTGCTGAGGAGTATATCTTAGATGAGTTAACACAGGTTCCTCAAATTAAAAATGCATATGTCACATTTGGTGCATATGATATAATAGCAGAAATTCATGCACAAACTCAAGAAGAATTTGAAAAAACCGTGTCAATGAACATACGACAGCTTTCAAGAGTTGTTAGTACAATGACATTAAATGTAGTTACAAAGAATGAATGACATTTATACGATTTAAAAACATGAAAAATATTGCAACAGGTTGAATATTCTGGAACAGTTTGGGCACTAAGTCATAATGATCCTGAACCATTGGTAGAACATTCAATCAAGAAAATTCAAGAATGTGGTGTAAAAAGAGAAGATATTAAAATCGTTGACGCTCCAAACCATCCTAAAGTTGGTGAGATAGTGGTTCAGATATGGCCGCATGAGTTAGTTATTGCAAGAATTCGTACTGTACGTGGTGAATCCTTCATTAGTGGGACAGAGTTTACAGTTGAATTAAAAACTGATGAACACGGAATATACATAGATTAGATGAAGAAAAGACAGCGTTCCAAAAAATCAGGATTAAAAAAATTACAAATGGTAACTGTAATTGGTGTTATACTAATTGGAGTTTCAATTTACTACTTTTATTCTGCAGAGCAAGCGCAAATTCGTGGATATAATTTTGGAAATGAGATGCAGGCCATTCAAGATGAACTGAAAGGTGAACAAGTAGATTTCTATTCTAAAGTCTCAATGTGGAAAGAAAATAGTATATCAAAAGATCAAATCTTAGAATACAGTGATGTACATGTGCTGAAGATGAAGAATATCATCATAAAATATGCTGGCCTGAATATACCTGATGCATTTTCTGGCTCAGTGAAACTTTTCAAATTATCCACAGAGACACAACTTGAAAGCGATCAACATCTAATTAATTGGATGAAAAACGATGATAGAAGTGAGAAGATACGTGCAGATGAATTGCTACAGGCATCATTCGAGTATGAGATGGCTGCACTTTCTTCGTTTGAAGAGGCAAAGAAAGGAATCATAAAGCCATAAAATCTTTAAGCGCTATAATACAAATACAGATTATGAATAAACTTATCATATTTGTTATCCCATTAATGCTGGTCATACCACCAGCGTTTGCCGATGTTTTCATACAAAATGATCAACAATACATTAGTGAAGATGGCTCACTACATATTGTAGGTGAGATTGAAAATAATTCAAATGTTCCATTGAATCAAATCAAAATTACTGCAAAATTATTAGATGATAATGGTTTTCAAATAGGTCAAGTAAATGGAAAGCCAATAAACAATGTGATAATGCCGGGAATGAATGCAGCGTTTGATATTATTGTCATAGATCATACTTCACAGATTGTTTATGATTATGATTTAGAATTTAATTATAAATTTGCAGAGCCAAAAAATCAAGTCATCAAAATAATTTCATCTGAACTTAAAAAAGATAGTCAAGGTAATCTTGCAATTTCAGGAATGTTAGAGAATCAAGGAGAGATTACAGCTAATATGATTAACGTGATTGCAACTTTGTATGATCGTGATGGCGATGTTGTAACAGTGTCAAGTGTTAAAATGCAACCTGATTTCCTACGATCTGGTGATAGTAACTTCTTCATTATTCCAATATATGAAAAATACCAATTAATTCATGCAGTCGATTATACACTAATTGCAGAATCAGATGAATATACAGTCGTACCTGAATTTCCATTAGGTTCAGGTGCATTACTAATTGCATCTGTGTCAACATACATCATATTATCTAGAAATCCTGAAAAATTAATTAATTCAATTTCAAGAGTTTCAAAAATTATCTGATATAACTTAATGGTTAAAAATGACAATTTCTGACAGTAATAAAAAATTTTTAGATGATCTAGTACAGTATTATATTGACGAGTCAAAATCATATAAGCAATTTGCTAGTGAGTATGATGAATTCTGTGAGTCAGAAATAGATGTTGCGTTTGGATTGATTGTTGGAACGTTGTACTCCACATTCTTGCAAACATATGCAAATCAACAACTCGAGGTAGAATTAGATGACATTCAAGAGTTTCATGAATTCATTAAATCAAACGCTACTCAGATTAAAGAATCATTAGAAAAAAAAGAAGACTGATAGGTACAGATAAATCTAAAAAAAAAACAATTGTAACATGCCTGATATAATTCCCTATAGAATTCAACAGATTAATGATAATGGTCAAGCTGTACAAATGACACTAGTTGAAGATGTCCAAACAGAACCATTATCACAAAAACAATTGATAATGGAAAATGTTGGAAAAAAATTAGATGGTGAGACAAAAGAGCAGATCATGCCACTTTTAGATGCAATTCTTCAAGCACAGCCAACAATAAAATTAAAAAGTTATGCACAAACGACTGTTTCAATTACCATGCCAAAAAATCGGTATGAAAGAATGGGTAGACCACAAGTAGGCGAAAGACTTCAAGTTGATTTCAAAAAATATTAAAGATTTTCTTCGATGTCTGATATATTAGTTAGTGGTAATGAGCAACTAAAATTCTTGCAGACAAATACATTTGTACGGTCTGTAGGAAATTCTTTTCCAGAAAAAAACGAAAATTTTGATAATGCATCAAATTCGTTCTTGCCATTTATTTCCACCATTATAGATTCGGGCAGAAATTTTTTGTGTAAAGTAGATACTAATTCAGAATTTTGCAAGTTTAAGATTGTGATCTCAGTTGGTTTTTGAATGTCAAGATATAACACGTTTAGAAGATAGCCAAATGCAAATGGATTTTCAGCTGCCATAGATGCTTGTAATTCAAGTATTTTTTGTGTGATCTTATAGAATTTTTCTTTCTGCGTTAGGCAATTTAATCTTAAAAATGCGTTTGCTGCAACTGAATTTCCTGATGGCATAGATAGATCATAATTGCTTTTTGGTCTAATGATTAATTTTTCATGATCATCAGCAGTGAAAAAAAAGTTACCGTTCTTATCATCCCAAAAATGCTCTATTAGATAATCACTGAGTTTTATTGCAAAATTCAGGTAATCAGAATCCCCTGTAACTTCAAATACATCAACTACTGAGTTTATCAGATATGCATAATCATCCAAGTATGCATTAAGATTTGATTTATTATCTTTGAATACTCTATGTAAAATTCCATACCTTTCAAATTGTTTTCGATAGAAATTAGATGCCGTAAGGGCAGCGTTAAGATACTTGGATTCGCCGGATATTCTATAACCCTTAACAAATGCTGAAATCATTAACCCATTCCATGCAGTTAGAATTTTATCATCTTTTCCCGGCTGGACTCGCTTATTTCTGATCTGAAGTAACTTGCTTAACCCGTCTGAGATTATTTTATTTATCTCATCTTCTGTTTTGCCAAATTTGAATGCAAGTGCAGATGATTTGATGTTATTTGCAAGAATTGTATTCCCTTCAAAATTTCCGCCATCTGTTACATCAAAATAAATACAAAATATGTCTGAATCACTACCTAGAATTTTCTCTATCTCTCTTTTTTTCCAAACAAAAGTTTGGCCCTCTTCGCCATTGGTATCAGCATCTTGTGCCGAATAGAAAACTCCCTCTGGTGAAGTCATTTCACGAATTACATAATCAAGAGTTTTTGTAACTACATCTAAAAAGAAATTATCTTTTGTGATTTGATATGCCTCACAATATACAATTGGTAGTAATGCATTGTCATACAGCATTTTCTCAAAATGTGGTACAAGCCATCGTGCATCTGTTGAATACCTATGAAATCCTCCACCTATCTGATCAAATATTCCGCCTTTTGCCATTTTTTTTAAAGTGAGTAAGGCGAAGTCTTTGAATTTTGAAATTCCAGATATTTTTGAATACCTAAACATGAATGACAGGTTTGCAGCGTTAGGAAACTTTGGGGCTTGTCCAAATCCCCCATAGTTTGTATCAGCTATTTGTAATAGGTTTACTGCTGCCTCGTCAAGTATTGACTTGTTAATCTCTGATGGCTCTCTGACTTGTTCTAATCTAGACAGGTTTGTCATAAAATTATCAGATGCAGATTGAATGTCTTTTGGTTTTTCTTTCCATGATTGTGCAAGCTGTCTACAAAGACTCCCAAAACCAGGTCGGCCGTAGCCATCAAGTACCGGGAAATACGTTCCTACGTAAAATGGTCTTTGATCAGGTGTTAGAAATACGCTTAGTGGCCATCCACCCTGTCCGGTTGACATTTGACACACTTTCTGATATATGTCATCCAAATCAGGTCGTTCTTCCCTGTCAACTTTAATGTTGATAAAATTTTCATTCATGATTTTTGCCACATCGTCATTCTCAAATGACTCGTGTGCCATAACATGGCACCAATGACAAGAGCTATATCCAATAGATAAGAAAATTGGTTTGTTTTCAGATTTTGCCTTTTGTAGTGATTCATCATTCCAAGAATTCCATTCAACCGGATTATCCTTATGTTGTAAAAGATAAGGACTTGATTCGTTAGCCAGACTATTTGACATAGAAATATTATGTATGATGATTATTTGTATGTAATCTGATTACTTCCATAATGCAGCGTCATCATGCTTGTAGATTTCAATATTAATTTGCTTGAGTAGATTACGTTTAGATTTTTGTGCCTTTTTTTCCTTGCCATAATCTTTCTTTTCGACTAACTCCTGAAGTCTAATTAATTGCTTAAGGCTAAAATTCATAAACTTATTTTTTGCAACCTCATCTAGAAGTTTTATTCTCTCTTTATCTTCAGCAGTAATTCTATAATCCAATAAATAAGACATAACTAAATGGATTTTATTTCTTATCATTTGCTATGCTTTTAATATAAAAGAAAATCAAAAATTGATATGGCTACAATTGGTGAAAAGGCACCAAATCTCAAATTGGGAAAATGGGTTCAGGGAGTGGATACAAACCTAGACGGAGAAGGAGACAATGTAAAATTAGTTGAAGTCTTTCAGGTAAATTGCCCAGGATGTTTTATGCACTCAATACCAGAAATTATTAACATATACAATAAATACAAAATGGAAGGACTATCCGTATTTGGTGTAGCTACTGCATTTGAGGATTATGATAAAAATACGTTGGAGAATCTAGAAATGCTATTAACAACAGGAGAGGTTGTTGGTGACACAAAGCAGGCATTAACACAGTATGGTCAACTGGATAATGGAAAACTACAATTCAAAATTCCATACCCAATTGCGATGGATTCGCTAGTAAAAGAAGGGGGAGAACCATCTATGGAAAAAACGACTTCGTTCATCAACCAACAAATTCCTAACTTTGAGTCACAGCCTGAGGAATATAAGAATCAGATTTATGCTCGAGTGAAGGAATACTACAAATCAAAAGAATATACAGCTGAGACGTTTGAAATGTATTCATTGCAAGGTACACCATCAACCATTTTGGTGGATAGAAAAGGAATTTTACGTGATGTTTCGTTTGGTTCTACTGCTAATCTAGAGGCAATGGTACAAAAACTATTGAATGAATAATACCAAGTTATTTTCTCAAAAACAACAGTTTCTTTGCTGACACAACCAAAACTACTGGTGTAACAAAGTACATTCCAATGTTTAGTAGTATCACACCGATTCCATATCCTAGCATTTCTTGTTCCGTATCAATGTTAACGTGGTTGAGTAGTGTTAGCGATGTTAGTAATGGTGTTAGTGTTATTTTTACTGTCTCTTTAAAAATTGAATTTTCTCTTTCATAATCTGCTACTGTTGGTGAAAATGAGTAATAGAATTGGTTGAATCCTGTCATAAATGCAGCGCCAGATTTTGTCTGTAATATTGTATTATCACGAAGTTCTCTTAAGAATTGAACTTGTGATGAAATTTCAGAACCAAACGCTGCTGTTGCAATTAGGCATCCTCCACCATTTGATTCTGCTGCATCTTCTGCCATTTCATCTAATGTGGAATACGTAGGCTGTACATTTTGATATGTTGAGTCAGATATAGTTAGATTATGTGTGCCCACACCATTGAATTCTAGTGTAACAAATGAAGTAGTGCTGCCTTGTTTAAGATTTGATTCCACTTCAATTCCATCAACTAAAAAGATTAGTTGGTTTCCCATCAACTTTGTTGGGATAACTATTTCCATGAGGTTGTATTCAAGCGAGCTTTCTATTTTTAACATAAGTTCTTTATTTTGCTGGTCAAAACTAATACGCTTAACATCAAAATTTCCGGTCCCCTCTATAACAAAAATACTATCATCAACATTTACAGAGGATGAAAATTTTAATCCTGTCTTCTCTGCTATAGGTATTCCAAACGCAGGAGAAACAGTAATTATTAATCCTAAAAGCAGTATGAAAATCCACTTCATTATGCTACGCTTGGTAGCACACGTTTTCTAAGCTCTTTATCTTTTATGATTCGTGGATGTGAAGGATCAGCTAGAATCACTTCATACCAATAATGCATTCCATCCTTGTAAAGAAAATATGAACCTAAGAGTTCCATGTTTGGGTATCTCTCTAGAACACGTCGTTGTGCAACCTTCTTCATACTATCATCTGCCTTAATCCTTGTAACACCAAGATGTTTTGGTCGTCGTCCACCTCTTGGTCTTTGTCTTCTCATTCCGCCTGTACCAACTCTCATACGGATAACTATGATTCCTTGTTTTGCCTTGTAACCAAGTCGTCTTGCTCTTAGCAATCTGCTTGGTTTGTCAATTCTAGTAACCGCATTTTGTTTTCTCCAAAGAATAGCACGTTGTCTTAATTCAGGAGAATTTTGTTTCCACATTGTGTACCAAATTTTATCTTGTGCGGTAGGCATAATCTTGCATAAAAAATTGCCCTTAATAATCCTATGAAGTGATTTAGAGTAATTTATTATATTATCCATAATAAAATCTGTAGTATTGGTCAAATCGATAATGTTTGCACTAGTTGCCGTTTGTATTATTACAACACTTCCTATTTCAGTAAGCGCACAGTATACGCAAGATGTACAAATAATTCTAGCATCAGAGATATTTCATTATGGTGACAAATTAGATTACACAATAATTGTTTCTGATATCACAGGTGAGGACGCCAGAATATACATTACTGATACGGTTGGAAAAAGAAATCCATTGTATAGTATGCCTATATCAGAGAAAGAGACACGCGTAATAGCACCAATTGGATTTGACAGTATTATCTGGAATGAAGGAAAATACTCGCTGGAATTGGATTATTCGGGTGCGACCGATAAAACAGATTTTACAATTGTTGATGATGGAAGTGTAGGAATACCATACTGGGTTAACGATTTGGCAAAATTATGGCTTACAACACAGATGCCAGATAAAGAATATGCAAAAGCAATTCAATATTTAATTGAGCAAGAAATACTTGAAAGACCAGAATCTGATGGCGAATTATATATTCCTCAATGGTTTAGATATCCCACTGTATGGTGGTCTTCAGGTCAAATAACTGATACAACATACACTCATACAATACAATTTTTAATTGATAAAAAATTTATGACAATTCCGTTTGATCAAGAATCATCTGATCCATCGTCAGAAAGTTTTTTGTGACCTCGTTTCTTACCAATTCCCCAAAGAATTATCATGGCAGCTAATCCTACTCCCATAGCAGCGAATATAGAATTAATTAAAGATCCAGAGTCTATTGATTCCTTTTCTGGTACAATGCATTCACCATCTACAAATGTTGTTCCTTCACCACATGCTTCCTCTAATACTGCAAGTCTAGATTCTTCTTGTGCAGCCATTCTTGCTTCATACTCTGCTTTTGTTTTAGCAGCCTCTGCCTCAATTAATTTTCTCATTGCTTCTCCTTGTGCTTTTGCTAAGGCCTTTTTCTCTTCTTCACTCTTTTGTTCAACAGCCTTTATTGCTTCAAGAAATGAATGATCAAAGAGTACAGTTCCAATAATCTCTAATTCCTCGGTTCCTGCTGGAACTGCGAAAGAAAGTGTTCTGTCATTACCAATTTTTTGTTCCACAAATTGAATCTCTTCACCGTCAGCTAGAATGAAAAATTCATCATCTTCCTCATCTACTATTGCATCAAAAATAGTTCTATCAAACGTGATGCTAATTTCCCCAAGTGGCTCTGTTACTGAAATTCCAAAAATAAGAGAAATGAAATCAAGATCTGCTGTTACAGAGTTAATTACAACTCCTGTACTTGTATATGGTATATCATAATGAACCAAAGCATTTAGTTGTTTGATCTCAATTGGTATAGTAGAAGCAAATGCCGGAGTGACAGATATTGTTGCGATTAGCACAAATATGACTAGAGTCTTTGCTAACATCATTAAATTACCCCTCTAAGTATCTGTATTATCTTTTCGGCTATAACATTTGCAGCTAATGACTGAGCTTCTTTTGTCTGTGCGCCCATATGTGGCGTGGATATAAAGTTAGGAAGTTCTCTCAACTTGTTTGATGTGGCAGGCTCTACTTCAAAAACATCAAGTGCAGCACCACCCAAATCTCCATTTTTGAGTGCATCGTAAAGTGCTTCTTCATCAATTACACCACCACGTGATGTATTGATTACTCGTGATGTGTTTTTCATAATTGCAATTTTTTCGGCGTTTATCATATGTTTTGTGCTATCTAATAACGGAACGTGTAATGAGACATAATCTGCACTTGCTAATAGCGTACCAAGGTCTGCTTTCATCAATCCAACTTCTTTAGAAAATTCTTCGTCAATTGGCATTACGTCAAAACCTATTATGTTCATATTGAATGATTTAGCCAAACGGCCTAATCTTTTTCCTATGTTTCCTAAACCAACAATTCCCAAATACTTACCCCTTAACTCAGAACCCATCAATTCTTTTTTAATCCAGTTTCCATTTCTTACTTCTCTGTCAGCTCGTGGAATCTCCCTTGCAAGTGAAAGCATCAACCCAACAACAAGCTCAGCAACTGCGTTCATCGCACCTTCAACAGCATTGATCACTCGAATGTTTTTTTCTTTAGCTGCATCTTGATCAATGTTATCTAAACCAACTCCAACTCTAGCAATTATCTTACATTTGTCAGCTCTTTGAATAAGATCCTTAGTAATTTTTGTCCTACTACGTACTACAACAACTTCATAATTTCCAATCTTTTCAGCAATTTGTTCTGGTGTAATTTCTGGTTCATATGTAATATGAAGACCATTTTTTTCTAATATCTCATTCAGAATTGGATTTACTTGATCACATATCAAAATTGATTGATTAAGACTCATGGAACAAATCTTGAACTCATTTAATATAACTCATTTTATGAAATTCTACCAAATTCTAAGATTTTTCTGGAAATCTAATAACTCTACTGTATTTTTAACCACTGTAAGTGAATAAAAGAAAAATAAAAAGAAAAGAAGATGGGTT
>Ga0257111_1000874_pt1 | contig 12300 bp, 9 predicted proteins | sample LP_taG_6_FD_191567 | JGI IMG/M metagenome (GOLD analysis project Ga0257111, IMG submission 191567) | Marine microbial communities from Northeast Subartic Pacific Ocean, Canada - LP_J_2015_P26_500m | ecosystem: Environmental > Aquatic > Marine > Oceanic | place: Canada: Northeast Subartic Pacific... | reverse complement strand
GAACAGAGAAATTTTATGGGAGATGATGGATCAAGAAGATGAGGGCGAGGTTCTAAAAGAACTCATTGAAGATGTCAGGCAAAACCTTATTGATCAAATGGATACGCAAGAACTGATTGCAGCTACCCAAGACATGGAGTTGGATGATTTGGCTGATATTATTAATGATCTACCCAATCAAATTACAGACCAAGTAATTAAAGCTCTAGATAAACAAGACCAAATTAGACTGGAATCAGTCATGTCATATGAGGATGATTCTGCGGGTGGTTTAACCAACCCAAAAATTGTAACGATAAGAAGAGGTATCTCCATTAATGGATTGATTCGCTATTTAAGAACCTTTGAAAACCTACCAATTAATACTAACTTAATTTACGTCATCAATCGTCATAATCAATATCTAGGTTCTGTAAAATTAGTGGATCTCTTTACAGAAAACATAGAGATGCCTATTGAAGAAATCATGGATGAATCTGTTAAACCAATTGATGCCAATTCCAAAGCCAATGATGTCGCCATTGAATTTCAGAATTTGGACTTAATTTCAGCTCCTGTAGTCGATTCAAATAATCAATTATTAGGAGAAATTACTGTGGATGACGTCGTTGATTTGATTCAAGATCAGGCCAATAGTGAAATATTTAACATGGCAGGATTAGATGATGAAGATGATATCTTTGCTCCTGTGCTTTTAAGCTCTAAAAGAAGAGCTGTTTGGTTAGGCGCCAACATGGTAACAGCGTTTATTGTTGCTACTGCTGTAAGCCTATTCCAAGAAACTCTTGATCAGATTGTCATTCTAGCTGTCTTAATGCCGATAGTAGCGAGCATGGGTGGAGTTGCCGGTAATCAAACCCTTATTCTTGTTATTCGAGGAATCGCTATGGGTAAAATCCAATCATCTAATGCAATGAACTTATTATCACGAGAATTCCTGGTTGCTCTAGTGAACGGAGTATTTTGGTCAATTATTGTTTCCTGCTTGGCGGTACTCTTATTTAAAACCAGTTGGAATATAGGCTTAATCGTTGGGGCATCAATGTTACTGAATATACTTGCCTCTTCTGTAGCAGGGGTTTCTATCCCATTTTTACTGAGACGTATTGGTATTGATCCAGCGCTTGCAAGTGGGGTACTCATGGTAACCTTGACCGATGTTCTCGGATTTATAACTTTTCTCGGGTTAGCAACAGCTCTGTTACTGTAAAAACATTATTATTTATTGAAAAATACTCTTTATTTGCTCTTTTTGTTCTATGGCATCTTGAAAACCTAGTTCAATTAATTCCTGAGTGAACGAGGACTCAAACAATAAAAAACTTAATAACTCAGACTGGCCTTGATTGTTTAAACCTAACCCTCTTAAAAGTAACTTGATTGAATAAGGGAGTTCACTGAAATGTCCTTCAGCGATGAGATTAATATCCTTTGAGGGTGAAATAACACAATAATCCAGATGTTTCATTTGCTTTGATGCAGTATTGATCGGACCATTACTAGAATGTTTGATAATTTGGTTAATACGGTCCAGGCGTTCTAGATCTGATAAAAGTCCACTAGAGAATAATGCATCGAGCATATAGCCTCCTATCTCCCCTATTGAAGGATGATCTTTTTCATTGGTATCAAGGTTTTTCTTATTATTATCTGTGGTTATGATTAATAATTTTTCAGCCCCTAAGCGAATTGCTGGTGACAATGGTGTGGCATGACGCATGGCTCCATCACCGAAGAATTCATTATCAATTTTCACTGCTGGGAAAATTAAAGGCAGGGCCACACTGGCCATCAGATGATCAGTACCTATTTTCGATTCTATGCCCTCTCTTCTGAACTTTTCCCAAGTAATATTTTTTTTATTGGATTGGAAAAATGTTATTGATTTTCTGGAACTATAACCAGCTGCCGTTATAGCAAAAGCCTCCAGATTGCCGTCATCAATATTTGATCTTATACGATCAAGATTGATGCTTTCCATTAACAGGCTTCTTAAGGGTGAATTATTGAGCAATGACTTTGGATTCTTCACTAATATTCCGCCAGAAACAATAGCAACTAACCAATGTAAACTGCTCTTAAACATCGTTAGGCTATCAGTTTTGTAGACTCTATTAGTTTTAAAGTTACCCCAAATATCATTCAGTAAATCAATCGCATCAACAAAAGAGTCCGCTTTTGATGCTATGACGCTTGCATTAATAGCCCCGGCTGATGTGCCACTGATGACACTAAAAGGATTATTAACTCTAGCTGGCAGAATGTCAGCTATCCCTTTTAATACCCCAATTTGATAAGCACCTCTTGCGCCTCCACCAGGGAGAACCAAACCCACTTTATTTTCGAATGTATTCATAACTAAATATTAACAATAATACCTGTAGGTTAATGTAGAATAAGTTTAATTTTTAATTATGATGAAGATTATGAATAAGACAATTGCATCTTTTGTTGTAGGGCTGAGTTTAGTGTCATTGGTTTTATACACCAGTGTTTTTTCAGAATCAAACCTCAATGAGGGTGATTTAGCTCCAAATTTTAATTTACAAGATCAGAACGGTGAATGGCACAGTTTGGAAGATTATAAAGGTCAGTATGTTGTGTTATTCTTCTACCCCAAAGACGGTACACCCGGGTGCACCACTGAAGCGTGTAGTTTCAGAGACAATATTTTTGAATTTAATTCATTGGATGCCCAAATATTAGGGGTCAGCCTTGATGATGTTGATTCACATCAAGAATTCAGTGAAAAATATAGTCTCCCCTATCCTATTCTCGCAGATGTCAATAAAAACTGTGCTGACGATTACGGTGTGTTAGGAAAATTTATGATGATGACAATTGCTAAAAGACAATCTTTTATTATTGGCCCACAAGGCAGAATTTTAAAGCGTTACAACAAAGTTGATCCCGATACTCATACCAGCGAAGTTATTGAAGATATAAAGAAATTTAGACAAACCATCTAGTCAGACACTAATGTAGCTTTTGACTGAATCATTTGCTTGATTGTTTCTTCATCAACACCTGCCTCTGCTAAAATTTCTAAGCTGTGCTCACCAAAATTTGGTGCGTGTTTACGAATTGTGGCCGGGGTTTCTGAAAATTTCACTGGAAAACCTGGCATCTTTAATTTGCCTTCCGTTGGGTGGTCAAAATCTTGCCAAAAACCAACTGCCTCTAGATGTGGATCAGTAAATAGATCATCAAGGCTGTTCACAATAATGACAGGCACCTTGGTGTCAGCAAAAATATCCAACCATTCCTGAGTTGTTTTTGTAGCCAGAATTTTCCCTGTTTCTGAATAGGTGTCATCAATGTTTTCAACTCTAGAAGACAGGTTCTTAAATCGATCATCTTCAATTAAATCCTGTCTTTCTGCTTTTTCACAAAAAGTCTTCCAATGATTATTCATATAAGGCAAAACAGCAATATAGCCGTCTTTAGTTTTATACGGTTTTCGATGATGAGACATTAAGCGGGTGTAGCCAGCTTTACCCAATGGTGGCTCAAAGATCTCTCCCCATATGTGTTCAGCCATCACAAATGAGACCATAGTCTCAAACATTGGTACTTCAATTTCTTGCCCATTGCCTGTTCTTTCACGGTGAAACAAGGCTGCCAGTATTGAGTAGACAACTGTTATTGCTGTGGTTTTATCAGCAACCACAGTAGGTAAATATCTAGGCTCACCGAGCACCAATTCATTCAAAGCAGCAATGCCACTAGCAGCTTGTATAGAATCATCGAGCGCACCCTTTTCACCATAAGGTCCATCCTTGCTGTAACCATAAGTACCGCAATAAATGATATTCTCATTGACTGCTTTAATATCGTTATATTCTAGTTTAAGTTTGGTCATAACTTGAGGTCGATTATTATGCAGCAAAACATCGCAGTCCTTAACAATAGCAAGCAAAGCATCGCGTGCACTTGACTGCTTTAGATCAAGAACCAAACTTCTCTTATTCCTATTGTTTGAGAGATAAAGAGCCGCCATATTTGGATTACGTGAAGCTCCTAATTGTCGATTACTGTCACCAAACGGTGCCTCAACTTTAACAACTTCAGCACCCATATCTGCCAGAATTTGAGCAGCCCAGGGTCCCAGAACAACACTGGTTAACTCAATTATTTTAAGGCCTTTTAAGGGTCCTGACATAATGTATTATTGGGTTATAAAAATACCCAGAATATAAAACCTATTTAATTGTGATCGTGGTCATGATCATGATCATGATAATGAGGGTACTCAAAATCAGTGAAATGATTATGTCCATCAGGTGAGCGAATCCATTTATACAGAGACGGTTTCAAGCGCCTAAGTCTAGCCGCTGCTCTGTCTGCATTATCCTTAGGGGTTGACCAAGGGTTATGATGGAAATAATTGTGAAGATGAGCATCAGTTCGCCCGATTGCAATAATGCCATTTTTGCTAGCAAAGGCACCATGATTAATATAAGGCGGTCTCCAGAAATACCCTCCTGTCGGTAAGTCACCAAATTGCATCATCCATGAAGTCCCCCAAATATGATAAGACTCTTCACAACAGTCATGATATGAAATATTGTCTTGTTGAAACCCTGGTGTCATGCAATACAAGAAAGTGTGTGCTTCTGTGTGTAAGTCATATTTTAAAAGTTTCAACATGCAACCGGATGCAACAGACGGAACAATTCTATTTCCAGGCATCCAATGAATATCTTCCATAGAGTTGATGATAGATAAACGATGGCGTTCAGCTAATGGGTGATCCTCATCAGAAGCAACAAAACTTGGTTCACCATAATTGTAGAACATTATGGCAACAGCTCCTTTGCTCACTTTCATTGCCGGCATGGTTACGCCTGGAGGAATAAGGAAGTAATAGCCCTCGCCATAAGTTTTATCACCGTAGGTTATTGAGCCTGACACAATAAAGAGTTCAAGTTCAGAATAACTCATCCCCGCCGGTAGCTTATAGCCACTTTCAAATTTAACTTTTAATGAACACGCCCCTGTATCAGTGTCCATACTTAAAACTTTGTAATGCATACCCTTGTTAAAACCAGGCAATGTCATACGTTTGTATGCTGCCGGTCTTTCGTCATAAGGTTCTATGTGTGGTCTTGGCATAATCTCTATCCTTTTATATTAATGGTCAAATCCTTTGAGATCTTTAGGTTCATAAGTAACTTTGGTTTTTCTTCTTGGTTTTTTAGGTAAGTCTTCCCTTGCTATCACCATTCTGGTATCGCCATCAATGTTTTGCCCTCGAGTTGTAATTCGATCAAAAAATTCTTCAAACCATTTATCTCGTTTAGGAGTAATTTCCTCCATGTGTTCTAAGATTTTTTTGAAACGTTTTTGCTGTTGTTTCAGCTCATTTTTCATCCAAGCTTTCACTGGTTTAGATTGTTTATGATCTATAGAATTTAAAGGTTTTTCTTTGCCTGAAGCTCTTCCTTCTGAAGCTTCACCCATTTGATTGGCCATAAGCGTTTCCTCTATATGTTTAGCAATAAATTAGATTATAGATTATACGTTTTGCATAAAAACACAAGACCGTAATCTAATAATAATCCACAAACTGTTAAGGAAATTTTTTTGCTTCTAATGCGGCCTAGGAATAAAATTTTTGTTTTTTTATAGCCCTTTCTCTTAGACTGTCAGGAACTCTAAAACGTTCTCCAAATCGTTCACAAAAATCATCACAACGCTCAACAAATTTCTCTGTCCCAATCATATCTATGTATGAAAAAACACCCCCTGACCATGGCGGAAATCCCCAACCAAAAATAGACCCAATATCCCCATCATCAGGGCTAGTAAGAACATTTTCTTCTAAGCAACGATAGGCATCCAATGACTGTATTGTCATTAAACGATCTTTAACTTCCTGAATATCAGGTTGTTTATCACTGACAGGATAAATATCAGCTAAACCCTTCCACAGAGTTTTTTTAGCGCCTTCAGGGTAATCATAAAATCCTTTACCAAATCGTTTACCAAGTCGGCCAAGTTCATACATTTTCTCGCTGACAGCTACTGATGACATAGGCTTATAGTCATCTCCCATGTCTTCTTGGGTCTGTAAGTGAATTTTATGAGAAAGATCGATTGTGGTTTCGTCCTGAACAGCAAAGGGTCCAACTGGATAGCCAGCGTGTCTAGCAGCATTCTCTATCAAAGCAGGACTTGTGCCTTCTCTTAGCATTTCATTAGCTTCATTACAGGATGTGCTAAAAACTCTGGATGTAAAGAACCCTCGACTATCATTAATGACAATCGGTGTTTTCCTAATTTGCTGAATGTAATCCAATGACTTGGCCAAAGCTTCATCGGATGATTGCTCACCCATAATCATCTCGACCAATGGCATTTTCTCTACTGGAGAAAAAAAGTGCATTCCAATAAAGTTATGAGGTCTAACTGATGCTTCTGCTAGACCTGATATAGGTAATGTTGAGGTATTTGAAGCAAATACAATATCGTCTCCAATAACAGCTTCAGTTTTTTGTGTAACATCCGCTTTAATTTCTCTATTTTCAAAAACAGCTTCGATGATCAAATCACAATCTTTGAGATCATTAAAATCAGTTGTAGGAATAATATTATCTAAAATCGCAGCCTTCTTTTCTTCAGTCATTTTCTTTAAGGCAACACTCTTTTGAAAATATTTTTGAGAATACGCCTTGCCCTTCGCCGCTTTTTCTTCAGTTGAATCTAGCAAGTAAATTTTTATTCCAGCCTGAGCGCTGACCAAAGTAATTCCTGCTCCCATCATCCCAGCACCCAACATACCTAGAGTTTTTACTGTGTGTTTTTCAACCCCTTCTGGTCTGGCCCTTAACTTATCTGCTGATTGTTTATTAATAAAAAGACTTCTAATCATATTCCCAGCAACTGGATCGACAAGCAGTCCAACAAAGTATTTCGCTTCTATTCTCAAACCAGTATCAATCGGTACCTGACAGCCCTCATAAACAGACGAAACAATCGAGATTGGTGAAGGAAAATTATGGTTGGTGTTCTTTGCTACCATTGCATTGATCACAGAGAACATCTGAATTGTTGATGTCGTATTCGGATCAAACCCACCTGGTATTTTGAACCCTTTCTTATCCCACGGTTGGACTGCTTTGCCGCCATCGAGTATCCATTTTTTGGCTTTATCTATAAGTTCATCTGCAGCACATAACTCATTGACAATACCGAGAGCTAAAGCAATTTTAGGTTTGACATGCTTACCTTGTGTCATTAACTCTAACGCTGACTGAATTCCAATTAATCTTGGAAGTCTCTGGGTGCCTCCACCGCCCGGCAATAAACCCACTTGAACTTCTGGTAATCCGAGAACAGCGTCATTTCTATCAACTGCAATTCTATAGTGACATGACAGTGTTATTTCAAGTCCACCTCCCAATGCAGTGCCATTGATAGCAGCAACAAAAGGTTTACCAGACGTTTCCATGGTTCGATTGAGTTGGTGACTTTGGATAACTCTTTCAGCCATTGCTGACGCATCGCCAAGACCAATCAATTCTGGCAACATTGATTTCAAGTCGGCGCCAGCCATAAAATCATTTTTTGCTGAAGTAACCACAGCACCAATAACTGTTTCATCTTTGATAACTTCGCTAACACAGTTGCTAAAATCATTTGCAAAATCTGTAGTGATTACATTCATGGGTCGATCAACTACATCGATCTCAATTACAGCAATGCCATCTTGATCAACATTCATTTTGACGGTTTTACTCATAGGTACTTCCTTTTATATTTATTTCTCTTTTATGCTCGTTCTACAATTGTAGAGGTCCCCATACCACCGCCTATACAAAGATTCACTAGGCCTGTATTAAGATCTCTTCTTTCCATTTCATCGATCAATGTTCCTAAAACCATGCCCCCGGTTGCTCCAAGTGGGTGACCCATAGCAATAGCTCCGCCATTAACATTAATCTGTTCATGATCAATATCCATTTGTTGCATATAATGAAGCACTACCACTGCGAATGCTTCATTGAGTTCAAACAAATCAATATCATCTTTATTCATTCCACATCGTTTTAGTACTTTTTCAGCTGATGGAGCTGGCCCGGTAAGCATAATTGTAGGTTCACTTCCAATCGAAGCAAAACCAACTATACGTGCTCTTGGGGTAAGCCCTAATTCTTCACCAATCTCTTTAGTGCCTACTAATACAGCGCTCGCGCCATCTACAATAACACTGGAATTACCAGCATGATGAACGTGTTCTATTTTTTCCACCTCAGGATATCGCTGAATTGCTACCGAATTAAAACCAAATTGGCCCATTTGAATAAATGCAGGCTTAATTTTTGCTAAATCTTCCATCGATGTTCCGGTTCTAATACACTCGTCATGATCAAGAAGAACCTCGCCTAAATTATCTTTAATTGGAACAATTGAATTATCAAAATAGCCTTGATCTCTTGCATTTGAAGCTCTTTTCTGACTTTCAACGGCATAGGCATCAACATCATCTCTGCTAAATCCATATTTGGAAGCGATTAAGTCAGCACTAATTCCTTGTGGAACAATATAGTTACTATAAGCCACCTGGGGATCCACACCTAGGGCACCACCAACAGAATTCATTGATACTCTAGACATTGATTCTAAACCTCCACCGATGCAAAGATCTGACATACCTGACATAACTTGTGCCGCTCCAGAGTTTACAGCTTCCAAACCAGAAGCACAGAAACGATTTAATTGCTTACCGGCAGCTTCTTCTGCATAACCTGCATTAATAGCAGCAACACGTGCTGGATTTGAACCTTGCTCTCCTTGGCTATGAACCACTCCCATAATCACATCATCAACACGGCTTGTATCGAGATCATTTCGATCTCTGAGTGCTTCCAAAACCTGTGTTAGTAATTCAATGGGCGTTACCTGATGGAGTGATCCATCTGATTTACCTTTGCCTCTAGGGCTTCTTACATGATCAAAAATATATGCGTCTGTCATAATTCACCTATTTCATTTAGTTGGTAATCTAGAGTCAATAATTCTAATACAAAACACAATAATCCGATATATTTCTGTGTTGTTTTTCGGTTACAATTCATCTTCTGGGTTTCATTATAAAAAACTAAAAGAGGATAAGCATGAATATTGAAAATAAAACTATAGTAATAACTGGCGCAGCACGAGGACTTGGCGCAGCTATGGCTAAACGCTTAGCAAAACATAAATGCAAATTAGGATTAATTGATCTTGATAAGGACAACATTGCTGACACTGCAAGTGCTTGCGAAGCAGCTGGCGCAGAAGTTACTTGTGTTTCTGCAGATGTCACCAAAGAAGATGATGTGATTAACTCCTATGCACAAGTTGTTTCTGATCTTGGACCTTTATTTGGTTCAATCAATAATGCTGGGATTACTAGAGATGGTCTTTTGGTTAAATTTAAAGATGGAGAATTTGTTAAAAGGATGTCGCTTGAAGATTGGCAAGCTGTTATTGATCTTAACCTAACCGGTGTCTTTTTATGTGGCAGAGAGGCTGCTCAGCATATGATTGAAGGGCAATCAGGAGGGGTAATTATTAATATCTCAAGTATCGCTAGACATGGAAACTTTGGTCAAACCAACTACTCTGCAACAAAAGCAGGCGTTCAATCTATGGCTGTTGTTTGGGCTAAAGAGCTTTCTAAATATGGTATTCGAGTAAACTCCATTGCGCCTGGCTTTATAAATACAGAAATGGTTGCTGGAATGCCTGATCACGTTAAAGAAAGCTTAACTAAAATGGTGCCAACTGGTCGTATTGGCGAGCCTGACGAAGTAGCAAATGCGGCCGAGTTTATTTTCATGAATGAGTATTTTTCTGGACGTTGTATTGATCTAGATGGCGCTCAGAGACTCTAAAATAAGGTGTCTATTTCCATTTTTCATAACCCCAGGTGTAGTAAATCAAGACAAAGTCTAGAAATACTTGAGAAAAATGGAGTCAACACGAAGGTGATCCTCTATCTTCAATGTCCTCCGTCAGCATCAGAACTTAAGAAGATATTAAAGAAACTCAAGATGAGTCCATTGGATATTGTTCGTAAAGGTGAATCCCGCTTCAAAGAGTTAGCTATTTCTTTAGAAAGTATAAGCGAAGAGGAACTGATTACATTAATGGTGAAGAACCCCATACTTATTGAAAGACCGATCATTTTTGATGAAAATAGAGCTGTGATTGGAAGACCACCTGAAAATACACTAAATTTAATAGATTTCTAAATGGCTGATATCAATCGTAAAAGAAGAAATGTTCTTAAATCTAGTTTATCGCTTGGATTAGGGAGCATCATAAGTCCAAACATAATATTTGCCTCAAGTGATTCTCTCAATTATCTGGATGCAACTGAACAGGCAAGGTTGATTAGGACGGGTGAGGTCTCAACACTTGAGATGGTCATGTCAGCAATTGAGAGAATCGAGTCATTGAATCCTAATCTTAATGCAGTAGTGACAAATTCTTTTGAACAAGCCATTGACATTGCCAAAACAAATCCAATTAGTGGTCCATTTTCAGGTGTTCCCTACCTAGTCAAGGATCTACTTGATCAAAAAGGAGTGAGAACAACTTCGGGATCAAGAATGTTTGCTAATAGAATTGCTAATAGAAATGCTTCCAATGTCCAAGCTGCGTTCGATATGGGACTGATTTCATTGGGAAAAACGAATACGCCTGAATTTGGGTTACTGGGGACCACTGAATCACTTCTCCTTGGTCCCGCAAAAAATCCATGGAATCTGCTTCACTCCACTGGAGGTTCAAGTGGAGGATCAGCTGCAGCAGTAGCATCAGGTATGGTTGCCATTGCTTCTGCAAGTGATGGTGGTGGGTCAATCCGTGTGCCTGCATCTTGCTGTGGTATTGTTGGACTCAAGCCTTCCATACACCGAACTATTGATGATGCACAGCCAAATAGACCGGTTGATTTAAGCGTTCGTTTTGTACACACCAGGACAGTCAGAGACTGTGCGACAGCACTCTATCATATGCAAAAAATTGATAGATCAGGAGAATTACCACAAATTCCAGAACAAATAATGCCAAACAAAAAAAGGCTAAAAATTGCCCTAATAACTAAAAATATGCTTGGTAGTGAGGCTGAATCTGATGTTAGAAATTCAATTGAAAACACAGCAGCATTGTGTGAAGAGCTTGGACATGAAATAGAAATTATTGAACCATTCATTGATGGTGAACGATTCATTGACTCATTCATTACCATGTGGGCGCATGGTGCTAGAACGGTGATTCGAATTGCAGAAGAAAATTTTGGCAGAACAGAAAGTGTTCTTAATCAACTTCTAGAACCCTGGACTTTAGGGCTTGGTAAATGGTTTGATCGTCTTCCTGTAGGGCATGTTGAAAGGGCTGTAAAAAGATTACAAGAGGATACCTTAAAAACTAATCAAATATTTAATGCCCATGACATGATACTCTCACCAGTTATCCAAACAGCTGCGCCTAAAATTGGTTTCATGGCACCTGATATTCCATATGATCAGCTATTGGAGCGTTCTGTTAATTTCATCACATTCACGCCTCTGGCGAACGTCACTGGTGATCCAGCAATGTCGCTTCCTCTTGGCTGGTCCCCTAGTGGATTGCCTATTGGTAGTCATTTCCATTCAAGTATCGGTACGGAACAACAATTACTTGAGCTTGCATTACAACTTGAAGAGGCAAGTCCTTGGAAAGACAGATGGCCTAGCTAGAGATTGCTTTTTGAAACGCTGCTCGTGATTCTAGACGTCTATAATAATCACAAACATTTTTGGTGCCTTCAGCATCATTGAGTAATTTCAAGTTACTTGCAAGTCGAAGAGTGTAGCCATTGATTATGTCGGCTGCTGTGAATTGGTTGCCTACTAAAAAATCTTGCTGGCTGAGTATAGGATCCATGGTTTTTATTAGTTGTTCGAAAGACTGGATTGCTGAATCTACTGAATACTGATGTCGATGTTCCTCTGGCCGGAACATGGTATTTTTAAGGATATCTACAATTGGTAAAACCAGTGTCGATTCACCAAAATTAAGCCAGTGTAGATAATATGCGTAATCTTCTGAATGAGTCTCTGGATGTAAACGACCTTCACCGTATTTCATAAGTATATATTGAACAATTGCAACTGATTCACTGAGGAGAAGGTCGGCATCCTTTATTGCAGGTAGTTTTGCAAAAGGGCTGGCTTCAATAAAATCGGGATTGAGCTTGCCTCTTTCAATATGAATCAATTCATAATCTAATTCTAACTCTTCAAACAACCAAATAATTCTTACAGA
>Ga0257111_1000873_pt1 | contig 12314 bp, 11 predicted proteins | sample LP_taG_6_FD_191567 | JGI IMG/M metagenome (GOLD analysis project Ga0257111, IMG submission 191567) | Marine microbial communities from Northeast Subartic Pacific Ocean, Canada - LP_J_2015_P26_500m | ecosystem: Environmental > Aquatic > Marine > Oceanic | place: Canada: Northeast Subartic Pacific... | reverse complement strand
GTTCTCAAATTTCAATAAAAGAAAAAATGGAAAATATAAAAAAAGAATTAAATTTATTTGACTCAAACCTTTCAATTTTGGGATCTTATCAATCCAAACTTTTTTGGGAAAAAATAAAAAATTTAGAAATATTTTCAAACACAAGAAACAGTGTATTAAGAATAATCGTTCCACCATCTAGTCTTGTTAAAACAGTGTACTATTTAGAAAAATTAACTTCCCAATATTTTATTGATTGGGGAGGAAATCTTGTATGGGCTGAGGTCAAAAACCTTTCCAAGGAAAATTTGATTGTATTAAAAAAGTTTATTTCAAATTCTGATGGTTATATTACTCTCATTAAGTCAGGAGAGGGTTTGAATTTTTATGATCAATCTTTTACAACAAATAAAATTCATTATAATGTTTCTCAAAAAATAAAAGAAAGTTTTGATCCAAAAAAAATTTTAAATCCAAATAAAATGTATTCGGGAATTTAAATGCAAACAAATTTTTCTAAAAATCAGCTTAAAGATAAAGATAATAAATCTAGTGAAAAGATATTAAGAAAATGCGTACACTGTGGTTTTTGTAATGCCACATGCCCAACTTATCAATTGTTGGGGGACGAATTAGATGGTCCACGTGGTCGAATATATTTAATTAAGGATATGTTGGAGAATAAAAAACCTGCTAATGAAAAAATTGTAAAACATATTGATCGCTGCCTATCTTGCTATAGTTGTATGACAACTTGCCCATCAGGTGTAAATTATATGCATCTGATTGATCATGGGAGAAAGTATATAGAAAAAACTTATAATAGACCTTTTAAAGAAAAGTTATTAAGAAATTTTCTTTCAACCATTCTTCCCAAAAGAGGTTTATTTAGGTTTTTTTTTATAATAGCAAAATTATTAAAACCTATTTCATTTATTTTTCCAAAAAAAATAAAAAATATGTTTTTTTTATTACCTTCGAATGTAAAAAGTTCCTGTTTTAAAAACAAAGAAATTTATCCTGCGGAGACCAATAAACGAGTTGCACGTGTGGCTTTGCTAACTGGTTGTGTTCAAACTGTTTTGTCACCACAAATAAATGATTCAACAATTAGAGTATTAAATAGGCATGGCGTAGAGGTAGTAAATTTAAAAAAAGTAAACTGCTGTGGATCATTAGATCATCACATGGGCAAAGAAGATTTGGCTACATCAGTGTTTAAGCAGAACATTTTAGCCTGGTATGATGAATATTTAAATAAAGGATTAGATGCCATCATATCTAACACATCAGGCTGCGGAACAACCTTAAAAGATTATGGTTTTATATTTCGAGAAGATAAAGAATTTTCAAAAAAAGCTAAAAAAATTTCTGATTTAACCAAAGATATTTCTGAATATTTAAGTGAAAATATAAAATTGAAATTTAATCAATCAGAAAAAGAAAAAATAAAAAGTTATAGAATTGCGTATCATTCGGCATGTTCTATGCAGCATGGGCAAAAAATTCATAAAGAACCTATTGATTTGATAAGAAAAACCGGCAATGAAGTTTGTGAAATTCCAAACGGGCACTTATGTTGTGGATCTGCTGGTACATACAATATGCTTCAACATGAAATTGCGGATAAGCTTCTTGATAAAAAAATAGAAAATATTAATAAAATTAAACCTGCAATTATTTCTACAGGAAATATTGGCTGTATAAATCAAATAGCAAAAGGCACAAATATACCAATTTTGCACACAATAGAGCTAATCGATTGGTATACTGGAGGGCCAAAGCCAGACGTGCTTAAAAGATTATGAAAAAAATTTTAATTACAAGAAGATTGTTAAGATCATGCGAAGAAAAAGCTTCAAAAATTTTTAATACAAAACTAAATATAAATGACGAATTGTATTCTCAAAAAAAATTACTAGAGCTAAGTCGGGGTTGTGATGGAATATTAACTTCCATTACAGACAAAATAGACAGAGAAACGATTAACAAACTTCCTGACACCATAAAAATAATTTCAAATTTTGCAGTAGGTTTTGGAAATATAGATATAAAAGAAGCTAAAAAAGGAAATATTGCAGTTACAAATACTCCTGACGTATTAACTGATGCAACTGCAGAAATTGGAGTATTGCTAATTCTTGGCGCATGTAGGAGAGCAGCTGAAGGCATTCTAGATGCAAAAGAATGTAGCTGGAAGTGGTCTGCCGATTATTTAATAGGGAAACAATTAACAGGGTCTAGATTGGGAATTTTAGGAATGGGAAGAATAGGACAGAAAATTGCAAAAACCGCAAAATCACTTGGAATGATTATTCATTATCACAACCGATCGAAATTAAATCCTGAAAAAGAACAAGGTGCCACTTATCACAAAACATTAAAAAGTTTATTTTCAGTTTCAGATGTGCTTTCTATATGTTGTCCAGCCACAAAAGAAACTAAAAATTCAGTTAATAAAGAAACATTAGAATATTTTCCAAAAGGGGCTGTAATAACAAACGTCGCAAGAGGAGACATGGTTGAAGACGAAGCATTAATTGATGCTCTCGAGAGAAGAAAAATTTATGCAGTTGGTCTGGATGTGTACAAAGGTGAACCAAACTTAAATCCCGGATATTTAAAACATAAAAGCACTTTTATTCTTCCACATCTTGGAAGCTCTACGAAAGATACACGGACTGCCATGGGAGATTTGGCTATCGAGAATATCAAACAATTTTTTGAAACAGGAAAGTGCAAAAACACAGTTAATTAGAATTCAACTATAAATAGAAATTTAATTTTAATCTAAATCAATATGTTTATATTTTCCAATCAATATAAGGTGTTTTTATAATTTTCTGTAGGACTCCCAGCATTTAATATGCTTAAATTATACAAAGTTAATTAATTAACTAATAACAGAGGGGAAAATAATATGTCTAAAGAAAAACAAGCGTTGAGAAGAGTTAAAATTTCTTCAAGACGTAAATTTTTTAAAGCTGCCGCCGCAACAGGTGTTGTTGCTGCTGCGTCGTTGGCTATGCCTTCCATTGCTAAAGCTGCAACTACTCTAAAGGTACAAGCTGCTTGGGGTGGAGGAATTTTCCTAGAGAATGCTCAGGCATACGTTAAAAGAGTTAACGATATGGCGGGAGGTAGTTTAAAAATCGATTTACTACCTGTAAATTCTGTAGTGAAAACTAGTCAAATGCAAGATGCTGTTCACAGAGGAGTTCTAGATGGAGCTCACTATGTACCAGCATATTGGTATAGTAAATCAGCTGCCGCTTCTCTTTTCGGTACCGGCCCATGTTGGGGTTGGAGTGCACAAGAGCTGCTAGGTTGGATACAGTATGGAGGTGGTATGCAACTATTCAATAAACTGATGGGAAGTTTAGGATTAAACCTTGTTAGTTTCTTTAATAGTCCAATGCCAGCTCAACCACTTGGGTGGTTTAAAGAGCAGATCAAAAAATCTTCTCAAATGGTAGGTTTGAAATATCGTACTGTGGGATTAGCTGCAGACGTTCTTGGAGAAATGGGAATGTCAGTTGTTCAATTACCTGGTGGAGAAATTCAACCTGCAATGAAGAGTGGACTAATTGATGCTGCTGAGTTTAACAATCCAACTTCTGATAGTGACTTTGGTATGCAAGATGTATCAAAACATTATCACTTAGCAAGCTTCCACCAATCGCAAGAAGCTTTTGAGGTCACATTTAACAAGAAAAAATTTGATGGCCTTGCTCCAGAATTACAAAAAATTCTTGAGTATGCTTCAGAAGCTGAAAACTCTAACTTTTTCTGGCACAACACATTAAGATACGCTGATGACCTTGGTAAATTAAAAAACAAGCTTGGTGTAAATATTTACAGAACACCAGACAGTGTTATGCAAGATCAGTTAAAAGCATGGGATGTGATTACGGACAAATTCTCAAAGAAAGATCCTTTCTTTAAAGAAGTTGTTGAATCACAAAAAGTATATGCCAAGAAAGTTATGGCATATCTATTGCTTAACCAACCTGATTACGGAATGGCTTATAGACACCACTTTGGTGATCCAGCAAAAGCAATTTAAGTAATCTTAAGTAACAATTCTTAAAGGGCGACTTTTCAAAGTCGCCCTTTTCAATTAAGTTAGATCAAATGGAAAAATTTATATATTTTTTTGAAAGTTTAAGCATCTGGATAGGCAGAGCATTTGGTTGGTGTATTTTAATTCTAACCCTTTCAGTTACATATGAAGTTTTTGTACGCTATGTTTTAAATGCACCTACAGTTTGGGCATTTGACATGATGGTTCAAATGTATGGTGGGCTATTTTTAATGGCTGGAGCATACGCATTAGCACAAGATGCCCATGTAAGAGGCGATGTTTTATATAGATTATTTCCGTTTAAAGTTCAGGCATCGATTGATTTAATACTTTATATATTTTTCTTTTTTCCTGGAATACTAGCTTTAGTTTATTTTGGTTATGAAATTGCATCCGACTCTTGGAGATATAAAGAAGTTAGTTGGAATAGTCCCGCTCGAATTCAAATTTATTTTTTTAAATCTTTAATACCTCTAGCTGGAGGATTGCTTATTTTACAAGGAATTTCAGAATCTATGAGATGTATTCTGTGCATTAGAGATGGTCAATGGTTGAAAAGACACGAAGATGTGAGAGAAACCGAAGAAGATTTAATAAAACAACAAGAAGAAGAACAAAGAAGAAAAGAAACTTTAGGCAGGAAGAATTAAATGACAGATCCACAAGTAGCAATATTTATGTTGTCGTTGTTTATTTTTCTAGTTTTACTAGGATTTCCGATAGCATTTACCCTGATAGCTATGGGAGTTGGATTTGGGTACTACGCTTATTTTCAAGCAGAAAATTTATTTAACAATCGAATTTTTTATTTACTTAATCAAAATACCTATTCCGTAATGGAAAATGATGTTTTGGTCGCCATACCATTATTTTTATTTATGGGATATGTAGTTGAACGAGCAAACATTGTTAATCGATTATTTTTTAGTTTGCAATTAGCAACTAGACATCTTCCTGGTTCAATGGCTGTTGCTGCACTAGCAACTTGTGCAATATTTGCTACAGCTAGTGGAATCATTGGTGCAGTTGTTACCCTAATGGGATTGCTAGCTTTCCCAGCCATGGTTAAGGCAGGCTATCATAGAGGTTTTGCATCTGGAGTTATTTGCGCGGGAGGAACTTTGGGAATATTAATTCCCCCAAGTATTATGCTTATCGTTTATGCGGCTATAGCCGAACTATCTCCGTTGAGACTTTATGCTGCAGCAATCTTTCCAGGATTTTTATTAGCTGGTTTTTATATGGTTTATGTAGTTGGCCGCGCATTTTTTAATCCAAGTCTTGCACCTAAACCTCTAGAAGAAGAGGTTCCACCAGCTAGAGTAATTTTTATACAATTGTTGACTTCTTTTGTTCCTTTATTTTTGTTAATTTTATCAGTACTAGGTTCAATTTTACTTGGACTAGCAACACCAGCTGAAGCCGCTGCCATCGGTGCATTTGGAGGATTATTTTTAGCCTTTTGTTATAAGTCACTTACTTGGAAAACATTAAAACAATCAATTTTCTTAACAGCCAAAACAACAGCCATGGTTTGTTGGCTCTTTGTAGGTTCTTGGACTTTTGCCTCAGTTTTTTCATATCTAGGTGGTCACGCTGTAATTGAACATTGGATACTTGGTATGAACTTGGAACCTTGGCAATTTCTTGTTTTAGCTCAATTAATAATATTTTTGTTGGGATGGCCTTTAGAATGGACTGAAATATTAATTATCTTTGTTCCAATTTTCTTACCTATGCTTGATGCATTCGGAGTAAATCCATACTTTTTTGCTATGTTGGTTGCTTTAAATCTTCAAACTTCATTTTTAACTCCGCCCATGGCTATGGCCGCCTACTATTTAAAAGGAGTGGCGGGCGATTCGATTGAATTGATAGAAATATTCAAAAGCATTATGCCATATTTAGCTATAGTAATATTTACGATGGTACTTATGTATAATTTTCCGGGACTAGCATTATTTTTACCAGATTACTTTTTTGGTGTTGCTAAATAAAATCTATGTCATCACTTAATACTTCCGCAGTAGAAATGGTTAAATCTATTAAAAAGGGAGAAATTACATCAGAAGAACTTGTAAAAAATTACATAAAAGAAATAAAAAAAAAAGAAAAAGATGTGGGAGCCTGGGAATTTTTCGAAGAAGAACTTGCTATTTCTCAAGCAAAAAAATTAGATTTACTTCATCAATCAGGAAATCATGGCGATCTTCATGGTGTTCCAGTTGGCATTAAAGATATTTTTGATACAGCGGATATGCCAACAACTGATGGTACCGAGATTCATAAAAAAAATCCAAGTTTAAATGACTGTACGGTTGTTTCGAAATTAAAACAAGCAGGAGCAGTTATTATGGGCAAGACCGTAACATGTGAACTTGCATATTATTCACCTGGAAAAACTAAAAATCCTCATAATCTTGAAAGAACTCCAGGCGGATCTTCAAGTGGATCAGCTGCAGCTGTTGCTTCTCACATGGTTCCGCTTGCAGTTGGAAGTCAAACCAATGGATCTGTAATCAGACCCGCTTCTTATTGCGGTGTAGTAGGATATAAACCCACAAGAGGATTAATTTCTCGACATCTAGTGTTACAGGTTTCTAGAAAACTGGATCAGGTAGGAGTTTTTTCTAATTCAGTAGAAGATGCAGCATTAATTAGCGAGCAACTTATTGGTTATGATAAACAAGACCCGGACACATCTTTAAATCCTAAACCAAAATTATTAGCTGCTTGTCAGCAAAAACCTCCAATGGAACCAGTGTTGGCCTATATCAAATTACCTTTTATGGATAAATTAGAAGAAGATGCCAAAGAGGGTTTTGAAGAAACAAAAGATGAAATAAAAAACAAATTAAAAGGTAAAGTAGATGAAATTGAACTTCCAGAAGGTTTTAAAGGCATTCCAGAGTGGCATAAAATAATTATGGAGTCAGATATGGCCGCTTCTTTTTCTAAAGAATATAAATCCTCTAAAAATAAATTAAGTGATAAAATTGTAGAGGCTATTGAAAGGGGAATGAAATATACCTCAGTTGAATATAATAATGCCCTATCCAAAATAGATACAGCAAATACTTACTTTAAACAATTTTTTCATGATTATGATGCAATTTTGACTCCTTCTGCGACGGGCGAAGCACCTGCTGGTTTAGAGTTTACTGGTGATCCTATATTTTGTACAATTTGGACTTATTGTGGAATGCCTTGTATTAACTTGCCATTACTTCAAGGAAAGAGTGGCCTGCCAGTAGGAGTTCAGTTGGTATCTTCCGCTTTTGATGACGAAAGATTGTTTAGAAATGCAAGTTGGTTGACAAGTAAAATAAATAAGTGATTAAATAAAAATAATGAAATTAAGCGAAAAGATTACAATTGTTTTAGGCATAGCTCTTGTTGGGGTATTTGTAATAGGTTTGGCGTGGAGTATAAGCACTGGTCTTGCGGGATTTTGGAGAGGACTTCCTTTTTGGTTCATAGTTATTTTTTGCTTAGGTTTATTAATCTTCGATTCTTGGAAAGCAATCAAAAATCAATAAAAATATGAAAAAAGTTTTTATTAAAACTTTTGGATGTCAGATGAATGTTTACGATTCAGATAGAATTACCGAACTTTTTGAAAGTATAAATTTTGAAAAAACATCCGAAGTAGATAAGGCAGGGTGTTACTTTTTAAATACTTGTCATATAAGAGAAAAAGCTACAGAAAAAGTTTATTCTGAAATAGGAAGAGTAAAAAAAACTTTCAAAAAAAAATATAAGCCATTGGTTATAGTTGGAGGGTGTGTAGCACAAGCAGAATCTAACGAAATGCTTAAAAGAGAGCCTTATATTGATATGGTAATAGGACCTCAGTCTTATCACAATATTCCCGACTTAGTTTTGAAATTTTTTAGAAAGCAACAAAAATTTGATTTAACCGAATTTGACGTAATCAGAAAATTTGATTATCTGCAAAAGATACAAAAGAAAAATGAAAAAGTTTCATCATTTTTAACAATCCAAGAGGGTTGTGACAAATTTTGTCACTTTTGTGTGGTGCCATATACCAGAGGTCCAGAATATTCTAGACCTTTTAAACAAGTTGTTGATGAAGCTAAAAAATTTGTTGATCTTGGAGCTAAAGAAATTACTTTACTTGGACAAAATGTAAATGCTTATAAATATGAGGAAGGAAAAAAAACTTATAAATTGTCTTCAATAATTGAAGAATTAAATCAGATTGAAGAACTTCAAAGGATTAGATTTACTACTTCTCACCCTTTAGATATGACTGATGATTTAATAGCATGCTATAAAAATTTCAAAAAATTAATGCCGTTTTTACACCTACCAGTTCAGTCTGGCTCAAATAAAATTTTAAAATTAATGAACAGAAAGCATACGATTGAACATTATTATTCTGTAGTAGAAAAACTATTAAAAGCCAGAAAAGATATTGAGCTATCAAGTGATTTTATAGTCGGTTATCCTGGCGAGTTACAAACTGATTTTGAAAAAACTATTGAATTGATTAAGAAAATTAAATTTACTAATTCATACTCATTTATTTATAGTCCAAGACCAGGAACTCCAGCAGCGAAGAAAAAAAATTCTAATAATGAAAAAAATAAAGAGAATTTATTAATTCTTCAAAATCTGTTGAGCGATATTCAGGTTGAAAAAAATATGAATAAAAAAGGTAGTTTATGTGAAGTTTTGGTTGAAAATAAACTGCCAAACCAAGAAAAATATTTTGGCAGAAATAGGTTTATGTCTCCAGTTGTAATCGATTCTGGAGATTACGTACCGGGAAATTTAATTAACGTTCAAATTCATTCGGTGAATCAGTTGAGCCTATTTGGAAAATATATTAAGAATCCTACCGCTATACCTGCTTTGTGAAAAATACTAATTTATTATCTTCAAATTACTCATCAGATGGCACTATTAGTGTCAGCATCAAAAGCAACGAAGTGCTCGCGAACATTTCGGGCGCATTAGATAAAAATTTTAAGCTTATAGAAGAAAAAGTCGGTTCAAAGATTTATTTTAGAGGAAATTCAATAATAATAAAAGGCAACCCAGCCAAAAATAAGAAAGTCGAACAGGCTATAAATTTTCTAGTTGAAAGATATTTGGCTAATGGAATTATCGAAGAAAAAGACGTAATATCATCGTTAAATAGTGAAATGAACAATCTTAGTAATAAAAACTTATATTCAGTTGGAGAAGCAATCAAAACTCCCAGAAAGTCTATTATACCAAGATCGGCAGTACAAAAAAAATACATTGAGGCCCTAAAGAGCAAAGAAATAATAATGGCTTTAGGACCAGCCGGAACTGGAAAAACTTATTTAGCAGTGGCTGTTGCAATTACGATGCTTTTGGATAAAAAAATTGGTAAAATTATTTTATCTAGACCAGCTGTTGAGGCCGGTGAGAGATTAGGTTTTTTACCAGGCGATATGAAAGAAAAAGTTGATCCATATCTCCAACCCCTTTACGATTCTTTATATGATTTGCTTGGTTACGAAAAAATACAAAAAAAAATTGAAATAGGGGAAATCGAAATTGCTCCTTTAGCATTTATGAGGGGCAGAACATTAAAAAATTGTTTCGCAATTTTAGATGAAGCGCAAAACGCAACCAAAACCCAAATAAAAATGTTTTTAACTCGAATAGGAGAAAATTCAAAATTAGTTGTGAATGGAGATCCGAGTCAAGTTGATTTGCTTAATAAAAATTCTTCCGGACTAACAAACTCGACAGAAATTTTAAAAAAATTAAAAGAGATTGCTATACTGGAATTTGATCAAAGAGACGTGGTTAGAAATCCTTTAGTTTCTAAAATTGTCGAAGCATATCAAGAAAATGAATAAATGATAAAGGCTAACATAGAAGTCTCAAATAAGCTTTGGTTAAAAAAAATAAAAAATCCATCACAATCTATAAATAAAATATTAAATAAAATAAATAAAATTTTAAAATTTTCTCCAAAAAAATATTACACTTTTACGATATTATTGGCGAACAATTCAAAAATAAAAAGTTTAAATAAGAAGTTTAGAAAAAAAAATAAAACTACTGACGTATTATCTTTTCCATTTTATAAAAAAAAGGATTTTTTAAAAGCGAATAAGAGAGATATTTATTTAGGGGATATAATAATTTCTTTCGAATTTGTTTTTAAAAGATCAATTCATAAGATTTTTTTGAATGAATTTAATAAAGTTTGGATACATGGCTTTTTACATTTGTTAGGTCATGATCACATAAAAAATAAGGATTATAAAAAAATGCAATATCTTGAAAATAAAATATTAAAATTAACCTAAATTTAAATTGAAAAAAATTTATTATTATTTTTTTGTTTTTTTACTTGGAAGTAGTACGTCTTTAACTTTTCAGCCATATAATTTATTTTTTTTAAATTTTATAATTTTTCCATCTTTTTTACAGATACTTTTTTTATCAAAAAAAAATCATTTTAATATTAATAATTTTTTTATTTTAGGTTGCTTATTTGGTTATGGATTTTTCTTAAGCGGAATATATTGGATAACTATATCTTTAACTTTTGATGAAAGTTTTAAGTATTTAATTCCTCTTGCTTTAATAATAATTCCCTTATTACTTTCTTTATTTTATGGATTCTTACTTATAGCTTTATTTCCTTTTATAAAACGAACAATAAGCTTTGTTTTAATTTTTTCCATATTTTTTTCTTTGATGGAATATTTAAGAAGCACCATATTAACTGGATTTCCTTGGAATCTAATTGGTTACACTTTGTCTTGGTCAAATGAATCAATTCAGATTCTTTCAATAATTGGAACTTACTCCTTAGGATTGCTTTCTGTTACTTTGTACTCATTACCATTTTTATTTTTTAGCAATAAAATAAAAATAAAAGAGGTGGTATTTTCTTTGTTTTTCGCATTTTTATTTTTGGGTAATTATTTTTATGGTTTAAAAATTTTAAATAAATCAGAAGAAATCGCATTTCATAAAACAAAAATAGTCATTGTGTCTCCCGGTTTTAATTTAGGAAGATATTCTAATTTTTTAAATGAAGAAGAAAAAATAAAAAAATTAATTGAAATTAGCAAACCTATTGATTCTCAGAAAGCAATTTATATTTGGCCAGAGGGAATTTTGAGTCATAATACTGCTAATGATATTGGTAAATTTAAACACTTGTTTAGCCAGTTTTCAGAAAATCATGTTGTAGTTTTGGGTGCTAATAATATTGATTATAGTGAGGGCAAAAAAAATATATATAACTCGCTAATTGTAGTTGATCGTGACGCAAATTTAATAGCTAGTTATAACAAAAACAAGCTCGTTCCTTTCGGAGAATTTTTACCATTTGAAAAATATTTTCACAAACTTGGAATAAAAAAAATTACTGCCGGATATGAATCTTTTACAAAAGGAAAGAGTAGAGAACTTATTAACCTGGGTGAAGAGTTTGAAAATATTAAATTTTTACCATTAATTTGTTATGAAATTATTTATTCAGGAAAAATAAAATCTAAAAATCAAAAACCTGATTTTATTATTAATATATCTGAAGATGCGTGGTTTGGAAATTCTATTGGGCCTTACCAACATTTTTCAAAAGCAGTATATAGAGCCGTTGAGGAGAGGGCATATATATTTCGTAGTGCAAACAAAGGAATATCAGGCGTTATAGATTCAAAGGGAAATTTAATTGCAAGTATAGATTTAAATGAGATAGGAAAAACTGTTGTAAATTCGCCAAAATTTATAAATGAAAGTTTTTTTACTAAGCTTGGTAATAAAATTTATTTTTTAATAATTTTATTGTATACAATGAGCTTCTTTTTATTTAAAAACCCTTATGAATAAAAAATCCTATTTATTTACCAGCGAATCAGTTTCAGAAGGTCATCCAGATAAAGTTTGTGACCGTATATCTGATATGGTTGTTGATACCTATTTAACTAAAGAACCCTTTTCAAGAGTGGGGTGCGAAACTTTAACAACAACCAACAAAGTTGTTTTAGCTGGAGAAACTAGAGGTCCTGAAATTAAAAAGGATGATTTAGTTCAAAAAGTTCGTAATTGTATCAAAGATATAGGCTATGAGCAAAAAGGTTTTCACTGGAAGAACTGTAGCGTTGATGTTCATTTACATTCTCAGTCTTCTGATATTGCTATGGGAGTAGATTCCAAAGGAAATAAAGATCAAGGAGCCGGAGATCAAGGAATAATGTTTGGATATGCATGTAACGAAACAGAAGTT
>Ga0257111_1000872_pt1 | contig 12350 bp, 12 predicted proteins | sample LP_taG_6_FD_191567 | JGI IMG/M metagenome (GOLD analysis project Ga0257111, IMG submission 191567) | Marine microbial communities from Northeast Subartic Pacific Ocean, Canada - LP_J_2015_P26_500m | ecosystem: Environmental > Aquatic > Marine > Oceanic | place: Canada: Northeast Subartic Pacific... | reverse complement strand
ATGACTCTCATGCCACTGGATTTATAGGCCAGACCGGGCGTGGTTCTGCAGAATATCATGGTGTGATGGATAAAGTGGATGTATGGACTTCTACGCTGGGAAAGGCGTTGGGAGGTGCTTCAGGAGGCTTTACGACCGGGAGACAAGAAATTATCGATATGCTGCGGCAACTCTCGCGACCCTATCTTTTCTCCAATACCTTAGCACCTAGCATCGTAGCTGCTGGTATAAAGGTGTTTGATATGCTTTCAGCTACCACAGTTCTCCGTGATAAACTGGAAGAAAATACACTCTATTTCCGGAAAAAATTAAGGGCTGCTGGATTTGATATTAAAGAGGGTGATCATCCCATAGTACCAGTTATGCTCTATGACGCCATCCTGGCCAAAAATATGGCTGCTGAATTATTAGAAAGAGGTATTTATGTGATCGGCTTTTTCTATCCTGTTGTGCCCAAGGGGGAAGCAAGAATTCGCGTTCAAATATCTGCAGCAATGGAAATTCATCAACTAGATGAAGCGGTAGATGTATTCACTGAAGTCGGACAGAAATTTAAGGTGTTATCTTGAATTTTCTTGGTGGAAATATAATTTGGCACCTCATTTCTATGCACGGTAAATTCGCAGGCTTTTTTCATAGAAAAGAAATTCGATAGATAAAATGTCTAAAAACCTTACACCACGGTATATCATCATTGGCATAGTTCTGGCTTGGGCACTGTTTACGCTGTGGCCTTCTGTTAAATATCAGCAATTATCGTCTGAGGATATTGAAGATATGCGGGAAGCCGGTACACTCGAAACTCTCGAAAATAAAATTATTAAGCAAGGTCTGGATCTCAAGGGAGGTATTTACATTGTTCTGGAAGTGGATCTGCCAACGCTCGTTACGACTCTAGCTATTAATAAGGATGCAAAATTCGAACGCACAGTGAATGACGTTCGAAATATCCTGGCTGAAAACCCTCAGCGAAAATTTTTTACTGTATTTACTGAAAAAATAAGTGAGAATGGACTGCGATTACCGCGATACTACGATGTGGATTATGGTGCCAGAGATGAAGACATACTAAACAGCATTCGAGAGCAGGCAGATGATGCTATCAACCGCGTCTTGGAAATACTACAAAACCGAGTTGATCAATTTGGTGTTTCTGAACCAACAATCCAAAAACAAGGTAATCGACGTATCATTGTAGAATTAGCTGGGATCCAAGATTCTGAAAGAGCGCGGGCACTGCTGCAAAGCACTGCACAATTGGAGTTTTTCCTGGTCAAATCCCCAGAAGTAACTAACGACATTTTATCACAGATCGACAAAGCTGTTAAAGGAGATGAGGAATTAGAGGCCTTGGCCGCTGCAGTTGGGGGTGAACAGGCACGGACCGAGGATGGTGAGTTAGCAGTCAGTAATGACCAAACTATTTCCATTAGTGAACTTTTCGGCGAAGATGGATTGAGTTCACAGGATGCAGATAGCGGCGACACAGCAGTTGTCGTAGATCAAAATATTTTTCAGGAACGGCCCTTTTCTTCCATGCTGCGGGCCCTAGGAAACAATATTGCTGTACCGGAAAAGAATTTATATGCTATTAAAAAAATCATTAATAAACCTGAAGTTCAGGATAAACTTGATCTGGGGAATGGTCGTTTTCTTTTTGCCCCTGAAGCGGAGAGTTTTACAACAAATACGGGACTGGATGAACCACTGGTTTACATGTATTATCTGGAACGTGATGCCGATCTAACCGGTGGTGTCATCGAAGAAGCGAATGCGACGATCGGTGGCCAAGGGTCAAGTGCTGTTGGGCAACCAATAGTTTTGCTCGACATGAATAGCGAAGGAGCACGGACGTGGTCCCGGATCACTGGAGCAAATATCGGCCGACGCATAGCTATTGTCTTGGATAAAAAAGTGCATATGGCGCCGTCAATTCGAACAAAGATAACAGATGGCGGCACACTGATCGAAGGTTTTGCAAACATGGATGAAGCTAAAGACATTGCCATTGTACTTCGTGCTGGTGCTTTACCAGCGCCAGTAAAAATAATTGAAGAAAGAATTGTCGGGCCATCCCTCGGCGCTGATTCTGTTAAAGCAGGAACGTATTCTGTCCTTCTTGGTCTCGCGCTCATCCTGGTATTTTTACTGGTCTATTATAAGTTCTCAGGCATAATTGCAGATTTTGCATTGATCTGGAATATCCTATTGGTACTTGCTGTCTTGGCATCCCTTGGCGCTACACTAACATTGCCGGGTATTGCGGCCTTGATACTAACAGTAGGAATGTCTGTAGATGCCAATGTTATTATATTTGAGAGAATTCGGGAAGAATTAAGGAAAGGGAAAACACCTCGTACAGCAATTGACAGCGGTTATGCTCGCGCACTAACTACAATTATTGATGCGAATGTTACCACATTGGTGGCGGCACTCGTACTCTATCAATTTGGCACTGGTCCCATAAAAGGTTTTGCAACAGTATTATTCTGGGGAATTATGATATCCATGTTTACAGCTATTTTTGTCACCCGCACAATTTTTAATTCGTTCTCCGAACGCAGAGGTCTAAATAAACTAAGTATATGAGACTCATTAAAGAAACTAGCATACAGTTTATGGCGCAATCCCGCCTAGGATTATACGTATCTGGTGCAGTAATCGGTGCCGGTATCATTTCCTTAATACTAGCGGGCGGACCATTATTAAGTATTGACTTCAAAGGGGGTACTCTCCTTGCCGTTCATTTTACTGACCCGGTCGATGTGAATGATATCCGTTCAGCAATGAGTACTGTATCTATAGATGGTCAGCTATTTGATTTTAGTAAAACAGAAATAAAACAGTTTGGCAGTACAAGGGATATTTCCGTCCGTATACCGCACCTGGATAAAGAGCCTGCGAACTTCGCCCAAAGAATTATCGTTCATCTCAGGAAGTCCTTTTCTGATAAAGTTCCTAAAGTGGAAAGTGACTTCATTCTTTCAATCGATAAGGTGGGACCAAAAATCGGCTCTGAACTTAGTAATAAAGCCATTTTGGCCATTATTTCTGCGCTAGGATTAATATTATTTTATATTTCTATTCGGTTCGAATTTAATTTTGCATTAAGTGCCATTGCCGCTCTGGCGCATGACGTATTTGTAACGGTTGGTATTTTTTCCATAATGGGTTATGAAATATCATTACCCATTATTGCAGCTTTTCTCACTATTGTTGGATACTCACTAAATGACACCATTGTTATTTTTGATCGCATACGTGAAAATGTAAAATCCATGAAACGACTGACTTATTCGCAGGTAGTTGACCACAGTATAAATGATTCTCTGAGCCGAACAATTATTACTTCAGTCACAACTTTTATTGTTGTCCTTGTACTTTGGTTATTTGGCGGTGAAGTAATAAATCTTTTCGCATTCGCCATGATGGTTGGGGTAATCGTAGGTACGTATTCCAGTATTTTTGTAGCCTGCCCTTTAGTGGTGCGGTTGCACGCTGGCAAATAACTCTACTTTCCTTCTAATACAAGAATATTAATAAATTCCAATTCACCTTATGATCTTCTACAGCGCAATGTCATCTCCTATTGGTCTATTAGGCATTGCCAAATCAAATAATGGAGTAAGGCGGGTAATGTTTTCGAATCATGCACCCTTCAAACAATATTTGCAAAATGTCTATCCCCAGGAAAATATAAAACGAGATGACGATGCATTAACTGATCCGATCAATCAGTTAAACGAATATTTTAGTTCATTAAGAAGAAAGTTTGAACTAAAACTGGACCTGGTAGCACCTCCCTATTATAAAAAAGTATTAAAGATGGTAGCTAATATTCCCTATGGTAAAACAACTTCATATAAAACAATTGCTGAACAGACCGGTAATTCGAAGGCGGTTCGTGCAGTAGGTAGCGCAAACGCCTATAATCCCATACCAATAATTATTCCTTGTCATCGCATATTGACACATAGCGGAAAGCTTGGCGGTTTTGGAGGCGGCGTAGAAACAAAGGTATTTCTATTAGAACTGGAAGGCGCCTTGTAGTTAGATTCGATATACCAAAAACATGTGGGCATTTTTCAAACGAATTACATTTGCCGGTCTATTTGCAATAGTACCACTAGCACTCACTTTTTACATTATTAAAATCATAATTGTATTTCTCGATCAGCTCACTGCACCTATTATGGCAAGAATCAATTTTGAAATTCCTGGTTTTGGACTAATACTAACGCTGCTGATTATTTTTGCATTGGGAGTTTTCGTAACGAACGTTCTTGGACGACGCTTGTTTTCATGGGGAGAACGGCTAATTTCATCAATACCTCTGGTGAATAATATCTATAATACTCTAAAACAAATAACCAACGCTTTCTCAGGTGCAACACAAACAGAAAATTACCAACGCGTTATCTATATCCAATATCCGCGGAAGAGATTATGGACAATCAGTTTTGTTACAGGTGAGAGTGTAGATGGATCCGGTGAAGAATACTATCATGTATTTGTGCCCACTACTCCAAATCCTACATCGGGTGTTTTCATCATTATTCCAAAAAAAGATGCGATTGAAGCTGACCTTACTGTCGAGGAAGGATTAAAGGCAGTAATCTCAGGCGGGTTGCTGGCACCAGAACAAAGTCCGCTGGACACGTAGGGATTCTTAGTCAGTTGTGCACTTGTTTTTTCAACTAATTCCTAAACGGTAACATTATGATCGAACTGGTTATATTGTTATTAGCCAGCTATATAACAGGATCATTTCCCACCAGCGTTGTTGTAACACGTGTAACAAAAAATATTGATATCAGAGGACATGGCAGCGGCAATGCAGGTGCCACCAATGTTTTTCGAGTTTTAGGCTGGAAATATGCCCTTTTCGTATTGGTATTTGATATATTTAAAGGCTGGCTACCAACAGCTGTATACGCCACCATAATTTTTCAGAAAATACCGGTTCCTGATCAAGGTTTAGTTCAAATTTTGTGCGGTTTTGCAGCAGTATTCGGCCATATTTTTCCGATATTTTCTGGGCTTAAGGGTGGCAAAGGTGTTGGTTCACTTATTGGGGTCTTACTTGCTTTATTCCCCCTTGCATTTCCATTATGTTTATTAGTAGGCGTTGCGGTTATTACTACTACCGGTTATGTTTCACTAGGATCAATATCTGCAGCTATTGCTCTGCCGATTATTATTTTAATTCTGCCACTGTTGGGGCTGATCAGTCCCAATCTTTCTCTTGTTGTCTTTAGCCTACTTGTACCATGGGTCATCATCTACACCCATCGAAGTAATATCAGCCGGATTCGAAATGGTACTGAAAATCGCTTTGAAAAAGCGATTATTTTCAGGAAGAAAAACTAGATCAGAATTTTTGACCAATGACCAGGTGCAGTACTTGGTCAATAAATTTGCCGTCTCTGTACCCCCAGCCATAATCTAACCCAATCGTACCTATCATCGGCGCCGGGATCCGAAACCCAAATCCCATACCAGCCATTGGTAATTCACCAAATAGCTTTTTCCGCTCTTTATTGATAAACCCCACATCAACAAAAGCAATAGCACTCAAGCCATATTCCTGCTTCCAATTAAATAGATCTGTTGTGAAAACAGAGGTGGGAATAATCGTTTGACGTAATTCAGTAGATATGATAGCGAAATGGTTTCCGAAACGATAGGCATTATCAACATTTGTATAAATTGTACTATTAGGGATTGACCAACCTCGAACTGTTTTCGCACCGCCTAACCATGATACCCATACTTCATCCACATCACCAAATACTGTCAAATAGGATACATTAAATGCTGCTGTCAGTTTGCGTTTGCTTTTAACCAGTGTGTGGTAAAAACTATAGGATTGACTCCACCAAAGATTTTGTTTATCGCTGTCAAATTCAACATGACTATAAAATCCTTGCACAATTAATATTCCCTTACTTGGATCACGATAAATATCCCGTGTATCATATATATAGCTACCCTGAGGAGCTATATAATAATATTCTAATGTGTCCTCATCATTGCTAAATGTTTTCTTTTCCCACTCGAACCCAACTCTGGCCTTATGGTTGTAACCAAAATAACTACCTAAATTAATTTCTGCAGTGGTCACGTTTCGTTCATAAGGCAAAAACGGATGTGCGGTAATGCTCTTGCCAGTCATAACATCCAGCGAAACATGATCACCTACGATCCAGGGATTATTAAACGTAAAAAAATAGGCCCGTCGTGCACCTGTAGATCCACCCAGCATAAATTTCTCATTTCTACCCCGAAAATTATTGATCCGCAGCATTCCGCCAAATGACCAGCCATAATCCTCCTCATATACCGGTCCTCCTCCAGGCAGGGCCCGCAAGGATGTTTCAATAACTTTATATTCCAAAATAACAGTTAGATCTTCCAGTGGTATTGCCCGCCAAGTCACATCCGCAAAAATGCCCAGATTATATATCCGCTCACGGTCCATACGGGCAACGGCACTGTCCAAGGAAACATCGATCGGATGCTGAATCTCGCGTTCAATAATGTAATCTTTTGTAATAAGGTGGCCTTTGAACTCAATAGCGGAAACAATTGGTTGCTGGTCAGCCCAAACTAATGGTACTGATAAACATATTAATAATAACCTAAGAATCATAAAGGATCGGCCTAGAAACCGTCAGCCGAAAAATAGTTTAAAGGTCGAAGCTCTCCATGAGCTGTATTTTCTTATACTCGATGCCTTCCTCGGAATATACCTGTTCGATCGCTCTCCGCAGATCACTCTCTACAATAAGTCCACGTAGGTTTATGGCCAAATTCCAGTCATCCAATACACGTACATTCATTTCCGTGTTTGTGTCTTGGTAGCGATGCCACGTACCATCAAATTCGTTTGGTGGTCCATAGGTCATCATTATTTTATGCTGCAAAACATCATCGGTAGTCACCTGTGGAAATCCAATATTCTTTAGTTCGATAGTTTTATGAATACTTTCAAGTTTATAATGTGAAGCCTCAATATTTGTAATACTATAAATAAAATCTATATTGATGAAGCGCAGTTCTATCCGCTCAATGGTCATTCTTGTTGTATACTCATACATCATTTTCGCTCGTCTTACAGGTATACGGAATCCGGATTTTAGTGTTAAAGGATCATCCCAGAATTCCGCTACAGATAGCGAATCGGGGAAATAGCCCATCACCGCAGAGAGACTAGAATTCCAATTTGAGATTGGCTCCCGGGCCAATACCCAGCCATTCGGTAGTGATTTAATATAACCATCCAAAACGGTCGGGTTTGGCTGAACAATTGGTTCTTTTGATTCTATCGGCAGTTTCCTTACTCCTTCAGGAATAGAAGTGATAATGTCTCGAATATCTCTATCATTGGTCCATATTTTAGACCGAAGAGACGTACAACTAGTTATAAATAATAAGAGGGTTAATATTGTTACGCGAAGCACGATCGTAAAATTAATCAAATTAAGTATACACCATGAAGTGTTTTTTATCTTACTGGCAGAAATAGTGTAATCTCCAGTACTGTGTTAATTATTAAAAAAAAGGCCCCAAAATTTTGAGGCCTTTTATCCAAATCTGGTCAGGAATCTATTTGCGACCCCGAGCCATTTTTGCACGAGCTACATCACCATTTTTATCAATGAAGTAAAGATAACCTGATTCGCGCGTAACGCCAGCATCTGCTACTTTTTCAGCATTGCCGCCGCCTTTTCCGGCACGGGCCATTTTAGAACGCCAAACGTTCCCATCTTTACCGAGGTAATATAAGTAACCACTTTCTTTACTGACATTACATGCTTTGACAGTTTCTGCCATTGGATTCCTCCTTTAGTTTAGTTAAAAAAGCAAAGAGAACTAACTCTCGACGGTGAACGTAATATCCTCCGCGGCAAAATGTCAAGAATTTTCTCGACGATCTCCCGACGATAAATTTCTACCAGTATTTTGGCTGAATTCCGCTATTTAATTAGCAACAAACAATATCCTAACCAGCCAAATGTTCTTCTTTTTATTCAGCTTGCTTAACTATTCTAAAACCGAAATGATTATTGCCCCTATTTTCAGAATCAGAAGCTCTCGAATAGGTCCGTAAAGTCGCCGAATGATAATTCCAGGAACCGCCACGCCTGACTCTTTTATTATTTGGACCTGCTGAAGTGTTGACTGGATTTACTGCTCCGTCCATATAAAATGATTCACCGTAATAATCCTGGCACCATTCCCAAACGTTTCCGCCCATATCATACAACCCGTAAGGATTGGCCGGATAAGAACCTACAGTTGCGCTATGTCCATTTGGATTGTAGACACCTGGCGTATCGCCATTATAATTGGCCTTTGTCAAATCCAGCGTTCCGTCATTTGTTGGATACTCTAATTGTTGTCCTCCTCGTGCTGCACATTCCCACTGCGCTTCTGTGGGTAAACTAGCGGTATAATATTGGGCAAAAGCATAGGCACCATACCATTTTACCCAATTTACTGGCCAAGTGGCTTTTGTGTCATTTAACAATTCAAACGTATGGCTTGAAGTATTGAATGAAATCCAGCTTCTGTTATTTATATGTTCTTCTTCTCCACCACTTGTACATCCACCCGTTTCTCCTAATTGCAAAAACACTTCTCCTGCATGTGGAGCGTTTCCTGATCCGATAACCATGTTTTCTGTATAGGTGCCGCAAGGATCGCTAGTTTGTTGTGCGGATACAGTAATCCATCCATCCGCATAGGCAGCAGTTAAAAAGTCTATATACTCCTGATTTGTAATCTCTTTTTCAGATATTGAAAATGCTGATAAGGTTACACTAATAATAGGCGCATCATTCTGGATCGTTGTCCCACCCATTGTAAAAGTTCCGACTGGTATTTCCTTAAAAATAATGCTGCTCGGTAAGGTTGAGCCTGTTTCTCCTGGTATTGTCGGCGCATCATCATCACTGCTGCAAGAAATGAAATAAAACCATATCCAAAACCCAATGATTAACCGGCTCAGCTTTCTCATATATGAAACTAAGGAAATAATATTTTTCTTTTATTAAAATAAATGAATTTAAACTAGAGCCCAATGGATAGTGTTGACGAAACAAAAAACCCTGCTACTGGGCGTAGGTTATTTGATAATCAATGAAAATCCTTGAAAAATATACTCCACGCGACCACCAGAAATAGCTTTTCCAGAATTTGTACCATTCTGCACATTGATTAATGCTTTTTTTAACGCATATAAGGATTGAGGCTGAGCAATCGGGCTATTGTGTGCCGGATACAAAGTGTTCAGGTGTGGAACTATATTACAAAGACGTTTCACAGAATTATAAAACACATCCAAATCTGTTTCCGGAACAAATAACCAGATGGGGCCCTCATAATAAATATCCCCCACCCAAAGTAATCCCAAGTCTAAATCTAGAAGTGAAATTGCATCAGGTGTGTGCCCTGGGGTACTCAATACTTCAAGAATACGGCCTCCTAAATCTATTTTATAACCATCTTTGATGAATGTCTTAACTGTAAAAGATGGGGTATAATATGTTGCACGATTGATTTCAGCTGGCAAAGAACCACAAATTGCTTCTTCTGATACTTCTTCTCGGACGAGTTCATTAGTGTAACCCGCTACATTATTTCTTGTATAGTCTGTATCCATCGCAAGAATATCTCTGAATTCTGCATTACCACCTATATGGTCAAAGTGTGTATGTGAATTAAGGACAACTACCGGCAAGATCGTAAGCTGATTAACAATTTCACTTATTTTCCCAATACCATTTCCCGTATCAAAAAGCAGGGCTTTTTCCCTTCCCAAAATCAAATATGAAATTACTTCCTGCCATTGATGTGGTTCATATATTGCAAAAACATCATTATCTAATCGGTATACTTCGAACCATTTATTTGATACATTTACACGTTTAAGGTTAGCATAAACTGCACGCGGTAAATCATGACACCAGTCTTCTGAAATAATGCTTAGTGAATCAATACCACTGGTTCCTTGAGAATAGATATATCCAGCAATAACCAATAATAATTTTAATCGTTTAGTCATTTATAAATCTACCAGCACTCACTGGTTTACAATAGTGATTGGTAGTGTTCCATATTACTGATTTATATCCTGCATTTTGGGTCCAGATGTTTTCATCATCTTAAAATAAATCCATCTTTTAATGGGTCTTCTTGGTTGATCCAAAATGTATTTTTTCCAGTTATGTAAGCATTGCCACTGACTTCAGGTATCACTGCATCGTAATGTCCAAAGGTTGTTGTTGCAACCACCTTTACTGAAAATGTCGAACCGATAATACTTTCAATTATGATAGACTCGCCCACCTTAATCTCACCTTTACCATGGAGAATGGCTGCCCTGGCACTGACACCGGTTCCTGTGGGACTCCGATCCACTTCTCCTTCTGCAAAAATACAGACATTTCGGCTGTGATGATTAGGGTCCTTTGATACACCAGTGAAAATTGTCCCATAAAGAAAATTCATATCTGGTTCTAAGGGATGAACCATTTCAACCAAATCCATGACCGCATGCTTTATTTTCATTCCGATCTCAATCAATTGATTTTGGTATTCCGGTTTGCAATCCAAATCAAGTTGTGCAACATCTACAAAAGCATAAAATGCACCACCAAAAGCAAGATCATAATTAATCATTCCAAGTCCAGGTACATCAACTTCTGTATCAAGTGATTGAACAAAAGACGGGACATTCTCAAATCGCACGCCGGTTACCTGTCCATTTTTAACTTTTGCATAGGATTTAATGAATCCGGATGGCACATCCATTTTCACTTCTGTTTCTGGTTCGTTCATGGAAATTAATCCCGTTTCCACAAAGACTTTTGTCAGGGCTATAACAGCATGACCACAACCTGTGGAGTAGCCTTCATTATGAATGAAAATTACACCAAAATCTGCGCCGGCAGTGTCCGGTTCAACGATGATAGCACCATACATGTCCGCATGTCCCCGGGGCTCCCAGATGAGTGTTTTTCGTAATTCATCATGATGATTCTGTGCATCAGTTCTTTTTTCCAAAAGCGTTTTCCCTTTTAACTCCGGGTATCCTGATAAAATAATCCGGAGTGGTTCTCCCTCTGTATGAGCATCAATGGTTTGGAACTCTGTCCATCCATCAGGCGGATTCCAATTCTTAAGTTTATTAACTTCTATCATGATTTATTTTTTTCATGATCATATTTGCCAACGCCAAATCCTGAATAGCATTTCCCACAGATTTGAATAATGTAATCTCATCATCCGAATCCCTTCCAGAGACTTCTCCTGAAATTACTTGTCCCAATTCTCCATGAACCAAATCAAAAGACCATATCCCTTCTTCTACTGGAATGATAAGATCCCCAGCTTCCACCGTACATGTTTCTCTTTTATCAACGATTACTTTTGAATTAATAACTGTTTCAACGGGAATTTCCTGCATGTGAGGTTTGAAGGAACCTATGGCATTAATGTGAACTCCCAGGTTGAGATCCCCATGATCAAACAGCGGTTTTTTTGATGGTGTAGCTGTGCAGATCACATCTGCTTCCTTTAATGAATCTTTATTCCCGGTACTGGCTTTAATACCAAAGGTATCATAAATGAGGTTACAAAATAATTTAGCTGATTCCTTAGTGCGGCTGAACACCAGTATCTTTTCCAGGTTTTTCACGGCTAAAATAGCTTCAACCTGTGATTTTGCTTGTACACCCGTACCAAAAACAGCGCCGACCTTTGCGTCTTTTTTTGCCAGCATACCAGTCGCCAGACCGGATACTGCACCAGTCCGGATGGCAGTAACAGATTCTCCATCTAAAGTTGCCACTATGTTTCCTTTAGAAGCATCAAAAACCTGAACTGATGAATGAAGTAATGGCAACCCTTTTTGAGGATTGGAATAATTCACCGACACTACTTTTACTATATAATATGGACTGTCCAATGAATAAGCTGGCATCACCAGTGATGTGGCATTTTTATCTGGAACATCCGTGCTCAATCGTGTAGGAATGAGTGCTTCTCCGTTGCTTAACTGAACGAAAGCAGTTTTCATTGCTTCAATAGCTTCGTTCATAGCAACGATTTTATTGATTTGTTTCTTATTAAGAATAACCATGATAAGGATGATTATGTTTCTCCAAGAGACAATATTGCCACCGAATTAATTGAAATATTACACCCCACTAACCAAAATATCTATAAACAATAATCTCACCTGTTCTGTTATCCACCAGATACTAATTCAAGATACTAATAGGGTTTATTAGAGATTTCTGATACTTGGGTATTTAAGGAATTTTTTTAAGAGCAATTATTAG
>Ga0257111_1000870_pt1 | contig 12391 bp, 13 predicted proteins | sample LP_taG_6_FD_191567 | JGI IMG/M metagenome (GOLD analysis project Ga0257111, IMG submission 191567) | Marine microbial communities from Northeast Subartic Pacific Ocean, Canada - LP_J_2015_P26_500m | ecosystem: Environmental > Aquatic > Marine > Oceanic | place: Canada: Northeast Subartic Pacific... | reverse complement strand
TTTAACTTTAATCGCAGCTTTTGCATTTTTTGCGGCTACAGTAGGTATAAATATGGTAGCAAATTTTATACCCCCAGCGTATGACCTTGCAAACTTAATGCCAGACAAAATAAGTTTTAAAACTGGTGGATTAATCACTGCTGTTTGTGGATTTGTTATTGGTGGGTTATGGGTTGCTGTTATTACTCAAATGGGAATGTTTCCATTTGTTAATACGTTAGGAGCCATATTAGCACCTGTATTTGGAATAATGATTGTTGATTATTATATAATCAAAAAGGAAAAACTTAACGTTGATGATTTATTCTCAGCAAAACCAAAGGGAAGATATCACTACGACGGCGGATTTAATAAAAAAGCGATGTTAGCTTGGTTGTTATCAGGTTATATTGCAATTGGATCTGTTTGGCCAAATATATTATTTGCAGGCTTAGGTGACTTCTTTGCTAATTTAGGCGGAGGAGGAGGATATGCTTGGATGATTGGAGCATCTTTAGGTGCTATCATTCATTTAGCAATATCTGGAAAAAAGTAAATAATTAATTTTAAATTTAAAAGCTCGCCGCAATTATGTGGCGGGCTTTAATATTTTAGAGAAATATCTTCTTTATCTAAGTTTTCAATAACAAGATTGTCACCCGATCCTTTTCTATCAACTACAAGAAAATCCATATCTTCTGTAGAAATCAAAGGAAAATGCCAAATACCAGTTTTATAATTTACACCCATACCTTTAGGAACTATGAATGATTCAATTTTTTCTAAATTAAGTTTATCTCCATCCGGAGCAACTATAGTTAAAAAGGTTGTTTCTTTCATAGGTATAAAGGCCTGGCTGCCCAAAGGGTGTTTTTCCATCATGTCAATTTTCATTGGAAAAGATCTTTTTAAAGCTGAAAAAATACTTATTGTTGTTTCACCATTTCCACTAGAAGTATCTATCTTTGCAATTTCATCAAATCTTTTTGCATAACCATTATTTATCTCAAGAGGTTTAATGTTTTCTGTTGTTATCATATCTCCAAATTTAGAAAAATTTTCTTTTGTTATAGGTTTAGGCTCAATGATTAACTTCATTAAATGCCTTTTCCATACATTCTAAATCTTGAAATACCACCATCTGGGAAAATATTAATTTTCACATAATTAACTTTATCATTTTTCATAAGTTTATTTTTAAACTTATGGGAGTTATTTGCTGACAAGTTTGATTTATTTAATAACAACTTCCATTTATTTGACTGTTTTATGATTTTTTTGGTATTTATTTTTTTTGATAAATAAGCAGCCTGAATTGTACAGTAACTAGGATAATTTCCTTTAAAATGATGTGTTGATACTTCAATATCTTTGATTTCTTTTCCATTAACTGTATTTAAAATAACCCAATCAAATCCTTTGTCTCTTCTTCTTCTTGTTTCCCAACCATCACCCATATTCTTAGCTTTCCCTGGAGATATTATATTTTCAGTTTTTCCAAAATGTTCGTTATTGCAAGCAACAACAGCGGCACCATTTAATATTGATGCTAAATTAATTTTGTTATTTGTAAATTTATTACCTTTTGTTGATATTAAGCCGTACAATCTTAGTCTTGCAATCCCACCATCAGGGAAAATATTTAATTTTATATGAGTGAAGATTGACTGAGATTTAACATTAAATATATGATGGCTATTTGCTTTAGTTTTTATTTTTCCAATAATCTTTTTCCATTTAAAACTTTTAATTTTATTTGATTTTGAATTACAACCTTCAAGAGAAACCATCGACGGTTGATTTCCATTAAAATGAGATGTGTCAAAATCAATTTTTTTTATATTACCTGGTTTGCCTAATTTAATAATTAAATAATCATGCTCCGGCGTTCTTTTTCTTCTAGATTCCCATCCATCCATCCATTTTCCATTTTTATCAAAAACTCTTTCTTTAAATATAGGGGGAGAAGGATTAAGAATTCTATTTGCAGATGCAAAGAAATCATCAGTTTTAAATATTATTTTAGTTCCCAATACAGGATTGGTTAAATCAATTAAGCTATTTTTATAAATAATTTTGTTTTTCATTAAATAGAATAATTTTTAATCCAATGTTTTGCTATATCTATTCTTTTGCAAATCCAAATGTTTTTATGTTTTAACATATAATCAATAAATTTTTTTAAAGATTGAATTCTACCAGGCTTACCTATTAATCTACAATGTAAACCAATAGACATCATTTTAGGATTTTTTTTTCCTTCTTCATATAATGCATCAAAACTATCTTTAAGATAAGAAAAGAAATGATCACCAGTATTAAATCCTTGATTGGTAGCAAATCTCATATCATTGTTATCCAAAGTATAAGGAATGATTAGAAGTTTTTTTTTATTTCTTACTTCCCAGTAAGGTAGATCGTCACTGTATGAGTCGCTATCATATAAAAAACCTCCTTCTTCAAAAACTAAGTCTCTAGTGTTGGTGCTACATCTCCCTGTATACCAACCATAGGGACGTTCTCCAAAAATTTCTTTAATTTTATCTATTGCAAGTTTCATATGCTTTTTTTCTAATGGTTTTTTTATATTTTGGTAATCGATCCATCTCCATCCATGTGATGCAACTTCATAGTTTGCTTCTTTTATAGCTTTGCATACCTCGAGATTTTTTTCTAAAGCCATACCAACACCAAAAATTGTTACAGGTATTTTTTTTTTTTGAAATAGTTCATGCAAGCGCCAAAAACCTCTTCTTGATCCATATTCATAAAGAGATTCCATATTCATATGTCTTCCTTTAACCGGTTGTGCTCCAATAATTTCTGATAAAAAAGTTTCAGAATGTTTATCACCATTCAATACAGAATTTTCAGCTCCTTCTTCATAGTTTAGAACTATCTGAATTGCTAAACGAGCTTTATTTGGCCATTCAACTTTAAATTTTTTTGATCCGTACCCAATCATATTTCTTGTATTATTTTTTGGCATTACAAATTATAAAATATAATTACAGACTTAAAATCAATATAATTAAAGTTCATATTGGGCTAAAAATTTAACGTAAATTTGTATATTGTTTAATTTATTGATTTTTCTTTCACACCTTCTAAGAATTTTAAACATTTCTTTATTTCATTTAATTCAATAAATTCATCTATTTTATGCGCTTGCTCGATTGAGCCTGGTCCACAAACAACTGTGCTAATTCCAATTTCTTGAAATAAACCAGCTTCCGTTCCAAAAGAAACAACTTCTCTAGAATTGTCTCCTGTAATGTTTGAAACAAACTCACACGCTTTAGAGTTTTTTTCTCTATCGAAACCTATAACTTCTCCAATAATTTTTTTCTTTATCAAAGAATTTGGAAATACTTTCTTCATTTCTGGTAATAAAATTTCAGCTGCATATTTGTCAATTTCAAAATTTAAAAATATTCCATCTTCTTTTACAACAGGTCTAGTTTCCCAGTTTATATGACATTTATCTGCAATTACATTGTGCGCAATTCCGCCAAAGATACCTCCTATTTGAAGAGTTGAGTATGCGGGGTCAAATATAGAATCTTTTGGTTCTCTTTCTTTTAGTTTTTCTCTTAACTCGATCAATTTATTTACATATTTTGCAGCATATTCTACAGCGCTAACACCTTTATGAGGTTGAGAGCTATGTCCAGCCAAACCCTCAAAATAAGTTGTGTATTCATAACAACCTTTATGAGAATCAATTATTTTCATATTAGTTGGCTCTCCAATAATACAAATTCCATTATTAATTCCTCTTTTTTTTAATTCATTGATTAATATGGGTGCTCCAAGACATGCGGTTTCTTCATCAAAAGTAAATGAAAAATGTATATCTCTATCTAAATTAGAATTCGAAAAAATAGGCGCATAAGCTAACACACAGGCAATAAATCCTTTCATATCACAAGAACCTCTGCCGTAAAGTTTATCATTTTTAATTGTTGCAATAAAAGGATCTGCCGTCCAACCTTTGGAAACTGGAACTACGTCAGTATGACCTGATAGAATTATTGGTTTTTTACCATTTGATTTTTTTGTTTTAAAACTTGAAAAAAGATTTACTCTTTTTTTTTCATTGTCATAAGTTCTAAAAGATTCTGCTCCTAATGAATTTAAAATATTGTCACAATAATCAATTAAAGAAGAATTATCTTCACCAGATATAGTTCTAAAGGCAATTAAATCTGTAAGAATTTTAATTGAGTTGTCAAATAAAGATTGTGAATTATTTTCTGTACTCATTTATATATAATTATATATTAATTTTATGAAAGAACAAATAACCTACGATACTTTTGATAAAGTTGATATACGTATAGGTACAGTAATATCTGTTAAAAAAAATGAAAAAGCAAGAAAACCATCTTTAGTTGTTGAAGTTGACTTTGGAAAAGAAATTGGAATCAAACAATCTTCAGCCCAAATAACACATAATTATAATGAAGAAAATTTAAAAGGAAAACAGGTTATTGCAGTTTGTAATTTTGCTGAAAAAAATATTGCAGGAGTTGTTTCGCAAATTTTAGTTTTAGGAGCTATAGACAATGAAGGAAAAGTTGTTTTAGTTCATCCATCTCAAGAGGTCGAGAATGGATTACCAATAGCATAAATGCATCCAGAACTTTTATCATTATCATTATTTATGTTAGGAACTAGTTGTTCACCTGGTCCAAATAATATTGTTGCGTCTTATTCAGGTTTTAACTTTGGAGTCATCAAAACATTGCCTCATATTTTGGGTGTAATATTTGGTTTTACTACATTGGTATGTGTTTTGAATTTTGGATTAATAAATGTATTTAAAATTTTTCCATTAATACAAGAAGTTTTAAAAATTTCTGGAAGTATATTCTTAGTTTATCTTGCTTATAAAATTGCTTTTTCAAAAAATAATAATGAAAATAAAAAAGAAAACCCAGTTAAATTTATAGAAACATTTTTTTTTCAATTTTTAAACCCAAAGGCAGTAATAGTAGCAATCATAATGGTATCGACTTATGTTGAAAATGGGAGCAATTTTTTAATATATTCTTTTTGGGTTATTGGAGTTTCATTCTCATGTGCGATAATAAGTATATTTTTTTGGACATTTATAGGTAAATTTTTAAGGAAATTTGCGACAAATGAAAAATTTATTAAATGGTTTAATTATGTTATGTCAACGCTTCTAATAGGTTGTATAGCAACTTTTTATTACTAGTAATTATGAAACCTGGAACAAAAAACTCTTTTAAATCATTAAGTCAAATTTCAGTTAATGGAAAGAATTATAAGTATTTTTCTCTTAAAGAAGCCGAAAATAATGGCTTGGAAGGAATATCAAAACTTCCAAAATCAATTAAAGTTTTATTAGAAAATTTATTAAGATACGAAGACGATTTAACCGTTAATAAAAAACAAATTGAAGCAATAAAAGATTGGCTTAAAACAAAAAAATCAGAAACAGAAATTGCATATCGACCAGCTAGAGTTTTGCTTCAGGACTATACAGGTATTCCGGCTGTTGCAGATTTAGCTGCAATGCGAGATGCAGTTAAGGAAAAAAATAAAGACCCTAATACTATAAATCCACTTTCTTCAGTTGATTTAGTTATAGATCATTCGGTCCAAGTCGATAAATATGCAAATAAAAATTCGTTAAAAGAAAATGTCGATATTGAATTTAATAGAAATGCAGAAAGATATTCTTTTTTAAAATGGGGCCAACAAGCATTTAATAACTTTAGAATTGTTCCGCCAGGAACAGGAATTTGTCATCAAGTCAATTTAGAATATTTGTCAAAAGTAGTTTGGACTGAAAAGTTTGAAAAAGATTATTATATTTTTCCTGATACATTGGTTGGTACAGATAGTCATACTACAATGGTTAATGGATTGTCTGTATTGGGATGGGGAGTAGGAGGAATAGAAGCGGAAGCAGGTATGCTTGGACAACCAATATCAATGTTAATCCCAGAGGTAATTGGATTTGAAATGAAAAATAAATTACCCGAAGGAACCACTGCAACAGATTTAGTTTTAACTGTAGTTAAAATGCTAAGAGATGAAGGAGTTGTTGGAAAATTTGTAGAATTTTATGGAGAAGGTTTAAAAAACTTAACATTAGCTGATCGAGCAACGATTGCAAATATGGCTCCAGAATATGGAGCTACTTGTGGATTTTTTCCAGTAGATGATGAAACATTAAAATACTTAAAATTTTCTGGAAGAGAAAAACATACGGTAGACATTGTCGAGACTTATGCAAAAGAACAGGGACTTTGGGCAAGCAACGATATTGTTTTTTCTGACACATTATCTTTAGATATGTCCACAGTAGTTCCAACCATATCTGGCCCGAAAAGACCACAGGATAAAGTTTTATTAAATGAAGCTGCGCAAAATTTTAAAAAGGTTTATGAGCAATTTGCTAATAAAACCGAACTGACTTTTTCAAAAGTTAAAAATGAAGAATTTGAAATTAAAGATGGAGATATTTTAATTGCAGCGATAACCTCTTGTACAAATACATCGAATCCTAATGTTTTAATTGGCGCAGGATTGCTTGCAAAGAAGGCAGTTGAAAAAGGATTAAAATCAAAACCTTGGGTAAAAACTTCTTTAGCACCAGGGTCTCAAGTTGTAACTGATTATTTAGAAAAAGCTGGATTAAATAACTACCTAGATCAATTAGGTTTTAATCTAGTAGGTTATGGATGTACAACATGCATTGGTAATTCCGGACCCTTAAATGAAAATATATCAGAAGCGGTAAAAAAAGAAAATATTTATGCAGTATCTGTATTGTCAGGAAATAGAAACTTTGAAGGCAGAATTTCTCCCTTAGTAAAAGCAAATTATTTAGCATCACCACCTTTAGTGGTAGCTTATGCATTAGCAGGATCAATGAGAGTTGACTTATACAAAGAATCTCTAGGAAAGGATAAAGAAGGCAAAGATGTTTATTTAAAAGATATTTGGCCTAGCAATAAAGAAATTGATGATACTTTAAAAAATTCGCTAAATGCAGAAATGTTTGTAAAAAGATATTCAAATATATCCAAAGGACCTGAACAATGGCAAAAAATTAAAACAGAACCAAGTAGCATTTATAATTGGGAGGAAACCTCAACATATGTAAAAAAACCACCATTCTTTGAAAATTTGCCTACTGAACCAGAAGATATTAAAGATATTAAAGATGCAAGACCTTTATTGATTTTAGGAGATATGATTACCACAGATCATATTTCGCCAGCTGGATCGATCCAAAAAGAAAGCCCAACTGGAGAATATTTTATGAAACATCAAATATTAACAAAAGATTATAATTCATATGGAGCTAGAAGAGGAAATCATGAAGTAATGACGAGAGGAGCATTTGCTAACATTAGAATTAAAAATGAAATTGCACCTGATACAGAAGGTGGTTTTACAAAATTATATCCAGAGGAAAAGATTATGCCGGTATATGATGCGGCTGTTGAATATAAAAAAAGAGGAACAAATTTGGTTGTTATTGGTGGAAAAGAATACGGAACTGGATCGTCAAGAGATTGGGCTGCAAAGGGAACAAAACTTTTAGGAATTAAAGCTGTATTAGTTGAAAGCTTTGAAAGAATACATAGATCAAATTTAATTGGAGTGGGAGTTTTGCCTTTACAATTTATTGATGGAATGACTAGAAAAAATTTAAACTTAAAAGGCTCAGAATTAATTAGTGTTCTTAATATTGAAAAAGGATTAAATCCCAGCGACCATGTAGAAGTTGCAATTAAATATCAATCAGGAGAATTAAAAAAAATTAAAATGTTATGTCGAATAGACACAAAAAATGAATTAGAATATTATAAAAATGGCGGCATCTTACAATATGTTTTAAGAAAAATGATATAATGGATCAAGAAATAGAAATTATTAGTGCAGAAACCAGAAAAGAAAAAATTAAAAATTTTTTTATAAATAAAAAAAAAACAATAATCGTAGTAATAACATTTTTTCTATTGATATTGTTCGGTTTCTTTTTTTATCAAGAATTTGAAAAAGAACATAGAGAGTGGTTAGCTAATAAATATAATGCAACGATCATTGAATATGAAACAGGAAATCAATCAAAAGTATTAAATTCTATGGAAGAAATAATTGAAGATAAAGATAAAACTTATTCACCTTTAGCCTTCTATTATTTGTTAGATAATGATCTGATTGGCTCAAAAGAAGAAATTAATAAATATTTTGATATAATAATTAATGAAATAGGACTTGATAAAGAAAATAAAAATTTAACAATATTTAAAAAAGGTTTATTTAATTCTGAATTTGCAAATGAAAATGAATTACTTAATATACTAAATCCAGTTATTAAATCGGAAAGTATTTGGAAACCTCATGCATTATATCTAATGGCAGAATTCTATTTTGCAAAAAATGAAAAACAAAAGTCAAAAGAATTTTTTGAGCAACTAGTTAGCTTGGAAAACATTAGCACAAAGATTAAATTGGAAGCGCAAAAAAGACTAAGTTCAAATTTCAGTGAATAAATTTTTTTTATATTTATTTTTATTATTAATATTATCAAGTTGCGGTCTTGGTAAAAAAGAAATTGACGATCAAAACAAAAATTCAAAAATAATTTTTGAAAAATCTAAACCAATTAAAAATGAACTTAATCCTAACTTAAAAATTAAATTAACTAAATTAACAAAGGGCGAAGCTTTTTTAGGAAATAACACTAATAGTGTGGGGAATATAAATTTTAAAACAAATTTTAACAAAACATCATCTTATAAATTTTCAGCTATAAAGGAATTTAATTTTAATCAGCCAGAATTAATTTTTACGAATGATGAAAGTATAGTTTTTTTTGATGGAAAAGGATCAATATTTAAAATTAATAAAGATTTGAAAGAAATTTGGAAAATTAACCATTACACAAAAAAAGAGAAAAAATTAAAACCTATAATCTATTTTGCACAAGCTGATAAAAAAATAATTGTAGCTGACAATCTATCAAAAATTTATTTAATTAATTTAAGTGATGGTAATTTGATAAAGTCTATAGAAAATAATACTGGTTTTAATTCGAATATAAAAATTTCTAATGATAAATTTTTAATTGTAGATTTTGATAATACTATCAGATGTTTTTCTACTAAAGATGGTTTGGAACTGTGGAATTTTGATACCGAAAACCCTTTTATCAAATCTAAAAAAAAACTATCATTAGTGATTAAAGGTGAACTTGTTTTTTTTATTAATAATATAGGCGATGTAACAACTTTAGATATTAATAATGGAGCTCTATTTTGGCAAACCCCAACACAAAGTAATTTAATTTATCAAGAAGCATTTACTTTAGAAACTTCAGATTTGGTCTTTGCCAACGATTCAATATATTTTTCAAATAATAAAAATGAATTTTTTTCAATAGATGCAAGAACAGGAATTGTTAATTGGAAACAAACAGTTAACTCTAGCTTAATACCAACAATAATTGAAAATTTGATATTTTCAGTTTCTAATGAAGGTTATCTGTTTGTTATAGATAATAAAAATGGAAACATAATTAGAATTACAGATATGTTAAAAAATATCAAAAATAAAAAAAATAAAATAAAGCCCACAGGTTTTGTTATAGCTAGAAATAAAATTTATTTATCATTAAATAATGGTAGACTAATTAAAGCTGACGTAACAACAGGTATAGAAGAAAATATTTACAAGTTAAGTAATTCAAAAATATTAAGACCAAATGTATTTGGAGATAACATGTATTTATTGAAGCATAATGCAATTATCAAAACTGACTAATGTTTCTAAAATTACTTGAGAAACTGGGAAGAAAAAAAACAGTCCTAGATAGAGGTCCTTCACATGCAGAATATAATGAAGCAAAACCATGGCTAAATAGATATTATGTTTTATTTAGACATAGACCCAGATGGTTTCCTTTTAATATTATAATTCATGAAATGTTAGATGACGATCATGGTGATGGTGTTCATAATCATCTATGTCCTTATATGACTATAATAATTAGAGGAGGTTATTGGGAAACAACCAAAAAAGGAAAGTTTTGGAGAAAACCTGGTTATATTGGTTTTAGATCAGCCAATCATTTTCACAGAGTTGATTTAGAACCAAACACAAATCCTATGACTATATTTATTCCGGGACCTTTTGGATTAAGAAAAGGACCAAGATCAGAATATGGTATAGATTTTAAAACAAAGAAAAATTAATGGCTAATACTCTAGAAAAAAAATTTATTATATTTTGTAATAATCATAATTTCGAAATCAACAACAATCAAATTCAAGTAATAAAAAAATTAGAAAATTATTGTAATAAAAATTTTAAATCTTTTATATTAAAAATATTTTCCAATAATCACGATCAAAAAGGTTTTTATCTTTTTGGCGATGTTGGAGTTGGAAAGACTATGATTTTAAAATTTTTTTTTGATCAAATAAAAGAAAAAAAAGTAAGACTACACTTTAATGAATTTATGCTAAACTTTCATGATTTTGTTCATGAACATAAAAATAAACAAGAAGAAAATGTTATAAGTTTATTTGTAAATGATTTAAAAAATAAAGCGTCTTTAATTTATTTTGACGAGTTTCAAGTAACTAATATCGTAGATGCAATGATATTAGGTAAATTATTTGACCAAATTTTTAGTGAAGACATTAAAATTATTGTTACGTCAAATATCAAAATCTCAGAACTATATAAAGACGGTCTTCAAATAGATCAGTTTAAACCTTTTATTAAAATCATGGAGGAAAAATCAATTGAACACGAACTTATAATTGATGATGATTACAGAAAATCCAAAGAAAACTTGACTGAAAGATTTTTTTATCCTCTTAATCAAGAAGCAAACTTTAAAATTAATAAATATTTTAGAACTATCAGCAAAGATAAAAAATTAACCGAAAAGATATTAAATATTAAAGGAAGAAATTTCGTTATTAAAAATTTTTATGAAGGAATTGTAAGATTTGATTTTTCAGAACTTTGTGATCAAAATTTAGGTTCTGAAGATTACATTGAAATTGCTAAAAACTGTAGGTTTATTGCTCTAGATAACATACCTCAATTTGATGATATTAACTCAAACCAACAACAAAGATTTATTACTTTATTAGATATTATTTATGAGAAAAATATACCAATGGCAGTAACTTCTAAACTAAATCTTGATAGTTTATCATCTTCAAGATTATTAGAAGAACCATTTAAACGTACAATTAGTAGATTGTATGAATTAACATCAATGACATATAATTAAAAAATGAAACAAGAATTTTTTAATTTAGAAATTAACACAAATGGTCAAAAACTATATGAAATTACAGATCAAACTATTAATTGGAGTGAAAAAAATAAATTTAAAGAAGGTATTCTAAATTTAAGCATTCAGCACACAAGTGCCTCTTTAATTGTTCAAGAAAATGCTGATCCCGATGTACAAAAAGATTTAATTAATTATTTTGACAAGTTGGTTCCAATGGACAATAAACTTTATGTTCACACAGTTGAAGGTAAAGACGATATGCCAGCACATATTAAATCTGCCTTAACAAATAATCAGATTTCCTTAAGTATTAGAGATAGCAAACTTTTGTTAGGAACTTGGCAAGGAATTTATCTATTTGAACATAGACTTCATCCAACAAAAAGAACAATTGTCCTTCATTTTATGGGAGAATAAAAATTATTTTTTTTTGGGAATAATTTTACCCGTAATAGTTTTCCCTGCTGCCACTGCCGTCTTATTAGATTTGTTTTTTTTCAAGTAAATTTTACCGTTTAAAATGATACCTTTCTCAGTTCCGTCTTTTGAATAAAATATTCTAGGTTTGTTATCTTTTATTGGATTAATTATTTTTTTATCAGAGATATCTTTTTTAATAATTTTGTTATTTTTATTCATATTTAATTTTTCACACTATCAGCATAGTTTGATAATTTTTCAAGTATAATTCTTTGATTTTCACTATCATATTCTGGAGATATAAAACTAACTGAATTTCTTCTCTTATCTTTATTTGAATAATTTATTTTATTTGATTTTTCAGTAAGATCTTTAATAATATTTTTGACTAATTCGGCTCGAGATTCTAAATCTAATTTTACAAACATTTTATCTATATTTTCTCTTAATAATTTTAAGTCCTCTGATTGCTTATTAATGTCAACTAAAGCATTAAAATCTGCACCTTCTAAATTTGCTAATAGTTTAAATCTTTTGTTTCTTCTTTTGGACAGTATTTTTTCTTCATTTTTTATATTTTCTAATTCTTTTTGTTTTATTAGTTCTTCTTCTGCTTGTTTTTTAACAAATAATTCTGCTTCTTCTTTTTCGTTTTGTGCTTGTAAAAGTTTTTCTTCTTGTTCAAGT
>Ga0257111_1000866_pt1 | contig 12450 bp, 11 predicted proteins | sample LP_taG_6_FD_191567 | JGI IMG/M metagenome (GOLD analysis project Ga0257111, IMG submission 191567) | Marine microbial communities from Northeast Subartic Pacific Ocean, Canada - LP_J_2015_P26_500m | ecosystem: Environmental > Aquatic > Marine > Oceanic | place: Canada: Northeast Subartic Pacific... | reverse complement strand
ACTCACCACGAGTGGAACAGTCACGAAAAATCCTGCGATCAGCGAACGGCGAAACCATTGCATAACATGCACACACTCAATTGCCTGTGCCGGTGACTCGTGCGACCTTCACACAGCTAAACCAGCAACCAGACGACGACCAATCCCGCTAGCACCATTCGATAATACGCGAAGACATCCAGTGAGTGCCTAGCAAGATACCTTAGAAAAAACGCAACTACTATATACCCCACTATCGCGGACGTAAGCAGTCCAATAATAAAGAGTTGCCCTAGGCCACCGGTAAAGTCTGCAATTTCGAGTTCAAGACTTGTCTTGGCGGCCGCCGCGAGTATCGCTGGTATTCCTAGTAAGAAACCAAATCGAGCTGCTTGGTCGCGTCGAAACCCTAACCACATTCCCAGCGTAATCGTAGCAGCAGACCTGGACACTCCGGGCACCAGTGCTGCAGCCTGTGCCACACCTATGGCCAACGCCTCCAACCATGTCAGGGAATCCGTATGGCGAAATTTCACCGCTAGACGCTCAACCATCCACATAGCAAGTCCACCAAAAACCAGAGTCACAACTACGACCGACGGATTCCTCAGCGACTGAGCAACAACATCGCTGAGTGCGAAGCCAAGAACCAAGATCGGCAACGTGCCAATAGCAATCATGCAGACACGATGAGTTTCTGGATCGCGCGATGGCTGGAGAATCTTCGGCAAGGCTTTGACCATTGCCAAAATGTCATGTCGGAAATAGACCAAGACGGCCACAAGTGTGCCTAAATGACACGCGACGTCAAACGGGAGTTCATTTCGGCTAAGTTCCCACCCAAACACCTCGCGTGCAAGGATGAGGTGTGCCGAACTGGAAATCGGTAAAAACTCTGTTAATCCCTGGATGACGCCGAGCAGCGCGGCCTGTAGATTAGTCACGCGAAGGAGTTAGTTAAGATCCTCGTTTGCCCTGGGACTTTTTCGTGCCAGAAGCGGATGCTCCGTGAGCGGTCGTGCGGCGCTCACTAATAAAAATAGCAATTGCTGCTGCAATGAACACCGTTGAATACGTCCCACTTAAGACTCCAACAAGCATCGTAAACGCAAACCCTTGCAGCACTTCACCGCCGAATAGGTATAAGGCAAGGACCGCAAGTGATGTGGTGCCTGATGTGATGATTGTGCGGCCAAGTGTCTGGTTGACGCTCGTGTTCACTACAAGCTTAAGGCGATCACGCCGCATGGAACGAAGATTCTCACGGACGCGGTCAAAGATAACAATCGAATCATTCACCGAGTAGCCAGTAATGGTGAGAATAGCCGCCACAACATTAAGAGACAGTTCGTATCCAAAAAAAAGGAGAAACGCGAGAGTGATTAAAATATCGTGAAACACCGCTATGATTGCGCCAACCGCGAACGTGAAACGAAAGCGCATGCTGATGTAGAGCAGGATGCCAGCCAACGCAACCAAGGTGGCGTAAATGCCCTTCTGTTGCAGATCGCGACCGATCACGGGGCCCACAATGTCCGTACTCAACAGATCATAAGCACCCAAGTTCGCTGCTTCAACCGCTGCGATGACGGCATTTGCGCCCGCTTCGAGAATGCTGCCTTCTTCTGAGGCAATCTGTGGAAGTCGAACAAGAACCTCGTTCGCCGCAGGATCTCCATACGCCTGAACAATTTTCTCACCGTCAACATCTGCAATAGCGTTGCGCACATCCTCTTCAGAAACGTTCTCGGAAAATCTGATGACGATAATACTTCCACCTGAAAAATCGACCCCGAGAGGCAAGCCGCCGCGCGACCACATGGTGCCGATCCCAGCTAGGATAATTAGCGATGAGACTGAGAAGGCCAGCCATCTCCACCGAAAAAAATTATAATCAGGCTTATTGAAAATCTGCATGTCAACTACGACGCCTTCCAGAAGATAGTCAAGGGGCGGTACCGCCAACCAAAATTAGAAACTACGTTGCTCAGATGCTCAACCTCGCCACCTGCCGCCGGGAAAGAATGGTCTGGAACAGAGTTCTGGACACAAACACCGCTGTAAAGACGTTGGCCAGTAGACCAAAAAAGAGTGTGGTGGCAAACCCGCGAATCGGTCCTGTGCCGAACTGGAACAAAAAGGCAGCCGCAATAAGCGATGCCACGTGCGTATCCACAATCGTTAGAAACACCCGATCAAAGCCGGCTGCGACTGCAGCTCTCGGGCTCTTAGACGATGCGAGTTCCTCCTTAATACGTTCAAAGATCAAGACGTTCGAGTCCACACCCATACCGATTGTGAGGATAAACCCAGCAATGCCTGGGAGTGTCATAACCGCGTCCAGGTAGGCCATGAATCCTAGCAAAATCAACAGATTCATTCCCACTGACAAAATCGCGTTAATGCCAGACAGTTTGTAGTACACGAGCATAAAAAATGCGACCAGCGTCAAGCCAGTGAGCGATGCTATTACACCGGCGCGCACCGAGTCAGCACCGAGCGTCGGGCCAACAGTTCGCTCCTCAAGATACGTCAGCGACGCCGGCAACGCGCCAGACCTGAGTACAAGACTTAAATCGGCAACTTGTTGTTGCGAGAATGCACCGGTAATCCGTCCCTCGTCGGTAATCCGCGAGTTAATCATTGGCGCAGAATAGACGCGACCGTCGAGAATAATCGCTAACTGTCGACCAACATTCTGTCCTGTCACATCACCGAACTTACGGGCTCCTTCACGATTTAACGAAAAGCTCACAGCTTGTTGATTATTCTCATCGAGAGTTGGACGTGCACTCCGCAAATCTCGCCCGCTCACAGCCGCAACGCGCGGAACTATGTAAAAAAGGTTCTGTGGCAGGGCACCAGGACTCACGGTGTCATCAACACCAGAAATAATCTCCATGCCAGCGGGAACCACCCCACCGTTCGCCTGTAACAGCGCTTCGCGAGTCGCTGACGGTCCCTGCTCTACAATCTTGAACTCCAGCAGTGCCGTCGAGCGAATAATCTCCTTGGCGCGTGCAACATCCGTCACACCTGGAAGTTGCACAAGGATTTGATCCCCACCCACACTGTGTGGAGCCACAATGGGTTCCGCAACCCCGAGTTCGTTGACACGGCGTTCGATCGTCTGCAAGGCTTGCCGAACAGCTTCCTCGCGCAATGAAACTGCCATGTTTGGTCTAAGCTCGAATGCATAGCGACCGCCTGCACCGGATTCCCGCGTGAACAGAGCTTGTAATTGTTCGTCGGCCACACGTCGAAATTCGGCATCCTGCTCCGTGGACACTCCCTCCACATGAAAGCGTGAGGCACTGTCTGAAGCAATTTCACCAACCGGGATATTCTGGGCTGCCAATATGGACCGAAACCGTTCTTGACTGGACTCGGTTTCCAAGCGCAGGGCGTCATCGGTCTGCACCCGCAAGACCATGTGCACGCCTCCCTTTAAATCAAGACCGAGCCGAACCTTCTCTCCAGGAGGATAGATGGACCATACGGCCAACGCCACCACTCCAAGAATCGTGATGATTTTCCAACGAAGGTTGGTCTGCATTATCTACTCCGACCTATTAATTATTGGAGTCAGGAACGACCGAGTCCTGCCCTTGGTGTCCACCAACCGACGCGCGTGACAGGTCTACGCGCACCTTATCAGCAATTTGAAGCTGTACGGTGCGTTCGTCATTCAACTTGGTGATAGTGCCATAAAGACCGCTGGTCGTAACGATCCGGTCACCGACCTTCAACGAAGTTTGAAATTCCTGCACCTTCTTCTGCTTCCGTTTCATCGGCAGAAGAATGATGAAATAGAAAATCGCCAGAATCATCGCGAACGGTACAAACTGCACCCATACTGGACCGCTATCAGCGGGAGACGCCATGGCGAGTAATTTTGAAATATCCATAAGGGAAATAAGCATCAATTAACTCATCTAACTCATCTCTTCTTGTGATTCCCGCCCGGGCGTGCGGGGGTAGATCAGGCGGAACTCTTGTCTGAGCTCTTCAAGAGAGCCTAACACGATAGCGTCCCTAATTCGTCGCATAGTGTCAAGGTAAAAGTGAAGATTATGGAACGTATTAAGGGTTGCTGCAGTCATCTCACGTGTGACAAACAGATGTCTCAGATACGCACGGGAGTGATGCCTGCAAACTTGACACTGACATTTCTCGTCAATCGGCCTGTCGTCTTCCTTGTAGCGAGCCTGTTTGATATTCAGGCATCCTGTTGAAGTAAAAAGTTGTCCATTCCGAGCATTCCGAGTGGGTAAAACGCAATCGAAAAGATCGATTCCACGTGCAGCCGCTTCCACTAAGTCATCAGGCCTGCCAGCGCCCATTAGATATCGTGGGCGATCTTGCGGCAACCGTGGTGCCGTCTCAGCGACAACGTCATACATAAGTTCGTAAGGTTCACCAACACTCAATCCGCCGATTGCATAGGCATCGAAACCCAAGGACACCGTATGTCGGACACTGCTAGCACGTAACTCTTTATAGATACCGCCCTGTATGATGCCGAACTGTGCCTGTTCAGGATTTGGAGACTGAGGATCAGGCTGACCTGCCTCGTGGGTTTGCAATGATACGAATCTAGTCCGGGCCCGGCCAGCCCACCGCAGGGTACGTTCCATCGCGCGGCGAGTTGCCTCAACTGAACTTGGGTAGGCTTCACACTCATCAAACACCATCGCAATATCCGAACCTAGGCGCCATTGAATCGTCGCCACATCCTCTGGTGTTAAATGACATTCGCGACCGTCGATATGTGATCGGAAGGTGGCACCATCGTCGTTAATTGTGCGTCGGGACGCCAAACTAAAGACTTGGTAGCCTCCACTATCTGTCATGATGGGCCGGTCCCATGCCATGAAACGATGGAGCCCACCCCGGCGGGCTATTAGCTCAGCACCAGGACGCAGGTGCAGATGATAGGTGTTCGCCATCAGCATCTGCGCGCCAAGTTCTTGCAAGTTACGTTGCGACACAGATTTCACTGCACCTCCGGTACCGACAGGCATAAACGCGGGAGTTTCGACAATACCGTGAGCGGTACGCATTTGTCCTCGGCGGGCAGCACCTGTGCTATGCAATACCTTAAAATCGAACAACCGGCTCATTGACATATACTAAACGAGAGTCAGACCTTCACACGTGTCACGAATCATTTTTTGAGGTTTTTGTTCAGTGGCTCAACTTCGAATAGGTGTAGTGTATGGCGGACGATCGCGCGAGCACGAAGTGTCTCTCGCGTCGGCTGCTTCAGTCATCAGCCATCTCGATCCATCTAAACACGAACCAGTGCCGATACGCATTGACCGTGATGGACGATGGTTTTTCGACCACCAACCACCAACAGCCACCTCACCAGAACCAATTATTCAAGACCATGCAGGCAGCAAGGAATCCAGCCAAGGCCACGACACGGTTATCGACCCACGGAAACCGTATCCATCAGGAGTAAACCTGACGGGTAGCCCAACACCACTGTTAAGTAGTCTCGAATTGGACGTCATTTTCCCGGTCCTTCATGGACCATACGGAGAGGACGGTACAGTCCAAGGCCTACTAGAAATGGCCGACATTCCCTACGTAGGAGCTGGAGTGCTAGCTTCAGCCATCGGCATAGATAAAGCCTGCATGAAACAACTATTTGCGGCAAAAGGCCTGCCTCAAGTGCTTTATATGGTCGTTCTTGCCCGAACATGGAAAGCTGATGCCTCCGGGGTGCGTGCAGAAGTGGCCAAACGACTTGGGCTTCCGGTCTTTGTCAAACCGGCAAACTTGGGGTCCAGTGTTGGCATCTCAAAGGTGTCTAGCACCGAACAACTCGACGCAGCCATTGAACTGGCCTTCGCATACGACCGAAAGATCATCATAGAAGCAGCTGTTCCTGATGCACGTGATATTGAGTGCGCCATTCTTGGTAACGATGAAACACAAGTCTCAGTTCCTGGAGAAGCGATTTCATCTCGCGAGTTCTACGATTACGAAGCGAAATACCTCGACGACTCATCGGAGCTCTGTATTCCAGCGGCACTGGATCCTGCTACGATTGATCAGGTGCGACAATTCACAACTGACGCGTTTCATACGATCGAGTGTTCTGGAATGGCGCGAGTAGATTTTTTGATCGCTCGAACGACTGGACAAATTTTTATCAACGAAATAAACACAATTCCAGGTTTTACTACTATCAGCATGTATGCGAAGCTTTGGGCGGCGAGTGGTATTGCTTATTCAGAACTGCTCGATCGATTGGTGCAGCTTGCACTTGATCGACACGCAGTAAAAAGTGAACTAGGTAAGAACATGCCATAACGTAGCAACGAATGCATGCAGACTCTAGGTCGCAGAGGGCTAAAGTGAACGACGCTTCGAACCGACATGACTCATGAGGTGGTGCAGTTTTTGACATTGTGTTCATTTTATGCTTGACAGTTGATTTTTCTTGTCAATAATCTATATCTAGTATGATGTTTTCACGCTCAATCTACCTATTGTGATGGCTTGAATAGTTTGAGCTGATACAGATGTCCATATATAAGGAGCGTTAAATGGCTAAGAAGAAAGCTAAGAAGAAGGTAGCCAAGAAGAAGGGCGCCAAGAAGAAGGGCGCCAAGAAGAAGTAGCATCGAATTGTTTTGTAAGGGTGTCGTTTAGCACCCCTAATTTTTTTGGATTAATTGGTAGACGTATTAGAGAGATCACTGACGTAACTGGGCTTTAAAATCTCCGGATGAAAGGAGGGATAAGCATAATGGCAAAGAAAAAGAAGAAGGCAGCCAAGAAGAAGAAGGGCGCCAAGAAGAAGTAGCTCTTCAGAGGCACTAAAGGGGGCACTCGTTGCCCCCTTTAGTGTGTACGACGCTGTTAGTAATCTTCTTGACGAAGCTTGAGTAAGGGAGTTAACGGCCGGTCATAGAGATGCCATCCCACACGCGTGTGCTGCGCACCAGGTCCCACTGCAACAGTCCATCAACAACTTCCATACCAGCTACGACCCTTCCTAAAACCGTGCGTTCAGCATCGATTAATGGCTGAGGCGCAAGAGACACAAAAAATTGCCCCGCCCCTGATTCTGCCGTGTCCGCAGCTACTCCAACCGTCCCTCGAAGAAAACGATTTGGTCCAATTTCATCGGGGAGAATTAAAACATGTCCACCACGACCATCTCCTCTCGGGTCGCCGCCCCTTAAGAATCTGGCTGCTACAATCTCGTGAAACGGTAGCCCGTCAAAGTAGCCCCCTGCCGCAAGTGTGGCAAAGCGCTCAGTAGAAACCGGCGCATCGAGCACAGCAAGCTCGATCTGAATTGTTCCTTTATCTGTCTCAAAATACACGTGTGGTGACACAACCGGATCAGCGAGCCTTATGGCTTCCTCAATCGTCACTTCACCAGCAGGACCTACCTGATCGCGGTATGCCGTACCGGGATCGAGAACCAGTAGCCTGTTGGCAGCCGTAACGCGTACCCTCCAATCATCGTCAGTCAATGCTGTCTGGAGCGCCGCGACCGCCTCTGAGCCACCATATTCGGCGAGCGCATCAACAATGGAGATCCGAGCAACCGAAAAATCTTCACCTAGACTCGCCAAGTAAGCGGCCGCCAGTAGCGGCACGCCATCTGAGAGGTTAAGGATACCCATCTGCTCCGCTGCCACACTCCGGATTATCACATCATCATCATTTAACATTTCGCGTATCGTCGAACCAACTTCTGGCACACGAAGGGCAACCAGGGACGAAAGAAGACTTGGAATGACTCGTCGATCCGTATCGTTCAACATCGCTTGTAATCGCGGTATCGCAACATCGGGAGTCATCGACTTCAATATATCGGCTAAAGCTGCACGCACACTCCAATGCACGTCCTCATCTAAACCCGAAAGCGCTAACATGAATCTCTGCTCATCGAGAGACGCTAGACCCCGCAATGCAGCAATTCGCATCGAGGGTGATGGATGAGTCAGCACGTCAAGAAACAGATCGACAGCATTCGCCGCACGTCGTTCTCCGAAAGCAATTAAGATTTCGAGTTGAACAAGGGGATCAATATCAGGGTCTCGCATCAAGGCCATTAGTGCGGACTCGATTCTAGTGTCAGTTAAACGAGTCAAGGCACGTACAGCCGATACGATAACGTGAGAATCGTAACGCGACGGGTCAAGTAGTGGCAGTAAAAATTCTACGGTTCGACCATCTTCCAATGCCCCGAGCCCACGCGCCGCGAAGGCGACCGCATAACTTCCCTGTCCTTGCACGAATTGCCGTAGTGGATCGTAACTGCGCGAGTCTGCTAGATATTGCAACGACCAAGCCACCGGCCACCAACGGACGACCAGTTCTCCGGCTGGCGACAATACAGCCATGGCGAGTGGTTCGTAGGCATCTAATAGGGCAAGTGCGGTGACTCCCATTCTGAACGCCTCAACCTCCGGTGATTGAGGATACGTGAGATCATCCTGTGGAACCTGGCTAGCCGCTGCAGTGACGACTTGCACCATAGCCCCAATAGCAGGTGCCGCTTCATGCGCATCCAGTCGCGCCAATGCTTCAGCGCTCCGACCGCGAGTGAGTGGATCGACATCGTTCAGGGCCAACATTAGAGACTCTTTAGCCTCTGGAGCAGCAAGCAACCCAAGCGCGAAAGCAGACATTTGCCTCACACCAGGATTCGGATCAGTCAATGTATCTCGTAAAGGTGGACCACCAGCAATGAGACCCACTCTTCCGACCGCAAGAGCGGCGCGGCGGCGCACTCTGGGATCGGTGTCATGCAACAACTCGATCAGGCCTGGCATGGGTGCTGCGTCACGATTTGCTGGTTCACGCCCCGTGTAGTCAAACAAGGACTCTGGAGATGGTAACAGCACACGGTCATGCTCCAGCACAATGATGGCTGCCATCTTTTGTTGACTCGTTAACGCCGCCGGTGGCACTACTGATGGGCCAGTCGCACAATTCGTTAACGTCAATGTGATAACGAAAGAGGTAACCAAGGACGGTAACCCCCAAAAAGACCAGGAGTCATTCCTAGAGCAACACTCGCAGTTTGTATCGGTCCTTATGGCGTTATCAGTTGACCGTGTCATGCCGCAAAGACGACCTTACGTTTGGTGGCTTTCTCCAGTCTCTCTTCGACCACTTCCACGCCGATTCCAGGCGTCTGGGGGACCAGAATAGTGCCGTCTGGCCTCACGGTGATTGGTGGGTCGACAAGGTCAGGATCAAAGTAACGAGCACTAGCCGCAATATCTCCTGGCAATTTGAAATTCGGCAATGTCGCCAAGTGAATGTTGTGCGTGCGGCCGATTCCACTTTCCAACATGCCACCGTGCCAAACAGGAATGCCCTGTTTGGCACACAAATCATGCAACCGAATGGATTCCGCAAGACCACCGACACGCCCAGGCTTAATATTGATGATTTTGCAAGCCCCCGCAGCTATCGCTTCTGCCGCTATCCCAACCGAGTGAATCGATTCATCAAGACAGATCGGTGTCCGAAGGCGAGACTGTAGATGCGCATGGTCCCGCACATCGTCATACTCAAGCGGCTGCTCGATCATCATTAAATCAAATTCATCGAGACGTGCTAGATGGTCAGCATCCGCCAATGTGTAAGCGGCGTTAGCATCGACCATGAGTGGTATTGGTCCGAAATGTCTTCGTACAGCTGCAACGGCTTCAATGTCCCAACCTGGCTTGATTTTGATTTTGATCCGGCGATAACCAGCCGCTAATTCTGTCTCGATCTTCTTTACAAGTTGATCCAGAGAATCCTGTATACCGACTGATACACCAGACGCTATCTCTGTTCCTTGGCCGCCCAAGAGTTGCCATAAGGGTACGCCAGCAATCTTGGCCGAGAGATCCCAACACGCCATCTCCAACCCAGCCTTGGCCATGTTATGACCCCGAACCCGCTTCATAGCTGGAAATACATCACGCGGGTCCGTAAAATCGACACCTAGCACCACTGGTATAAGGTAATCCTCAAGGAGATGCCATTCGGTTTCGGTCGTCTCAGAACTGTAGTAGGGGGTGCGGTCGGCGACACACTCTCCATAACCAAACTGGGACCCATCATCCACACGAATCAGGACGAATTCTTGATCGTAAACACGTCCGAAACTCGTTTCAAAGAAATGAACCAATGGAAGGCGGACAAGACGGAGTTCGATGCGGTCAATCTTCATGAAGGCTTGACGGTACGGTACATCCAACCCGTACGGATGTGGCAATAAAAAATATGGGCAGTGCGTGTCCCCGCAACCCCGCACGCGCAGGCAACATCATAACATGCGGTGCCCAGGTGCTCCAGGGATGCAAAGTCAGGCACAGCCGTCTTTTATTTCGTCGAGGGCTGCTATACTGCGCGGCAAGTTGAATTTCCATCACATTGCCATCGCGGGCCCCATAGAGGCTGGAAAGTCAGAATTGGCTGCCCGACTAGCTGTGCGGCTTAATGCAACAGTTGTGCATGATGAAACCACGGAAAATCCATTCCTTGAGGATTTTTACGCTGGCACACCAGGCGCAGCTTTTCAGACTCAACTATTTTCCCTCCTAGCCAGGCATCGGCAACAGATGACCCTTCGACAAACTAACCTCTTTAGCCAGATGACGATTTGCGACTATCTATTCGACAAGGACAAGATTTACGCCTATTTAAATCTAGATGACAATGAACTCTTTATTTACCAGCGCCTCTTCGATTTATTAGCTCGTGACATCGCATCGCCCGATATCGCGATCTTTCTTCAAGCACCTCCCGAAGTGCTTTGTGATCGGTTAGAAGAACACGCCCGTCATGACCCTGAACTGAGTCTTCCAGATACCGACTACATCCGAGAACTGTGCGAAGCCTATAACCATTTTTTCTTTCACTATACGGCTACACCACTCCTCGTCGTCGAGACATCCCATTTCGATCTCGGTTGGACCGACGAAACAATCAATGACTTAATCAAACAATTGGAAGAAATGACTGGAGGAACCCGGTACTACGTACCACGGATAGAACCTTGACCTCCTTGAAGAGAGCTTTTAAGATCTTATTAATATGGCCTGGTTCAAACGAACTCGAAAACCGATTACAGCTTCAGCTGATAGAGCTGACCGCGTACCCAAAGGTCTCTGGTTGAAATGTCCGGCTTGCAACCAGATCGTCTTTAAAAAGAATTTAATTGCCAATCTCAGCGTGTGTCCAAAGTGTGATTATCATTTTCGTCTAACTGCGCGTGGGCGCCTAGAATCCCTGTTCGACAACGGCGAATGGATTGAACACGATCGCGACGTGTCTTCGACCGACCCTCTACAGTTCAAAGATACAAAATCGTATGCGGCTCGTCTGAAAGCAAGCGTTTCCTCAACAGGCTTGTCGGATGCCATCATCGTGGGCGTTGGACAACTCCATGGACAGAACATTGTGATTGCTGCAATGGAGTACGGCTTTATTGGCGGCAGTATGGGTGTCGTAATGGGCGAAAAGATTACAAGGGCTATCGAACATGCCCAAGCAAATCGATTGCCAATTGTAATTGTTTCCTGTTCGGGTGGTGCGCGGATGATGGAAGGAACTTTATCGTTAATGCAAATGGCTAAAGTGAGCGCTGCTTTAGCATGGCTCGACCAAGCTCAACTGCCGTATATTTCGGTGTTGACGGACCCCACCACGGGTGGAGTAACGGCGAGCTTCGCTATGCTTGGTGACCTCAATATTGCTGAACCACACGCACTGATTGGATTTGCTGGACCACGTGTAATTGAACAAACGATTCGACAGAAATTACCAGAAGGTTTCCAACGCAGCGAATTCCTACTGGAACATGGCATGCTCGACGCTATAGTGGATCGTCGTAATCTGAAAGCTATGATTTCAAAAGCACTTCGGTTCATGCAAACAAATCCATCTACACGAACAGACTCACAAACGGCTGAAGCCGATACGGCAACATCAACTTTATCGGCAGATCCTCTAGAAACCGTGACTAGGCCAAACAACGGTTAGGTTGACTGGGCTGTAGGCGAACATTCCAATCACCTGGCAATGTATCTCAATGAATGCTGACCTCGATCTCCCAATCGACATAAACCAATACATCCATCAACTAGAGGGATTTGGTATCAAACTGGGACTCGAGAATATTCAAATCATTTGTGAAGCGCTCGACCATCCCGAACGCACTTTCCGGTCGATCATCGTTGGTGGGACAAACGGTAAAGGTTCGGTAACTGCCATGGTCGAGCAGGGGCTTCGAAAAGCTGGCTATCGAACAGGCAGGTACACCTCACCTCACCTCGAAACACTGGAAGAACGATTTCTGATTAACGGTCGTTTCGTTTTACGAGCAGAAATAGCTGACACTCTTCAACTAATTCGGACATGCGTCGAAGACTTAATCCTGCGCAAAGAGCTCAATGCTCAGCCTACATTTTTTGAAGTGATAACAGTTGCAGCTTT
>Ga0257111_1000864_pt1 | contig 12470 bp, 10 predicted proteins | sample LP_taG_6_FD_191567 | JGI IMG/M metagenome (GOLD analysis project Ga0257111, IMG submission 191567) | Marine microbial communities from Northeast Subartic Pacific Ocean, Canada - LP_J_2015_P26_500m | ecosystem: Environmental > Aquatic > Marine > Oceanic | place: Canada: Northeast Subartic Pacific... | reverse complement strand
AAATAATTTAGAACCATTTTTTCCCATTTTCATGTTGATTCGTATATCTTCTTCTGCCATTTTTTTGGCAGTTTCAACAACATTAGTTCTAATCTCATCAACTGTGATTGCCTGATTGGCAACATGCATAATTTTATCTAATCCCCACGCAAGATTTACAGCAGTAGGTCTAGTTTCAAATAGAATTTTTTTGGCATTTTCTAGATATGATATTAATTCACTTTTTTCTCGTGCGTCACTTTGTAATGAAGCTAAAGCCAGACCAAATGCACCGGATACACCAATTGCAGGTGCACCTCTAACTACTAATGTCCTAATTGCCTCAGCAATTTGATTAAAGTCAGTATAGGTAACAAATTCAAGAGAATTGGGCAATTTGGTTTGATCTATCATTACCACAGAATTTTCCTTCCATTCTATAGTCCTTAGAGTCAATGTGTAGGTTAGAAAGAGGGCTATAATATTTCTTAAGTTTGAAAGAATTCTATAGTTAAGTATTTTATAATATTATAATTCCTATATTCAGATAATGAATATAGAAGATTTAGAGAAAATTGATTCAAAAAAAATATATCAGACATACGATGAATGGCATAAAATTGCAAAGGATGGCTTTGAGGATGATTTTGAAAAGTTTGATGTTAAAGGAATAGATCACATTGTTTTTTCAGGAATGGGTGGTTCGGGATCCATTGGCGATGTCATAAGTGCAATTTTATCAAAAGAAGACATACACGTAAGTATTGTTAAAGGATACCATCTTCCCAAAACGGTGGATTCCAATTCGTTAGTTGTTGCCACAAGTATTTCGGGTAATACGAGAGAAACGTTGGCTGTTCTTGAAAAGGCACAAAAAACTGATGCAAAAATTGCTGCATTTTCATCTGGTGGAATGATGCAGAAATTATCTGAGGCTAATAATTTATTTTTTCAGAAAATTCCAATGATACATTCACCACGAGCATCATTTCCAAAATTTTTGTTTTCCATTTTAAATATATTGAAAGAGATCATTCCGATAAAAGAAATCGACGCCAAAGAAGCAATTTCTAGTTTAGAAATAACGAGGAATAGTATTTTTTCAAGAAATTTAACAGAAGAAAATATTTCGTTAAAATTAGCTGGATGGATCAAAGAAATTCCTTTGATTTATTATCCATGGGGCTTACAATCAGCAGCAATACGTTTCAAAAATTCCTTACAAGAGAATTCAAAAATGCATGCAATAACAGAAGATGTGATTGAATCGTGTCATAATGATATCGTTGCTTGGGAAAGAAACTCGAAAGTACAGCCTATTTTACTTAGAGGATATGATGATTATGTTAAAACAGTTGAAAGATGGGATATTTTAAAAGAATACTTTAGAGATAGGAAGATTGAATTTTTTGAAATCCAATCAGTTGATGGTAATATTTTATCAAAAATTGTTAATCTTGTTTATTTGTTAGATTATGCCAGTATTTATCATGCTGTTTTAAATAAGATAGATCCATCACCTGTAAATGCTATAGATTTTGTCAAGAATAAATTATGAGTTTTTACAGATGAATTATACGTTAAGTTTTATATTCAAATTGAGGATTACAATGAAATGAAGGTTACAATAGGCATACCAGCATTTAACGAAGAAAAAAATATTGCATCAATTATAACTAAGTTAAAAAAAATTACGGATTCAATAATTGTGTGTGATGATGGTTCATCAGACCTAACAGGAGAAATTGCAAGAGAGTTGGGAGCAACGGTCATTAGTCATCCAAAAAATATGGGATATGGTGTGGCAATTCGTTCACTTTTTTTAAAAGCAAAGGAATTAGATCTTGACTGCTTAATCACTTTAGATGCTGACGGTCAACACAGAATTGAAGATGTTAATTCAGTTTTCAGCCCAATAAACGATGGAATAGTCGACATAGTAATAGGTTCAAGATTTCTAGACCAAAAATCGGAAGAGATGCCAAATTATAGAAAAATTGGAATAAAAATAATCACTAAAGTTACAAATTTATCAATAAAAGAAAAATTAACTGATTCCCAAAGTGGGTTTAGAGCGTATAGCAAAAAAACATTACAGACGATTATGCCATCTGATGTAGGTATGGGCGTATCTACTGAAATTCTGATTAAGGCTAACAATTTAAAACTAAAAATTGCAGAAGTTCCAATTAAGGTACATTATAATGGAGATACATCAACGTATAATCCAGTTTCACATGGTACATCTGTTATACTAAGTACAATCAAATTTACATCCATACACAATCCTTTGAAGTTTTATGGTATACCTGGTATAATTTTCTTAATAACTGGTTTGTGTTTTATTGCGTGGACACTTCAGATTTATGCAGTAAGCCAACAAATAATTACAAATGTTTCATTAATCGGAATTGGTTGTGTTGTACTTGGAGCAATCCTTCTTATGACATCTATAATTTTATTTTCACTTGTTACCGTAGTAGGCGAAAAAAAGTAGATGTACGACTACAAATAAATGGAATATCATATTAATGAAAGAAGGATGTGTAGAATATGACAAACAATATGGAATTATTAGTTGAAAATAATCCATTCCTTACAAAAAAAATAGAAAGAAAAGTGGATTCCAATGATGCTAGAATATTATTTTTATATCCTAATGAACGAGGAATGAGTACAATTCCACCATCAATTGCAGGCTTGTCACAAATTTTAAAAAATGAGGGACACACGACTGGGTTATTTGACACAACATTCTACAAATTTGATGATGAAATAACAGTAGAAGATTCTGATAAGATTAAGGCTAATGCGTTAGAAAATAGGCCAGTTTTGGATAGAGATGATGATGATCTACATTTTAAGAAAACCACAAGCTCAGCAGTAGAAGATTTTCGGAAGTCGTTAATTAATTTCAAACCAGATTTAATAGCAGTTTCTTGTACAGAAACAACTTTCCTCAGGGCTATAAGAATGATTGATGAAACCAGGGATTTGGGCATAAAAAATATTTTTGGGGGCGTGTTTCCAACATTTGCACCTGATCTTACTATGACATATCCGAATGTGGATATGGTCTGTGTAGGTGAAGGTGAAAATGCAATGATTGATCTTGCAAACTCTATAGGAAATCAGGAGGTACGATTTGATATTACAAACATTTGGTTTAGGATGAAAGATAATACAATTCACAAAAATAGTATTTCAAGACCTGTCAATATTGACGAAGTGCCAGAAATTACTGATATTGAGTTATTTGGAGAAAAAAGATTTTATCGCCCAATGGGTGGAAAAATAAGAAGACTTCTTCCTGTTGAAACTCATCGTGGCTGTCCTTATACATGCTCATTTTGTAATTCACCTGGACAGAATAGGCTGTATGGTGATGGTGACTTCTCAAAAGGCATGTCTTTTTTTCGAAAAAAAAGTATGGATCTTGTCAAGAATGAAATTGAAAACCATATTAAAAAATATAATGTTGAATACATCTATTTTTGGGCGGATACATTCTTAGCTTGGAGTGATCAGGAATTTGACGAATTTATTAAAATGTATTCTAAGATCAAACTTCCATTTTGGTGCCAAACACGAATAGAAACCGTAGATGAAGAGAAATTTAGAAGGATGAACGATGTTGGTTTAGATAGAGTGACTTTTGGTCTTGAGCACGGTAATGAGAAATTTCGTGCTGAAATGGTTAAACGGGAATATACAAATGAAGATGCGATTAAAAAGATAAAAATTGTTGAAAAATTAGGCATAACTTTCAGTATTAATAACATCATTGGATTTCCTGATGAGACAAGAGAATTAGCCTTTGACACAATTGAACTTAATCGTAAATTTAATTCAGATAATACAAGCTGTTCAATTTTAGTTCCGTTTCATGGTACAGAACTTCATGAGTATTCGGTAAAAAAAGGATACTTAGATCCAAACGTTATTTGCGCAGTAAGTAATTCTGGAGCAAGTATACTTGACATGCCACAATGGCATAAAGATGATATCATGCGTCTACGAGATGTGTTTGCAATGTACATCAAATTTCCAAAAAATCGATGGTCAGAAATTGAACAAGCTGAAACTGATCTGGAATTACGTGAGAAACTTCGTCAAGAATTCATTAAAATATTTTGGTCAAGTTCGCAAGCAAAGATTGAAGATGATATTGCACATGCCGCAAAAGGGCTTTTTTAATAATGAAGATATTAGTTGTGGGATATGGTTCAATTGGAAAAAGGCATGTAAAAAATTTATCGAGTCTTAACCAAACTCAAGTTTCAGTTTGTAGTAAAAATAAAGAAGCGTGGAAATTAGAAAAAAAAGGAATAAAAACCTTCACAACTATTGAACAGGCTCTAAAGGAAAAACACAATGTAGCGATTATTTGTAATGAAACAAGTCTGCACATTAAAACTGCAATAAAATTAGCCGATAATGGTTATCACATATTTCTAGAAAAACCCATTTCAAATTCATTAAAAAACATTCCAGCATTAATCAAGATAATTAAAAGGAAAAAATTAATCACGATGGTAGGATGTAATATGAGATTTCATCACGGAATAAAATTAATGAAGAGCTTAATAGATAAAAATGAGATAGGTAGTATACTATCTGTAACTGTAGAGAATGGATCTTTTATGCCTGATTGGCATCCATGGGAAAATTATCAAATTAGCTATGCATCACAAAAAAAACTTGGTGGAGGAGTAGTTTTGACTCAAATTCATGAAATTGATTATTTATATTGGTTTTTTGGAAAAGTGGATGACGTATATTCATTTACAGAAAAATTGACCGATTTACAAATTGATGTTGAAGATTATTCAGGAAGTCTATTAAAATTTAAGAATAAAATTATTGCGGAATTGCATTTAGATTATTTTCAAAAGCCTAGCGTAAGAAGTTGTAAAATTATTGGTACAAAGGGGCAAATTACATGGAATTGGGAAAACAATCACGTTCAAATTTTTAAAAACAAGTATAAAAAATGGGTAACAAAAAACATTGAAAAAAAGTTTGATAGAAACAAAATGTTTGTCGATGAATTACAATATTTTCTCAAATGTGTTAAAAAGAGAAAAATCCCTATGAATTCTATAATTGATGGGTTAGAACCACAAAAAATAGCTTTGGCGATTAAAAAATCATCAAAGTGTGGTAAGAAAATAAGAATGAAATAAAATCAAATTAATTTTTGTTTTAACATCATTTCGACTATTTTAAATTCTAATTCGGTATCAATCATAATACCGGTTTCTGGTGGAATTTCAATTGGAAGTCCTTTAGGAGGATATTGGTTTTTAAATTTTAAGAATTGTTTTGTGTTGTAAGTAAATAAACCGTTTAATTGATACACTTTTGGTGCGTCTTGCCTTCTTGTAGGTTTTTCTTTCATTTTTTTAGAAAATTCCAAATAACCTTTAGGACCTTTTTCCAGCATGTTAAAATAAGGATTAAAGTGTTGGACATAAACACCATAAACTGCATCACAGTTACTTTTTTTTAGTAATTTAATACTGGATGCAACATCAGAATCACGAATGAAAGGTACTGTACAATCACGATTAACAAATACATCGAAATCATATCCTAAGAAATTTAATTGTGAAACAGCATGAATTAAAACTTCAGCCATTCCAGTAGTATCCTTAGCTAAATCTTTTGGTCTCATAAAAGGAACTTCAGCGCCAAATTTTTCTGAAATTTTTGCAATCTCTTTATCTTCAGTAGAAACTATTACATGGCTGAATATATCAGATTTTAGAGATTTTTCAATGGTATATGCAATCAACGGTTTATTTAATAATAGACGTATGTTTTTTCTGGGAACTCCTTTAGAACCGCCTCTAGCTGGGATTATACATATTGGTTTCATTGCTATAACACCCCACAATTGACTTCATGTATTGGTCTGCATTAATAATTACTGATAAATGTTGAATGCCTTGAGAGTTCTATTCATACGAAAAAAGTAAATACAGATACCGAGTGTGGTGGAACATGAAAACATTGTTTGTCTGCCCTGAGATTCGCCTGGATAGTGATCCATCAACTATTCCATTTTGGGCAGGAATATTAGCTGCAATTGTTGAACAAAAAGGTGATCAAGTTGGAATATTAGATTTGAACGCATTGCGGATGAACCACGGAGGAAAATTCGTGCCTTCCAAAATTATTGAGGAAGAGATTTCATCAAATGATTGGGACATAATAGGGATTGGTGGTCTAACAACAACATATGGCAGAATTAAATCACTAGCGCCTTTAATTAGAAAGTGTGCACCAGATGCGCTTTTTATCGGAGGAGGTGGATGGTCCACTTATAATCCGACAGAAATTCTTCAATTAGTACCACAACTGGATATGGTTTGTTTAGGAGAAGGTGAAGAAACCTTTTCAGAGTTATATGATCAAGTTGGAACAGGAAAAAGAGATTTTGAAAAAGTAAATGGTCTTTGTTTGCGCGACAATGAAAATTTCAAATTTACAAATCCTAGAGCTTTGATATCAGATCTAGATACTGTCCCGTATCCAAATTATGATCTTCTTGAATTAGACATATACTTCCGATATTCATCAATACCGTATTCTGTGGAAGCGTACAATGCAAGAAGAAGATTGTCAACTGTTTGGGAAAGAGGATGCCCACGTGGCTGTACTTTTTGTTCTCATAACGGCATGTCAAGAATTGATTTACAAAATATTTATGGAGACGGAGATCGTAGAAGCGGTGAAAAATTAGTTAGAATAGTAGACAAAGAAAATGATACTTTCCAACTTCCAGCAAGATGGCCAACTGCAGAATATGCGGTAAATAATATTAAATTATTATATGAAAAATATAACATAGATTTCTTTATGGCGGTAGATGAGAATATGACCAGTAATAAAAAATGGACTGAAGAATTCTGCCAACTTTATGTTGATGAAGGATTAAATGAAATAATAAAGTGGGGAACACTTGGAGATGCTCCAAGTGTGGCAACAAAACCAGAAATCATTGAAGTTATGAAAAATGCAGGATGTACATACATATCATTTGGATTTGAATCAGCGTCTAACAAAGTATTAAATGAAGATATTGAAAAGGGGCAAACGAGAGCACACTTACAAAAAACTTTGGAAACATTAAAACAAAACAATATGGCTCCAATTTCAACATTCATGATTGGAAATCCACATGAAAATATCAATGATCTAATGGAGACGGTAGATTTTTGGATTAAGAATGATGCTGCAATAGATCCATTCATTTGTACACCATATGTAGGAAGTCCAATATTCTATGATAATTCAGATTGGATTTTAGGTCAATATGATCCTAGACTAAAACTCATAAATGAAAAAGGGAGTAACGTCGATAATAAAACAGTCAAAAAATGGAAACTGGCTGCATTAGACAGTTTTATGAAAGATTGTGGTGATGCATTTCAATATACCGCAACTGTGAGTCAATATTTTACAATTCCGGAATTATTCGCGCTAAAACATTTAATGTTCACGCATGATACAAAAAGAATGTTGGAATGGGCACACGCACGTTATGAAGAAACAAAATTACCACAATGGAAACATGACGAAAAATGGGAAAAATATTGCTTAGTTTGTAAAGCAGAGAAAGAAATAGCGCTTAAAATAAAAAATACATAAGAATAAATCAGAATTATTGCGATTTAAACCATTGAATTTTTTTAATATGATCATATGCAAAAGCTTCTAACACATCACTATTTTTCTCTAAAAAGTTTTCCATTTTTTTGTTAGAAATCTCTGTATCTTGAATTGAACCTGCAAAAAATTCATCTGTCAATTTTTTAGAAAAACTACTCCAGTCAAAATCTGATATATTTTGTTCCAATAATGTTAAAAATTGATCAACATGTCTTGCTTCCACTTTCATATTGATCATTGTTTTAACTAACTCGGGTAGTTCATCAAAATTATTTAATTTCTGAACTGATGGTAGAAGTGAATAATTAAGGTCCACAAGTGTGATGGTGGGTTTTCCATAACATGCAGCCTCAAATCCAGCAGTTCCTGCAATTGAAACTACTAAAGAACATTTTTGATATAATTCTTCTCTTGGAAAATCTGGATGCATAAGAATTACATTTGGAATATCCGTTATCTCTTCATATGCTTCTTTACTTCTCCATCCTCTCATAGCTTGACCGGGATGCTCTTTGATTATGAGATTAAAATTTATTGGAAGTGATTTTGCAACTGATCTAATTACTTCAATTTGATTAATAAAATAAGGTGCACCAAGTAATAATGATCTCTCCATTTCTATATGCATTGGAAAATATACAAAAGGATTTGCAAAATCTAACTTCATTCTTAAATTTTTGTCAATGAATGACTTTCTACTTTTAGTTTGAATCATATCTTTTAGATAATACGAAAATACTTTAGATCTTGTACGACCATAATATGTATAGTGTGTATTTGTGTTGTTTGTATCAAAATCAATTAGATATGATTTTGCTGACCGTAGTTTATCTATAACCTCATTTCCTGGTTTTACTAATTTCTCATCAATTTGTTTTAAAAGATCTGAAGAATGAATATATTTTTGTAAATCCTTAAAATTTCTATTATTATGTTCTAAATCTTCTAATTTGGCAATATGATCTAGTTTTTGATGTTCTTGTGAGATCATACACTTTTTTCCTATTATGGTATAATTCATTGCTACAATTTTGACACCGGTATTTTTGCACATTTCATAAATCAATTCTTGGTGATGTAAACTAGGAAGTCGTGTAAAGAAAAAATCCGGTTTAATTTTTTCTAAAATATTTTCAAAAAACCTGCATTCTTGTTCCAAAATATTTAGAATTTCGTTGGAAGAAAATTTATGAAAATCACTGAAGTATAGAAATATTCTTTCATTTTGTGCTAGTTTCCATAAATTTATCTTGTATTTTTCTTCAAAATTTTTTAAATATTCCATATCTGGTTTTGAGTGCTTCTGTTTGATATTTTCATGGAAAAACCAAATTTTTTCAAAATTCACTAGTTTTTGATTTTGAAAAAATTTTTTTGGTCTTGACGTAACTTCTGAAATTGCATACATTTTACAATCATGAATTTTTTGTAATGAATGTGCTAAACAGTAATGTGTGTAATCATTTGTTAAGAAAAATAATATTTTATCAGCCATCTACATTTTTGTTTATAATTATGATTTAAATCTTGAATGATTAATTTGTAGTTATAAGTTAAATATAGTGCTGGAAGATTTTGTTCATGCGGTATAGTTTCAAAAATGAGATGGATGTAGATGGGATTCTAATTGGAAATGAGAAACCGTGTTATATTATTGCAGAAATTGGAATAAATCATAACGGCGATGTTGCTTTAGCAAAAAAACTGATTGATGTCGCAACTAATGCTGGTGCAAATGCAGTTAAATTCCAAAAGCGTAATTTAGAGAGTATTTATCAACAAAAAATTTTGGAAAATCCATCATTAGATAGTCAGGGGACAGAAATTTTAATTGATGTTTTAAATAATGTGGAATTCGGTGAAGATGATTTTCAGGAGATTGTAAATTACTGTAAAGAAAAAAAAATTACCTTTCTTTGCACACCTTGGGATATACCAAGTGTGGATTTCCTCGAAAAATTAAATGTGCCAGCATACAAAATTGCTTCTGCAGATTTGACAAATTTTCCGTTAATTACCCATATTTCTAAACTTAACAAACCTGTAATAATTTCTACTGGCATGTCTGAAATGAAGGAAATTGAAAAGACTGTAGATTTTATGAAAGAAAAAAATATTATGTTTTCATTATTACATTGTTGTAGTACATATCCATCTCCTGTTGAATTACTGAATCTTTCACTCATTCCAGTATTACAAGAAAAATTTAATGTGCCAATAGGTTATAGTGGGCATGAAACATCCATACTACCATCAATTACTGCAACAAATATGGGTGCTGTAATAATTGAACGTCACATTACATTAGATAAGACAATGGAAGGATTAGATCAAGCCGCTTCACTAGAACCAGACGAATTTAAAGAACTAATTCAAAAAATTAGGGAATCAGAAAAAGCTAAGGGTGCTCCTATAAAACAAATGACAAGAGGTGAAACTCTTCAAAGGGAAGTATTAGGAAAGAGTATTGTTTGTTCTAATGATATTAAGAAGTACGAGTTATTCTCAGAACAAAATATAGCAGTTAAAACTCCTGCTAGAGGTTTATCGCCACAATACTATTTTGAACTAATTGGTAAAAAATCATCTCGAGATATAAAAAAAGATGATTATCTCCAAACGGATGACTTAGAATGATCCTTGGAATGAAGGTGCGCAAACCTGATTTGCATGATATGTTAAAATTTCATCCAAAAGTATTAGAATTTCATTTTTCAGACAGTGACCTTAATCTAGAATTAGATGGCAATTTTGAACAGAGATTAATTGTTCATTGTTATGAATATTTTGAAAGGAAACTACTAGATATTGCAAGCTTAAAGGAGACTAATCAAGTTCATTCTAAAGAAAAATCTTTAGAATTTATCCAAAAAGCCATTGACAAAACATTATCTCTTAATGAGCATTTTTTAGGCAAACCAACATTGATCGTACACCCTGGTGGCTATTCATTATACGAGTCTTCACAATCAGAAATTGAAAAAATGCAAGGTATGATCGTGAATTCTGTACAACAATTAGATTTCAAAAATGTAACTTTTCTTTTGGAGAATATGCCACCATATGCTTGGTTCTTTGGTGGACGTTGGAACAGTAATGTTTTTCTGAGTGCTGATGAAATGCAAAGATATTGTGTTGAAACAGGCTTAAACGTATGTTATGATTTATGTCATTCCCATCTTTATTGCAATAAAAACAATTTATCCGTTGTCAATGAATTATCTCAAATTGAAAATTATGTGGAACATTTTCACTTATCTGATGCGGGTGGAGAAGATGGTGAAGGATTACAATTCGGGGATGGAGATTTACCATTTGAAAAAATTATACCTCTTCTCAATAAACACAAAGAAAAGAGCTTTGCAATTGAAGTGTGGAACGGACATGAACAAGGTGGCAAAGGCTTCGAAATATTTTTAGACAAGGTTAAGCAAGCAGGATTACTTTTATCATGAAAAATGCATTGATTATCGGAGTTACAGGACAAGATGGCGCATATTTAGCAGATTTTCTTCTAAAAAAAGGATATAATGTATTTGGTACTTTTAGACGTACAAGTCATAGATGCTTTGAAAGACTTGATGAGATGAATAACTATGAAAATATTATAAAAATTAAAGCGGATGTAATGGATCATCCATCTATTAGATCTGCATTCCGTCAATCGGAACCAGATGAAGTTTATAATTTAGCAGCACAATCTTTTGTAGGAGCTTCATTTGAACAACCAATATTAACTTCAGATGTCACAGGACTTGGTACATTAAGAATATTAGATGCAGTAAAAGAATATTCGCCAGACGCAAAATTTTATCAGGCATCAACGAGTGAAATGTATGGAAATGCACCTGGGATAAAGAATGAGGAATCGCCTTTTAAACCGCGTAGTCCTTATGGTGTAGCAAAAGTTTTTGCGCATAATATGACAAATCATTATCGTGAAGCATATGATATTTTTGCATGTTGTGGAATTCTTTTTAATCATGAATCACCATTAAGGGGGATCGAATTTGTTACAAGACAGATAACTTATCGTTTAGCAAGGATTAAGTTTCATCAACAAAAAAAATTCAAGCTGGGTAATATTCGTGCCAAACGGGATTGGGGGTTTGCAGGAGATTATGTTGAAAGTATGTGGTTAATGTTGCAACAAAAAAATCCAGATGATTATGTTATTGCAACAGGAGAATCTCATTCTGTCGAGGAATTTTTAGTTTTAGCAACCGAGTATGCAGGGTTAGGAGATTGGCGTGAATATGTTGAGATAGACTACGAATTACGGCCTACTGATATTGATGTACTAGTTGGAGATTCATCAAAAGCGCAAAAGCAACTACTATGGAAACCGAAGATGAAATTTAAGGATTTGATTAAAAATATGGTTGAACATGACTTAGAATATTTTAAGTTAAGATCTGGCCAATAAATGATTATACGTACTAACTAGAGTTATTTCAAATCATTGAAAGAATATGGTGAATTTATTCGTAAATCAGGTTCTTAATTTAAACTCATTATCTATAATGTTAACCACTCTATCAACACCACAAAGTAGTTCTAATTTCTTTAACTTAGATTTGAATTTTTTTCTATTTTTATATTCTAACAAGTATTCAATGGCTGACGCTAATTCTTTTGTGAATAGCGATGAATTATAATCTATATGTTTTCCAACATTTTCATCTCTGACAAATGTATGTGATTTTTCACGATCGTTTACTGCCACAGATAAAATTGGAACTTGCATAGAAGCAACTTCAAAAACAGTTCTTCCATTAGAAACAATTGCAAAGTCAGCGTATCTAATGTATTTT
>Ga0257111_1000861_pt1 | contig 12497 bp, 5 predicted proteins | sample LP_taG_6_FD_191567 | JGI IMG/M metagenome (GOLD analysis project Ga0257111, IMG submission 191567) | Marine microbial communities from Northeast Subartic Pacific Ocean, Canada - LP_J_2015_P26_500m | ecosystem: Environmental > Aquatic > Marine > Oceanic | place: Canada: Northeast Subartic Pacific... | reverse complement strand
TCACGACTGTGGGATTCCCGCCTTAGTGCGGGGTTGCGAGTTAGTTCGGGTAGTGTGCTGAACTCGTGAGCATTAATCGTCCTGAGTATCCTAGCGAATTCCAGGAAACCGGTGACCTCGGCCTGCCTGAAGGCGTAGATGCTCTGCTTGACGTCGCCGACGTAGCAGACGGTGGGCTGCCATGGGGTATCTGGGGTCTGCGGGTCGCCTTCCTCAGTCTCACGCTCGCCCCACAGTCTCGACAGGAGCCTCCACTGCAGGGGGGAGTTGTCCTGAGCCTCGTCAATGATGAATGCCCTATACCTCTTCCTGATTCGCCTCAGCAACCCGTACCTGCTTTCCAAGTCTGCGCGAATGGCACCTAGATGGGCTGCGGAGGCACCCGCTCTGCTCGGATCTGCCTCCAGTCTGGAGAGTGCGGAGAAGGCCGCGTCAATGTGGTCGTCGCGCCATGGGCTGTCGTCCATTGAGTCTAGGGCTCTCTGCATAGAAGAGGGGTAGAATGTTCTGCATATGGCTGGACAGTTGGCGAGAAGCAAGTCTCCCGCTAGTCTCAGAATGTCATCGAAGTCGTGTACCTCTTCTCGCTCCTTGAGTTTCCGCATGACTCCTTGGAAGCCCAAATGGACGAGGTATAGGTCCTGCAGGTTGCGCACCTCTGCCTCGAGGGTGAAGTAATGCCGCTCGGGCTTGGAGTTGTTGAGGCGTTCGGGGAGAGGTATGGGTAGTGGGGTGAGTGGGGGCTCCCAATCGGCGGGGGTCTCTGGGGGCAAGGAGTCGTCCAGCAGCAGTGCGATTCGCGAGAAGTGCAGGATAAGCTTGCCTTGTCCACTTGACCACGTATCCTTCAGAGTCGATATGAGCTCCTTCATACTGTCTCGTACACGCACCTTCGTGCTCTTGTCGGAAATTTTGGAGTACTTTCCGATGCCAGGGGTCCAAGAGTCGGCAGGGAACTGATTGAGCGGAAAGAACGTAGGCTTCGGACCCATCAGGCTGGCTGGACTGACCGTGCAGACCAGTATATGGCTCAGCCAAGTCAGTTGCCCCCATGCATCCTCTGGTGGGCCTGCCTTATCCAAGGCATCCAAGCATGCCATTCGGGACTCGGCTGGCCATCCCCCTACGGCTAGTACCGCGATGTTCTCCCTGACTAGCTCGCAGAACTTTGAGATGATTCCGTGGACCTCATTCGCGTGCTCGGCGATATCATTGGGATTGATGGATGCTATGATTTGCCGGTGCAGCAGCTCAGGCGAAATTCTGCCATTCTCGTCCATGATTCTACGCGCAGTTTCGTCAATGAACACGGACCGTTTAACGAGACTGCGCAGGACACCAGCGGCCGACCTGCGACCCGAAAAATGACTGGCTATCCTATCCCTCGCAGCGAGAACCTCAGAGGCAATGTGAGCGGGTATCCCTGCGTCCACGGCGTCACCGATGTACGATACAGAGCTCGGAAGTCTCCACAAGGTGTTGAGTGCGGACTCGACAAGAAGTATCCTGCCTGCATCCGAGATGTTCTCGCGGCTGAGGGCGTCACCCAGTCTGCCGCGATAAGGCGCCACCAGCTGATAGAGGAACGAGTCGATGGTTCCTATCGGGGCGTCCTCGAGCAGTGTCAGCAGCTGTTCGCCGAAGCCCTCGTGCTTGATTCGCGGGTCCGTGCGGTGAGTGCCGTCATCACCCCTCGGCCCGGGTCGCAGCCTCGAGATGCTTCGCCGCAGGCGGTTTCTCATCTCGTCAGCTGCCCGGTTGGTGAAGGTCAGCAGCACGACCTCGCCGGGAAGCATGCCACCCCACTCGCGCAGGTCCATGCGATCGGAAGAAGGGGCGGTGAGTATTCCACCTCGGAGCCTAAGTGGGCGCTCCGGCTGGGGTAGGAGGCGCGTAGCTCGCTGGTCCTCGGTGAGATAGTGCTCGATGACACGATCGACGATGGTGCTGGTCTTCCCTGTGCCAGCTCCAGCGTCGATGACGATGTGAGCATCCAGATTCAGAGCCAGTCGCTGTGCTGTGTTCAGACGCATCAGTAATCATCCTCCACCCTGACTTGGCAGGAGCTGCTGACCGGACAGTACCTGCACACCCCCTTCGAAGGAGTCGGGTGCACGTTGCCAGTAGCCGCCCGGGCCGCAACACCCAGAGCAACGGACAGGCGCTGTGCCAGCCATGCCCTGAGATGGTCACTGGCTGGAGAGGGTCCCTCGTCAGCGAACCTGTGCAGGCTGGCAGTGAGATTTGTTCGTGTGCCCACATTCAACCCTGAATGGGAAGAGGAGTACCAAGAGGAAATCTCTAGCCTGTGCTCGGTGTTGTGACCGAACAGGGAGATTCCCGTCGCTGCTACCAAGTCACCGGGATGGGCAATCTCCCACGCTCTTGCATAGAGCGCTAGTTGTAACTCATCCAACAGGCCGTCGGAATGGCGATCCTTGGCCGCCCTCGACTCTGATGTCTTGAGGTCTCTGATTGCAACGAGTCTCCGTGGCTTCCATCCCGAGTTGTGGACCCTGATGGGGGCGATGCTCTCATCGCCTTCGGTATCGATCCATACGTTCCCATCCTCATCAAACGGCAGTAGATCAACCCGATCTATGTAGCCTCGCACCCGGATAGGAGGGAGTTCCTCTCCACCAACCATCTCTTTGGGGAGGGAGACCTCGATTCCGACCTCGTCGTGGTTCGTCATGCTCCACTCTAGCGACACGGGGGCAGCATCACCCAGCTTGCTCTCGGCCCTCACTATGGTACCGACTCTCCCTGCAGGAGGAACCGGTCTGGGGTCAGCCAACCAGCCGTTCCAATCATCGCGGTCCATTCCAGTCAGTACCCTCAGCCTGTGGGTCGACACGGCATCGGTCCTGTCGAGCCACGGGGCTCTTGAATCGAGAGCCTCGAGAGCCATTCGCATCACCTCATTCTCATTGACTCCGGACTGAGCGACGCTCCTGATTGCCCCGTTTCCCCCGAACTCTCGCTCTTCCCCGATGGCAAAACCGAGGATCTCGCACAGCATGTCGTGATGGACTAGGTGCAAGAGGTCTCCATGTGTTCGAGGATCGAGATCTTCGGCCTGCAACTCCTCCTGCTCCGCCTTGAGTCCTTTCGATAGCCACCCCATTCTAGGGCACTTGAGCCAGTCGTGGAGTCTGCTGGCTGACCAGATTCCGACCTCCTGTTCCGCTCCAAGAGAGTGCCCGTGCCTTGCGTCGCTGACTACCGAGCCAGAGGCTAGGGGGGAGAAAGGCCGGGGGTCGATGGTTGGTGTCCTCTTGCCTGCTGGGGTGTGGCCCCCAATCACCGGCCATCTGGAATGAGCGCGAGGGGGATTGATACCCTTCGGAACCTTGCGAGAGAGGTCCGTTCGTTCGAACGAAAATAGATGTGGGGCAGCGTCTGCAGGCAGGTAACCGTCAGCCCCAGATTGACTGGGTTGTCTCCTGTCGCGGTCGCGCTGCAACTGCAGGTCCAGCGAAATAGAAACCGCGCTGGGGTTGATTGGAAGGTGAGAAGGGGCTCTCATTTTTCTCAGCAGGTTCCCATCCGACTGTCGGAAGTCGCGGGGACTGACTGGACTGGAAGGAAGGGATTCCGCCTCGTCATTGGGGTCGTTGACGCTGGCCCATTCTCTGATTGGCGCGGCGGCTGGAGACGCGTCATCGAGGCTCGGATCGAGCAGTATGACTTCTGAGCCAGCAGCGAGCAGGTGCTCGAGATGGTGCCGGGCGTCGCGTACAGGTCCGTCGGGCCTGAGCAAATCCATCGAGTGACGCTCTTCGTCGCCGAGGAAGGCAACCTTCGGGACCCTGAGGTTCCACGAGGAGCTGGAAAGATTCGCGAGGACGACTAAATCAGCAGTGCATCCCAAAGCATCGCGGGGACTCAGAACCCTGACCCTGCTGGTTGCGCTGGAGCCGCCTTGTCGGACGCTAGATGACTGCATCATAGAAGTGAGCTCGTCGACCCAGCTCGGACCCATTTGAGGGGGTTCCTGATCGATGCTGTCCTGCATCGCCCTCAAGGTTCGATGGTCCCTGACAATTGCCTGGACGACCGCAGCTGGGGAAACACCCTCTCCATCACACACCTCCATCGCCGATTCGAGGTCTATCAGTCCGAGGGTGGCTAGGAGCCACTCGTCTCCGGTCGATGCTGGCTTGCCCAGTGGCAGGGCATCTCCCGAGTGACATCCCACTCTGGCATGCTCGTCATCCAGAGCCGCTCGATCCTCGCCCCTGAGCAGTGGTCTGAGTGAGTTGGCAACACAGAGAAGCCACCATTGGGTCGACTCTTTTCTGATGCCGTCTAGTTCCGCAAGCGGGGTCCTAGCCATCGTCTGCAGCCACCTACTGAGTGCGCCGGGCCCACCCAAGACGTGCTCGCCACGGGCGAGCTCGGTGAGTAGGTCCGGGTCCGCATGCGGTCGGACACCAGTCTCGGAAGGATGCTGTTCTGGCTCGTCGAATACGCGGATGGAGGCCTGAAGAGAGAGGGAGCGCAGACCCTCAAGTGAGAATGCGTCGGGACCATGGGGCAAGTTTGCAAGCGATGCGAGCCAATGTCCCAGTGAGTGGGAGGTGACGGGTGCCTGAGAGGGTGGCAACGGTATTCCGAGGTCGCGCAACGCACGCTCCCAACGAGGTCTGTTGGACTCCAAGGCAGGATCTACGATGATGACTCGGTCTTTCTCACTCGACTCCAAGTGCTCGCGCGCTAGGCCGACAGCCGCATCGAAGGAATGGTCCTCCCTCTTCAGAAGCAGGCGTCTGACGCTACCAGTCTGAACAGATGCATCAGGCTCGTGGGACGGAACCCAACTCGGCAGCTCTGAGGAGGTCGTGATGGGGTGCTCGTCCACCAGCAGGTGGCCGTGGTGGCCGAGCCTGAAGTTGCCCGGATGGGTCAATTGGTGGACAGGACAGTGCTTCGACAAGGCTAGCATGATCTCTGCGTGGGCTCGGGGTATCTCGGGAGGGTGGTCCAGCATGATAATGCCGTCGGCATCTGCGATGGTGAACGGCTCAGAGCCGTCATCCAGACCTTCGACAATGCGAGAGGAGACCATGTCGGGGTGGGTTCCGCGGAGATTCTTCTCGAGCCTCCTGAGTATCATCCTGAAGGATCCGATTCCGGGACCGTCCCAGCTCTTGGCAGCTGACTCACTGGACAGGAGGGAGTGCAGTCCGGCCAGAGCTGCTGTCTTGCCTCTGCCCCAATTCATGTCCGGCAGCGGGTTAATCACAGGGAAGGCTAGCCCCGCCGCCTCCTTTCGGCACGCCTCGTGCAGAACCAAATCGAAGGCGCCCTCCTTCGATAACAGCCTAGGCAGGCGCAGATCCGCTACCAAGGAAGACTTCAGTGAGTCGATGGTGTGATGCAGCGTCCGGTCGATAATCCCCTCAGCATCTATCATGGACAGAGTCTGCTTGCGGGATTCCTCAGTCGGATATACCACCAGAATCAGTCCGGGGCCACCCGATTCTATGTTGGTCGGGTCCAGTGACTGTTGCATCATATGCTGTATGAGCCACGGCGGGATTGGCCCACGGGAGACCTCTTCACTAGTCACGCATTGTTCCTCTGACGCTATCATGCCATCACCGAGCATATGCCATGCTCGGCCGGGGTTATTCAACCCAACTGAAAACATCTCTGTCTCAGCGGGGTATAGACTTTCTTCGCAGTGGAGCCAGTGCGGCGAGCATACACAATAGGGTCGCGACGCCTGGGGCAGGGATTACATATCCATCGTCGACCACCAAGATATCCGATTCCACTTCCCAATCTACCAAGAGGATCGCTGACATGTCGTTGCCGTCCCATGCCGTGGGGACGTCAATTGCAGTTGAGCCACTCATCCCATCGAGCTGGACTGCATCGTGCAGGACGTGGAGGTAGTCACCGACCTCGTTAGATCCCTCAGGGAAGTTGGCACTGTCCTCCACAAATAGCAGCCAAGCAGTAAGGCTCTCGGTAGGGCAGTCGTCTGCGCATCTGTAACTCATTCCAGTGAGGTCCCAAGAGAATTCAGTGGTGGCACCCGAAGTTGTCGCCGACAGGGACATCGTACCTTCGAACTCGTGGGTCGAGCCAATCCCCAGCGAGGCTATGTAGTCATTCAGGAGGCTGTCTGACTTTGAGCTAGTGCCGAGGTGGAGCCTCTCACCGTCGAATACGGTTGTCGGGGCGAGTCGGGGAGCCCCGCCGATTGTCGTCGAAGCGGCCCCATAGATCGATTCCCAGCGCTCCTCGGTACCATTGCTGCCAAACGGGTCCTCGACCTCGAACTTGTGCCTGTGGTAGTGGATTCGAACGACGTCGGTATCTCCTATCGCTTCATCGAGGGCGTGTTCGGTCGTCACGCAGTTGGTGCACCATGTTGCCGTGTAGACCTCAATAACGCGCGAGAGTTCCATCACGTCCATCGAAGCCGAATACTCGGTCGCGCTCTCTGATAGCGATAGGGACAGGCCACCTATGGTTCCTCCCTGTACACCTTCGCGTGCGTCGTCCCACACACTCTCACTCGCCGCCGAGGCTTGTATTGGGAGAATTATGAGGCCGACCATCAGCAGGGCTGCGAGCGTTCTCATGGAAACCTCGAAGTGAGAGTGATATTGAACGCTTCCGGGTTATTGAGAGGCATCGAAAGCGGAAATCGCCCTGTCGATATCCTCGTCGGTGATGTGCAGGTGGGCGACGGCTCGGATTGTGGTGTCGTCGATCGTCAATGTGTCTACTCCGTGCCCCGAGAGGCGCGAGACCAAATCGTCGGCCCCATCCTCTTCGCAGGCGACGTAGACCATGTTCGTCTGGACCTGCTCCAGATCGACCGTGAAGGACGGCATCGCGTCGATGGCCTCCGCCAGTCGCCTAGCGCGGGTGTGGTCCTCGGCCAGCCTGCCGATGTTGTTCTCCAAAGCGTAGATTCCCGCGGCGGCGATTATCCCTGCTTGGCGCATGCCCCCACCGAACATCTTGCGCCACCGGTACGCGCGGGCAATCATCTCGGAGGAGCCCACCAGCACGCTTCCCACCGGGGCACCGAGGCCCTTGCTGAGGCAAATCGAAACCGAGTCGTAGTCCCTTGCAATTCGTGCGGCGTCCTGCCCGGTGGCAACCGAGGCGTTGAAAATCCTCGCTCCGTCTACGTGGGACCTGCAGCTGTTTTCCCTCGCAACCGCTGCTATTGCGTCCATGGTCTCGAGCGGGTAGCAGGTGCCACCTCCCCTGTTCGATGTGTTCTCAACGCAAACCATTGAGCCGTTGGGGTAGTGGCCCAAGCTGCCGTCTCCCTTGCGGATTGCCTTCGCTACGTCCGCTGGCTCCATGATTCCCATATTACCAGAGACAAGGGCTACTGACACTCCCGAGAGAGCGGCGTAGCCCCCGCCCTCGTAGATGTATATGTGGCTGTAGCCCTCTGTGATGATCTCGTCACCTGGCTCGGTCTGGGCCCTGATTGCGGTGGCGTTGCACATCGTGCCTGAGGAAACGAACAGGCCCTTCTCCTTGCCGAGTATCTCCGCCATGCGATTCTGCAGTTCTATGACCGTGGGATCGTCGCCGAGGACGTCGTCGCCAACGATGGCGGTGGCCATGGCCTCCCTCATCGCTGGCGTTGGCTGGGTAACCGTGTCGCTGCGTAGGTCGACTCGGTCGCTCGGGTAGTCGCGCATGGATGCCCTAGCGCTCTGTTTCACATAACTCGTGCGCTTCGGCACTCATCGCTTGGATCTCACGTCCTCGGAGTACATGTAGGACCTCTTGCGGGAACTCTGTTCCTCCTTCTTCCTATTGGCCAGATACATGATTGCTAGGGAGCCGCCCAGCACGGCGGGAACGGCGAACATGAGGAAAGTGAGCCACAGCGGCCTATCCGGCTTGTTGCAGGCAGTCTGGCCGTCGAGCTCTTGGGTCTCCCCTGAGGGGCACTTCAGCTGCTCGATAGCCCCGGCCTCGGGCACATAGTAGCCTGGTTCAGCATCATTGCAGGCCGTTCTTCCTGAGCCCTCTTGGTACTTGCCCGGCTGGCAGGGCATCTCAGACATCGAGCCCGTATCGTTCACGAAGTTGCCGGGCGATGCATCGAAGCATCCCTCTTGACCGCCCTCAGGCTGGAAGCTGCCGGGCTTGCAGGTGCTCTGGGACAATGCCCCTTCCTCGGGGACGTGATGCCCGGGCATGGCCTCGGTGCAGCTGTCCTGTCCCTCCGATGCCTGGAAGGTCCCCCCGGAGCATGGCGTTTGGCCCGCGGCGCCCTCGCCCGGGACGTGGCTTCCGGGGCTCGCCGGGACGCACTCGGACTGGCCCGGCTCTGATTGGTAGGAGCCCGGCGGGCACGGGGTCTGCTCCGTTGAGCCGGACTCGTTGACGAAGTGCCCGGGAGAAGCCTCCATGCAGGACGATTCGCCCTGGCCGGACTGATACTTCCCCGGAGGGCATGGGGACGGTGCAGAGGATCCGTCGGCGCTCACAACCTGCCCCGGAGGCGCCTGCTGGCACCCCTCTCCGCCCGAGCCCTCCTGGTACTCGCCCGTTGGGCAAGGGGTCTGGATGGTCGCACCGTCTAGGCTCACGTAGTTGCCCGGTTCGGCCTGTGTGCAGTTAGACTGTCCAGGTTCTGAGGAGAACGTGCCTGCCGAGCAGGGTGATTGGGAGGTCGCGCCAAGGAGGGAAGAGTAGTTGCCCGGGTCCGCCTGAATGCAGGAGGTCTGCCCGGCCTCGGACTGGTACGTTCCAGGCTCGCAAGGAATCTGGTTCCCTGTTCCTTCGGCATCTGTGTAGTGGCCTTGCTCAACTGTTAAACAGGAGGTCTGACCGGTGTCTGGCTGGAATTGGCCCGGCAGGCATGGCGTCTGGGATGTCTGCTGTGAGCCAGATACGAAGTAGCCGGGAGATGCGTCCGCGCACTGCGCTTGGCCTGGTTCGGCCGAGAAGTTGCCGGGCCCACACGCCTCCTGAGCAGATGCGCCCGCAGATGGTGCCTGGAATCCGCGGGTGGTGTCGAAGCAAGAGGTCGCTCCCAACAAAAACTGGTAGGTCCCGGGGGAGCATGGGGTCTGGTTGTGGGCCGCCTCACCCACTACGAAGTGCCCGGCATCGGCTTGGATGCATCCAGTTGCGCCATGGTTGGGTTGGTAGTAACCGGGTTGGCATTGGTACTGGAGGGTGGATGCGCTTGCCGAACTGTAGTTACCCGGGTCCGCCTGGAGGCAGGAGGTCTGGTTGCCCAGCGGTTGGTAGTAACCGGGTTGGCATTGGGTTTGGCTGGACGCTGCGGTCGTGTTGACAAAGTGGCCAGGGGTCGCTATGATGCAGTCTACCTGCCCCGAGTCCGGCTGGAAAGAGCCCACGTCGCAGGGGAACTGCTCGCTGTCCACGGCGTACCAGCCAGGGTCGGTCTCTATGCAAGTCACTCCTGAAGCGTAAGTCCCGACGGGGCACCCATCGGGGAATGAATCGAAGAGGTTGACTATCCCATCGTCGTCATTGTCTCTCTCGCTCATCAGGGCGTGCCAACCGTACTCGGCCCCGATATCGACGTATGCTGGGATATCACTGTCATTGCCTTCGCCGAGCCCGAGGGCTCCCTCTCCGTGCGCTCCCCAGCAGTAGACGGATGCGTTGGTCGCCACCGCGCAGGAGTGCTTGTTGCCTGTCGTTATCTCGGCTACCCCGAGTCCAGATGGCATCTGGACGCTGACGGGGGTTGAACTGTTGTTAGTGGTGCCGTCACCGAGCTGCCCGTAGTCGTTCCTCCCCCAGCAGTAAGCGCTACTGTCATCGAGAATCGCGCAGGTATGGAAGGTGCCCGCGTCTATCGAGATCGCCGTCCTCCCAGGGGGCAGAGATGCGGCCCTTGGGTAAATCGAGCTGTTGTTGGTGCCGTCACCGAATTGCCCTTGAGTATTGTTCCCCCAGCAATACACCAAACCGTCGTCGAGGATGCCACAGGTGTGCTTGAAGCCAATATCGAGCGCAACCAACGAGCGGTTCGCGGGGAGTACCGAAATAACCATGGGGGCGTCCACGCTTTCGTTGGTCCCAATACCGAGGTGGCCGTTCATGTTCAGACCCCAGCACATTCCGCTACCGTTGTCGAGGATAACGCAGGACGCGTCCAAGGCAGCGTTGACCGCTACGGCGGTCCGTCCGGGAGGGAGTTCGATGTGGGTTGGAGTATGATGACCTCCAGTAGGAAAGCCATCGCCCACTTGTCCGTTGTCGTCCCTCCCCCAGCAGTAGAGGGTCTGGTCGACCGCTATGGCGCAAGTGTGGTGGATACCGGTGACAATAGTGAGGGCGGACTTCCCTCCCAATGTGCTTGGCCCGTGGGGGCTATTGCACCACCCGCCACAGGAGAAATGGCTGTGCCCGATCTGGCCGTTGAAGTCCTCCCCCCAGCAGTAGAAGGAGCCGTTTGACACTATCATGCAGCTGTGATGGCCGTCGCCGCCACTCATCTCCACAGCGGTCGGTGGATAAGTTGGCATATTGACGGCTACAGGCTCATGTACGGTGTAAGAACCCCCGTTTCCGAGGTATCCCGTCCCTCCCTTCCCCCAGCACTTCATCCCATTGGTGTCCATCACCACGCAGGTGTAGTTGTATCCTGCTCCGATTGCAGTCAGAGAGTATATGGATCCATGGGTTGAGCCAGGGAAGTTCAGGCCCGAATGGGTATTGAGGGGGCTATCCTCTTCGGCCAGTTCGGCCCTATCATCAGAGTAGAACGTCGATGACGCTGACATGCCAAGAAGCAGGATGACTAGGGCGATAGGCAGGGCGCTGTGGCGTCCGTCTCGCGCGCCCATGGGGCCTGACGCTCGCTGGGAGTATTAACGGTTGTTCGGAAATCCCATTGGGGATTCGTATGGAGGGGAGGTCAAACTCATTTGTCCGTAGCGCCACGCGATTGCATGGGTAGTGGAGGCGCGTTCCGCGAGGTCCCCTATATGGGGGTAATCTGGGTCGTGGCCGAGGCCCACAAGCGTGGTTTCTGGAACGGTAACCCGGACTGGTGCAACCTAGGCCAGGGGCAACCCGAGATCGGTGAGATGGAAGGGGCGCCTGAGCGCCTGCGCTCGGTCGTGATAGAGCCTGAGGACCAAGCTTACGGGCCTATCAACGGCACCGACGAGATGCGCCAGGCGGTCGCCGACCACTACAACCGACTCTACCGCCGAGGCAAGAAGTCGTACGGGGCCTCCAACGTCGGCATCGCTCAGGGGGGCCGCCTGATGCTGAGCCGAATCTTCGGTGCCGTCCAAGGCAGGATGGGGTACCAAGTTCCGGACTACACGGCCTATCAGGACATGATGGACTACGCCTCTAACCGACTTGAGCCAATGCTGATCCCAACGGTCGAGGAGAGTAACTTCTGCATTCCATCCGACGAGTTTGCCAATGCCGCCAAGGGCCTCGACTGCTACCTAGTCTCCAACCCCTGCAACCCAACAGGCCACGTAATCCTAGGCGATGAGTTGGCCTCCTACTGCGAGACAGCTCGCAGAGAAGATTGCACCCTAATCATGGACGAGTTTTACTCCCACTTCATCTACGAGGGCGACCAACCTGGCAGCGGCCCGGTCTCATCGGCCCAGTACGTCGAAGACCCGGATACGGACCCAATCCTAGTGATTGACGGGCTTACAAAGTCGTTCCGCTACCCTGGTTGGCGTCTGGGATGGGTGCTCGGGCCACCCGGAGTTATCGAAACGCTCGGCAGGGCGGCCAGCGCAATTGATGGCGGTCCCAGCAGAATCGTCCAGAGAATAGCGTTGCGGGCTCTCGAGCCGGGCTATGCAGACCAAGAGACTAGCGCGCTGCGCGAAATATTCGCTATGAAGCGGAACATGATGGTGGAGCGCTTGACTAAGATGGGGATGCGCTGCCTGCCGGGAGCCGGGACTTTCTACGTCTGGGCCTGCGTAGAGGAACTGCCCGAGCCGCTTAACGATGGCATGGGAATGTTCTGGGCCGCTCTCGATAGGAAGGTAATGACCGTCCCAGGTGAGTTCTTCGACGTCAACCCGGGAGGCGAGAGGAAGGGCGAGAGTCCGTTCCGCCAATGGGTGAGGTTCTCCTTCGGTCCTCCGATGGAGAATGTTGACCTAGGACTAAACCGTCTCGAAAATCTTCTCATGGACAACAGTTGATTTGGTCAAATCCTTAAGTGATGGTTTGACTCCAAGAGTCCGTGGCGAAGGGCCCGACCGCAGAGCAGGCTGCTAAGATTGCCAAGGCGACATACGAGGAGTTCCTAGAGGAACCCGAGCGCTCCAAACAGATTGCTAACATCCCTAAGCTCGTCAAGAAGTTTGAGGGCAACCACGGCAAGATGCTTAAGGCGCTTCAGTCGAAGTACGGGAAAATCACCTCTAAGAAGAAAGCGGCCGAGCCGGAGGTGGTCGAGGAGCCTCCTGAAGAAGAGATGGTCGAGGAAGCTCCGCCTAAGAAAAAGAAGGCTCCCGCCAAGAAGAAGAAGG
>Ga0257111_1000858_pt1 | contig 12532 bp, 10 predicted proteins | sample LP_taG_6_FD_191567 | JGI IMG/M metagenome (GOLD analysis project Ga0257111, IMG submission 191567) | Marine microbial communities from Northeast Subartic Pacific Ocean, Canada - LP_J_2015_P26_500m | ecosystem: Environmental > Aquatic > Marine > Oceanic | place: Canada: Northeast Subartic Pacific... | reverse complement strand
GCAATAAGTAGAAAGCCCAAGGGCATAATCGATTGGGCTACCCAGCGCAGTATACCTGGCGCTATATAGGTAGGATACTGGTATTCAACCATAACCAGATTTAGACTTCCCCAGAACAAGGCCAGAACAACAATAAATGAAATGTTCTTCGCTAACCATCTCCCCGGATGGAATATTTCATCTTGTTGAAATAATGGTTTTCTTATCAGAGAAAGTAATTTGTTCTGCCTTGTTGCTAAAACTGCACCGATAAAGCCAATCCATAATGTCATATGCTGTACGAGTACTGGCGATGCAGGTATACCAGGTCGACCAATTAACCTGGTGAGAATCTCCAAAGTTGGAAAGAAGGTTAGAATTGCAAAAACAGCTATTGCAAGGGTATCCTCACCCCATTTTAGGCGTTTAACGAAGTGGTTTTGTTTTAATCGGGCCATTTCTGGTCCTATAATATCCTTATTTAGTGTGGTTTCCTGCTCATAATTTCTTGAACAGTATCATATAATTCGGTCGGGACATATCCTCCACGAATATCTTTTTCCCATGATTTTATAAAATCTTTCCATACCTGCAATTCTTCTGGTGTATGACGATGAACTTTTAATCCATATTCTTCCATGGCGGATACCGCTTTCTCTCCACCACCATAACGTATTATTTCATTTTTGGATCCAATGACTTCTTTAGCTATTGATGTCATAACTTTCTGGTGATCTGGCGTGATCTTTTCCCATGTCCTATTATCAACGATTAAAGCGCCGGTCAATAGTCCCCATTTTATATCCAACATATAATCTGCTATGCCGAACAATTGTTGTGCCAATGCAAATATTGGCGTGGTGGATACCGATTCAATAAGTCCAGTTTGAAACCCTGGCATAATATCGATTGAGGCCAATGGGACCGGCTGAAAGCCACCTTTTTTCCACAGTTCTGCTGCCCGGTAATCACCTGCCCATGTAAAATGCTTTAGCTGTTTCAAGTCTTCTGGATATATAATAGGTTTGGTTGAAAAATGATGCACCCACCCTACATCAGCCCAGGTAAGTAATTCGAACCCATTATTTTTCATACCGGTCTGCAATCGTTCGGCCATTTGCGACCGCATCCACTCCACATCATCATAATTATCATAAACCATAGGTAAGGCAAATGCGTAAACATCCGGGTTTATTTCATGAAGGCCCTCCGTGGATACTGCTGCTGCATGTAATTGTCCAATCCGAATCTTTCTGATCATGTCTCTTTCATCGCCCACAACACCGCCCGGGTAAATTCTAAGAATTACTTGTCCATCCGTAGCTATTTTCCACTGCTGCCCTATTTCAATGAGCATGCCATGCCAGAAGCTACCCTCCGGCGCTAAACTGGCCATTTTAATAATTACTTTTTTAGCCGATAATTCAGTGTATCCAAGAACTAATAGTATAAATATTATTTTTTTCATTTAGTAAAACATCTCCTCAGTACGACCCAATAACCATTGCGCTCTTTTTTTTGCCATGTAATTTCCAACTTCTAATTCTTTGATTCCTCGATCATTAGATTCTAAAACTAATGTAAGCAACCTAACAAATTCACTACGATTTTGCCTGGCGATTAATACATTTTCCGCAAAACTCACATGCAGGCCTAAATCGTTGCCATCAGATGCTACAAGCGCCTTACGATAATAGCCTTCCGCTACTTCACTGGCATTTACAGGCGCATCCGGCCTACTTAACGAATACGGGATCATTGCTGAGTATAGACTTCCATAATTCCAATTTGGATCTATTGCCAGGGCATTATCCAATAACTTTCCTACTTTTGGTAATTGTATAACCCATTCCGGATCGGCGCGGCTTGAACTCACCGCCCCACCATAGGCAGCGGCCAACCAGTACAACCCATCCACATCATCATTTCCAAATTTTATATGTTTATCTGTGCTATTATTCAGCCATTCATCAAACCACGGGTAACGAAGAAACATATAATTTTCTCCCAAGACTACTGCTCTTGTAAAATATTTATTGGCCTCCGCGTATAGTGTTAATCCTTGTTTATAATCTTCATCTAATTCACGTTCAGCATTATCCATGATAAATCCAAATGCAGTTTGTGTCAGGATAATACAATGCTTTAACGATTTTTCTGGTCTGTCTGGTATTGCTTCATTATCGAGAATCGATTCCGACCGTTTTATCATAATCATTTCTACTGTGTTGGGACTTGTTCGTAACATTGTGCTGGTAGAACATGATTGAGTGTTTAAACAGCAAATAATAATAAACCAGATTCTAGTATGTGGTTTAATTATAGAAAAATTAAGATTAGGTAAATAATGAATCAGTATTAGGATCCCAATTCGGAGTAAAGTGGAAAAGAGCTGCATAGATCATTTACCTCAGACTTTACCCTAACGATATTATCCTCATCGTTGGGTTTTTCTATAATCGTATCAATTAAGGCAACAATTTTTACCATATCATCCTGAGTCATGCCTCTGGTTGTAACTGCAGGCGTACCAATTCTGATGCCACTGGAAATGAACGGGCTCCTTTTATCAAACGGTACCATGTTCTTATTTACCGTAATTCCGGCTTTTTCCAGTGCATTTTCTGCTGCTTTTCCTGTGATCGCCTTCTTGGTTAGATCAATTAAAATAATATGCGTATCCGTGCCGCCGGAGATAAGCTCATAGTCTCTACTTAAAAACTCATTCGCCATAGCTTTTGCATTATCTATTACCTGCTGCGTATAAACTGCAAACTCCGGTTGTAAAGCTTCACCAAATGCAACCGCCTTCGCAGCAATAATGTGCATTAAAGGGCCCCCTTGAATTCCTGGCATTACTGCACTATCAAGTAATTCTGATATATTCTTCAATCGACCAGACTTTGGTGCAACAATTTCCCAGGGGTTACCACTATCTTTCCCCATCATGATCATACCACCACGTGGCCCGCGTAAAGTCTTGTGAGTTGTAGTCGTAATTACATCACAATAGGGTACTGGTGACGGATGGATTCCTGTAGCAACAAGTCCTGATGGATGTGCTATATCTGCCATTAGAAATGCACCCACATCATCAGCAATATTTTTGAAATCCTCAAACTCTATGAATCGTGGATAAGCAGACCCACCACAAATAATTAATTTTGGTTTATGTTCCCTTGCCAGCGAAAGAACTTGATCGAAATCCACCCTACCTGTTTCTTTTTTAACCTGGTAGGATACAGAATGATATAAATTACCAGAGAAATTAACTTTACTGCCGTGAGTGAGATGTCCTCCATGAGCTAGGTCCAAGCCCAAAATTGTGTCACCAACATCGATAAAGGTCATTAGGGCAGCCATATTTGCCTGTGATCCTGAATGCGGTTGCACATTCGAGTATTCTACACCAAAAAGTTGATTGGCGCGGTCGCGAGCTAGATTTTCAGCTTCGTCAACAAATTCACAGCCACCATAGTATCGTTTTCCAGGGTACCCCTCAGCATACTTATTGGTCATCACTCCCCCGGCCATTTCCAGCACGGGGTAACTGACGAAATTCTCTGATGCTATGAGTTCAAGGGTAGTATTTTCCCGAGATACCTCACTTACCAATATGTTATATAATTCAGGATCCGAGGTTTGCAATTGCGTTTTAGGCATGTGCAATCATAATCTACCAATTTGGATCTTTATCTAATTTTTTTTCTACCCATTTATAGCATTCTGAATCGGGTTTCACATAGCCTTGTTTCTTTTTATTTGCATCAAGCATAAACCAATGGGATCGACCAAATAACACTTCGTTCTCTTCCAGCCAGACTAGTGAATTATGAAACCTGCGGTAATCATTTTCTTCTGCTACAGTAAAACTCTCATAAGCCAACGATGCAACTATTCTATCATCTATAGAAATATCGGCTGACCTACATTCTTGAAAAGATTTGTAATAGACATTTCCACGTTGCGCATAGGCATCCCCTGATTTGGACGAGGTAACAGCTTTCTCAGCCCACCTTATTGCCTTTCCAAAATTATCACCGGCAATATTCACTTCAGATACCTGGATGGCAACACGAAAATCACGAGGATCAAGCTTAAATAGTTCCTCGTAAGACTCTGATGCTTGCTGGAACATTTCTGACCGATCATAAGCTTTTGCTATTTGCCGGTAGGCTACTTTACTGGTATTGTCCTGACGAATAACCTGTTTTAAAACATCTATTGCGTCTTCTGGCCTCTCTGCATTTAATAGACGATCAGCATAGTCTAAACCATAAGACACATTATCAGGATTATTATGGAATCGTTCACCGTATATTTGGAGTGGATCTCTACCGGTCATTTCGTATACCCTAGCGATATCGCCCTGCGCATTCTCATTTCCAGGGTCTATTTCGAGAATCTGCCTCAGGATGTCAACTTGGTCATCATAGGCGCCTTGATCACCATAAAGTTTTGCTAACTCTGTTTTGATTGATATATCTTCGGGCAGTAAATCGGACAATCGACTATACTCCAATATTTCTTGGTCTACTTTTCCCTGTTTTTTGTAAGAATAGGCAAGACGCTTGCGAAGATTAGTGTTATCCGGTAAAATTTGCAGTCCTTTTAACAATATGTATTCTGAACTATCAAACCTACCTAGATATTCAAATGCAACTGCATAATATTGATAAACTTCTTCTGGTTCATCCCGGTCGCATCCGTAACGAATAATATCCCCATAAATTCTGACCGTAGATTCCCAATCTTTATTCTTATAATACTCGGCAGCACTACTCATTTTTCGCGGACACATTACCGCTCTTACGGAGTCCCAATATGCTTGATCCGCTGCACTGTCATCAGAAGCTGAAGTATCAGTCGGCGGTACACACATAATACAGAATAAAGACAGTATAAATATTGAAAAAGTTTTTACCCGATATTTAGTTGTTGAAGTTGCCATTATTATTTTACCCTACGCTTGACGAACCAAAGATCACCAATGCTAATTCCTATATTAAAATTAGTAATTAATTTATCACTATTGTGTGAATCTGATCTATTAATCAGACTAAAACCGAAATCTATTTGGTTTTTTGTGACACCGAATTTAACGCCAAGGCCAATAGATATACCCAAATCATTAATTTTATAATCCACGGCATAATCGTTATGAAAAAATTGATTTTCTATTTCATATGCACGCTGAAAAATGCCAGCACGGAAATGTAAACTCTCATGCCAAATTCTAGGTAAAACTCTCGCGAATCGAATAAGGCCCATATTGAGGTGGCGATAAGCAACTACCCGTTGATTTAAACCAGAAATAAGCTTGGTTCCACTATCAGCTAGGTCTGACCACGAGGATAGTTCCCCCTGCACATGTATCATTTGTGTCAACTCCAGATCGAACCCAAAAGCATATTCAAATGGTCTTATCTGATTGTTCAGTATCGTATCTATTGCTGCCGGTGGTATAGAATCCACGCCGGAAGGTCTTGGGTAATCAGCAATGTCATAATATCCATTGCCATTTGAATCCTCAAATGGTTGAAAAGAAAAATGATTGATACGTACTGGATGTAAAACACTTTTAACTGATCCACTTAGACGTAATATTCTTGAACCAAAGCCAAGGCGATGGGATGAAAAATATCCATTTATTAATGTACCATTATAAATGTTACGCTGGTTATATATGTAATCTAAATCATCTTCACCTTCTTTAATGTTGAAAACTGTTTGTCTACGGTTTGATCCAAACAAATACTCTAGTTTTAGCCCTAATTGTTCTTTTTCTGTTAGTTTGGCACCTAGCGAAATAATGAGTTCAGAAATACCGCCGGAGCCATTGATTCCTTTATTAATTGTAAGGGTATCCCCTTCGATAAATTTTTCATTAATATCATCACTCTCCAAGGAATACAACTGTGAACTAAATGGTTGGAAACCAACACCAACGGCATAGCGACCCTTTATAGGCAGTATAAATTGAAATTGATTTAATCCAGAAAGTACATTATTGTAATCGTAATCACGGTCTTTTATTTGCGTCCCACCATAATTTAACGATACATAGGCAAATGGTATCCTAAGCCAGGTTGAAGGGTTGCTAAGTGATATATATTCCTGAAAACTGGGCATTAACCCATTACTGCCAATACCCATTACCGCTGCATTAGGCGCAAATGTTAATTCCCCAACACCATATGCACTGTACACATCCTGACCATAACATAGCGATGTCATAATGAGAAAAATTTTAGTATATCTATTAAGGAGCGACATAGTGAATGATAAGTTTTGGTGCTAGTGAATCAAGATTACTGATATAAAACGAATATGTATTGAATGGACTAACAGTATTAGCTACCTCCATCTTTAACCCTTGATTCTGAATGTAACCAAAGTGATGTAACTGCAAATACTCTCGAATATTAAGGCTTATCCTTCCATTATTCGATAGGTTAACCGCAATTAAACTGGGTTCTGTTACGAGTGGATCATCTGGTAATAAACCCTGTAGTTCTGCTATGGATACCGTATCAGTTATTGGGTGAATCTGTAAATAAAAATTTGATTGTGACGTATCATTTTCATAAAAAAACGATAATTCAGCTTGCGTAATGATTGCTTGCTGTGGTATTGAAATCGAGTCCAAATCAGGTATTTGTATGATCGCTTTATAGGTCATACCTCTACCTAAAAATATATTGTTAGGGTTTTCATCTATTCCATCGGGTGGAATAATAATTGATAAATCATTAGTGGATATAAACGTATGCGATATTGTATCTACCACTACCGAGTCTCCAGTAGAATCAACAAAAGCTGTGTCATGGGTAAAAACCTGTATTTGGGGAGCGTAAGTAAATCCACTTTCACTGCTTTTGAAGGAAAAAACATCGGTTAGTTCAAATTTAGGTTTTATCATAACAGTTAGATTACGATTATCACTTGAAGTATCTGAAAATGAATCAAGTACTTCTGAAACATTGAACGAAAGCGTAGGAAAACTTGTAGTTCCCAACGAATCTGGTTCTTTCTGTGATAATCTACTACTGCTTATATATGTTGAGTTGAGATCATGCTCCGTAATGTTTAGATAATTACTCTCCGACTCACTGAAAATTGAGTCGCCCCCTTCTTGAAAAGAAAATAAATCAAAAATCATACCTGTTGTTATCGAATCCTCATTGAATGTTAATATGAATTTTGCACTGTCAATTTTTATTGTTGAATCATTAAGACTAGCAAATGTCTCAACTGGAGTTGTTATACTATTGCTTGATACCCTGAAAAGTGCAAATGGGTTCTGGAATCCATTGCTATCAGTACCAAAGTACAACAAAGTAGAATTGCCAAGCTGTGGCGGTGTTTGATAAGTAAATCCTGTGATCCCCCTAACATATAGAGTATCATGATACATTCCATCATCCATCAGATCCACTGTAACAGTTTCTTCCAAACAGCTTAAAAAAATTAGCATACAGGTAAAACTCACAAATAACTGAAGATTTTTCATATAGTTTAGACTGGGTACGAGTGATCAGCTAAAAAGTTTCTGCAATCCACTATCAATTGTTGCAGCAACTTTATCATAATCTGGTGATTCTTCCCCCGAAGTCTTTATAATTAATAATTTACTCTTTTTCTTTTTGATCGCGGGTAGTTCCAATAATTTTTTTGATACTTGGTTATTAGGTGAATCAATTGCAATCATCAAATCTACATATTCTGCGGCAGCCTCATAGGCATTAACCACCCCTTTTTTCATGCTTGCAGGTTCTTCAAGCCCAGTATTCTTAAAGGTATTCCTTCCAATGGCCAAGTATTCCTTTTCGTAATTATGAACAACAAGTACCGATTTCATATTTGCATAAAATTCATCATTCATGTATTGTTGTTTATAAAAGGCTGGGACCAGTACAGATTGCCAGTCATTGCACCACATTACATCAGGTCTCCAAAATAGATGAGGCAAAATAGCTAAGGATGCCTTACTAAAAAACGCAAATCGCATATCATTATCAACAAGAACACGACCATTTTTTGCCTTATATATTAAATTAGTCAACGGCTTAAATCTTTGGTCATCTTCTAAAAAATATACTTGAACTCGTGTTTTAGGAATAAAGGCACTTTTCGCCGAGGTGATAACATTTTCTTCACCAAATTCAAAAGGTATTTCACGTAATCTTATTACTTCACGAAGAATATACTTTCGTTCACTAACATAACCATATTTCGGAATTATTGTCCGAATGTCATGATCCTTGTTCTGCAATAAAAGTGGCACCTTCGCTGAGAAGGCGGCCAAGGATGAAGTATTAGCGAACGGAATTATCTCCGTAGTTAAATAAAATATCTTCAATGGCATTATTAAATGTTATTCCACACTCAATTGCTTGAGTGATTCTTTGGCCCTGCTAAAGTATTCACTACTAGGGAAATAATCAATCATCCGCTGATATTCTTCTCTTGCTTTCACAAAATTACCAAGGCTCTGATATGCAAGAGCTAGTTTTAGTTGAGAATCATCGTCCTTATCCGTGCCTGGAAAAGTAAATACCTTTTCAAATTCTAGAGTTGCTCGTTTGTAATTTTTGATTGAATAATAACACTCTGCGAGCCAATATTGGCTGTTATCAGCAAGTTTATTCGAGGGATCCTCCAGCACTAATTCAGAGAAACCTTTAATCGCTTGATTATAATCACTATTCTGGTAATAGCTCAATGCTTCTATATATTTTCTCTGATATTCCGCGGTACTAATCCTTGTTTTAATGACACCACCCTGTTTTTCAGATCGTAGGCTATACATCTCAGTGAAACTATTAGTTAATGTGATAATTTTATTTTCGATCATCACAAGTTGGGCAAGAATTTCAAAATTGGTGCTATCAGTATAAATTGACTTGTCTTCCAGCATCCGAATCTTGTTCTGGAGAGTATTTATTCTATTAATTAGTAAAATAGCAACTGAATCAGTCTGTTTTTTTGCATCAACCGTTGCTCTGAGGGTGTTCCGCAAATCAGGTAATAGAATACTGATTTGCGTCTCCAGTGAATCCGTCCTAACCCGTTCTCGATCTATCTTTGCATTTAGCCGTTTTAACTCACGCTTTATATCGGTCTGCTGACCTTGGGCAGTTCCAGTGCTTAGCACGAGAAAAACAAGCAGAATAATCCGAGGGATTTTAGTTGGGCTAATGATCATCGGGGCTATTTAGGATATTTGCAGCACAAACTGGTCTCGAATTTAGCTCTGCAAGTCCCTAACATCAATTCCTTTTACTTGGTCATTCTATTGATTCATCACTCATTTTCATGATAAGACCGATCATTATAAAGCAGGACAATAAAAATGAACCACCTGCCGATATAAATGGTAATGGTAAACCCTTTACTGGGATCATTCCTGTTGACATTGCAGTATTAACAAAAACATGCGCCATGAAGATTGTGCCAATACCTATGAGAACCAACCCCGGAAAACGTTCTTTTGCTAAAAACGCTAGTTTTACGATCTTTAATAAAAAAAGTGAAAAAATAATTAACATAATTGAGATTGTAATAAACCCAAATTCTTCACCGATAACAGAAACAATAAAATCAGATTCCTGAACCGGAAGAAATTTTAAGTGTGTTTGGGTTCCTGATCCTAATCCCTTACCAAAAAACCCACCAGATCCAATAGCCACTTTACTTTGTATTGTCTGATAAGCTGCTCCTAGCGGATCTAATTCGGGATTGAACAAGGTTAGAATCCTCTTCTGCTGGTAAGGTCTAAAACTGCTCCAGAGAAATGGTGCCAATAATCCTAAAAATATATTACCAAAATAAAACATGACTCCAAAAAATAACCTTGGTTGCGTCAGATAGATTACACTACCCATTAAAATCGCCCACACAGTAAAGGAAATAGTGTGAAATGCAGTAGCAATGCTCAGTACAGGAGCCACAAGTATGAACAAGTGAAATGGCCTGGCACCTACCCAGTACAACATAGGAAGAATAGGCGTCAAAAGTATTATCGCTGTTCCAAGGTCCGGTTGCTGTAGGATAATTATAGCAGGTACTAAGGCAATAAATATTGGGAATAGTATTGTTGTGAACCTTTTTATTCGCAGATTATGATCAGAAAGATAGCGTGCCAGAGCAACCACCATTATCCACTTGGCAAACTCAGATGGTTGGACACCCACGGGTAAACCAATATTTATCCAACGATGCGTACCTGCAATGGTATCAAAAAAATACGGGACAAAAATCAAAATCAACATTAGGCTATAAGCAGCATATATATACTTGTGGATGATATATTTCGGAATAAATAATATCGTTAGAAAACCTACAATTGAAGGTATCAAAAAAAGTAGCTGTTTTGTAAAAGTTGTAATTGCGAGGTCACCAAATTGATGCATACTAATACTAAATAAAGAAATCAGTCCCAAACATGTTAACATTATAGTAAAAATTATTATCGAGATAGGCATATCCGATGCCTGATTAAATACCGCTTTAAACATTATTTTACTGCAAGTCTATCTTCAATATTTTTATTAAACAAATGCTTGAAAGCGATGCGCGCGATCGGTGCCGCAATTTTACCGCCTCCCCCACCGTTTTCTACTAATATAATGGTAGATGCCATTTGATTTTCGTCTTTAGCGTAGCCAACAAACCAGGCATGATCGTCCCCATGCGAGTTTTGAGCAGTGCCTGTTTTTCCATATACCTTTACACCATTTATTTTTGGATCTGCAGCTAAACCAGTTCCATATTTATGATTAACAGCGTTGAATAAATATTTTTCAACATTTACCCATGTCTCTTCATTCAAATTAATTGAATTTGTTGATTCAGGTACTTTAGATAATAGAAAATGTGGTATAAATGTCTTTCCCTTAGTAGCTATCTTATTGATGTAAACAGCAAGTTGAATTGGTGTCGCAAGCAATTCTCCCTGACCTAGAGCTAGATTTAATAAATGTCCGCGCGACCAACCCCTGCTCGTGTAACGCCTGTTCATATAATCTCTTGTAGGCACCAACCCAGCTAATTCGTTCGGCAAATCTATACCTGTTTTGCTACCAAAACCAAAATTTTGGCAAAGGTTTATAAACCTGTTAAGCGATACACGTTGCACAGCTTGATAAAAGAAAATATTACAGGACTGCGTAATAGCCTTGTCTAAATTAACTTTTCCATGACCACTTAATTTCCAGCATTTAAATACTCGGTCACCAAATTGATATATACCGTCGCATTCAAACTCTTCATCTTGTTGAATCATAAGACCTTCTAAAAGTGCGATTGCAGTAATCATTTTGAAGGTGGATCCAGGTGGATACAACCCATTTGTAATACGATTTAGCAAAGGTTTAGTTGGATCATTAACTATATCACGCCACTCCCGCAATGTAGTATTACCCGTAAAAATATCTGGAGAAAAATCTGGAGAACTTACAAAAGCGAGTATTTGTCCTGTTACTGGATCGGTAACCAAGGCTATACCTCCTTTATACCTGGACATGGCTTTTTCAAGCGTTTTCTGCAAACCTAAATCAATCGTTGTAAATACGTCCTGTCCAGGGATCGGTTTAATATCGCTTATATCTTCAACTTTACCAACTTCTCTACCAAATGCATCAACTTGTAAAAATGATAATCCTTTATCACCTCGCAGTAGGTTTTCATACTGTTTTTCTAATCCTTGCCAGCCAATTAAGTCACCTACATCATATTGTTCAGGTTCACTCATATTTCTCAGCAATGACCGATCAATCTCTTTAACGTAGCCTAGCGCATGACTAATATGCACACCTGAAGGAAACGACCTTTCCGAAAACTGAATGTAATTTATTCCGGCTAATTCGTGCTTGTGTTCTTCTATGCAACTTAATTGATCGAAAGTTAAATCTTTAGTAATCCTAGATGGAATGAAGCGACCGCGAAAATATCTATCAAAATTATCGATTAAGATTGCGGTATCAATAGCGGTACAGTTGCTGATAACAGAAAAACTCCAATTTTCATTACCCATTTCATTGGGCAGTCCCGTAAGAATATATGTTGGATAGTTATCGACTAATATTTGGCCATATCGATCCAAAATCATGCCCCTCGGTGCCGCAGTTGGTATGGCCCTGATACGATTAATATCGGCCCGTTTTTTATACTGATTGTGACCATATATCTGTATATGGAAAAACCGAATAAGCAAAATAGTGAAAACAAAAATAATTACACTATTTGCTACCAATAATCTAGATCTTGGCACAAGGTTTTTTGACCTAAGCACTTTGAATCCTTTTTACCGGAAAAAAGAATTGCAGTATTAACAAAAAGATAAGTGTATAAGTCATCGTCAAAAACCATCGTAATAGATATTGTAACATATCTACTTGAAAAAGCAGTTGATAGCGCACATAAGTGAATACAAGAAAATGAAATGCAATAATGCATAACCATGCTGCATAGAATGCGAATGGCGACCAACGGATATATTTATCCTTTAAATGACCGGATAAATAACCAGTAATCGAATAGGTCATTGAAC
>Ga0257111_1000855_pt1 | contig 12565 bp, 12 predicted proteins | sample LP_taG_6_FD_191567 | JGI IMG/M metagenome (GOLD analysis project Ga0257111, IMG submission 191567) | Marine microbial communities from Northeast Subartic Pacific Ocean, Canada - LP_J_2015_P26_500m | ecosystem: Environmental > Aquatic > Marine > Oceanic | place: Canada: Northeast Subartic Pacific... | reverse complement strand
GTTCAGTCTTTTGTCTTTTAGGATTGACATGGTTTTGTTTATTATTTTTAATTAAAGAATGTGGTTTAGGGTTTTAATTTTCTTTTTTCTTGTACCAGGATGTGGCGGCGGCACAGATACCAATAAACCCGCAATTAATACAAATACAACTACAACAACTACCGCTTCAAACAATTCTCAGGTTTGTAGTGAATCGGGTGGCGTGGTGCCATCCGTATCACAACAAGTTGGATGGCAGCATTATGCTTCAGATCAATTCTCTTCGCGTTATATCCCCACTAATAAACTTACAAATGATAACTTTTCCTCATTAAATATTGCTTGGAGATGGTGTTCACCTGTCAATAATCTGTCAGATTCCTTTTCTATCGGAGAAAATAAAGTGACCCCGGTAATGATTGATGGAGTTCTTTATGCAACTACACAGTTAAATCAAGTTGTTGCAATAAATGCTATAAATGGCGAATCCATATGGACCTTCGATCCAAAATCTTATGAAGCAGGAGATCCTCCTAATCATGGCTTTATTCATAGGGGTTTGTCTTACTTTTCTAATGGAGAACAAAAAAGTATCTTGGTAGGTACTCTAGATAGCTACCTATATAGTCTTGATGCTGAAACAGGAGAAGAAGATCTTAATTTTTCCGGAGGAAGAATAAATTTGAGAGAAGGACTTGGACGGTCAATTAATAATAATTACTACGGAGTGAATTCGCCTCCAATGGTTTGTAAGAATACTGTAGTGGTGGGATCAACAATTCTTGACTGGCCAGCTGAAACATATATGCCACCAGGTGATGTAAGAGGATTTGATATAGTTACAGGACAACTCAAGTGGCAGTTTCATGCTATTCCTCATGAAGGAGAATTTGGTACCGAAACTTGGGAAAATCAAAGTTATTTAGAAGGTGCAGGTACTAATGTTTGGTCTTGGTTTAGTTGTGATGAAGACTTAAATCTTGTTTATTTACCTCTTACTACTCCAACAAATGATCATTACGGAGGGGAGAGGCTAGGGGATAATTTATTCGCTGAATCAATAGTGGCATTAGACATTGAAACAGGTGTTCGAAAGTGGCATTTTCAGACTGTCCATCATGGATTATGGGACTATGATTTACCTGCAGCTCCAAATTTAATTGATATTCGAGAAGGCAACACTTCTACCCCCCTTTTGGCTCAAGTTACAAAACAAGGATTTGTTTTTGTTTTAAACAGAGAGTCAGGTATTCCTGTTTGGCCTATTGTAGAAACTCCTGTTCCTCAAACTACTTTAACTGGTGAAAGAACATCTCCTACTCAGCCAATACCTAGTAAGCCTTTACCTTTCGAACACCAAGGGGTTAATGAAAATAATTTAATTCACTTTACAGAATCTTTAAGAAGCCAAGCCTTAGATATAGTTTCAGAGTTTGATTATGGTGCATTGTACTTACCACCTACTAATAAGGGCGCTGTTGCTGTTCCTGGAATAGGTGGTGGAGCAAGTTGGTCAGGGGCAGCTTACCATCCTGATAAACAGATTCTTTATGTTCCTTCGGTAACTTGGCCTTTTGTAACTAGAATAGAGAGAAGTGGTTTACAGACTATTCAGAATAGAGATTTCATAAATGGTCCAAGTGGCTTACCCCTCATGAAACCTCCTTACGGCAGGGTTACAGCAATAAACATGAAAACAGGAGATCATTTGTGGCAATCAGGTGTTGGATCGGGTTTTGAGAACAATGCCAACATCGCCAGTATGAATCTAAGTGGCTTGGGATATCCACAGAGAATATTTGTTGTAGCTACAGAAAACCTACTTTTAACCGCTCAGCAAACATTAAGTGCTTTTGATCTAGAAAGCGGCTCCAAAATTGCGGAGGTGCCTCTACCCAGTAGCGCTTTGGGTTCTTTGATGGTTTATGAACTAAATAATAAAGTATATATTGTTGTTCCCGTAGGTGGTGACGGTATAAAATCAGAATTGATTGCCTACTCGCTTGATTAGAATAGGATGTAAATAAATTATCATAATGCTAGATTTTCAAAACCAAGAATGTTCTCTTACATTAAGAGAAGGCATTGAACATTACAGAGAATATTTAAAAAAAAATGGTAAAAAGGTTTTAGACGATCAAGAAGGCTCTTCCACTATTTTAGGCCATGATGCAACTCATGTGATATTTGGGCTTGATACTTCTCTCGAAGAAGAGCAGATTTTGAATTTCTGGACCTTATTTGGAACATCATTTACTTGGAAAGAAATTATGGCTTACAACGGAGTAGAAGAAGTGCAAGAATTTAATAAAGATTTATTCAAGGAATTAGGGATAATGAATTTTTTAGGTCTGGGAATTAGGTCTGTGGTTTCTTTTTTTCAGGTTTTGCGTAACCTTAGGTTAAAGAAAAAGAAATGGCCTTTTATTTTTCCAAATGAGCTGATGGACAGGAGTGTCACTTCGCTTAGAGAGGAGTATGGAATTAAAATTCTAACTCCCGAAGAAAGAAACGTTAAGAAAATTCAATGGTCGGGTTCAATTTTAGAATAAAGGAATTTTATGAGTGAGACAAAAATAAAAATAGAAGACGGCCCTGTAGCGGTAACAGGTGCCAGTGGCTATATAGGTTCAAGGATTGTGGAAGACTTATTGGAGCAAGGTTATTCAGTCAATGCGTGTGTGAGAGACGCCAGCAACGCGATTAAAACCGAACATCTGCATGAGATGAATAAGAAAGGGTTGGGTGGTTCCGTTGAATTATATGAAGGAGACTTATTTAAAAAAGGGAGCTATGACAAGGCATTTTTTGGTTGTTCGGCAGTCATCCATGCTGGAGCTACGGTTGGCTTTAACCGTGAAACTCCTCAAGAAGTATACGACGGTTGTTTCACAGAAAACGAACATGTTTTGAGTTCCATTAAGCAATCCAATTCTGTGAAGCGGTTTATTTTCACCAGTTCTTTTGCGGCTGTCGGTCATCCCAGGCCCGAAGGTTACATTTTTAGTGAGAAAGATTGGTGTGGCGATAATGTTGATGGTTATAAGGGCGCGTGGACAGAAGATAATATTGCAAAGAATAGAGACATAGCTTACGCAATGGCGAAGGCCAATACTGAGAAGATGATTTATAAAGCAGCTCAGGAAGATGGAGGATTTGAAGCAGTGTCTATAAATCCATTGCACGTTATTGGTCCTTTAATGTCTGAGAATCATAATCAATTTTTTAGTTGGCAGTTTTTTATACTGCAATTACTGAAAGGGAAAGATTTTGGTTTCTGGGATGGAAAACAAATTAGACCTAGTACCATGTTGTGGAATATGGTTGATGTGAGAGACGTTGCGAGAGCTCATCGATTGGCAGCTGAAAGCTTGAATGCTAAGAACGGCTCTAGGTATATTTTATCGGCCAGTGACAGGTCTGGAGAAATGTTTACTTGGGAGCTTCAAGCAAAACTTAAAGAATTGTTTCCTGATATAGACGTCGTGGGCGGAGAGCAAATGGCAGATGGTAAGCCAGAAAATACAACTTACGACTCACCGAGATCTTATTGTTCTCTGGCTCAGAGTGAATTAGGTTTAGTAACCTATTCTATTGAAGAAACCCTATTGGCTACTGGTAATTCTCAAATACGACTAGGTCTTGTTTAATAAGTTGTAAACTTCTGCAGGTGATGATCTGCATTGCCAAACATTGAATCAATGACTAAGAGTCTTTTAAAGAAGTGACCAATTCTTAATTCTTCTGTCACTCCCATTCCTCCGTGGAGCTGCACTGCATTTTCGCCAACAAAGAGTCCAGATTTACCTATTAGATGCTTTAAACCGTGTATGGTTCTTTGTGCAGCTTTCGGATCTTGAACACTCTCCATTGTTGCTCTGTAGAGCATAGATTTGCACTGCTCATACTCCATAAACATATCAACCATTCGGTGCTGAAGAACCTGGAATTCAGACATTGGGTGGTCAAATTGTTCTCTTTGCTGAGTGTATTCAACTGTGTCCTTATAAAGAACCTCCATAGCGCCGACCGCTTCTGCGCTAAGTGCAAGTATCGCGTCATTAGCTACGGATTGTAAAATCTCAAACCCTTCATCAACATTACCTACTACCCTATCAGCATTGACGGATACATTTTTTAGAGTTATCTCAGAAGCTCTAAGACCATCAACGGTTGGAAAATTATCCATTGATAGGCCTTCTGAACTCGCATCTACTAAGAATAATGTAATTCCATTTTCATCTATTTGACCTCCACTGGTTCTTGCTACAACAACTATGTGATCAGCTGTTTCTGCATTTTGTACCATTGACTTCTGTCCGTTCAGAATAAAGTTGTCTCCTTCTTTTCGCGCAGAAGTAATTACATCTTCTAGATCAAAGCGACTTTGTTGTTCAGCATAAGCAAATGACAATTGTTTTGTTCCATCAACTAAGCCCGGAAGTATTTCTTTTTTTAAAGACTCTGTGCCTCCTTTCTTTAAGGCGCCACCTCCCATTACAATGCTTGCTAAATAAGGCTCAAGCACTAGACCTTTTCCAAACTGCTCCATAATTACTAAAACGTCAATTTGATTTCCGCCAAAGCCTCCATCAGATTCATCAAATGGCAGGCCAAGCCAGCCAAGTTCAGCCATAGATTTCCAATAATCATTGCTATAACCTAAGTTGTCTGAGCTTAAAGAGATTCGTGTATTTAAGTCGTAGTTATCTTGAACAAAACGCTCAACGCTTTGTTGTATCATTTTTTGTTCATCCGATAATTCAAAATTCATTTTGATGACCCTTTAGTAAGTCCAAGTACTTTTTTAGCAATTACGTCCTTTTGTACTTCACTTGCACCACCGTAAATAGTGAAGTATCGACTATTGAGATATCCTGCAGTACCGCCTTTTGCAAAAGGGAACCCTACACTTTTCTCCCCCCAAGCAGGAGAATAAATACCACTAGCCTCAACCGTTAGTTTTTGTATTCTTTGCTTAATTTCGGTACCTTTTAATTTTAAAATGGAAGATTCTGGCCCTAATTTGCCCCCAGCTGAAGCACTAGCAAGACTACGAAGTTCTGTATACTCAGTAGCCATTAAATCTATTTCTAATTCTGCTATCTTGGCTTTATATCCTGAGTCATTCATTAAATTACTGTTACCTCTGGTCACTGTTCTTGCAAGGTCTTTTAGATTTTCAAGTTCAAATAGTGACCTAGAGAGTCCTGCTAATCCTGTTCTTTCGTGTTCAAGTAGACCTTTTGCATAAGTCCAACCTTTGCCTTCTTCACCAATCCTGTTTTCAACAGGAACTTTTACATCAGTAAAATGAACAGTATTTACTGTATGTGCTCCGCCTAGAGTTATTATTGGTTTAACTTCTATTCCTTCTTGTTTCATAGGAAAGAGTAGGAAAGTTATACCTTTTTGTTTAATGCCACTATCATCAGTTCTTGTTAGGCAAAATATCCAGTCTGCTACATGAGCAAGCGTTGTCCACATCTTCGATCCATTTACTGTGTAATAAGTACCGTCTTCAGAGAGAACCGCTTTGGTTTTTAAGTTTGCTAGGTCTGATCCTGCTCCAGGTTCTGAGTAGCCCTGACACCAATTAACTGTTCTTTCTCTTATAGGGGGTAAAAATCTTTCTTGTTGTTCCTCATTCCCATAACCCATAAGGATTGGAGCTAACATTCCTAGACCAAAAGGAATATCAAAGGGTATGGTTGCTTTGGTAGTTTCTTGTTCCCATATGTAGTGTTGAGTAGGTGTCCAACCAGGACCACCAAATTTAGCTGGCCATTTGGGTACATCCCAGCCTCCTTTTTCCTTAGCTTTTTCAAACCAATTATTCCGCCAGGTAAAATAATCCTCGCCTTCTTTTATTTTATTTTCTTCAAAGAAGGCTCTAACTTCTTTTGTGAATGTAAGGTCTTCAGAGCTTAGTTCAATATCCATAGGTTATTATCCACTTTCATTAAGAGGATGAATATTAATGGCTTTTAAGGTTTTATGCTACGAGAAGAGAATTTTTTTAATCAAGTTTATATTTTTGAAAATAATTGAATATATCCTGTTGTTTGGTATCTCTAGCCGTTCTCATTTTATCCGTTGAATCTAGGTTTAGGGCAATTCCATTTTCTCCAAAAATAACTATTCCTGGGACACCTTCTTGACGTGGAATGCCAGTACTTCTAGCAAATTCATATTGATGTCGTATTTTTCTAGATCTACATGAATAACTGAAAAATATTTTTTAACTTTTAAAGTTTAATGATCGCTTATCTTTCTTAGGCAGTTTATCTACTACTAGGTCATAAGAATTCTCAATCATGACTTCAATTTCATCCTTTGGTACAGATCCATCTAAGATCACAGTGTTCCAATGGATTTTACTCATATGATAACCAGGAATAATGGATTCAAATCTATTCCTAAGCATAATTGCTTCATCAGGGTCGCATTTGAGGTTTATACGAGCAACACCATCTCTGTAAGCCAAAAAACCAAACATTTTTTTTTTAATTTTAAATACATGAACTTCGTTACCGAAAGGAAAGTCTTCTATTGATTCCGGGAGAGAAAGGAAATAGCCCCTAACTTGATCGTCATTCATTTTCGACTTAATTCATCTGCAACCCAACTAATTGACCAATTATGACCAAGTCTCCTTCCTCTATAATCCTCTGGAAGTCTAGTAACAATGCTGTTTTGTAGATTAATGATTTGCGGATCAATATCTAGTTCTCTAAAAGCACCATCTAAATGTTGTTGAGTTCTCCATTCATAAAATCTTAGGTTTGTAGAGGTAAATCTAGGTTGTTGATAATCACACGGAGAATTTAAATTAGAGATGCCTGCCAAAGGACCCGCAATGGCATGAATATCAACTGGTATTTCATTTATCCATCTTTCTGAAAACATAGATACCAAGAGCGCCCCGTAACTGTGACCTAAAATAGTTATGTTATTTACATTTTTATTTTCTTTAAGAATTTTATTTATCTCTTCATTCAAAATAACAAAAGATGGATTGGGGCAACCAGCATCATTCCATCTAAAAAATAAGGTTAAGGTTTCTTCATTATCTAAAGTTTGAAGAGGGTAAATCCACTCGTAGCCCTTGCTATTGCTTCCATGAACAGCGATCAGTAGATTATTTTCAGTATTTTTTTTTATTTCTAATGGATTAAGACCAAACTTAACTGCCATAAGATTTTTACCTGAATCTAAGTATTCTTTATTGGCATCTAGATCCTCCAACCAAGGGTAAGGCCTTTCTACTGAGCAAGAAGCGAATACAATTGATAAAAGAAGAAAAAAGGAAATCTCTAGCCTTATCATAATTTTTTTATTTGCCTGCTAACTTATCAAACATAGTAAGCATTTTTCCGTCCACTCCCGCTTTACTAAACTCTAAATATAACAATTTTTTCTTCCCCAAGGGTACAATTATTTTATAAACAAGGAGGAGTATTATGGATATAGATATCTTGGAAAAACTAAAGAATGGGTCCGCGGGTCCTTCGATGAAATTTTTTAATCTAAAGTATGAAAATAATGATAATGAAGTCTTCAGATTCAGTGCTTTATTTCCAGAGCAGAGCGCCAACCCTATGGGCTATGTACAAGGAGGAATGATTTCTGCAGTTTTAGACGATGCCACTTCCGTTGTCATGATATCTGGATACAAGGGTGAAAAAGCTCCTCTTACAACAGATTTACACGTTTTATTTCATAGGCCTATGCCACTTGGAGAGGCTAGAATTGAAGTAAAAATTATCAAATTAGGAAACAGAAGTGCCACTGCTGAAGGAAGAATTTATTCAACTGATAATAAATTGGTGGCCACTTTACTCCATTCAGCTCAGCCGGTAGACAGACAGCCTCAGTGAGATAAACTATAAGTAGGAGAGAATTATGAAGCCAGTATGTTTAGTTTTAGGGGCGGGCGCAGGTATAGGAGGTACGGTCGCTGCTAAGTTTGCTAGTGAAGGATATCACTCGTGCTTATGCAGAAGATCGGATCAAGAAGGCCTAGATCGATTAGTTAAGGGAATTGAAGATGACGGTGGCTCTGCCAATGGTTATTTAATTAATGCCATAGAGGATAACGTAATTGAAGATTTGATTAATTCGATTGAATCTGACGTTGGACCTATAGAAGTAGTGGTCTACAACCTAGGTGCGCAAACCGGCATGAAACTCCTGAAAGATACAACCCATAAAGAATTTGAATGGGGTTGGAGAATGGCAAGTCTTGGACTATTTAGGGTGGCTAAAGTGCTTTGCCCAATCATGAAAGAAAGAGGAAAGGGAACAATTCTAGTAACTTCCGCGACAGCAGCCATGAGAGGTAATGCAACACAACACTCTCATGCAGCTGCCATGGGAGCCAGGAGAATGTTATGCCAATCTTTAAATGCAGAGTTTTCTGCAAGCAATATTCATGTAGCACATATAGTAATTGACGGAGCAGTAGATGCACCAGATACGCTCGGGAAAATGTTAGGGCCAGAAATGTTTCAGAAATTCAGAGAGACAAAAGGTATGGAGCATGATGGTCTTTTACTTCCAAAAGAGATTGCGGAAACTTATTTTCATTTAGCTCATCAGCACAGATCTGCCTGGACACATGAGTTAGATCTTAGGGCTTTTTCAGATTTAGCTTGGTGGAACCACAGCACAATGCTAGAAGATTAAGAGACCTTGAATCGCTCTATCTGGATATCATCTTCTCCAAGGTCTTCGTAATTATCATTTACCCTGCCTTGAATATATTCTTTCCACGTGAACGAGCTGTAAAGATCAGACTTGCTTGAAAGGCCTTCTATTGGTTTAAGAATTGCGTTGCCTTTCGGGTTATAAAAATAAGGAGTGCTATAACGAGGGCTGTGGGTCCTTTTAAGAACTCGGTGTATTGCTGCTACGTATTGATCGTTGGTCCAGACCTGCATCGCGTCTCCTAAATTAACAACAATAGTGTCTTCTTCTGGTTCAATATCTATCCAACCTGATTCTTTAGATTTAGCTTGCAATCCACCTGTCATATCTTGAAGCAATAGAGTAAGGATTCCAGGATCGGTGTGATGGTGAAGTGCCATATCACCTAGTTCGGAAACTTTTTCTTGATCATTCGAATCCAGAGGGTCACTCGTAGGGTAAAAATTTAGTCTCACATTACTAGTTTTGGATTCTCCAACTGGCAATTCAATCTGACTATTATTTAATGCGTGAAAAACAAGATTTAAAGTTTCTTCAGCAACAACTGAAGCTTCTTTAAAGAATCTTTCCATAACATTTTTAAAATCTTTATCTTCTGGCCATTGATTAAAATCATCACCATCTATTTTAGGTTTCATGTAATCAAAAACTTCTTTCAGGTCCCTTTTTTGTTTTGTGAGTTCTCTATCGTAATAACCCAGTGGAATAGATTCCGTTCTTGAGATTGCTAGCTTATCTTCCCTAGGTTGTTCAAAAAACCACTCTGATGCCTTCCACATAGCATTGATTGCTGATTGTATTCCATGATTTTTTAACAGAAAAAAGCCATGATCTCTGCAAGCAGAGTCTAACTGCTCAAGTTGATCGGGGTCAGTTTTTGCTAAAGCAAAATCTATTGTTGGTACATGGCTAGCTTTCATGACCAGAAGCTCTATGCTCAAAGTTCAAAACAGACTCAAAAGCATGCATTGCTTTAAGTACTATTAAATCTTCGCGTTGACCGCCAATTATTTGTAATGCTACAGGCATTCCAGTTGAAAGTATCCCCGCAGGTATTACACCGGCAGGGTTTCTTGTCATGTTGATTCCCATAGTAAAATCTACCCAGGCAGGAGTCTCTGTACCGTTAACATACCCGTCTCCTTCTATCTTCGGCGCCTGTCCGCAGGTTGCAGGAGTAATTATCAAAGGTGATTCTTTAAAAACTTCTTCAAGTTGATATCCAAGTTTATGGCAAGCGTCTATCGAAGAAGCATAAGCAGCTCCGTCCATATTCACTCCCATTTCTATGAAGATTCTAAGTAAAGGGTCTATTTGTTCATACTCTGGTGTACCGATTAAATGTTGCTGTCTTCTGGCACAAGCAGAAGCCCAGAATACCATCCATGCATCGACTGGATTCTCACTCCAGATTGTATCTTTTTCTATGATAGTAACCCCGGCATCTTGAAGGGAAGAAATAGCCTTCTCGCAAACACTCAATACTTCTTTATCAACATCTGAAAAACCCATTGTAGGTGACCAAATAGCAGTTTTAGGTAATTCTTCTGATAACTGTTTTGCCCAATTCGGATTTCCTCCTTCTAGCGAAAAGATATCAGTAGGGTCAGCACCAACTGTGGCATCTAAAGCTATTGCATTATCTATAGTTGTTCTTGCCATAGGGCCTTTTACGGTCAATAAACCAGAGCCGGGAGGTGTTGTTCCTCCTATGGGTATCCTGCCTTGAGAAGTTTTTATTCCACTCAAACCGCCAATAGCAGCAGGTATCCTAATTGATCCTCCTCCATCCGAACCTGTTCCTAAAGGAATCATCCCAGAAGCTAATGCTGCTGATGTTCCTCCAGAAGAACCACCAGGTGAATATTCTAAATTCCAAGGATTTTTAGTTGCTCCAAATGACTTATTATCTGTTTTACCTTTGTGGCCAAATTCAGGTGTATTTGTCTTACCTAAAATTACACAACCTGCTTGTCTTAACCTATTCACTAATATTGAATCTTCAGCAGCCGGTTTATCATTAACATGTAATGCCGATCCAAAAGTAGTTACAAAACCTTTGGCATCTTCAAGGTCTTTAACCCCTATTGGTATACCAGCAAGCGGTCCAACATCCTCACCTTTCGATATTCTTTCATCTAGAGAGATGGCTTGTTTTATAGCATCTTCAGGATTAACCGCACAAAATGCATTAATGATTTTATCTTGATTCTCTATATTGCTTAATGCTGATGATGTAATTTCTTTCGCAGAAATATCTTTAGACTGAACTTTGCCCGCTAACTCACTGATTGAATAATCTCTGAAATCCATTGTCTTCTCCCCGATGTCTTATGGTCTACTTTCGTCTAATAATATCACTATTTAAAGAGCTTATTTTTATATTCATTCATATCCCATTCTAGGTAGTGTTTTTGAGACAGATGGAGAGTTTCTCCATTAGTACAATATTAGTATAGATTCTCAGTTTAATTAATTTTTACTAGTTATAATTGTTTAAAGAAAACCTTTTGATACAACTAATAATTTAATAAAAATAAGATGCATTTTGAACACACCAAACAAACCAAAGATCTAATAAATATTGTTTCTAAATTTCTGAAAGAAAACGTTAGACCAGCTGAGCAGGTTTATAAAAATCAGATGGAAGTATTTAGAAACGAAGGTAACCAATGGCAAGTTCCAGCCGTCATTTATGAGTTAAAGGAAAAGGCTAAATCTGAAGGGTTGTGGAATTTTTCTTTAACAGGTGAGCTTGGTTATGGGCTTACTAATCTAGAATACGCACCTTTAGCTGAAATGATGGGCGTGGGTTGGGATGCAGAAGTGTTTAATTCTTCAGCTCCTGATGCTGGAAACATGGAGGTCTTAGATAAATATGGCTCTAAAGAACAGAAAGAAAAATGGCTAAAACCTTTACTGGAAGGAACCATGAGATCGGCTTTTGCCATGACAGAGCCAAACGTAGCATCTTCAGATGCCACCAATATATCAAGCACTATAGTTGCCGATGGGGATGAATATGTGATTAATGGAGAAAAGTGGTGGACTTCAGGTTATGGAAGGCCTGATTGTGGCTTTATGATTTTTATGGGAGTTTCAAATCCTGATGCGCCAAAGCATCAGAGGCAATCTCAAATTATTATTCCTAGAGATACTCCAGGTATAAATTTGGAAAGAATGCTAACGGTTTATGGGGCAGACCATGCTCCTAATGGTCACGCTCATCTAACTTTTAGAGATGTTAGGGTGCCAAAAGAGAACATCATTTTAGGAGAAGGTCGAGGTTTTGAAATTGCGCAAGGAAGATTGGGTCCCGGACGCATCCACCATTGCATGAAAATTATTGGTGCTGCTGAACAAGCTTTAAAGCTTTTATGCGAGAGAGCAACTACTCGAATTGCTTTTGGTAAGGCGATAGCTGAGCTGGGCGGTAATTATGATGTTATTGCTAGATGCAGAACTGAGATAGAAATGTGCAGACTATTAACACTTAAAGCCGCCTATATGATGGACACAGTAGGTAATAAAATAGCTAAAAGTGAAATCGCACAACCAAAAGTAGAAGTTCCAATGATGGCAGTTAGGGTTATAGAGAGAGCTGTTCAGATTCATGGTGGAGCGGGCGTTTCACAAGATACTCCTCTTGCTGGCCTTTATAGTTCAATTAGATATCTGAGAATAGGGGATGGACCTGATGAAGTTCACCTTAGAACTATTGCAAAAGAGGAATTAAATAAATACGAAAGTTAGTACTGAGCAGGTTTTAATTCTACTTTTTTATTACTAATCATCTTTAGGGCGAATTCCATTTCTTTTGTGGCGTTGTGATTGTTTACTTCGAAGTGATCGGAGTTTTTTGCTGCGATCATAATTC
>Ga0257111_1000854_pt1 | contig 12567 bp, 10 predicted proteins | sample LP_taG_6_FD_191567 | JGI IMG/M metagenome (GOLD analysis project Ga0257111, IMG submission 191567) | Marine microbial communities from Northeast Subartic Pacific Ocean, Canada - LP_J_2015_P26_500m | ecosystem: Environmental > Aquatic > Marine > Oceanic | place: Canada: Northeast Subartic Pacific... | reverse complement strand
GCGGGAGGCGGTCGAAGCGGACCGCAGGGCCCTCAAGGACATCGCGCACCGCGCCGACTGGTCGGAGCCCTACCGGATCCGCTGCGAGGCGATCCGGAGGCGTCTCATAGCCACCTCCGACGGCGATACCAGCCGTAGCGGCTACCGCTCACCCGCCGACCTGGACGCCGACCTGGTGGTGATCCAGAAGTCGCTGCGCGACAACGGCGGGGGCCTCCTGGCGGATGGCATCGTCTCGCGGATCCGCCGGATCCTGCAGATGATCGGCTTCCACATTGCGACCATGGACGTCCGAGAGCATTCCGACCGCCACCACGACGCCCTGACGACGCTGTTCGCGGCCAACGACTTCGACTACGCAGGCAAGTCCGCCGAGGAGCGGGCCACGTTGCTGGCCGCCGAGCTGGAGAGCAGACGACCCCTCGCACCTCCCGGCACCTCCGACGAGGCCGGTGCCCTCGCGCTCTTCCGCATGCTCCGGACGATCATGGACCGCGACGGCGACGAGGTCATCGAGAGCTACGTGATCTCGATGACGCAGGGCGTCCAGGACATCCTGGCCCCGGTCGTGCTGGCCCGCGAGGTGGGCCTCATAGACCTGGCGCATGACACGGCCCGGATCGGTTTCGTTCCGCTGTTCGAGACGATCGGCGACCTGCGCTCCATCGGCCCGACCCTCAGGGCACTCTTCGCCCTCGAGCCCTACAGGCGGATCGTGGAACTGCGGGGCGGCACCCAGGAGGTCATGGTCGGCTACTCGGACTCCAACAAGGACGGCGGTATCACCACGTCGCAGTGGGAGATCCACAAGGCCCTGAGGGCGATCCGGGAGATCTCCGACGAGGCCGGCATCCCCATACGGGTCTTCCACGGGCGGGGCGGCACCATCGGCAGGGGTGGCGGTCCCACCCACGCCTCGATCCTCAGCCAGCCCAACGGCGTGCTGGACGGCGAGGTGAAGTTCACGGAACAGGGCGAGGTGATCGCCGACAAGTACGGACACCCCGACATCGCCCGCAGGAACCTGGACCTGGCGTTCACCGCCCTCCTCGAGGCATCCCTGGCGCACCGGACACCCAGGCACGACGAGGAGACCATCACACGGTGGTACTCGATCATGGGCGACATGGCCGACGACGCCTACGCGGCCTACCGGCGCTTCGTGGAGACGCCCGGGCTGGTCGACTACTTCACCACCTCGACGCCGGTGGAGGAGCTGGGCGAGATGAACATCGGCTCACGCCCGGCGCGACGACGCGGTGCGACGACCGGCATCTCCGACCTACGGGCCATCCCGTGGGTGTTCGGATGGACGCAGTCCCGCCAGATCATCCCCGGCTGGTACGGGGCCGGCAGCGGCATCGCCGCCTGCAGGGCAGCAGGCCACGGCGACGAGCTGAGGCTCATGTACCGGGACTGGCAGTTCTTCAGGACGTTCGTGTCGAACGTGGAGATGACCCTCACCAAGACCGACCTGTCCATTGCCCGCCACTACGTGGAACGCCTCGTGGACCCGTCGCTGCACCATCTCTTCGACGCCGTCGAGGACGAGTACAACCGGACCGAGGCCGAGATCCGGGCCATCACCGGAACCGACCTCCTGGCCGAGAAGCCCACGCTGCGCCGGACGCTGGCCGTGCGCGATGCCTACCTGGACCCGCTGAACGTGCTCCAGGTGGAGATGCTCCACCGGTCGCGCAGCGGGCTCCCGGACGAGGAACTACAGCGGGGGCTCCTGCTCACCATCAACGGGATCGCCGCCGGGATGCGCAACACCGGCTGATCCGGCAACCTCCGGTCAGTCGGCCAGGACCTGGGCCAGGCTCCGGAGGGAGTCCAACGAGTGCCCCTCCACGAACCGGTCGACGTGTGGCAACGCCGCTGCCATGCCACGGGCGATCGGCGCATAGCCGGGCGACGCCTTCAGCGGATTCACCCAGACGACCTGATGGGCGACCCGGTGCAGGCGGCCCATCTGCTCCTCCATGACGGACGGCTCGCCCCTGTCCCAGCCGTCCGAGAGGATCACGACCGTGGCCCCACGGGCCATCCCCGGGACTCCCCAGTTGTCGTTGAACGACCGCAGACCGTCACCCAGCCGGGTTCCCCCCGACCAGTCGGTGACGGCCACGGCGGCCCGGGCCAGGGCGGCATCCGGGTCACGGGTGGAAAGCTCGCGGGTGAGGCGGGTCAGGCGGGTTCCCAGGGCGAAGGCCTCCACGTCGCGACGTCCGACCATCGCGGCGTGCAGGAAGCGGATGAGAGCCCGGGCGTAGGGCTCCATGGAACCGCTCACGTCCAACAGCAGGACCAGCCGACGGGGGCGCACCCCCGGTTCGGAGAAGGCCCGGTGGATCGGCTCACCGCCGGTCCTGAGCGCAGCCCGGACGGTCCGGCGGAGGTCGGGTCGGCCACGATGGACCGCCGGGCGGAGGCGCCTGCACCTGCGGGTGGCACCGAAGAGCCGCAGCTCGCGCATCAGGTCATGGAGTTCGGCCAACTCCTCGTCCGTGCAGTCTGCGAAGTCCCGGGATGCCAGCACCTCGGTACGCGACCACCTGACGCTGATGTGGTCGCCGTCGGCGTCCGAAGCGCCATCGTCGACGGGTGGCACGTCGGCATCCTCGGGGACGTCCAGGAGGAGCGTGATGGTGGGCTGCTCGGCAGCTGTCACTGAGCCGGAGGCTGCGCCCATCCAATGGTGCTCGAAGGCCTCGTCATAGGTGGCCACGTCCTCCGGGCGCCACACCAGGGTCGCACGACCCGCCCAGTAGACGCCCGAGCGGGTGCCGGTTCCGACCTCCGCCAGGGCCCGCCCGAAGTCCAGGGTGCTACCCAGCGGAACAGCGATTCCCGACCGTCGCAGGACGTCCACGAAGCCGACGAGGTGACGGTCCAGGGTCTGCCCGCCGGCGGCCGACACGGGTCAGGCTCCGCGGAGCAGGCCGACCAGGTCTCCGAAGCCGCGGGACCGGAGGCGGTCCTGATCCTCGCGGTACTTCAGCAGGGCGCCGATCGTCATCTCGAAGGCCGCAGCGTCGAGGTCGTCCACGCCGACCAGGACGAGGGCCTCCGCCCAGTCCAGGGTCTCGGCGACACCCGGTGGCTTGTAGAGGCCCATGTCCCTCAGCTCGGCCGCCACGACGGCGACATCGCGGGCCAGTGCGGCGGGTACGTGTGGCGCCCGGACCCTCAGGATCTCCACCTCACGTTCCACATCCGGGTGCTGGACCCAGTGGTAGAGGCAGCGGCGCTTCAGGGCATCGTGCACGTCGCGGGTGCGGTTCGAGGTGATGACCACGATCGGCGGAACCTCGGCCCGGAAAGTGCCCAGCTCCGGCACCGTGATGGCGTAGTCGGAGAGGATCTCCAGCAGGAAGGCCTCGAACTCGTCGTCGGCCCGATCCACCTCGTCGATGAGCAGCACCGGCGGCAGGCCATCCACGCTGGAGAGCGAGCGGAGCAACGGACGCCTGACGAGGAACCGCTCGGCGTAGAGCTCGTCGGTGATCTCGGATACCTCCGTACCGGAGGCCACGCCCGCTGCCTCGACGGCCCGCAGGTGCAGCAGCTGGCGGGAGTAGTCCCACTCGTAGACAGCCTGGGATGCGTCCAGGCCCTCATAGCACTGGAGGCGGATCAACTCGCCGCCCGACCAGGTTGCCAGGGCCTTGGCTACCTCCGTCTTGCCCACGCCGGCCTCGCCCTCGAGGAGCAGCGGTCGGCGGAGGCGCAACGCCAGGAAGACCGCCGTGGCAAGCCCCTCATCGGCCAGGTAGTCCTGGGCTGCGAGCGCCGAGACCACGCCGTCCACCGAGTCCACGCCGCGGATGTCGGTGGGGCCGGCCATGCCATCAGGCTACGGCGTGTCCCTCCCGGGCGTATGACCCGACCCGGGGGTTCGGATCAGCGACCCGCTTCCTCCAGGCCCCGCCGGGTCAGGACCCGGGCGAGGTGGCAGCGGTAGTCAACTCCTGCGTTCAGGTCGCCGGGTGGCTCCAGGCCGTCCGCAGCCGAAGCCGCCGCATCGGCAGCCGAGGCACCCGAGGCGATCGCCGCCTCCACGCCACCGGCCCGCACGGGACGCGAATCCATATTCACCAGGCCCACGCCGCAGCGGTCGCCGTCGACCATCACGGCGGCACCCACGATGGCCCAGTCCTGGGCCCTCCGGTTGAACTTCTGGAACGACCATGTGGCCTCCGGTGCCTTCGGTATCCGCACCTCGGTGAGGAGCTCGTCCTCGCCGATGGTGGTCTCCAGGAAACCGGTGAAGAAGTCGTCCACGGGCACCTCACGGGAGCCGGACGGCCCCTGGATGACCATCGACCCGCCGAGGGCGATGATGGCGGCAGGCAGGTCCGATGCCGGATCCCCATGGGCCAGTGCTCCACCGAGGGTTCCACGGTGGCGGACCTGGGGGTCGCCGACCTTCGAGGTGGCTGCGGCCAGCAGACCGACATGGCTGCGGACCAGGTCGCTGGTCTCCACATCGCGGTGCCTGGTGAGGGCGCCGATGGCCAGCACGTCACCGTCCTCGCGCACATAGGAGAGGTCGGTCAGTCGACCGATGTCGACCACGACCGCAGGGGTCGCCAGCCGGTACTTCATGAGCGGCAGCAGGGAGTGCCCACCTGCCAGGAGCTTGGCCTCGTCGCCGTGCTCGGCGAGGAGGGAGAGGGCGTGCTCGGCCGAGGTGGCCAACTCGTACTCGAATGCGACCGGGATCATCGGGCACCCCCCGCCGCCTGCAGGACCGCCGCCACGATGTTGTGGTATCCGGTGCAGCGGCAGAGGTTTCCCTCCAGCCCCTCGCGCACCTCGGCCTCGGTCGGGTCGGGAACCTCGTCAAGGAGCGAGACCGCCGCCATGACCATCCCCGGCGTGCAGTAGCCGCACTGGAGGGCGTGGCACTCGTGGAAGGCCTGCTGCATCGGGTGGAGGGTCTCGCCGTCGGCCAGCCCCTCGATCGTGGTGACATCCTGACCGTCTGCCTGGACGGCCAGCATCGTGCAGGACTTCACGGCCTCGCCGTTCACATGGATGGTGCAGGCGCCGCATGACGACGAATCACAACCAATGTTCGTGCCTGTCAGGCCGGCGTCTTCGCGGATGAAGTGCACGAGCAGAGTGCGCGGCTCCACGTCATGCGAGACGTCAGCCCCGTTGATGGTCATCGAAACATGCATCGTTTCCCTTCCCGGAACCGGTGACACCCGACGTTCACCACGTCGGTGCCGAGGCCGTGGACACTAGTGCCGCCCCCGGATGGGGCTGCTACTCACGGAGCTATCTTTCCGAGGGAGCGACCGGCAGCCATGCCGGTCACCACGACCATGGTGACCAGCGCCACGATCCCCGGCCATGTCGTCGACCATGCGAGGGGCCCGAGGAAGCCCTGGCGTGCGAACTGCAGCACGTTCGTCAACGGATTCACCCCTGCGACGACCCTCAACCAGCCCTCCATGAAGTGGAGCGGCACCTGGCCGGTGGACATGAACATCGAGCTGAACCCCACGACCTGGACCAGCATCATCGAGCGCACGGTCCTCATCCGGTAGGCGAAGGTGAGGCCCAGCAGGCAGAAGACGATGGCCATTCCCACGGTCGCGGCGTAGAGGCAGACCAGGCCCAGCGGGCCACCCCGGAGCGAGAGGCCGCCCATCCACGAGACCAGGAGGACCGCCGTGGTCGGGATGAACGAACGGAGGCCGGAATAGGCGGCCGTACCCAGGAGGATGGGAAGCCGGCTTCCCGGAGAGAGCAGCAGTCGGTCGAAGAACCCGTTCTCGATGTCGTCGGCCGCCGAGGCGGCGCCACCGATCCCGGCGAAGACCGAACCCTGGAGGGCCGCGTAGGGCGCCATCCAGTCGTACACGTTCGAGGCGCCGTAGCCCTCCAGGCGGGTCAGGGAACTGAAGGCGCCCGTGAAGCTGACGATGAAGAAGAGGGGCATGACCAGCGTCGGAATCACCAGGGCGGGACGGGCCACCATCCTCGCCATCCCCCTCCGGGTGAGCGCCACCACCACGGCCGCGCCGTGGCCCAGGCCACCAGGTCGCCCGGCGACCCGACGGGAGGCCACCACTGCGGTCATGGGCGACCCAGCTTCCGGTGCAACGCCAGAATCGCCAGCGACACGGTCACCAGGGTGACGGCTGCGGGAACCGCCATGGCCTGGATGGCATCGCCCGTCGACCACCCGGCGATCACCAGTCGACGGGTCGGATCGATGACCCAGGTGATCGGGTTGTTCTCCGCCACCACCCGGAACCAGCCCGACATGAGAGCCGTCGGGAAGAACGCCGAGCTCATGAAGATTCCGACGAATACCAGCGGGAAGGTGGCGGCCACAGCCTCCTGGGATCCCGTCCTGATCGCCAGCACCTGGCCCACCCCGCCGATGGCCAGGACCAGGAGAGCTGCCACGGCCATGATGACCAGCACGGCTGCCGGACCCCCTTTCACCTCTGCTCCGAAGGCCAGGAAAACCGCCACCAGGATCGCCGCCTTGATGGCGGCGACCAGCGAGGCGCCGGCAAGGCGGCCCAGCAGGATCGGGAACCTGGCCACCGGGGAGGCGATCAGGCGATCGAAGAAGCCGTTCTCGATGTCCAGGGCCAGCTCGGTACCGGCGGCCGTGGCGCCGAACGAGACGGCCTGGACGATGCATGCGGGGAGGATGAAATCGAGGAACGAATCCACCTCGGGAAAGCCGGGCATGGCCAGGGCCCGCGAGAACTGCCTCGAGTAGACGGCGGCCAGCAGGAGCGGGAAGACGAGACCCGGCAGGACGTTCAACAGCTGCCGACGTTCGGTCAGCACCGAGCGTCGTGCCAGCTCGATGGTCTGGCGCACCGCCAGGGCCAGACCCGGTCCGGCCATCACCCCGGCAGCCCTCACGATCCGTCCCCGGCACCCTCCAGGCGGCGGCCGGTCGCCTCGGCGAACACGTCGTCGAGGCTCGGAGCATCCAACTCCAGGTGCTCCACCACGACCCGCGCCCCGTCGAGGGCCCTGACGGCGTCGGCGACCCTGGCGGCGCCACCTTCCAGTCCTATGGCGACCCGACCCTCCCTCGCCGGCCGGTCCGGGCCGAAGGCCCCGAGGGCGACCCGGGCGGCCTCCACGGATCCCGGCTGGACGTCGATCCGTAGCGTGGGTGAACCGATCGACGCCTTGAGCGCCTCGGGGGTTCCCTCCCGCACCAGCTTCCCGGCGTCGATGATGGCGATCCGGTCAGCCAGCTGGTCGGCCTCCTCGAGGTACTGCGTCGTGAGGAACACGGTGGTCCCGTTCTCCGTGTTGAGCCGCCGCACCTCCTCCCAGAGTGCCTGTCGGCTCGTCGGATCCAGGCCGGTTGTGGGCTCGTCCAGGAACAGGATCTCCGGCTCGTGCACCAGTGCCATGGCCAGGTCCAGACGCCGTCGCATCCCCCCGGAGTAGGTGCCGACCCGACGCCCGGCAGCAGCGGTCAGGCCGACCCGCTCGAGCAGTTCTGCGCCCCGGATCCGGGCCACCGCCCTCGGGATCCCGTGCAGCACCGACTGCAGGCGGATCAGCTCATTGCCGGTCATGAGCGGGTCTATGGCCGCATCCTGGAGCGCCACGCCGATGGTCCTGCGAACGGCCCCCGAACCGGAGACCACGTCGTGTCCGCCGACCGTGGCCGTTCCGGCGGTGGGTCGCAGCAGGGTCGTGAACATCCTCACGACCGTCGACTTACCGGCCCCGTTCGGGCCGAGGAAGCCGAACACCTCGCCGGGAGCCACCGAGAGGTCGATCCCGTCGACAGCCCTCACGTCTCCGAAGGTGCGGACCAGTCCCTCGGCCTCGACCGCCGGCCTCACCGCCATGGGCTCACGCGCCCTGGATGGCCGCCCAGACCTTCCGTGGGGTGAGGGGCACGTCAATGTGTGTCACCCCGAGGTGCGCTACCGCATCCAGGACCGCGCTCTGCACGGCGGGCGTGGAACCGATGGCGCCGGACTCTCCGATCCCCTTCACCCCGAGGGGGTTGTTGGGCGTCGGCGTCTCGAGCGGGACCAGTTCGAAGAACGGCAGCTCGGCCATCGAGATGATGCCGTAGTCGGCGAAGTTGGTCGTCTGCGGGTTGCCGTCGGCGTCGTAGGAGACCTCCTCCATGAGTGCCTGTGCGACACCCTGGGCTATTCCGCCGTGGCGCTGCCCCTCCACGATCACCGGGTTGATGATGCGACCTGCGTCGTCGCAGGTGATCATCCGGTCCAGCCTCACGTGGCCTGTCTCCACATCCACCTCGACGACCGCCACGTGGGTGCCGAACGGATACGAGCAGAGCCGGGTCTCCTGGGATTCGGCGTCCAGCAGGCCCTTCTCGGCGGCCGCAGCCACCTCGGCCCAGCTCCTGGTCACGGACGGCGAGCCCACGACGTGGAAGCCGCCCGCCTCCGAATCCAGCACGACGTCGGAGACGTCGGCCTCCAGGAGGTCGGCGGCGACCCTCCGGGCCTCGTCCACCACCACCCCGGCAGCGTCGTGGATGGCCGAACCGCCCAGCTGGGTGGACCTTGAACCAAAGGTGCCCTGACCGTGGGGCACCAGGTCGGTGTCGCCCTGGACGAAGTCGATGTCGTCCACTTCCATGCCCAGCCTGTCGGCGGCGATCATGGAGAAGGTGGTCATGTGGCTCTGGCCGTGGCTGAGCGAACCGGAATAGATGCGGGCCCTTCCCTCGGGGGTGATCTCGACCCGCCCGAACTCGTCGCCACCGGGTGCCGGCCCCGCCGTCACCTCCACGTAGGTGGCGACGCCGATGCCCATCTGCAACGGCCCGCCGTCGGCCCGCCGCCTGGCCTGCTGGGCCCGCAGTTCGTCGTAGCCGGCCGCCTCGAGGGCCAGGTCCAGGCTGGCCTCGTAGTCACCGCTGTCGTACTCGGTGCCGACGCCGGTGGTGACCGGGAAGTCCTCCGCCCGGAAGAAGTTGAGGCGCCGCAGTTGGATCGGGTCCATGCCGATCTCGGCGGCAAAGAGCTCCACAGCACGCTCCACCGTCAGCGTGGCCTCGGGGCGACCGGCCCCCCTGTACGCCTCGGTGGGCGTGGTGTTGGTTATGACCGAACGGGCCCCCGTCTCGACGTTGGGGATGTCGTAGACGCCGACCGCCATCGGAAGGGTGAACATCGGCAGGAAGGCCCCGATCCGCGCGTAGGCCCCGCTGTCGACGAGCACGTCCAACCTGTAGTGGGTCAGGTCGCCGTCGCGGGTGCCGCCGATGACAAAGCGGTGCACCTGTCCCCGACCGGGACCCATTGCGTTCATGTTCTCGGTCCGGGTCTCGAACCACCTGACCGGACGACCCACCGTCGCCGACAACCACGGCAGGAGGGCGTCCTCCGGGTACGGCGCGATCTTGGCGCCGAAGCCCCCGCCCACATCGGGCACGATCACCTGGATGCCGCCCGTGGCCTGCTCGCCGTACAGGGCCTGCAAGGCCTCCTTCACGCCATGCGGGCCCTGGTTGGACATCCACACGATGAGCTTGTCGCCCTCCCATGCAGCCGCCGTGGAACGGACCTCGATCGGAGCCGCAGAGGTCCTCTGGTGCGACACGCGCCCCTCGACGACGGCCTCGCAGTCGGCGAAGAATGCGTCGTCGGTGATGCCGGTGGCCATGCCCAGGGTGGCGAAGTCGACGGCCAGGTTGGTGCCCACCTCGGTATGCACGACGATCTCGTCGGTGAGGGCGTCCTCGGGATCCACCACCACCGGTAGCGGGTCGTAGTCGACGAAGACGGCCTCCGCCGCGTCCTCCCCCTGAACGGGCAACTCGGTCAGCACGACGGCGACGCACTCCCCCACGAAGCGCACGGTGTCGGTGGCCAGGATCGGCCGGTTCAGCATCGGCTCGGGAAAGGCCGGCACCATGCCGGGAAGGACGGTCGGACCGTCCAGGTCGGCTGCCGTGAAGACACCCACCACCCCGGGCAGGCCGAGCGCCTCCGAGGCATCCACCGTGATGCGGGCATGGGCCATCGTGGAACGCACGTAGGTGGCATGCACCGCCCCGGCCAGGCGGGGGTCGTCCACGTCGGCGGTGTAGGTGGCCCCCGTGGTCAGGAAGCTGCGGTCCTCGCGCCTCAGGACACGGTTGCCGATGATGCTGCTCACGGTCGGACCTCCTAGGGGGTGCCACGGCGATGACGAGGGTCGTGACCGTAGCCCGAACCCTGCAGCGTGGCCGTGCCGGAGAGGGCTCCGGGGGCTACCCGGTCCAGTCCCCGAACGGCCAGATCCCCGGCACCGGATGTTCGACACGTGGCGGCGGAAGGACCGCGTAGGCCTCCTCGTCAGGCATGACGAGGTTGTAGTCGGACCGGGCCCGGCGCTCGATCTCCTCGTCGGTGTTCAGGGCGTCGATGCGGTCCTCGTACACGGAGTTGAGGGCCTCCACCTCTTCCACCTGCGCCTGCAGGTCGGCCGTGCGCTCACTCTGCTCGAACCAGTCCTGGAACGGCACAACGCCGAGCGCCAGGGCGGCAGCGACCGCAGTGAGGGTGACGGCCAGCAGCGAGAGTCGGCGCGTGGTGCCGGAACGCACCGTCTCAGTTGCCGGCGAGGGCGGCCCCGCCCCTGAAGGCGGCCGCCTCGCCCAGCATCTCCTCGATCCGGAGGAGCTGGTTGTACTTGGCCACCCGGTCGCTGCGGGCGGGGGCACCGGTCTTGATCTGGCCACAGTTGGTGGCCACCGCCAGGTCTGCGATCGTCGTGTCCTCGGTCTCGCCGGAACGGTGCGACATGACCGCCGTCCAACCGTTGGCGTTGGCCATCTCGACGGCCTCGAGGGTCTCGGTGAGCGTCCCGATCTGGTTCACCTTCACCAGTATCGAGTTGGCCACCCCCAGCTGGATGCCGCGCTCGAGGCGCTCCACGTTCGTGACGAACAGGTCGTCGCCGACCAGTTGCACCCGGTCACCCACCAGGCCGTAGAGGGATGCCCAGCCGTCCCAGTCCTCCTCAGCCATGCCGTCCTCGATCGACACGATCGGATACCGATCGGCCAGGTCGGCCAGGTAGGCCGCCATCTCGTCGGATGTGAGCGTCCGGCCCTCACCCGCCAGGTGGTAGGAGCCTTCAGAGAAGAACTCCGTCGAAGCGACGTCCAGGGCCAGGGCCATGTCCTCGCCCGGGGTCAGGCCGGCCTTCTGGATGGCCTCCACCAGGAGCTGCACCGCCTCCTCGTTGGATCCCAGGTTCGGGGCGAACCCACCCTCGTCACCGACCGAGGTGGACAGGCCCCGCTCCGAGAGCACGCCCTTCAGGACGTGGTAGCACTCGACGCCCCAGCGGAGGCCCTCCGAGAAGGAGGCCGCACCAACCGGCATGAGCATGAACTCCTGCAGGTCGACGTTGTTGTCGGCGTGCTCGCCACCGTTCAGGACGTTGAGCATCGGCACCGGGAGGACGTGGGCGTTGGCCCCACCCACGTACCGGAAGAGGGGTGCATCCGCTTCGACGGCGGCCGCACGGGCCGTGGCCAGCGACAGGCCCAGAATGGCGTTTGCGCCGAGCCGACCCTTGTCCTCGGTGCCGTCGGCATCACAGAGGGCCCGGTCGACGGCTCGCTGGTCGTAGGCGTCCATGCCCCGCACCGCTGCCGCCAGTTCGCCGTTCACGTTGGCCACGGCAATGGTGACGCCCTTCCCACCCCAGGCATCCCCACCATCACGCAGCTCCACGGCCTCGAACATCCCAGTGGAGGCACCGCTCGGCACGATGGCGCGCCCCGAGGCTCCCGAATCCAGATGGACATCCACTTCGACGGTTGGATTACCCCGACTGTCCAGGACCTGTCGTCCGACGACGACCTCGATGGTGCTCACGACTGCCTCCTAGGCGCCAGGAACCGGATTCCGCTCCGGCCGGGCCATCCGGAACGAACCGGCCGGCCAGCATCCACGATACGACGCTAGCCGTGCTCCGTGGTTGCGGTACCCCGCCCCCGATAGGCGGCTACCGCCCCGGGTTCGGCGTCACGCAGGTCCACACCGTCAGCAGCGGCCATGGCCTCCACGGCCCTCACCTCGACTGTGAACCTGGCCACGGCGCCTCGCAGCGCCTCCTCGGCGTCCACCCCGGCATCCCCGGCGGCAACCGCCAGGCCGAGGAGGAGGTCTCCAAGGGCATCGCCACCTGCGGGTACGGCGACGGTCGGCACCACGGGGGCCATGCCCACCCCGGCGGCCCGCCGAACCACCTTCTGGGCGGTGGCCAGTGCCGGGAGGGTGGGAGGTATCCCATCGAGGCTCGAGTCCCGGCCCTTCTCCGCCTGCTTGATCCTGTCCCAGTTGGCCAGCACCGTTCCGGAATCGACTGCCTCCACGTCGCCGAATACGTGGGGGTGGCGGTGACGGAGCTTGTCGTGGATCCCCCTGGCCACGTCGGCCAGGTCGAATCGCCCATCGTCGGCTGCGATGCGGGAATGGAACACCACCTGGAAGAGCAGGTCGCCCAGCTCCTCCTCCAGGGCCTCGGACCCGTCGCCGGTGGACTCGTCGAAGCCGTCCAGGGCCTCGAGGACCTCGTGGG
>Ga0257111_1000852_pt1 | contig 12579 bp, 13 predicted proteins | sample LP_taG_6_FD_191567 | JGI IMG/M metagenome (GOLD analysis project Ga0257111, IMG submission 191567) | Marine microbial communities from Northeast Subartic Pacific Ocean, Canada - LP_J_2015_P26_500m | ecosystem: Environmental > Aquatic > Marine > Oceanic | place: Canada: Northeast Subartic Pacific... | reverse complement strand
CTAATGACGTGGTGCCGACTATTTCTGATAGAGATTTTACTATTGCCACTGTTGTTGCTCCAACAATTGTTGTGGAACCAGAAAAAACAACCGAAGAAACGCCTGAGGAGGGTGAGGCTGCCGCAGCTGGAGAAGAGGGTGCTGCTCCTGCTGAAGGAACTGCCGCTGAAGAAGGAGCTGAAGAAAAAACCGATGATAAAAAATCTGCTAAACCTGGAGAAGATAAAGGTAAAGCGCCTTCGAAAAAACCAGAAAAAAAATAAATAGGATAATCAATAAATGCTTCTTTTAGTTGGCTTAGGAAATCCTAGTCCGAATAATGACAATAATAGACACAATGTGGGTTTCAAAGTAATTGATGTAATAAACAAAAAATTTGGTTTATCTAAACAAAAACCTAAATTTAAAGGCCTCTTAACAACTGGTTCTATTGATAATAAAAAAGTATATGCAATTAAACCTCTCACTTTTATGAATAACTCAGGAACATGCATAAGAGAATTGATTGAATATTTTAAAATTGATTCAAACGATGTTTTCGTTTTTCACGATGATTTAGACATTGGTATTGGAAAAATAAAAGTAAAATTTGGAGGCAGCAGTGCCGGACACAACGGAATCGAGTCTATAGATAAAAATATTGGAAAAGAATATTCTAGAATAAGGGTGGGTATTGGTCATCCCGCCAACAAAGATTTGGTATCCAAACATGTTTTGGAAGACTTTACTGAAGACGAAAACCAAGAAATGAGTAAAGCTATCGAAAATATTGGAACATCATTGTCTATTCTTCTTGAAAAAAAATTAGATCTTTTCTCAAGCAAAGTTAATAAAGAAAAAAAATGAGCTTAAAGTGTGGCATAGTTGGTTTGCCTAACGTTGGTAAATCAACCCTATTTAATGCTTTAACTTCATCAAAAAAAGCCCAGGCAGAAAATTTTCCTTTTTGCACAATTGATCCAAACATTGGAATTGTTTCAGTTCCAGACGAAAGATTAACTAAAATCTCAAAAATCTCAAAATCTGCAAAAACAATTAATGCGGCAATAACTTTTGTTGATATTGCTGGTCTTGTTAAAGGAGCATCAAAAGGGGAAGGATTAGGAAATAAATTTCTTTCTCATGTTAGGGAGGTTGATACTATCATTCATTTAACACGGTGTTTCGATTCAGAAAAAATACAAAATGTAAATAAAGATGTAGATTCTGTAAGAGATCTTGAAATTATCGAAACAGAAATATTATTATCTGATTTAGAATCTCTTCAAAAAAGATTGGAAAAAGGTAACAAAAAAAAACTAGAAAAAGATGAATTAAGCTTTTTAGAAGATTGTTTGAAATTAATTAATAGTGGAAAAAAACCCAAAGAATTAGAGAAAAAATATGACAAAGAATTAATTAAAAAGTCATCTCTCTTATCTCTAAAACCAAGAATTATTGTGTGCAATGTTGATGAAAAAAGCTTACCTAACGGTAACAAATACTCTGAAGCTTGCAAAAAAAAATTCCCAGATGAAAATATAGTTATTGTTTGTGCTGACATAGAAGATCAAATCATGGGACTACAAACAAAAGATCGAAAGGATTTTATGCTTGAATCTGGGATTAAAAGTACCGGCTTGGACAATTTAATTAAAACGGGCTATAGCGCATTAGATCTTAGTACTTTTTTTACTTCTGGACCTGAAGAAAGCAGAGCTTGGACAATAGAAAAAAACTCCAAAGCTGTAGATGCCGCAGGTGTTATTCATACCGATTTTAAGAAAAAGTTCATCAGAGCTGAAACGGTAAGTCACGAGGACTTTATAAAATACAATGGTTTCAACGAATGTAAGAACGCTGGCAAATTAAGACTCGAAGGAAAAGACTATTTGGTTAGCGATGGCGATGTAATGTATTTTAGGGTAGGAAGTTAAATTACTTAAAAGTTTTAGGATCTTCGCCTTCATACTCTGTAGCCCAGTCCTCCACCTTATCAAAAGCATCTTCCTCTGGATCTTTTTTATTGTCAAAGCGAGACCAAACTTTTTTCTTGCTTAAGTAAACTAAAGTTAAAAGAATTATTAGATAAATAATTGCCTTAAAACCAGTTTTGTGTCGTGCTTCAAGATGAGGTTCTCCTGCCCACACCAAAAATGTAACAACATCTTTAGCCATTTGAGAGGTCGTCGATTCAGTTCCATCTGTGTATTCTATAATTCCATCAGAAAGAGGAGTGGCCATTTTGATTTTGTTTCCAGCCATATATTTATTGTAATAAACTCCTTCTTCAATCTCAAAACCTGCGGGAGCATCTTCGTATCCTAAAAGAAGTGAATAAATATAGTTTGCCCCGCCCTTTCTTGCTTTTACAAGAACTGACATGTCTGGAGGATATGCTCCACCATTCGATGCTTTTGCTGCTTGAACATTAGAATAAGGTTTGACAAATTTATCTGACGGCCTGCCTGATCTAAAAAACATTTCTCCTTCAGCATCTGGCCCATCTTCGACTTCGAATTGTGCAGCTATGGCTTTGGCCTCTTCTTTTGAAAATTCTGGACCTCCTTTTTCCGATAAATTTCTATAACTCAAATGCTCCATGGAATGACAACCAGAACAAACCTCTTGGTAAACCTGATAGCCTCTTTGAAGCGAAGCTCTATCAAAAGTACCGAAAATTCCTTGAAAACTCCAATCAATATCTGTGTGCTCTTGACTTGATTCACCTGAGGATACAGAAAATGGAAAAAGGAAAATACAAATTATAATAATAATTTTTTTTATTTTTTTATTTAAAGGTAGAAACATTTTCCCCCTCGTATTCAGTTGCGACTTTTTTAAATTTATCTACCAAACCAGACTTTGTTAAAACTGGATCTGATATGCTTTGTGGCAATGGATCTGTTTTTTCATAACGACCAAGAAAAGGAAGCAAGATCAAAAAGTGAATAAAATAATAAGCCGTAGCTATCCTAGCTAAAATTAAGTAAATTCCATCAGGTGGTTTTGCGCCCAAATAACCAAGCAAAATTACATTGAAAACCAATACCCAAAAGAATTTTCTGTAAGTTGGCCTGAAAGTTGCAGATCTTACTTTAAGAGTATCAAGCCATGGCAAAAACATAAGCACAAAAATTGAAGCAAACATAAAAATAACACCGCCCAATTTACTAGGTATCGCTCTAAGAATTGCATAAAAAGGTAAAAGATACCATTCAGGCACTATATGAGATGGGGTTACTAAAGGGTCTGCCTCAATATAATTGTCGGGATGCCCCAAAACATTTGGAGCAAAAAACACAAACCACAAAAAAATAACTGAAAAAGTAAGTAAAGCAACGAGATCCTTCATGACCATATATGGATGAAAGGACATAGTTTCGTTGCTATTTTTTTTAACTTCGATTCCGGCGGGATTATTATTTCCTGGAACATGTAATGCCCAAACATGTAATACAACCAAGCCAAAAATTAAAAATGGAAACAGATAATGCAAACTATAAAATCTATTAAGTGTTGGGTTATCCACTGAATAAGCTCCCCACAACCAAGTAGTAATACTTTCGCCGATTAAAGGTATGGCGCTAAATAAATTTGTGATAACTGTGGCGCCCCAAAAACTCATTTGACCCCATGGCAAAACGTACCCCATAAAGGCTGTTGCCATCATTAAAAAATAGATCACCAAACCCGTTATCCATATCATTTCTCTTGGAGATTTATATGATCCATAAAATAATCCTCTAAATATATGAATATAAACTGCTAAAAAAAACATTGAAGATCCGTTAGAATGAACGTATCTGATAAGCCAACCATAATTAACATCTCTCATGATATGCTCGATGCTTTGAAAAGCGTAATCAGTATGGGCAACATAATGCATGGCAAGAACTACACCGGTAATCATTTGTATAATTAAACAAAAAGTTAAGATTCCTCCAAATGTCCACCAATAATTTAAATTTTTTGGTGTCGGATAAGATCTTAGGTGGTGAGAAAGAGTTAAAAGCGGCAATCTAGAATCAAACCATTGAGCTAATTTAGATTGTGGAATATATTTTTCTTCGCTCATTGATTTACTAGCCTATTTTGATCGTATTGTTATCAACAAATTCATATTTAGGAATTTCTAAATTAGTCGGCGCAGGTCCTTTTCTAATTCTTCCTGAAGTATCATAGTGAGATCCATGACAAGGACAAAACCAACCCTTGTACTCTCCTTTATTTCCCAAAGGAACACATCCTAGATGCGTACAAACTCCTATCATAACTAACCATTCTGGATTTTTTGCTCTATCAGAATCTTTCTGAGGATCTTTTAAATCTTTTAAATCAACTTCTAGCGCTTCATCAATTTCTTTTTTAGTTCTACGTCTGATAAATATAGGTTTCCCTCTCCAGAGAACAGTGATGGTTTTTCCTACTTCAACGCGGCTAACGTCCACCTCTGTAGTTGCTAATGCTTTAACAGAAGAATCTGGATTCATCTGATCTATTAATGGCCATATAGCAGAACCTACTCCGACCGCGCCCAGTGTGTAGGTTGCCGTGAACAAGAAATCTCTTCTATTTGTACGTTTTTTTTTACTCATAGATTTGAACTCTTTATATAGTATATAATACTAGTCAATTACAATTCATATAAATTTGTAAGGTCAGAATGACACATTACCCAACTTAAAATTTAAAAAAAATGTTCAATATTGCACTTTACCAACCTGATATACCCCAAAATACAGCTTCGATTATTCGTTTGTGTTCTTGTTTTAACGTCAAATTAGAAATAATTGAGCCTTGCGGTTTTAATTTGAATGACAAAAGATTAAAAAGAGTTGCCATGGACTATTTGGATAAATGTAAAATAATAACTTATAGTTCATATGAAGAATTTTCAATTAAGAAGAAAAATTCAAGAGTGATTCTTATGACCACAAAGGCAAAAAAAAATTACAATAATTTTCTATTTAAACAAAAAGATACGCTACTTTTTGGCAGAGAAAGCCAAGGCGTTCCAAAGATAGTTCATGATAATTGTTATGAAAAATTAAAAATACCCTTAAAAAAAAATGCAAGGTCGCTTAACGTTGGCATGTCTGTGGCTATAACTTTGTCGGAAGCTTTAAGACAAAATGCTAATTTATAAAAATATGGAAATAAAAAAAAAACAAAAACTAACAAAACAATGGTTTTCGAAATTACAAAATTTAATTTGCGATAGCGTTGAACAGCTAGAAAAAGAACATGGCGCCAATATAAAATTTAAAAATAACAAATGGAAACATGGAGAATTTAGAACTATAAAAGGTAAAGTAATTGAAAAAGGTGGAATTGCCTTCTCAAATGTAATTGGCAAATTTCCTAAGGAATTTGCAAAAAAAATCCCGGGTACAAAAGGTAGTGCCACTTTTTGGTCTTCTGGTGTTTCGGTGGTGCTCCATCCGATAAACCCAAAAATTCCCGCTATGCACTTCAATACTAGATTTATTTGCACACAAAAAAATTGGTTTGGAGGGGGAATGGACGCAACACCTTGCCTCGCTGATAACAAAGAGAAAAAGTATTTTCATAATACGCTAAAAAAAATGTGCAATCGTCATAACAAAAAATATTACTCGAAATATAAAAAATGGTGTGATAATTATTTTTACTTACCACATAGAGGTGAAACTCGTGGTATAGGCGGTATTTTCTTTGATTATAAAATGAATAATTGGGAAAAAGATTTTTTGTTTGTTAAAGATGTTGGTGTTACTTTTAACCAACTAATGAAAGAAATTATTAGAAAAAAAATGTATTCAAAGTGGACAAAAAAAGAAAAGCAAGCCCAGCTGCTAAAAAGAGGGAGATATGTTGAGTTCAATTTAATATATGACAGAGGAACTAAATTTGGTCTTAACTCGGGCGGAAATGTTGAGGCTATTTTAATGTCTTTGCCGCCATCAGCTAAATGGAAATAAAAATATGGAAAAAGAACCAATTACTTCTTCGGGTCTTGAAAAAATCAAGAAAGAATTAGAGGAACTAAAAAATATAAAAAGACCAAAAATAATTTCGGCAATAGCAGAAGCAAGAGCCCATGGTGATTTAAAAGAAAATGCGGAATACCACGCGGCCAAAGAACAACAAGCTCGATTAGAAAGTAGAATTCTTGAAATTAACAACCTCATAGCAATAGCAAATGTGATTGATATAAAAAAAATTGATCCCTCCGACAAAGTTATATTTGGTTCTACTGTTGAGCTTATAGACATAAACACAAAAATTAAAAAAAATTATAAAATAGTGGGGAAAGATGAGGCTGATATTAGTCTGGGTCTTCTATATTACAAATCTCCAATTGGAAGAGCGCTTATAGGAAAAAATAAAAATGATCACATTATTGTAAACACGCCATCGGGAGAAAAAACTTTTCAGATAAACATTGTTAAATATATATAGTTTAATTTTTAAAATCTAAATACTTATTAATAAAGTTTTCTTTTAAGTCAAAATCGTTATTGATCCAATCTTGTTCTATTTGTTTTAAAACTCTACCCATCTTCTCTCCTTTTTCAAACCCATATTTTCCTAGTAATTCTCCAGATACAGGAAGTTTGGGTATTTCTGTTTTGTCAATAAAATTGAAAATTGATTTTATATCTTGAGCATCTACTCCACGATTAAATATATAATAAAAAAATACCAGATCTTTTGTCCATTTTTTATTATTAATAAAATAAATAATTCTTTTTAAATTTTTTTGTGTAGCAAAATTTTTTGTTTTTGTTAATTCTAAATATTTTAAAACATTTAAAAGTCTATTTTTAATTTTATTTGAAACTTTATATTTATAAATCCAATATTCAATATCTGCTGACTTGTGTGAAAGCAAGATTGAAAGAACCAAGCAATAATCTATTTTAAAATTTATTTGCGAAGCAAGACCCTTTATCTTTTCAACTCCATCGATATGTTGTAATTGAGGAAACAAAACAAAAAAAATATCTAAAAGTTCCTTATCATTTTTGAGTTTGGTGATGTCTTCGACATTCAAAATTTTTATTAGTTCAGAAAAAATTCTTTCTTTTGAAATATTTTTAATTCCATTTATATTTTTTTTGATTGCTAAGATTGTTTTCTTTTCGTGTTCTGTTTTGCCATATTGTAAATAAAATCTTATATATCTTAGTATCCTTAGATAATCCTCACTAATCCTTCGTTCGTCATTTCCAATAAATCTAATTATGCCCAATTTTAAATCGCTAATTCCATTATTAGGATCGTATATGTCCCCGATAATATTCATATAAATAGAATTAATTGTAAAATCTCTCCTGGAAGAATCTTTTTCCCAGTCAGAAGTAAATCTTACTTTTGCATGCCTACCATCTGTAGAAACATCTTCTCTCAATGAGGTTATTTCAAATTTTTGATTATTCAATATTGCTGTGATAGTTCCATGTTCATAGCCAGTTTCATAAAAATTAATATTATTTTCTTTTAAACATTCCTTAACTTCATCTGGCTTTAAAGTGGTTGCCAAGTCCAAGTCCTCTGCAAACTCACCAACTATTGCTTGTCTAATACATCCTCCAACGAATTTTATTGCATTAATATCTTTTGTTTTTTTTTCGAAACAAGAAAATAAAAACTTTGCCTCGAGATTATTTTTTAAAGTTTCTAGTGAGTTTTCTTTTTTAAAAAAAGATTTGTAATTTAACAAAGAAAGAATTTTTTTTAACATTATATTCAAATGGCTGGGGCGCTAGGATTCGAACCTAGGATCGCGGTACCAAAAACCGCTGCCTTACCGCTTGGCTACGCCCCAATTTTTTTATTCATATATCATAATTTTATCATATTACCTAGTTTTTGAAACAACTGACCAATAATTAGGGTAATATTTTTTTAACAATTTTTTTGCTCTCTTAGCAGAATGCAAATTTCTAAATACGCCATAGCATGCAGACCCAGATCCGCTCATTCTAGAAAACAAGCAATTTTTTTGTATTGATAGACTATATATTAAATCTTTAATTTTTTTGTTCTTGCTTTCCACAATGGTTTGGAGATCATTTTTATCATTTTTCAAAGTGTTAATAAGATTATTTTTTAAAGATGTTTCTGTTAATTTTGAATTTGGTCTAGAGAACAAATTGTTTAGTTGATAAATTCTTCTAGTTGAATTCTTAAAATTTGGATAAACCAACAATAGAAAAAAGCTAAAATTTATTCTTGATCTAACAAACCTTTTATTTGATGAGTTAATAATTTTTTTAAAATCATCAATACAAAGCGGCACATCAAAACCTACTTGGGAAGCTATATCTATAATTTTTTTTATAGAGATTTTTAAATGGTATTTTTTTTTTAAAATATTCAAAACTGAAGCGGCATCACTTGAGCCGCCGCCTAAACCGGATCCTTGTGGTATTTTTTTTTCAACTATAATTTTAAAGAAAATATTTTTAAGAAAACATTTTGCTCTGAGAATCTTTAATAATTTAGTAATGGTATTATTCTTCTTATTTATTCCTTTTCCAAATTTTCCTTTAAAAATAATTTTGTCATATTTTAAATCTGATTCTGACAATTGAATTCTATCCTTTAGATTTAAAAAAATAATAAAACTTTGAATTCTATGATATCCATGTTTTAATTTAGATAAAATTCTCAACGTTAGATTAACTTTTGCAAAAGCAAAACTTTGATATTTTCTTTTTTGTGGCAAACTAGATCCCCTTGAGAATTTTATTTTTAATTATTTTTATTTTTTCTTCGTTAGTATCTTCGTGAACTAAAGCATATTTCCAAAAATATCGTGCTTGAATATTTTTTCCTAATTTCCAAAGTATATCTCCGTAATGATCACTAATTACGGGATCAGATGGCAAGTATGTCAAAGCCTCTTCTATATAAAATTTTGCATCTATATAGTTGCCTTTTAAATTCAAAGCCCACCCCAATGAATCAAGAATATAAGGATTATCTTTTTTTAAATTATTGGCTTTTTTTAACATTTGATAAGCTTCATCAATTTTTTTATTTTTCTCTAACCAACTATATGCAAGATAATTTAGTACATAGGCCTGATCTGGATGTAAATCCAAAGATTTTTTCAAATCTTTTTCAGCCTTGATCCATTTTCCTGATCGCTCATAACAAGCACCGCGTCGATCATAAATTCTAGCAAGAAAAATCTTATCTTTAACTGAATTTTCTAATATTTTTGAGTAATAAAAAATAGCTTTCTCATATTTTTCCTGATCCATATAGATTCCAGCGATCTCGAAGAGAATTTGATTATCTCTATGCTTGAATAAGCCAAATTCTTTTTCTAAAAAGTTAAGGGCATTTTCAAATTCTTTTTCCTCTATTTTGATTAAAGTTTCTTTTTTTATAGAAAACCATTTGTAATAATCGCCTTCTTTACTCAATCCTTCTAGAAGTTTTATTGCTTCTTCGTAGTTTTTGGTCGATATAAAATTTTCCACCTTTAAAACTTTGTTATGAAAAAATTTAGAATTAAGTGATTGTGATAAACTCAAATAAAAATTTGATAATTTATAGTTTGCCTGATCTTCCGCAAATACAGAACTCATAATATAAAACACTTCGGACAAATTATGATCGACTATTTTACAATTAAAAGTATTTTCTATTTTAGAAAATTTTTTATTTTTAAAATCTTCAAAAGCTTGTTTTACTAGTAAATTATTTTCATATTGATTTTTTGTATCCTCAATAACTATTGCCGCTTTATCAAATTTTTTATTTCTAACTAAATAATTTAGGTAGAGATACCTATATCTCGCAAAATTTACAGTTGTGCTATTTATAAATTTTTCAAATCCAACTTCCGTATCATTTTTTTTAAAAAAACAACTTAAGAGTGGTCTTTGCAATGTTTTAACAATTTCGTATTTTGCTGGTATTGCTTCCAAATATTTTTTAGCTTCACTATCTTTGCCTTGATTTGCTTTAGACCAGGCAGTTAAAATGTTTCCTAATAAGTTTTCATAATAAAGATTACCTTCCACAGGAAAATTGAGTTTCATAAAATAACTTTCCGAATCCTTAAAATTGCCTCTTTGCTGTTCGTAAAGACCGAGCAAAAGATTAGCTTCAAAAAAATTAGCATCATCATCGGATAAATTTTTTAAATATTTTTGTGCTTCTTCTACTTTTCCCAAATTTACAAAAGTTCTCGTGAGGTTTTGATTAAACTTGAAATGTGTATTTTTCAAATCCCGAACCTTATTAAAATGTTTTAATGCCGCCTCTGATTTATTTTCATTCAGCAGCACAACCCCTAGGAAGTAATTTGATATTTTGTTATCGCCAAAAGTTAGTATTTTTATACTCGCACTAGTATTGTTTAAAGAAAATATGATAATAACAAATATAGAAGTAATAAAAAATTTAAATTTCTTCATAAAAACATTTTAAAATGAAAACTAAGTTTAATCAAAAATTAATTCATTTAATTGAGTACTATAGTTTAATAAATGCAAATATATTTGTATCAAAAAAAGGTTTTCGATCTAGAAAAACAGAAAATAACTTCAAAATCGGCAATAAGGAACTTGACCTAAGAAAACTCAAAGAATCAATAAAAAAAATAGATGACCGCAAAATAAAACCCAATGCAAAAAATATCGTTTTTGGTGATGGAAACATTAATGCCAAACTCATGATAATCGGCGAAGCGCCAGGTGCGCAAGAAGATTTGTTGGGCTTACCTTTCGTGGGAAGAGCAGGAAAACTGCTTGACAAAATGCTTGCCGCAATAAAATTGAACAGAAAAAGTGTATATATAACTAATGTTATAAACTATAGGCCGCCAGAAAATCGAAAGCCAAGCGAAGATGAGATAAATGAATACCTTCCTTATTTAATTAAACACATACAAATCATAAACCCTAAAGTAATACTGCTTCTTGGAAGTACAGCCTTAAATGCAATTTTGGGATCAGAAAAAGTTATTTCGAAAGCTAGAGGTGTCTGGCATAGAGAGCTCATAGGCGAAAATAAGTTTTGGATATTAGCATCATTTCATCCTGCATTTTTAATGAGGCAGCCAGACCAAAAAAAATTCGCATGGGTTGATTTAAAAATGATTAGAGAAAAATTAAAATTAAATTGAAAAATAAATTTTTAGTAGCTGGAGTTGATGAGGTGGGGCGAGGATGCTTATCTGGACCAGTATTTTCGGGTGCTGTTATTTTTAAAAAAAATATAAAAAAATCTATTATTAAAGATTCTAAAAAAATTAATTTTGAAAAACGATTAATATTGGACAAATATATAAAAAAGAACTCATATTATGCATTGGGTATGGCTTCTGTAAAAGAAATTGAAAAATTTAATATTTTAAATGCAACTTTAATTTCAATGAAAAGAGCAATTAAAAATTTAAAAAAAAAACCTGGCTTAGTTCTAATAGATGGAAATAAAACTCCCAAAATAAACGGTTTAAAAATGAAAGCTATAATAAAAGGTGATAGCAAGATTCCAGAAATTTCAGCTGCTTCAATAATTGCAAAAGTTCATAGAGATTTTTATATGATCAATTTGTCTAAAAAAAATCCAGGATATGGTTGGGAAAAAAATTATGGCTACGGAACAAAACAACATATGCTGGCTTTAAAAAAAATTGGCATTACCAAATTTCACAGGAAAACTTTTTATCCCGTGCACAAGATATTGTCTAAAAAATAACAACAAGCACTATAGATCGATTTTTTACAATAAAACTCATTGACGCTGGATTCAATTTCGAGTTGAATTCATAAATGTCAAAATTCTTAAACAAACTTATTAATGGAAATTCTTTAGAAATATTAAAAAAGATTCCTGATAGAACATTTGATTTAGTATTCGCTGACCCTCCTTATAACATGCAAATCGGAAAAAAATTAAAAAGACCTGATGATAGTAAAGTTAACGGCGTAGATGATAAATGGGATCAATTTGAAAGTTTTAAACATTATGATGATTTTTGTAAAAATTGGTTAAGAGAATGTAGAAGAATTTTAAAAGACAACGGCAGTATCTGGGTTATTGGATCGTATCACAATATTTTTAGACTAGGTTACCACTTGCAAAATTTAGACTATTGGTTGCTTAATGATGTAATTTGGAGAAAGAATAATCCAATGCCAAATTTTAGAGGAACAAGATTTACTAATGCGCATGAAACTTTAATTTGGGCTTCGAAAAGCAAAAAATCAAAATATACTTTTAACTATCAATCTCTGAAATGCTTAAATGATGATTTGCAAATGCGTTCAGACTGGACTTTTCCTATATGTAATGGAAAAGAAAGGCTAAAAAAGAATGGAAAAAAAGTTCATTCTACTCAAAAACCAGAAGCCCTTTTACATAGGATTATATTGGCAACAACAAATAAGGATGATGCCATTTTGGACCCATTTTTAGGTACTGGAACCACTGCAGCTGTAGCAAAGAAATTGGGTAGAAAATACTTTGGAATAGAAAAGGATAAAAAATATTTTAAAGCGGCAAATGAAAGAATTAATAAAGCTAAAGCTATTGAGGAAAGCCATTTAGATACCTTAGAAAATAACAAGTCCAAACCAAGAGTGCCTTTTG
>Ga0257111_1000846_pt1 | contig 12651 bp, 5 predicted proteins | sample LP_taG_6_FD_191567 | JGI IMG/M metagenome (GOLD analysis project Ga0257111, IMG submission 191567) | Marine microbial communities from Northeast Subartic Pacific Ocean, Canada - LP_J_2015_P26_500m | ecosystem: Environmental > Aquatic > Marine > Oceanic | place: Canada: Northeast Subartic Pacific... | reverse complement strand
ATTTTAATCCTTCCCTGGCCCCACTAGATGAAAAACAAATTATAGTTCCTGAGACTCAAGAGACTCTCACTGTAGAGAAATACCCGATAGATGTTGAACTCAGAGGCAGCTTTATTGACTTTGGTAATTTTCTAGATCAGTTATCCTTTACAAACTATTATCTTACTATAAGCAACATACAAATATCTCAAAACCCGTATAATGAGGGAGAACAAAAAATTTCATTCATCTCTTACATTTATACAAAAAATAGTAACGACAACATGGGCATTATTCAAAATAATCAAGGTTTTGCTGGCTCTACAAATAACACTAATAATAATGTATCTTCGGTGGATAAAGACTCAGTGGCAGCAATCACAGATGAAGAGATTGTCTTGGAGGCAATACAAAAAACAGGCGCAACGAGCATAGTTGATATTGTCAAGATAGTTAAATACATTAAAGAAAAAACAGGAAAAGATATAGACCAAAGCTTTGCCGTTTCCCTACTTGAAAAAAAACTTAAAAGTCTCTAATACTTTATTATTATTTATTGTCAGCTTTTATAATATTTTCCGTTAGTTAAACCACCTTTTAGTTTAAATTACTGATCGTCATGACCCCTAGACTTAGAAATCTATTAATAGGGTTGGGTATTTCGGTGGTAGTTATGATTGTTGATCAGGTACAGTCATCTGGATCTGGAAGTTCAAAAAAATCGCAGAAAGCAAAAACCCAAAGAACTAAAAAAGTCCTCGCAGAAAGCTCTGCGCAGAAGACAAGTACGCCAATAACTGCTTCTGTTGCCTCAGCGCCGACAACACAAAGAAGGTCCTCTAGGTCCTCGCAGCTTGTGGGATGGCAAAGAAATCCGTTTAACAGTGTCGCCTTATCCAGCGAGGCGGATGTTGAAAGTGGATCAATAAACAGTGAAAGACAACAAGATATTGAAACATCTATACTGCTAAAAAACCTGGAAAGATATAACGTTGAAATCGTTGCAGAGTTTAATAATGAAAAGGTTGTTTTGATTGATAATCGAAGGTTTAGACAGGGCGAGTATTTAAACAATGATATATTAATTGAGAGGATTGAAAACGATCAGATCACTTTTAGAAATGGTAACACTACAGTCACAAGAAATGTAGGAAACTAGATGCATAATAAGTTATTAATTATAATAATAATTACCATACAAACTGTCGCATTATGTCAGTGGGATGATCCTGCATATTCAAAAATTAACGTGTCTGAGCAAGCGAACGAGCGCTATAGACTTATGGACAAAATGTCTATAAACCTTAAAAACTCTGACATTAGAAATGTGCTGACTATGATTGGAGAGCTCACAGGATTAAATATTGTTATTAGCCCAAATATCCAGGACACGATCACGGCTAATTTAGAAGATGTAACCGTGAAAGCTGCCCTAGATGCAATTCTTAAGCCAAACAACTATAGTTATTTTGTGCAGGATAATATTATCATTGTGAAAGACCTTGACACGCAGCTTATTGGAGAGCTTGAGTCTGTAGTGATCCGGCTAAAGTATATTAACTCTAATGATCTGCAAGCGCCACTGTCGACGGTTCTAACCTCTAGAGGAACGGTACAGTCTTTCTTACCAGTGGCCTCTATGTCAGGACAGACCGGGCCTCCCAATATGGCCATCGTATCTGACGTACAAGAAAATATTTCTCGCATCCTGAATATGGTTAAACAGCTAGACAAGCCGATTAAAAACATCAACATTGCAATTAAATTTATTGAGACGCAGCTAGACACCTCAAAGTCTTATGGCCTTGACTGGACCAATAGCCCCGTTATGCTGGGAGGTAGTGCCAATGACACGGTTAATTTTCCAATCAGTATGAATAATATCACGATCGCCACGCTTAATGCAACACAGCTCAGCTCAGCGCTTAAGATAATGCAGGCAAGAGGCCGGAGTAAGCTACTGTCAAGCCCGCAGGTTACCACGCTTGATAATCATCAGGCGGTAACAGAGGTTTCCACAACAGTATATATTGAGGGACTTAATTCAGGAAATACAAATAATGCTGGATCAAGCTCAACGAACCAGACAAATGCCGGTAACAATTCCATGGGAATGGGTGGTTTTTATGGCGCAATGAATACGGTGCAAGAAAAGGATATTGGTATAAAGCTTCAGGTGACGCCTAGAATAAATGAAGGTAATATTATTACTCTTTTAGTTGATGCCACTGTAGAGGCACTACTTTCTGCCGCAGAAATATCGACCGATAAGCCTAGGTCTACTAAGCGTACTGTTCAGACACAGGTCTCTGTTTATAATGGTGAGACCGTAATTATTGGTGGGCTTATAGCAGACAATATTATACAAAACAAAAAGTATGTTCCAATATTAAGCGCAATCCCCATTATTGGCTACTTCTTCAAAACCACCTCGGTCCAAAAGGAGCAGCGGGAACTACTTATGTTTATCACGCCTACTATCATTGACTAGATAACATCAGTATGCAAAAAGATTATCCATATATCATTATTGCCTTTGGAGTTGCGATCATTTTTATTTTTCTGACCTGGATTGAGTTTTATGAGGGGATGGAAAATAAATTACTTGACCTTAGGTTCGTAAACAGAGGAAAGATTGAAACAAGAAATGATATTGCAACATTGGATATGGACACTAAAAGCCTTCAGGTTGTTGGTAGGTGGCCATGGAGCAGAGAGAAACATATTCCCTCAATCTTAGCCGCAAAAGAGCATCAAATGAATGCTCTAGCTTTTGATATTTTTTTTATTGAACGGCAAGAGAGAAAACTGGAATACAATGATGTTACCAGTATCAATGACAGCGTTTTAACATTAAAAGCGATTAAGGATCTTTTTCCTGATCCAGATATTGATCTAGCAAATGCGGCAGCAGATGCAAAAAATATATACTTCGGGTATACCTTCTTCCCTCAGCCTTCAAAAAAAATGCCAGTAAAAAAACGAACTCAAGAAAAAGATGCCAGACTAATGATCTTAGAAGAGAAAGGGTTTTTTAAAAAAATAATACCTGAAGAATTTGAAACCATTAATGATTTTTATGATATTGATCCCCCTGTAGAGGATTTGATACAATCAAGTAAGGGTACCTACTTTTTTCAAACTGTGGCAGAGGACGATGGAATAAGTAGAAGATATCCTCTTGTTGGAAAGTATGAAGACCGCTTGTTCCCTAATGCAGGCCTTGCGCTAGCGCTTGATCATTATGGCGTAAGCTTTGAAGATGTTGAAATTATTCCAGGAAAACATCTACGAATACCACTCCCCTCTCCTGATAAGAATAGCAGTTCTAGCATTCGTATTCCGATCGATAAAAGGGGTCTGATGCAGGTGAACTGGGCTGGCAAGTGGGAAGATGAAAATGGGGAACATGACTTCACCCACTATCCTTACTGGGTGCTTAAAAAATTCAGAGAGAATGAGTACAGCAATTATGTAATATCAAAAATCAAAGAGCTGGCAAACTCTGACCCTGCCCTTCAAGGAGCAAAGAACTTAAAGGCTCTTATGAAAGCTGCTTTAAAAGAAAAATTTGCAACCAAAAAGGATGTCATTAAATCAATAAAACAACTTGCTATGTCAGGACAAATGGAGTCGTATATCCTAAAAACATCAGGATCCAGAACGGGCGAACAGTTTTTTGGGAGCATGGGCCGAAAAGCAAATCCTCCGATGATCAAAATGTATAATGAAATAAAAAACTCGAACACAGTTTCCAAAGAGCTAGCCATAGACCAGAATATTACACTTGATGGACTTCTAAGAGATAAAAAACTAGTATATACTCCACCCATTAAAGACTATGTTATAACCAGCTTCAATAAACTAAAAAGCGATATAAGCTCTTTATCAAAAAGCACAAAAGATGAAAAATATAAAAAGATACTAAAAAAATCTTTGGTTGAGATTTCACAGTTAGAACGAAATTTTCTTATCGTACAAAACCTTAATAGGCATGCCCTAACCGATCAGCAGCGACCTTTATATTTCTTCCCAAGTAAAGACAGAATAGTAGTAGGAAACATAAAAAAGAATACCGCCAGGCCCATTGTCCCTTTTGAATTTTATAATAAAAAACTTCTTTATGGATTAACCGCTCCAGGGACATCAGACCTAGGATCACAGCCGTTTAATGGTAGCTATCCAATGGTGGGGCTTCACGCAAATGCGCTTAATACAATTCTTTCTGATATATTCATTACCAGAACGCCTAAGTATATTGTTTCACTGGTTTTATTACTATTGGCCGCACTATTGGCCTTTGGCATACAAAAACTTAGCCCGGCAATAGGCGGTGCAGCAGTAGGTGGTCTTGTATTAGTATATGTAGTAACTGCCTTTTGGATATTTACTAACTATTACATCTGGCTGGACTTGTTTGCACCTATTGCAACAGTTGGCCTTGGTTATTTAGGTATAACAGTCTATAACTATATCCAAGAAGAGAAAAACAAACAATTCCTAAAATCATCATTTGGAACATACATCTCTCCAGAACTTATTGATGAAATGTATGACAGTGGACAAGAGCCTGAGCTTGGCGGAGAAGAAGGATACCACACTGCATTTTTTACGGATATACAAAGCTTCTCAGCATTTTCGGAGAAACTCTCCGCAAGCGACTTAGTGAGCCTGCTCAATAATTATCTTACAGAGATGACTGATATTTTGATGGAAAATAACGGCACACTAGACAAATATATTGGTGACGCTATTGTTGCGTTTTATGGGGCTCCTTTAGATATAAAAGACCATGAGCTTTTGGCTTGCAGGACCGCGATCAAGATGCAGGAACGTTTGGCAGAACTTCGTGAGCAGTGGCAGGCAGAGGGTGACAGATGGCCAGAGATCGTCCACCATATGCAAAACCGAATCGGGATCAACACGGGCCAAATGGTAACCGGAAATATGGGGTCTGATTCACGAATGAATTATACGATGATGGGTGACACTGTAAACCTGGCCGCCCGGTTAGAAAGCTCTGCAAAGCAGTATGGTATATACATACAGATAGCAGACAGCACCTATGAGTCCGTTAAAGATCAGGTTGTCGTTCGGGCACTAGATTTTGTAAAAGTAATGGGCAAGGAAGAGCCTGTAAAAGTTTATGAATTAATATCAGAAGTAGATCAAGAGCCAGAGCCCTACAAAAAAATTCTTCCCGCTTTCCACGAGGCAATTGCATACTATTTTAACCAAGACTGGGAAAAAGCGATTGAAGCGTTTAAAGCAGCAGATGAGCTCGAGGAGATGTTCCAAGGAAGAAAGACAAATCCGAGTAGAATATATATTCCTCGATGCGAACACTTTAAGGTAAATCCACCTGGAGATGATTGGGACGGTGTCTGGACCCTCACCTCTAAATAGGTCTATGATACTAAATAGAAAATTTTTCCTTATATCATTCTTAATAATTTTTTTCTCGGAAAAAGAGTTATTTGGACAGGACCTGTTTGATTTTGATGAGTCACTAAGCTCCGTAATTAAACAATCCACAGCATCGAATATTGGTGTAGCTGATATCAACAATGATGGTATAAATGATCTTGTCATCTCTGGCTTTGATGACCAAAACGAGGGCGGCCTTTTCCTAGATATTTATAATGTTACAACTGAAGGTACTCTAGACACTTTCCAGCTTGATATAGTAAGCAGTTTATTTGGTTATATCAGGGAAGATTATTTTTCATATTACATCGGCGGAAATGGCGGCCTAGATCTCGGAGACTTTGACAATGATGGGATGGTGGACATTTTATTTCACGGTGCAGAAAATTTATTTCTATCAAAAAATTTAGGAAGCTCTGTTTCAACAAATAATTATCTGCCCTCGTATGTTCGGGAAAGCCTGGTTAATAGTAGCGCTCAGTGGGGAGATATTAACCTTGATGGCAATCTGGATATCTTTTGGGCTGGCATCAAGGTATACCAAAATAAACCCTATATTACAAACAAACTTCTTTTAAATATTGGAGATGACTTTGAGTTTGAAACAATGGTCATGCCAGACCTTCATAATGGTGCCGTAGCCTGGAGCGATATAGACCTTGATGGCGACCTAGACCTTCTTATAAGCGGAGAATCTGTCAACACCAGGTCTGGGTCTACTAGGCTATATAAGAATGATCCGCTAGGCAGGCTAGCCGAAGACACAAACCAAGAAATAATGGCACTGAAAGCTACATCGATATGCTTCTCTGATCTTGATCAAGACAGTGACCCTGACCTTGTGCTATCTGGGTGGGACCCGATTGAACAAAACTTAAAAACAGTGGTCTATGTCAATGAGCCAACCGGAACATTTAGGCTAGCAGATCAGCAGATTGATTTTGGTACAGTATTTGGTACGATTGAAGCAGTAGATGTCAACCTTGACGGTTGGAAAGATCTTGCAATTAGTGGTGGCACTGAACACACAATAGTAGAGGACTCCTATTATGATCTAACAAATATTCAAACAACAAGCCAGGGTGATACTCTAAGTGCAGACACTGTATGGTATTATGAATACAGGGACAGCGTTTCAGCCTTAGGTGGTAAGATTTATCTTAATGAGGCAAGCAATACTATTAGCTTCAATGAGTCTCAAACATTCAACGGCACACGCACAATATCATTCAGCGATATCAATCAGGATAATATCCCAGATCTTATTTGCTCAGGGACAACAGAAATTGGAGAAAGAGACAGCGCCTTTGTCGCTGTTTATATTAATACTATAGAAGGGACTAATTCTAAACCTGATCCTCCTGAGGTGCTTGAATCGTTCGCAATTAGCAATCGAGCAATATTTAACTGGGGCAGCGGTTCAGACAATGTAGACCCCGATCAAAGTCTACAATACAATCTGAAGATAGGAACCTCTTCTGGGGCTAGCGACCTTTTATCATCAGGGACCTCATTTAATAGTCCGAATATTGGCCCAAGACTAATCCGAGAGTTTACAAATATCCCCTGGGGAACCTATTACTGGAGCGTTCAAACGGTTGATGCGTCGGGTATTGTATCTAGCTGGTCTCAAGAAAATGAGCTGTTTATTCCTAGAATAGTTAATTCCACACAGTCCCTTCCTGGATACTCATTTGGGGTCTCAAGATGGAGCGATATTAATGATGACGACCTTCTTGATATTTCAATCAGTGGAAACCTTTTTAGCGGATCAAGCCTAACACAAATATTCATGAACCAGGATGGGCTCCTTGAGCCTTCTGCTTATTCTGGCTCAATAAAAAATACTTACGGTGGCCACATAAGTTTTGCTGACTATACTAATGATGGAAAGCTAGACATATCACTATCCGGGTTTCACACCAGTGATTGGAACGACACATATCCGGCAACATTCTTTTATAAGCTAACAGATAACGGATATGCATGGGACGGACAAGCTGGCCTTCAGTATTATGCTGCTGGGTATGAAGCCGGATACTTAGGCGGATATAATAATCATGACTGGGGAGATTATGATAACGATGGAGACCTAGACCTGGCAATAGGGGGAGTCAGTTATTATGGACAACTTATTCTAGGAATTTATAACAACCATGGCGGAGTACTTTCGTTAGACACTACACAAACAAATCTTGTACCAGGATATCCTATGCAGACAAAATGGAGCGATATTAATAATGACGGACATGTTGACCTTTTTACATCTTCTGGGCAGTTTATACAATCTTATCTGAATGATGGAAATGGAATAATGCTCCAATCGGAGGATCATTTTATCGCACTAGGAATAGTCGCTGGAGCAGTATCAATCGCGGATTTCAATAGTGATGGATATGATGATTTTGTTTTAGCCGGACAGCGTCCTGATAATGGATCATTAATTACCCACATATACAAAAATAACAATGGGAACGGATTTATTCTCCATCAAGAACTACAGGGCGCATCCTATGGGGGACTAGACTGGGGCGACTATGACAACGATGGAGACTTAGATTTCATTGGCTCTGGGACCACCACAGTAATCAATAGCTCAGACACACTCACTCTCCCTGTATCCAACATCTATCAACAAAATTCTGCTGGTGATTTTGTCGCTGATACTTCTTTATATATGCTTGATAGTGTTGGTTTTTCATCCATACAATGGGGCGACTATGACAACGATGGAGACTTAGATCTTCTGATGAATGGTGAGCTGGCTAATAAAGATCTTATCACAAAAGTATATGAAAACCTTGAGTCTGTAAACAATGCTAATGTCGGACCAAGTAGACCCGTAATGTTATTAGACTCTGTAAGCGTAGACACCGTCAGGCTGAGCTGGAACAATAGTGTTGACCTGGAAAATCCTTTGGGAGCTGGTAAAACGCCAACTGCAGGCATTAGATACCAGCTGCAAATGGGTGGAGACCAAAATTACAATCTGTATGCAAACACGCACTCTATAATATCAGGCAAATATGGTACTGGTACGATGGGAACATTAGCAAAAAATAATCGATTGATTAAATCTATACCAGAAGGAAGGTACCAGTGGAGAGTTAGAGCAATGGATTATGGACTAGGCGTTTCATCGTGGTCTGACTGGGATTATTTTTATATTGACCAGACTCCTCCGGTTGTAGAAACAATACAGGCTAACTATGGCGTGAGTGGGCAAATAATTTTAGTCGTTAACTTTGCAGAAGAGTTTGAGATGGACAATGACACGCCTACTGCTGATCCCTATGTTTATGCGACACACCCTGATGTGGATGATATTGATGGGGATAGTGTAAGTGATACGCTTTTAGCAGTAAAACAAAGCTACAGCGCTGACGTGTGGACAGGGCTACTTACCCTTCCTGAAACCTATGTCGGAAAAGCAATAAAGATCCACGTGTCAAACGCGACCGACATGCGCGGAAACACAATGGTCAGTGCAAGCTTTTTTAAGACCCCAGAAAAGATTATTTCTCAGGCCGGCGGAACCGTGATCAGCTCTGATGGAAATGTGTCTGTGCTTTTTCCTCAAAATGCGGTTTCAGAGGATATTTCGGTTTCTATTAGCCTGCTTGATACATCAGACACTTTAGACTCAAACGCTATCTCGAACTATTATACTATTGCTCCCTCAGAAACTCAGCTTAACAAGCCAACAATTCTTCGGATTGCCGTGCCTAGTCAATTTGCGGACTTAGATGGAAATAATTATAACCCTTACATTGGACATATTAATATTTCTACTGGTGCCATATCTCCACTAGGCGGATCTATAATCAGTGTAAACAATATACCCTATATTCAGTCACAATTATCAGAGTTGGGAGTCTATGGAGCATTTAGATCAGACAGCACAATTAATGTAGACTCTCTAGACATAGAAAAAATAATCTGCCAGCCTAGAATATTCTCACCAGCCGGATCTGTTTTCGAGTTTCCACATACTAATATTTTATTTGACCTTACAGAGACAGATAATGTTACTGCCAGAATTTTTAACCTATCTGGGAAAATAAAGCGTACCCTAAAACCAGAACAAAAACTTGGCCCAGGAAATAATATCATTGTCTGGGATGGAAAAGACGCAGACGGGCGCGTGGTCCCTAGCGGGCTTTATATTGTGACTCTTGAGTCCTCAAGCTCGATGCTTAAGACAACCGTTGGAGTCCTGAATCGATGAGATATTTTATACTATATATATTGATTCTATTTTCAATGGTGGTCTCCCAGGAACAGATTTTTGTTGGCACAAGGCCGCTGGGAATGGGTGGAGCCTTTATCGCTGTCGCTGATGATGGAAATACCATAACCTGGAACCCTGCAGGTCTTCCTCGCCTTCGTAGAAAAGAGTTCACCTCCAGCTATGCAGATCTTTATGCGATGAGCATTACCCACTCTTATGCGGGTGTCGTCTGGCCATTCGGTGATCGTATCGCCATTGGGTTTGACTGGTCAAACATTGGTTTTGATGATCAAGAACTGAACTATAGTGAAAACAAACTAAACTTCTCACTAGGCTATCAGCCGTTTAAAATGTTTTCTATTGGCGGCACATTCAAATACTTGTCCAGAGACATGGGACTCGATGGAACCTCATACGGGAAAACGGCAGGGATCGGCTATGATATAGGACTTCTATTTTCTCCGTTTAAGACTATTCGTTTCGGTATGGGAATCTATGACCTTGGTGGCACAGACGTTACCTACAAACAGAACAAGGTAGATGAAACAATTTTAGGACAAGCGTTCAAACTAGGGATTGCATATTTCCCGATTGATGGTCTAACACTTGCGATGGATATTGATAATGATAGGGCCCACCTTGGTGCAGAATATTTTATAAAAAATCGCATTGGTTTTCGTGCCGGATTTCAGCAGGATCTAAATGGTGAAGAAAAAATGCGTATTCCATCAGCGGGTATTACACTAAAATTTAAGAGCATTGTTTTTGAATATGGATATGAGTCACATCCCTATCTTGAACCAACCTACAGGTATTCAGTCTCCCTACAGCTTAGTCCCGCAGTTGTCAGCATTAACTCAGCAACCATAAATCACAATCCAATATTTAGGTCTCTACATCGATATTACGAAGGGATCCCATTTGTAAAAGCAAACTTAAAAAATATTTCTGACTCTGAGCTCCCTGTTGATGTTTCTTTTTATATACCCACAATGATGGAAAATCCACACACCGAGTCGATCACCCTTCCGCCTAAGTCTGATGAAGAATACAATATAGGTGTCTCCTTCTCCTCTGACGTGTTAACCTCAGCAAAGGCATCGTTTGACAATCTGGTTCAGCCGGATATCAAGGTCACATATAAACAAGATGGAGAGGAAAAGCTTGCACAGAAAAAATTGGAGTCATCATACGTACTAGGAAAGGGGAAACTGACCTGGAGTGATCCAGAAATGATTGCATCCTATTTCACCACGCAGGATGTTGTCGTTGATAAATTTGCTAGGACAAACATACAGGCATACTCCGAGGTTCTAAAAAAATATTTTGGAAAAACAAATATAGGCCGGGCTATTATTTTGTATGACGCCTTAGGCTCATTCGGGCTGGTGTACAATGTAGACCCCTCTACCCCATTTTTACAAATAGCAGATGATAAGTCTGCCTTCGACACTGTAAAATATCCTTGGGAGCTTTTAGATGATAAGATTGGTGACTGTGATGATCTGGCCACTTTATATAGTACACTACTAAATAATATTGGCATCGAGACAATGTGGCTAGATGTTTTCAAGCCGGGAGAGGGACACGTATTTTTAATGTTTGACAGTGGCGTGAAGCCGGATGATGTAGACCGTTTATTTTTAGATAGGACTGAGGTCGCTATCGTGGATAATAAGGTCTGGATACCCGTAGAAGCGACCCTGGTAGGAAAACCTTTTTTTAGTGCATGGAAGCAGGGAGCGCTAAAATACACTCAGATGAAAACAGATCAATTTATTAACGAAATCAGTATGACCAAGGCAATGGCAAAATACCTGCCTGGCTCGATCACACCTGAAGAAGTATATATACCAGACCCTACCGGAGTAAGTGACCTTTTGGAGGAAGATATCAGACAGTATATTAAGTGGCTTGATCAGGTTGTTGCAAAAGGGATTGAGGGTAAGCTTGAGACAGCAGATGACTACTATGACGTGGCCGTACTCTATATGGAATTCGGTCGATATCAGAGTGCGATTGATAATCTGAATACGGCCATAGGCATTACACCCAACTTCCCTGATGCCCTCAACACACTGGGGGTCTGCTACACCAAGCAAGAAGAATATGAAAAATCCATTGAGCTTTATAATCAAGCACTAGACCAACAAGCAAACCATCCGGGGTTTATGCTAAACATTGCTATCTCCGAGTTTATGCTAGGGAATAAAGGGTTGGCAAAGCAGAAATATGATGAGGTCGTGGCTATAGCTCCATCATTTTCTGGAAAGCTCGAAGACATCCTAGGTGCGGCAAAGGCTTCTGCCGGCTCAGGTACAAGCGCAAACACCATTAGCCTATCCGCTGATCTTGAGGCTGACCTAGATGCAGAATCATCAAAAGGATTAAACGAGTTAAAGGAATCTGCGCCAAAAATGGAGCCTGAGGCCGTTCAGCGTGCCTCATACAGGGCAAGAAGAGCGAAGAGTGATAACGCTGTTGGAATAACCTTCTCACAGATCGGAAATAATGCAATGGCAGTAGATTATTTTAAAAAGGCAATTGAAAAAGACCCTGATGATCCAGAGTATAAAATCAATCTCGCAGTGGCCTTATATAGAATAAGAAAATATGAACAGGCACTAGAAATTTTTGAAAATGTAAAGCTAAACAATCCGGAACTTATTGGTCAGGTAAGTTTTATTGAAAGTATGGGTGAAAAACCATCTAAATACAAAAAATTTGATTAATACTGTGCAATATCGTAATATCCGGAACATGAGAAAGTATCTAATTATATTACCTATACTGTCGATTTCCTTTATTCTGGGTCAGGATGACGAAGACCTTAATATGGACGATCTCTGGGACACTACTGTCTGGGAAGAGATTGAAGAAATTAACGAGGTAGAAGGTGAAGTAGAGCAGGTTGTTACCGTGGCTGGTGTCCGAGGAGCAGAGGCTGAGGATGAGGCCCTACACCATCTCTACTATAGAAAATCTATGAAGGGGCCGAATAAAATGGAGCTCCA
>Ga0257111_1000845_pt1 | contig 12651 bp, 11 predicted proteins | sample LP_taG_6_FD_191567 | JGI IMG/M metagenome (GOLD analysis project Ga0257111, IMG submission 191567) | Marine microbial communities from Northeast Subartic Pacific Ocean, Canada - LP_J_2015_P26_500m | ecosystem: Environmental > Aquatic > Marine > Oceanic | place: Canada: Northeast Subartic Pacific... | reverse complement strand
TTGAACCTTTTCTTGATAAAAGCTGATCAATTAATTCGTTGTATTTATTTTCTTTGTATACTTGAAGAGTTTCTTGTTTTATTTTTGCAATTGGTACCGTAGTTGATCCAACAGATATTCTGATAGGATTAGTTAAATATCTTTCTGATATTCTAAGAATATCTTTTGGCAAAGTTGCAGAAAATAATAATGTTTGATGATCTTTAGGAACAAATTTAAGAATCATCTCTATTTGTGGAGTAAACCCCATATCTAACATTCGATCTGTTTCATCTAATACCAAATATTTTGTTGCACTTAAATTTAAACTTTTTCGTTTTAAATGATCGTTAATACGACCTGGAGTTCCTACTATTAACCTAGATCTTTTACCTAGCTGTCTAAGTTGTTTCTGCATTGATTCTCCACCAATGAGCAAAGCTGTTTTAATATTAATTTTGTTGCTAATAAGATTCCTAATTGCATCCATTACTTGAGTGGCCAGCTCTCTAGTAGGACAAGTTACTAATGCAAAAGCATTTTTATCTAAAATTAATTTATTAATCAAAGGAATGCTAAAAGCTAAAGTTTTACCAGTTCCAGTTTGTGCTGTTCCTAATATATCTTTACCTTCTAAAGCTACCGGAATTGCTTGGTTTTGAATAGGAGTTGGTTCTTTAAATTTCATCCGAGTAATCGAATCTTTTAAGGAATCTTCTATTTTGAATAAGTTAAAATTTTGCATTATTTTTTTAGATTTTTTAAATTTTTAAGGAATTAAGTTTCTCAATGCTTTAATAAGTCTAATTTATAAAGCGATATCTATAGGTTTTTATACTAATCACAAGAAATGAATTTTTTATAAAAAGCCAATTCATAAGGAAATATTAGGGTTTTTTTAAGTTTTCATATTAAGCAATTAATGTATAAGAACCTCAAATTATGGATAACAATATTCGAAACATCACAATTATTGCTCACGTTGATCATGGCAAGACAACTATGATTGATGCATTGATGAAACAAAGTGGATCGTTTAGAGAAAACGAAGTTGTAGAAGAAAGATTGATGGACTCGGGAGAGTTGGAAAAAGAAAGAGGAATTACAATTTTAGCTAAACCTGCTTCGATTAATTGGCAAGGTTCAAGAATTAATATTATAGACACGCCAGGTCATAGAGATTTTGCTGCTGAAGTTGAGCGTGTTTTAAGTATGGCAGATGGTGCATTATTGCTTATAGACTCTTCAGAAGGAGTAATGCCACAAACAAAATTTGTATTAGCTAAAGCTCTTAAACAAGGACTTAAACCTATTGTAATAATTAATAAATTAGACAAACCAGATCAAAGAGCCGAAGAAGTTTTAGATGAAACTTTTGATTTATTTGTAAGTTTAGATGCAAATGAAGAACAATTAGATTTTCCTGTTTTATATGCTAGTGGAAGATCTGGCTGGGCTAGTAAAGAAGTTGATGGACCTAGAGAAAATCTTCACCCATTGTTAGATTTAATTCTAGAACATGTTAAGCCAGACGAGCTTGATAAGAACAAACCATTTGCTATGCTTTCTACTCTTTTATATGCAGACAGTTTTTTAGGTAGAAGTTTAGTCGGAAAAATATCTCAAGGAAGTGCAAAAGCTAATCAACAAATTAAAGCAATAAATCTTCAAGGAGAAAAAGTTGATGAGGGCAGATTAACTAAAATTTTTAGATATGAAGGAACAAAAAAAGTACCAATTGAAGTTGGTGAAGCAGGAGACATTGTTGTAATTGCAGGACTAGAAAAAGCAAATGTTGCTGACACTATTTGTGATATTGAGGTAAATGAGCCTATCTCAGCAACACCAATAGATCCACCAACTATGTCTATCAAAGTAACGGTTAATAGTTCTCCTCTTGCTGGTACAGAAGGTAAAAAACTAACAAGTACTCAAATTAGAGATCGATTAATTCTAGAAGCTCAGAATAATGTGGGAATTACTTTTTCTGAAAATAAAAACAATGATGCTTTCGAAATTAGTGGTAGAGGAGAGTTAATGCTTGAAATTTTACTAACGCAAATGAGACGCGAAGGTTTTGAAATGACTGTAAGTCCTCCAAAAGTATTATTTAAAAAAGATGAAAATGGAAATAAACTAGAGCCTATTGAAGAAATTACTATGGATTTAGATGAAGAACATTCTTCAAAAGTAATTGACTCAATGAATAGAAGAAAAGGTAAACTAATTGATCTTAAAGACACTGGCAAAAATAAAAAACGATTAATTTTTCATGCCCCAACAAGAGGTTTAATGGGTTACACAAGTAGATTTTTAACCCTAACAAAAGGCAATGGAGTAATTAATAGAATATTTCATTCTTATGGAAAGTATGAAGGTGAGATGGAAGGAAGAAGAAATGGTGCGCTTATCTCAATGGAAACTGGAAAAGCTGTTGCCTTTGCAATATTTAACTTACAGTCAAGAGGTGAAATGTTTGTAACTCACAATGATCCTGTTTATGTTGGAATGATAGTGGGCCTCGCACCAAAATCTGGAGATTTACAAATTAATGTTATGAAAGGTAAAAAACTAACCAACATGAGAACTCAAGGGACTGATGAAAATGTCGTCCTAACTCCGGTCAGAAAAATGTCAATTGCTGAACAATTAAGTATTTTGAATACTGATGAAGCTTTAGAAATTACACCTAAATCTTGTAGATTAAGAAAAGCTATATTGAACCCTCATGAGAGAAAAAAAAGTGAGAAAGCCTCAGCATCTGCTGCCTAATTAAATAATTTTCCTGTTAAAAAAAGTCCTAAAGCAACCGCAGGTCCTATACCAAAAGCAAACAATAAAGTTCCTACTCCTACTGTTCCACCTAAATACCATCCAATACTAACAACTGTAATTTCAAGAAATGCTCTTACAGCTGCAATGGGCAAATTAGTTTTTTGTTGTAAACCTACCATTAATCCATCTCTGGGTCCTGCACCTAAATTTGCAACTAAATAAATACCACCGCCTAATCCAACTGTAAGTACGGCTATGAAAGCTAATAATAATTGAGAAATATAATTTTCTGGAGTTGATATTAAAGCTATTGAAATATCTATCATTACAGCAACAATTAAAGCATTAAGTATTGTTCCAATTCCTGGTTTTTGATTTAAGGGTAACCAAAAAATTAAAACACCTATGCTTAAAAACAGAGTAATTGTTCCAATCGATAAATCTACATTTAATGAAATACCTTGAGCTAAAACACTCCATGGCGAAGCTCCAGCAAATGAAACTATCAACAGCCCTTCACCTAATCCAAACAAAGTTAAGCCCAAACATAAAAAAAGAAAAGTTGAAATCTTTGGTCTCAAATTTAGAGGTTTTTCAGAACTCCATGAAACTTTAGGAATATTTTTTAGGGATAAAAACATGTTTAAATGGTATCTACTACTTTAAAATTAAAATTTATATGAAAAAATATATATACATATTTCTTTTGTTTATTTTTGCACATCAAGCTAGTGCTCATACCTCACATTATGCTGGGATAAAAGTAATTAATTTGGAAATTTTTAGAGATGGTGAGGTAATTGGTTATAGTAATTATTTTTTTGAACACGGAAACAACACAGTTGAAGTAAAGAATTATACACAGTTTAAAGTTAAACTATTTGGAGTTGTTGTTTTTTCAATCTCGAGTGAAGCACATGAAAAGTATAAAAATGATAAATTAATTTATTTTAAATCAATTACTTTTCAAAATGATAAAGAAAAATATGTAAATTTAAATTATGACCAATCCAAAAATAAATTCATTATTGAAGGATCTTCGTACACAGGAGAAGCTAACACTGATTCTATTATAGGAAATTGGTGGAACCATAAAATTTTAGAAGCAGATCAACAGATTAGCCCTTTGTCAGGAAGTATAAAAGAACAAGTTATTACATTTATCGGAAAAGAAAATATTGAATTATATGGAAAAAATTATTTAGTAGATCATTATAAATTAAAATCTAAAAATAAAGATTTGCCAGATGATAAAAAATTAGATTTTGATATTTGGCTAGATAAGAAAAATAATTTAATATTGAAAATATCGTACACAAAAATGGGTAAATGGGAATATAGATTAAAAAGTTTTGAATAATAAACTTGTAACTTTTTATATCTAAATTATATTAATTTTAATTTTTATGTCTATTTGGGGAAGTTTAATTGGTGGAATGGTAGGTTTTTCGCTTGGTGGACCATTCGGAATGTTGCTAGGTTCATTAATAGGTGGAAAAATCTCAAGAGCAAGAGCTGGGAGGACTGGAAATTTTGGTGCCTTTGCACAACCTCAACAAATCTTTGCTTTATCTTTAATAGTTCTTTCAGCAAAACTTAGTAAAGCTGATGGCCAAGTAAGCAAAGAAGAGCTTGTTGCAGTAAGAGAGAAATTGAAAATTCCCGAACATGAAATAGAGCAAGTCGGAAAAATATTTAATAAAGCTAAAGAAGAAAGTGCTGGTTATGAACCATATGCTCAGCAAATAGCCCAAATTTATAAAAATAACCCAAATGTATTGGAAGAAGTCATTAATATACTTTTTTATATAGCTGAAGCTGATGGAAACGTTAGTCAATCTGAATTAAATATGATGCAACATATAGCTAAAATTTTTGGACTAAACGAATCTCAATTTAACTCTATCAAGGAAAGCAGAAAAAGTTCTGATAAATTAAACCCTTACGTTGTACTGGGCAGTAAACCTGAGGAAGATTTATCATCAATTAGAAAAAAATATATTAAATTAAGTAAAGAAAACCATCCTGATCTATTAGTAAGTAAAGGCGTTCCAACTGAAGTTATAGAAGAAAGCAAAAAGAAAATGAGAGCTATAAATTCAGCCTGGGACCAAATTCAAAAGCTCAAAAATAATTAAAATTGTTCAGACTCTGTTGAGCCATCCATTGCAGTAGTTGAGCTTTTTCCTGAGCTAATTGTATTTGAGACTGCATCGAAATAGGAAGTGCCTACTTCTCTTTGATGTTTAACACTTGTGTAGCCATCTTTTTCTCTTGCAAATTCTTGTTGTTGAATTTTTGAATAAGCAGTCATTCCTTGAGACTTATATTGTTCTGCTAATTCAAAAATTGCTAGATTCTGAGTATGAAATCCTGCCAACGTAATAAATTGAAATTTATAACCCATTTCACTTATTTTAACTTGAAATTCTGCAATTTCACTATCTGATAAATGTTTTTTCCAATTAAATGATGGAGAGCAATTATATGCTAAAAGTTTTCCAGGAAATTTTTTATGAATTGCGTCAGCAAATTTTTTTGCTTCTTCAAGATTTGGTTGGGCTGTTTCACACCAGATAAGATCACTGTAAGGTGCATACGCTAGTCCTCTTGAAATAGCTTGGTCAATTCCATGTTTAACATAAAAGAAACCTTCTGGTGATCTTTCACCTGTTAAAAAAGGTTTATCGTTTTCATCATGATCATTTGTTATTAGTTTTGCTGCATTTGCATCTGTTCTTGCTAAAATAATTAGTGGCACATCTGCAATGTCAGCTGCTAGTCTAACAGCTTTTAAATTTTTTATCATGGTACTTGTCGGAACCAATACTTTTCCGCCCATATGTCCACATTTCTTCTCACTAGCAAGTTGGTCTTCAAAATGTACACCTGCAGCACCAGCTTTTATAAATTTTTTAGATAACTCAAAAACATTTAATGGACCACCAAATCCTGCTTCGCCATCAGCAATAATCGGTAGCATATAATCTACTCTATCTTTTGATTGCATATCACCATCTTTAATTTCCATATGCTGAATCTGATCAGCTCTAACTAAAGCATTGTTCATAGAATCAACTAATTTTGGAGCGCTATCAAAAGGGTACAAAGATTGATCTGGATACATTTCTCCTGCGCTATTCGCATCGGCTGCAACTTGCCACCCACTTAAATAAATTGCCTTTAATCCTGCTTTAGCATGTTGAACAGCGTGATTTCCTGATAAAGATCCTAGAGTATTTATATAAGGTTCAGAGTTAAGCAATTCCCACAATTTTTTTGATTGTTGCTTGCACATTGAATATTCAATTTTAATTGAACCCCTTAATCTTTCTACTTGTTCAGGTGTATAATCTCTTTTTATTCCTGCAAATCTTTTTAAATCATATGACACTTTAGCTTCTGAGCTCATGTAAATATTTCTATTATAAATTAATTAAAAACTAAATAGGACTTATTTGTCGTCACTTATTATGTGTAATGGATACTCATTTGTATATTCATTCATTCCACTTGAACCCCAATCACAATGGTCATCTCTCAAATAAATACCAGATTGTTTATGCTGGTCATAATCCCCTTTTTGAGTGATTTGGAACTTATTTCCCTGGCTTTTGTTATTGTTTTTGTCGTTCATGTAAACTTTATAATTTACAGAATTTACAAAATCTAGTTAAATATACAAAAAGCTTGTAAAATATGATAATTTTATGTAAATTATTATTGACAAAATTTACAAATAGAAAATATGAGTCAATTAGATTTAAAAATTGGTCCAAAAATCAAGGCTTTTAGGAGACAATTAGGCATTCAAGCTAATAAGCTTGCTGAACAACTTGGCATATCTCCAAGTTATCTAAACTTAATAGAAGGTGGAAAAAGAAGAATAGATGGAGATTTACTTCTTAAAGTTTGCCAAGAATTAAAGATAGAGCTTTCAGACTTAACAACAAAATCTGATCTTAATTTAGCTAATAATATTTCAGAACTACTGGATGATGAACTATTTGAGGATTTAGATATTCTTGGTCCTGAAGTTAAAGATTTAGTCAATACTAATCCAAAAATTGCTAGAGCGTTAATTAAATTAGGGGATAATTTTAAACAAAAAGATCATGAGATGATTAATAAAGTTGAAAATCTATCTGGAAAAATAATTGATAGTAGAAAAGCATCTTTCCCTGGAGAAGTTATTTCAGATTTTCTCCAAGAAAATAAAAATTATTTTCCCAAACTTGAAGAATTTGCAAATACTATTTTTGATAAAGTTCAAAAAAATAATAGAACAAGATATATAGCTTTATGTGAATTTCTTAAAGATGAATATTCAATAACCGTTAAGGATATTATTCCTGAAGAAGGCAAACCTTTTTCAAAAATTTATAAAAAAAATAAAAATGAACTCTGGTTAAGTGATTATGTTTCATTAGAAACAAAAAAATTATATGCTGCTGCGCAAATTGCACATGAAGGTGCAATGAAAGAAATAAATGAATACCTATCAAAATTTAAATTTCCTTCTGATGAATCAAAAAAATTAACTCAAATTGCTTTACTAAATTATTGCGCTGCAGCAATTTTAATGCCTTACAAATTATTTCACTCAGAGTGTAAAAAACTCAAATATGATTTAGAGCTTTTACAAAATACATTTGCAACTTCATTTGAACAAGTTGCTCATAGAGTAACTTGTCTTCAAGATCCTAAATTGCCGGGAATACCTTTTCATATGTTAAGAGTTGATGTTGCTGGAAATATTTCTAAAAGATTTTCTTTATCAGGTATAGAAATACCAAGATATGGTGGAGCATGTCCTAGATGGAATGTTTACTCAGCTTTTACAAGACCTGGAGTAATTCAAGCAGCTGTAAGCAAAATGTCTAATGGAGAAAAATATGTCTGTATAGCTAGAACAGTTGAGAAAGGAGTTGGAAGATTTGGTCAATCTAAAAGTATTTTATCAATTGGACTTGGTTGTGAAGCTAAGTATGCAAAGGATTTTATTTATACTGAAAATATTGATGTCACTGATAAAAAAACAGAAATACCAATTGGAGTATCTTGCCGTACATGCGATCGACTAGATTGTTCTCAAAGAGCTTTTCCACCTCTTCATAAAAAATTTGATGTAGATATAAATTCTAGAGGTGTTTCTGTATATGTTAGCGACTAAAGTAATTTATTAATCTTGCTTATTTTTATCTCTTTCCCTTGCAAGAAGTTGCGTTAATGAATCTACCATTAAATCAGAGGCTTTAAATATTTCCGTAGTTTTAAGTTCATGCGTAATATTTTTTTCAGGATTGCTTTTATCTTCAATAATAATACCCTCGCTTGGTGCATTATTTTTTATATAAATCAACAATAACCATTCTTCATCATCAGCTTCGTCCCATTTAATAAATATTTCTCCAGTTTCGAATCTTCTATCTATGCATCTGAAAATTGACATATGTTTAGTTATATGGCGCTTGTTAAGTTGAAAAACTAAACTATTTGCACTTCGATAAAAACTTTCAAGGCAACTTTCAATCTTTTCTCTTTCTATTCTATGTTCTCTTTCTTTTTGTAAGAGAGCCTCTCTATTATCTCCTTCTTGTACCTGAACCCCTAAAGCTTCAACTCTTTCTCTAATTTTTTGGTCTCTAATAATTCTGTATTTTTCTTTTAGTTTCTCAATTCTTTCTTGCAATCCAGCATAATCTTCTCTTTGTTCCTTAAGTGAAACCTTCTCTAGATTTTCTAATTCTTTAACCTCTCGAACTCTAAATTTTTCAATTTGTTTTTCAATTTTAAGTTCTTCAAGAAATTTTCTTTGTCTTTCTGCCTGTTCTTTTCTAATAATGGCTTGTTCTTTTCTAAGGAATAATTTTATATCTTTCGCTCTTTCTCTTTCTAATTTTTCTTCTTCTCGAATTTCTTTTCTTTTCTCTTCAATTTTTATTTTTTCTTCTAATTTAAGTTTTTTTTCAACTGCAACTTTTTCTTTTTGCATTTGCTTAACATCTTCTAATTGTTTTCTTCTTTTTTCTTCTGCTTTTATAAATTTATATTCTTCTATTTTGTAAGAAATTTTTTCAAAAAATTCTTGAATATATTTTTTAATACCAAAATTAATTCTAAACCTAAATTTAGGTTGTAATTTATTCTGCAATCTAACTAACTTAAGTATTAAACTTTTAGAATTATATTTAATCTTTTTCTTTTGTTGCCTAACAACTTTTTTAGGTTTTTTAAATTTTAATTTTTTTCTAAACTTAAATGACTTTTTTTTAATTGTTTTTTTTCGAGGTTTTTTTTTATCTTTAATCCTTTTTTTTTGAGGTTTTTTCTTACTTTTAATTCTTTTTACTTTAGGTTTTTTTTTAAATTTTTTTTTATTTTTTAGCTTAAATGACCTTTTTTTAATTGTTTTTTTTCGCGGTTTTTTTTTACTTATGGGTTTTTGTACTTTATTCTTCTTAGCAATTTTATTTTTATAGGATTTTTTTTTATTTTTTTTTTTCATAAAAATTGAATTTATTCAAATTTATCAATAAAATATTAATAAATATAGTCTCTTGTGATTGGAGCTGAAGTAAAGTCTTTTGTTAATTGAAATTGATATACAACCTGATCGGCCCATTTAAATGACATTTCACAGGAAGTTAAATAGAATTCCCACATTCTAAAAAATTTTTCATCAAACATTGACAAAACTTTAGTTTTGTTGTGTAAAAATCTTTCTTTCCAATTCCTTAAGGTATGGAAATAATGCATTCTTAATACCTCTACATCCGTTACCATAAGCCCAGATTTTTCTATAGGACCTGTTACCTCGCTCATACTCGGAGTATACCCTCCAGGAAAAATATATTTTGTAACCCACGGTTGTGGGTCTCGCGGTTGGTTAATTGATCCAATAGTATGTATTAAAGCTAAACCATCATCATTTAGTAACTTACTTACCTGATTAAAAAAAGTTTTATAAAATTTTCTACCTACATGTTCAAACATTCCTACGCTAACTATTTTGTCAAATTTTTCATTTAATTGACGATAATCAATTAATTTAAAATTAACTTGGTTTTCTAAATTAGATTCCTTTGCTTTTTTAATGCTATAATTATATTGATTTTCAGATAAAGTTATTCCTGTCACTGCACATTGTGTTTTTTTTGCAATTTCAATGGCAAGTGATCCCCAGCCGCTTCCAATATCTAATACTTTTTGGTTTGGTTTGAGGTTTAATTTTTTAATTATATGGTCAATTTTATTATTTTGTGCAGTTTCTAAACTATCATTTTCATTTTTAAAGTATGCACATGAATATTGTCTTTTTGTATCAAGGAATAAATCATAAAGCTCATCTGATATATCATAATGATGGGCCACATTATTTTTAGATTTTTCAGCAAAATTAAAATTTGTTAAATATCTATAAGTGCCTCTTAATTTTTTTAGCAATTGACCAAAAATATTTATTTCACTTCTTCCAATATTTTTAAAAGCGATATTTAAAAAATCTGTCAAAGAACCATTTTCAATTTTAGCTGTTCCGTCTGTATAAGCTTCACCAAAATATAAATCAGGATAAAATAAAAGTTTATAATGAAGCTTCTTATCTAATAATCTTAGTATAATTGGTTTTTCTTTTTTAGGGTTTCCAATAATATATTTAACTGAATTTGCATCCACTAAAATAAAACCATCATCTTTCATCAATTTATTTAAAAACCTTGCTAAATACATATCATGCTGCTTTTGATTCTTTTAAATTAAATCCTAATTTTGCTAGGTCTTCAATTAATTTTTTTCTGTCATTTAAATCTAAAAGACTTAAGGGAGGTAAAATATTTTCATAAATCTTACTTTCTTGTGCAAGAAAAGAATGCAAACCTGAAATTAGATCAAATTGATCAAAAGCTTTTCTTACATTGCAAAGTTTTTCATTTTTTGTTTGATCATTTTTATTAAAAAAATCATCATATACCTTTCTTGCTAAAGGTGCTGTGACATTACAGGTTGCTGTAATAATTCCTGTACAGCCTAACTCCAGACCTTTAATTAATTTTAGTTCAGATCCAGGAAGAACAGAAAAATTTTCTATTTTCAAATTTTCATACAAATTATATGAACTATCCTTAACTCCCACTATTTGATCTGGAAATTTTTTTACCAATTCTTCAACACAATTTATGCTAAACTTATATCCACATAATTTTTCAAAATTATATAGAATTATTTTAGATTCTGGAATTTTATCAATTATTTTTGAATAAAAATTTACAACTTCTTTATCTTTGTATTTGTAATAAGCGGGTGGCATTATTAAAAACTTATTAAAACCTAAAGAGGTCGATATGTTCATTAAGTTTATTGTTTCGCCTAAAGAGTTAAGACCTGTTCCTATTAAATATTTGTTCTTATATTTGCTTACAGAAAGTTTATTTAATAAATTTACTTTCTCTCCTATTGGGATCAACTGGGCTTGGCCGGTGCTACCAAAAATTGCCACTCCATGACATCCCTGATCAATCAAATTTTCGGCATGTAGTATTGTTTTGCTTGAATTTAAAGTAAGATTTTCATCTAAAATAGACATTGATGCTGCAAAAATACCTTTAATTTCGTTCATGATAAAAATTCTTTTTTTAATAAAAGTAATATAATTATTTTTAAAATGAAACTTAAAAAACTCACGTATTTTAATAGTTGATTTATGAAAACAGGAATTTTTTTAAGTTATATTGGTCTTGGTTCTAATTTACTCCATTTAACTTATTGTCACCAAATTGCAAAAAAATATGGGCCTGTCTCAGTTGTTACAATTTGTAAAAATTTAGAACAAGCTTTAGAAGACGATCCTTTAATTAAAGAAGTTATTTACATTGATAATTATTATAAAAAATTTCTTGATATTTTTAAATTAAGCAAGCAATTAAAAGTTTATAATTTTAATTATTTTTATATCTTTTATCCAAGCATTAGATTTTTTTTGGCCTCAAAAATGGCTGGAATAAAAAATATATATACTTATCAATTATTTAAGAAAAAAGATTTGCACTTAGTAGAAGCTGCTCAAAAATTTATAAAAGAAAAATTAAATATAAGTTCATGTCCATCAGAAACAAATTTTTACGTAAGTGAAAAAAAAAAAGAAATAGCGAAAAAAGAGATTGATAAAAGTAAAAAAAATATAGTTATTGGAGCTGGATCATCTGGACCTTCAACAAGATGGGGGGAATCTAATTTTATCAATTTAATTAAAAAGCTTAATGAAAATGAAAACACTTTCTTCTATATCTTGTGTGGTCCAAACGAAAATGAAATTTCAAAAACAATTATTAATGCTATTGAAAAAAAAAATTGCGTATCTTTAAGCCAAAAAAAAATTGGAGAGTTAATTCCAATTATTTCTCAATGCGACTTATACGTAGGAAACGATTCATTTGGTCATCATATAACTAGCCAGTGTGGTATACCAAGCATTGTTATAATGCTCGATACTCCACGGGCTTACACTGATTATAGTGTTAATCAACATAGAGTCATACCTACAGAAATTAATGTTGATGCCATCACACATGATTCTAGAATTTCACCTGATATGATAAAAGTAGACCAAGTATATAAGAAAATTTTATCTTTGATAAAATTATAACTTAAGAAATATTTTTTAAAATAATATCTCTTGCCTCATTAACAATGGTTGATAGACGGCTAGTTTCAGGAGAAACATCTGGATGTATTTTTTTTTGAATTTTTTTGTGGGCATTTTGAACATCTTTTTTAGTAAGATTTTTATTTTTATCCAGATTTAATATTTTATATGACTCGTCTAGTGATAAACTTGAATGATTATCTGAATGATAATTTTGCTTAAAAGAAAATCTACCACTCATTCTCAAGGTCTGT
>Ga0257111_1000844_pt1 | contig 12660 bp, 15 predicted proteins | sample LP_taG_6_FD_191567 | JGI IMG/M metagenome (GOLD analysis project Ga0257111, IMG submission 191567) | Marine microbial communities from Northeast Subartic Pacific Ocean, Canada - LP_J_2015_P26_500m | ecosystem: Environmental > Aquatic > Marine > Oceanic | place: Canada: Northeast Subartic Pacific... | reverse complement strand
AGTCTCTTATAATCTCTACAGTTTGGCCGCTTTCAAGTGGAACGCTTAATGGCGCTAGCTTTCTATTAATTCTGCAAGATTGACAGTGATGACCAATATCAGTATGAACCGCGAAAGCAAAATCAATTGGCGTAGATCCATTTGGCATTTCAATAACATCCCCTTCTGGAGTAAAAACATAAATTTCATCTGGAAATAAGTTAGATTTTATAGAATCTACAAATTCTTCTGAATCATTTGTTGTTTCTCTCATTTCAAGAAGTTCAGTTACCCATCTTCTAGCTTTATTTTGAGGTATAGAAGATGAATCATCACCGCTTTTATAGCTCCAATGAGACGCAATCCCATTTTGGGCTAATTCATCCATTTCTTTAGTTTTTATTTGCACTTCTACTGGTTGCCCGCCTAGTCCAAATACACCAGTATGAACTGCCTGATAACCATTAGATTTTGGTATAGCAATATAGTCTTTAAATCGTCCTTCAACAGGCTTATAAAGACTATGAAGAGCTCCTAAAGCTTTATAGCAATTTGAAGTATTATCAACTATTATTTTAACAGCATATGCATCCATTATTTCTTCAAAAGATCTTCTTCTTTCTTTCATTTTTCTATAAATACTGTACAGATGCTTTTCTCTTCCCTCTACATAGGCTGGTATTTCAAAGTCTAATAACCTTTTTTCAATAGCTCGTAGCATTTTAGCTATTAACTTTCTCTTACCTCCTATATTTTTTTTAATAGTCCTCCCTAACCTTAAAGCTCTAGTAGGATAAATTGTTTGGAAAGCTATATCCTCTAATTCTCTGTAGACATTGTTCATGCCTATTCTATGAGCAATAGGAGCATAAATTTCTAAAGTTTCCTTAGCTATCCTTATTTGCTTATCTCTATCTAAAAAATGTATAGTCCTCATGTTGTGCAATCTATCTGCTAGTTTAACTATAATTACTCTGATATCTTTAGCCATTGCAAGTATCATCTTTTGCAGATTTTCAGCCTGAGCTTCTTTTCTTGAAGATGTTTGTAGCTTATTTAATTTACTTACACCATCTACTAGTAAAGCTACATTTTTATTGAATTTATTTTGGATTACATGTTTCGGAGTACCAGAATCCTCCATCACATCATGAAGGATTGCCGCTGAGATGCTGTCTTGATCCATTTTAAAATTACTAAGAATGTTAGCAACTGCTAAAGGGTGTGAAACATATGGATCGCCACTGCTTCTGAATTGACCTGTGTGTGCTTCAGAAGCAAACATAAAAGCTTCTTTTACTTGTTTTAATTCAGAAGGGTCAAGATAAGAGCTTAATTTTTTAGCTAGAGCATCAATTGATTCCATATAAGAAATTTTGATTAAACAATCTAGCCATTCTCTAGCTGTTTGCTAAAGAAATCAAAAAAAATAGAGAATATTTATTTATAGACAAAAGGTTTGGCAGATAACTCTTCAGAAAATTCTTCCTCTAAGTCAGCTACATCTACTTTTAATTCGTTGATATTTTGTTGTGTGACCAGTCCTGCCTCTATTTCTCTTAAAGCCATAACAGTTGGTTTATCATTTTCCCATTCAAGTGTGGCTCTTCTTCTCCCAGTAGCAAGCTGTCTAGCTCTTTTTGCTGCAAGTAAGATTAATTCATAACGTGTATTAACTTTATCAAGACAATCTTCAACTGTTATTCTGGCCATTTTTTATTCCTGCAATTAAAACGAAGCAGTACTTTACTCTATTATTCCTTCTTCTTCCATAATAAATTTACGTGTTGCTTCTGAAATGGAAGTTTGCTCTTTCTTGGGATTCTCTTTTTTTATAATGAGATTCTCCAAATTCTGTAAACAATCATCAAATTCATTATTTACTAACATGAAGTCAAATTCATTTGAATATGTGATTTCTTTTTTAGCTTCTAACAGTCTTTTTTCTATAGTCACTTTAGAGTCTAGAGCTCTTTCTCTTAGACGTACTCCTAATTGATTTAATGAAGGAGGAATAATAAAAATTAAGATAGCAGATTCATAAATCTTTTTTATTTGAAGAGCGCCTTGGTAGTCTAATTCAAGAACTATATCTATTCCTTGTAAAATATTGTTATTAACCCATTTCTTTTCAGTGCCATAAAGATTACCAAATACCTCCGCATTTTCTAAAAATAATCCTGTATCTTTCATTAATAAGAACTTCTTTCTATCCACAAAGAAATAGTCTTTACCTTCTTCTTCATTTTTTCTTTTTTTTCTGGTGGTATACGAGATAGCAAGCTTTATATTAGGGTGAGAACTAACCATCTCCTTTATTAGACTTGTCTTCCCTGTACCTGAGGGGGCAGCAATAACAAATAAATTAGCCATATTTATAAAATAAAGAAAACATTTTACGACAATGTTGCATGTAATTGATAAAGTAAACTGTAATTTTTTAAAAGCACTAACATTAAATTTGTCCATAAGTATAAAACATAAGACTTTTTTTTCCTTAGCTCTAGAACATGAGGCTTTATTATTTGGAGATTTTAGGCTTAAATCTGGTACTAAGAGCTCTTATTTTTTTAACGTGGCTTCTTTTCTTTCGGGGGGTGCAATTTATGAATTAGCCTCTCTTTATACAGATATAATCATAGAAAATAATCTCCAATTTGATTCTATTTTTGGGCCTGCTTATAAAGGAATACCGTTAGCTGCAGCTGTTTCTTCTATTCTATATCAGAGAACTAATCGTAGGGTACCTTTAACCTTTGATAGGAAAGAGGTCAAAGACCATGGAGAGGGAGGAACCATTGTTGGAGCAAGTTTATCTGGTGAAATACTTATTATTGATGATGTTTTGACTGCAGGAACCGCTTTATCAAACTCTATAAAGCTTGTAAAAGAAGGAGGAGGCATTATTACAGGAGCCATAGTAGGTTTAGATAGAGAAGAAAGGGTTGATGGAGTTTTGGTTAGGGAAATTATAGAAAAAAAGTCTAATTTTTTGATATATTCAATAGCAGGCGTATCTGATCTTTTATCTTACTTAGCTTCAGAAAAAAAGTACTCTAAAGAAGCTATAATTCTTAGCGAAAGTATTAAGGCCTAATATGTTCTCAGGTATAGTTCAAGAATTGGGTGAGGTGATCTCTACAGAATCTACAGAATCAGGTTTTGAACTTGGACTTGAAGTAGAATTTAATTTTCTTAAGGGTTTAAGAAAAGGCGACAGTATAGCTATAAATGGAGTTTGTTTAACAGTAATAAGATTTATAGAAAACAAAGTTTGGTTTGATGTAATCCATGAAACAATTAGATCAACTAATTTAGGAGATTTACGTTTAAGAGACAAAGTTAATTTAGAGAGATCTCTATGCCAAGGTGATGAAATAGGAGGCCATTTGGTGTCAGGCCATATTTCTGGTAAATCAAAAGCAATATTAAAGAGAGCTGACCAGGAATTAGAATTGGTTATTCAGAAGGGCTTGATATGGGGTAAATATATTTTTAATAAAGGGTGTGTTGCTATAAATGGAGTCAGTCTAACTATCGCAAGAAATAAAAAGAAATCATTTTCAGTATTTTTAATTCCAGAAACAATTGATTCAACAAACTTAGCACAATTTAATAATGATATTATTGTCAATATTGAAGTAGACTCTCAAGTGATAGCTATAGTTGAAACTACTGAAAGTTTTTTAAAGAGTCGAAGTGAGAAGTTTGAGGTAATTAAATGAAAAAAATATTAGCGTTAAGTTTATTAATTTTTGGATGTTCTGAGGTGCATGAGACTAGGCAGACAGAGGGTTCGCCTTTTCAGAGTACATACACCCCAAAACTAATTGAAGATTTTGTTATAAGAAGAGCAAGAGTCTTGACAGGTTCAGGTGAAGATATTTCAAGCGGAGATATTTGGGTATCTAACAATAAGATAAAGGAAGTTGGTGTTAATTTGGATGTTCCTAAGGGAACTTCTGAAATATTTGCAGAGGGGAAGTGGGTAACTCCAGGGATAATTGATGTTCATTCCCATATGGGAGTTTACCCCTCCCCAAATTTAAAAGGGAATTCTGATGGCAATGAAGCAACTCATCCAGTAACGCCTCATGTATGGGCTGAACATTCAGTTTGGACGCAAGATCCTCAAATGCCATTAGCATTAAAAGGGGGAATAACAACATTTCATGTTTTACCAGGCTCTGCAAATTTATTTGGAGGAAGAGGCGTAACTTTAAAGAATATATGGTCCACAACAGTTCAAGGAATGAAGTTTCCTAATGCACCTTACACTTTAAAGATGGCTTGTGGAGAAAATCCAAAAAGAGTTTATGGGAGAAGAAAGAATTCTGAGCCTTCAACTAGGATGGGTAATGTAGCAGGTTACCGCAAGGCTTGGATAGAAGCACAGCACTACTCTAAAAACTCTAATTTAAAAAGAGATCTGAAACTAGAAACTCTCTCGGGAGTTTTAAATGGAGAGATATTAGTACAGAATCATTGCTATAGAGCTGAAGAAATGGCTGTTATGTTAGATATAGCTAAAGAATTTAATTATAAGGTAACAGCATTTCATCATGCAATTGAGGCCTATAAAGTGGCGGATTTATTAGCTGCTAACAATGTCTGTGCAGCAATGTGGGCTGATTGGTGGGGTTTTAAAAATGAAGCTTTTGATATGGTTTGGGAGAATGTAGCCATAGTTGATAGAGCAAATAAAAACAATGGATGTGCAATAGTGCATTCTGATTCCCCCATAGGAGTTCAGAGATTGAATCAGGAGGCGTCTAAGGCAAGAGCTGCCGGCCTAAGGGCTGGCATGGATATTCCAAGAGCTAAAGCGATAGAGTGGATAACAAAAAACCCTGCTAAGGCTTTAGGAATCATAGACACAGTGGGGACTTTAGAAAAAGGAAAAATGGCAGATATAGTGGTTTGGGATAGAGACCCTTTCAGTACTTATAGTAAGACAGAAAAAGTATTTATTGATGGAGTTCTTGTTTACAACTCTGTTGATCCTTCAACCCCTAAACCTACTGATTTTGAGTTAGGAATCTTGGAGCCACAAAATAATAGATTATGAGATCAAAAAAGTTATTAACATCCTTTTTCTTAACTTTTCTGAGTTGTTCTCTTTTTTCTTCAGAATTTATAGTAAGAGATGCAAAAATTTATTCTACAGATTCTAGTAATCTTGTCGGAATAGATTTATATATAAAAGATGGGAAGTTTATTTCTATTGGAAAAGATTTAGCTATATTAGGTTTGAAAGAAATAGATGCAAAAGGCAGGTACTTAACGCCAGGATTTTTATCTCCACTAAGTCAAATAGGTTTGATGGAAATTGAATTAGAGTCTTATACACGAGATGACTCCTCAATTCATTATTCGGCTGGACTCGGGGTTTCTGATGCATACAACCCATCTTCAACTCTAGTGCCTTACAATTTAGCAGGAGGTATCACTACATCATTATCCGCTCCATCTTTTCATGGAAATCTTTTTGCGGGTTTAGTCTCGGCTTTTTCTCTAACTGGCTCACTTGAGAAAAGTTTAATTGAGAAAGATATAGCTTTGTTAGCTAATATAAAAGGGGGAGAAGATTCTAGAGCAGCCAATATATTAATGCTGCAAGATGCTTTTGATCAAGCCAGAGATTATAGAATTAATGGAATGATAAATGAGCATACTAAACCTCAACATCTCAACTTTTCTAAAAGAGACTTGAAGGCTATCAATAGAGTTTTAAATAAAGAGATCCCTTTAGTGGTTCAAGCTAATAGAGCTTCGGATCTATTGGTCCTAATATCTTTAGCTAAAAGAAATAATATTACGTTAATTATATCTGGTGCTAAAGAGGGTTGGAGGGTAGCAACTCAGCTTAGTAAAGCTCAAGTTCCAGTTATAATTCAACCTATAGATAATCTCCCAAGTTCATTTGATGAGATTGGAGCTAAACTAGATAATGCATCTCTATTGCATAATGCAGGTGTCAAAATACTTATTGCTTCTCATGAACCACATAACTCTTACTTAAGCAGACAAGGTGCAGGAATAGCTGTTTCTTATGGATTACCTTGGGAACATGCTATCGATGCTCTAAGTAAGAATATTGCTGAATCTTTTGGTTTAAAAGATATTGGCTCTATAGAGGTAGGGAAATCAGCTGATTTTATTATATGGAGTGATGATCCCCTTGAAGTATCCAGTTTTACTGACTTGGTTTATATTGGAGGACAAGAATTTTCAACTTTGACAAGATCTGCAAGATTAAAGGATAGATATATAGATAGGTAGCGATAATATCAGGAAAGTAATTCCTTAACTAAGTTGCTTACTAAGCCCATATCAGCTTTACCTTCTAATTCACCTTTCAATATACCCATCACCTTGCCCATATCTTTAATAGAATTAGCTGAAGAGGAGTTGATTTGAGTGGTTACTATCTTTCGCAATTCTGGTTCTGTTAATTGTTCAGGTAGGTAGACTTCTAGAAAGGAGATTTCGTTTGTTTCTTTTTCAACTAATTCTTTTCTTCCGGCTTTATTAAATTGGATTATTGATTCTTTTCTTTGTTTAATCATTTTTTGGATGACACCTATAGTTTCAGCATCAGACAGAGTATTTTTTTTATTAATTTCCAATAATTGAATTTCAGATTTTGCCATTCTTAGTGTTGACGTTTTGATTTTGTTACCTTCTTTCATAGAAGATTTTATATCATCTTCTATAAAGCTGGTTATGGAACTAGTTTCCATTGAAGTTAATTTAATTAGAATCGCGGCGGTCGATTTAATCTATTTTTTCTTTGAACTTTTTGTTCTCTTTTCACCGCTGCTGCAGCTTTCCTTTTTCTAACAGCTGTTGGTTTTTCGTAAAATTCCCTTTTTTTAATCTCTGTAACTATACCTGCCTTCTCAACGGCACGTTTAAATTTCCTCAAGCCCATATCAAAGGCTTCTTTATCTCTTATCTTAATTGATGGCATATAATCTCATTCCTTATGGAGGCGCAATTTTATAGAGGGAATTTATCTTTTGCAAAGATTTTCTTTTATAGATTCTTTTTTAATTTTAATATCTACTTATAAAATACTATGAAAATTTTAGGAATAGAATCATCTTGTGATGAAACAGGGGTAGCCATTTATGATGGTAATACTCATTCTATCCTCTCAGAAAGCCTATATAGTCAAGTTGGATTGCATACTAAATTTGGTGGTGTTGTCCCCGAGTTAGCTTCCAGAGATCATGTTTTAAGATTATTACCATTGATAAGAAAAACGTTAGATTTATCTAGTTTAAAAGAGTCTTCGATAGATGGAATTGCTTATACGGCAGGTCCTGGGTTGAGAGGATCTTTGTTAGTTGGAGCCGCATTGTCAAAATCCTTATCGATGGCATGGAAAGTTCCTTCTATAGGTATTAATCACATGGAGGCTCATCTATTAGTTAATCTTTTAGAAGAGGAGGCGCCTAAATTTCCTTTTTTAACTTTATTAATTTCAGGAGGTCATTGTTTGTTGATAAAAGCTAATAAAGTTGGTTCTTATGAAGTTTTAGGTCAGACACTAGATGACGCAGTAGGAGAATCTTTTGATAAAGTAGCTAGACTACTAAAGTTACCTTATCCCGGTGGACCTCAAATAGAAGAGCTGGCCCATTTAGGGGACCCAAAAGCTATAAAATTTCCGAGACCTATGACAAATGATAAGCAATTAGATTTTAGTTTTAGCGGTTTGAAGACAGCAGTATTTTATACTTTAAAAAAAGAAAAAAATATTACTGCTGCTTTCAAAGCTAATTTAGCAGCTTCATTTCAAGAAGCTGTAGCAGAGACTTTATTGATTAAATGTAAATGGGCCATAGAAGCTACTCGATTAGATCATCTTGTAATTGGCGGAGGGGTTGCAGCAAATTCTTATATAAGGAATAGATTAATAAAAGGACTCTCAGGAAGTAAGATTTTCTTTCCACCCATGAGTAGATGTACAGATAATGGAAGTATGATTGCATATGCAGGTTATCTGAGGTTAGAGTTGGGTGAGTCAGAATTACAAAAGATCATAGTTAGGCCTAAGTGGGATCTATCAGAGATATAATTATGGATATAATAAAGATTGAGAATTTGGAAGTAGAAGCAATAATTGGAATACATGCCTGGGAAAGAGAGGTAAGGCAATTAATAAACGTTAATTTAGAAATGGAGTTTGATTCCAGAAGAGCTGGAAAAACAGATAATATTTATTATGCTCTTGATTATAAAAAGGTTACTAAGACTTTAATTGAGCTTATTAAGGAAGCAAAAAGCAAACTTATAGAGAATTTAGCAGAAATAATAGCCACTAAGGTTTTAACAGAATTTCCTGTCAAGTCTGTTAAGTTGGAGGTCTCCAAACTTGGAGCATTAAGAGGGTCAAAATCTGTTGGGATAATAATTAAACGGCAGATTTGATGTTTCTAGTTTTCATAAGTATCGGGAGTAATATCAATTCTTCAGAGAACATAGGTAAGGCAAAAGTCTTACTGGATCTCGCCTTTGATGAGTGCATATATTCTTCTGTTTATGAATCTAAAGCTATAGGTTTTAAGGGACCATTATTCAAAAATTTAGTAGCAAGTTTTAGAACAAGTTTAGATCCAGGAGCGTTAACTGTAGTCTTAAAAATCATGGAAAAAAATATAGGGAGAGATGAGTTCCAAAAAAACTATTCTAGCCGAGTCATTGATTTAGATCTTATTATTTATGAAGATTTAATTATGTTAAAGAATGGCATTGAAATACCCAGTCCAGACATAGAAAAATATATCTTTATACTAGAACCTCTTGTTGAGATATCAGGGGAGCTTAGACATCCTAAGAGAAAAAAATTATATAAGGATCTTCTAGATGAACTTAAATTAAGTTTAGAATCTTTCTCCTAAAGATTTAGCTCTTTCCAGTCTAGATGACTCTTCTTTATGTAGAAATTTACTGGCTATGTATAAACAAATAATCGTGATAATTAATATAAGTAAGGAATAGGCTAGTGCTATTTGTAAAGATTCACCATTGTCCATACCCTTTGCATGTAGCTTGTCACTCACTAGACCCACAGTATATGGTCCTAGAGCAAGGCCTATCATAGATACGATAAGTAAATAGAAGGCACCAGCAAGTGCACGCATTCTAGGCATTACAAGATCTGACATTGTTGCTGGCCCTATTCCTACCCACATAGGTGTAACTATGTGAAATAGAAAATTACACAAATAAGATAAATATAGATTCTTTGAAAATAGCAGACCAAGACACAAAGGAACAGATAGTATTACTACTATGTAACCTACATATAGTCTTCCATTAGCATTCTTTCTTTTGAGGAAATCTCCTAGAGCACCTCCAGAAATAGTTCCAATTATCCCACCTATAGCTGCAGATAAACCTAATACAGTTCCAGCTTCAGCTTCACTTATTCCAAAATTTCTAATGTAAAAAGATGGAACCCAAGCGCTTATAGAGTAAGTAACAAAAGCAATAGAGCCAAAACCTATACTAGAAGCTACGAGCGCTTTACTTTTGAAAATCATAGTGTAGATGCCAAAATCTCTATTCTTCATTCCTTGTACCCAACAAATTATTAGGTATAAGCCTATGCCAAAAGCAATCCATTGGATTTTATCTCCAGTTACATTTATTAGTTCTTGCATGCCAAGGAATACTATTAATCCAAGAATTAGATTCATACTTATACTTTTAATTGGATTTGATGAATTCAAAAGAATGAGTGGAGTTATACCCAAAAATTCTTTTAACATTTCTTTGAAAGGAGAGTCAACATCTGGAGATTTAATATTTTCACTAAGTCCTCTAGGCGGTTCTTGAATTCTCCAAGTGAACATAGCAAGTATCAAGCCAGGAATACCAACAACCATAAAAGCAGCTTGCCAACCTTTCATCCCGAAGGGAGCTAGGGAACTATCCGGATAAGTATTTGACCAAAGATCTACTATCCAACCTCCTAGGAAGATGCCAATACCAGCTCCTACATAGAGGCCACTTGCATAAATTGCTAGAATAGTACTTCTTACTTTAGGAGAAAAATAATCAGATAACATTGAATAAGTTGCAGGACTTGCGCTTGATTCTCCAATACCAACTCCAAACCTAAATATAGCAAGAGAGGTGAAAGATCTTGCTGTACCAGATAATGCAGTCATTACACTCCATGAGGCTAGGCCTATACTGATAATCTTTCTTCTTGACCAAACATCTGCTAGTTTTCCTAAGGGAATTCCAAAAACTGAATAGAAGACAGCGAAGGCAGTACCAAAAAGAAATCCAATGTCACTATCAGATATATTTAGATCTAGTTTTATATCTTCAGCAAGAACTGAAAGAATTTGGCGATCTATAAAATTAAAAACATAGACAAGAACGAGGAGTATAAGCGTTATCTTGGCCTGTCTTCCACCAACAAGGGTTTTTTGATCTTTCATAGATCTATTATCAAGAAGCTATTATTGCTGTTGCAGTGCCTGATATGACAATTATTTCATTTTGATTTGTTGTAACAATATCTAAATCAATTATATTTTCACCATTTTCATTTCTTATATCAGAAATAGTAGCTGTACTTTCTAGTGTATCCCCTGGCCAAACTTGGTTAGTAAAACGAACCCCATATTTTTTTAATGATCCATCACCTACATAATTAGTAATCATTTTACCCGTCATTCCCATAGTCAACATTCCGTGAGCAAATACACTCGGATATCCAGCTATTTCTGTTGTAAATTTTTCATCAGTATGTAGTGGGTTATAGTCTCCTGAAGCTCCAGCATATTGAACTATTTGTGTTCTCTTCAAATCCTCTACAAGAATTTCTTTGTATGAATCTCCTATTTTAATTTCATTTAATTTCAACATAAATTCTCCCTAATTCTCAACTGGTTTTTCAGTTTGTACACCTACTCCCCTCGCTGTTATGACTAGATCCCCATTTTGATTCCTATATTCTGTAATACCTTCACTAAATTTTAGTTTTCCTGCTCTTTTGCTATCTTTTTCCCAGCTTTTTCCTGTTTTGACAGTTGCAGTCAATACATCACCTGCAAGTACAGGTTTATGATATTCAAAGTGTTGTTCTGCATGTAAACCCATTGCTACTCCTGCTCCTTTTTTTTCATTTTTTTTAGGGTTATTATCAGGTTTTAGTCCAGTGGCTTCTTTCCCAGAGCCAAACCAATCTTCACCTATTTTTGGGCGTAAGCCATAATCAGGATCAAATTGAGCGCTTGCTTGAGCAAAGGTAGGGGGAGGTATGATCCCTCCGCAATTAGTATTTTTTGCAAAGTCTTCATCAAAATAGATGGGATTGGGATCACCAACAGACCTAGCAAACATCATAATATGACTTGCTTCTATTAAAAATTTACCTATAGCCATTTTCTCTCCTATTTAAAGTTTTTTTCAATTAATTTCCAACCAGCATCTGCCAATCCTCTTGCACCACTACCTCTCTCTGCTGCCTGCTTATTTGCAGCTGTTCCATCTCTTACTCTCCCCATTATTCCTTGAAGAATACCAGCAAGCTTAAAAAGATTATACGCTGTGTATAAGTCCCATTCTTCTGTTAGGTCTATTCCCATTTCATCACCATACATCTTTACATAATCATGGATAACTGGTATTCCTTTTTCTTTACAGTAATGTATGTCTGCCATTTTAGGGTTTAGAGTATATTGAAGGCAGTGATAATTAAAATCAGCACAAGGATCACCCAATGTAGATAATTCCCAGTCAAGTATTGCAATTACTTTAGGATCAGTTTTACCTATCATCACATTACTTATGCTGTAATCTCCATGAACAATACTAGTTTGCTTTTCAACAGGAAGATGATCTGGAAGCCATTTTATGAGATTGTTCATTGATTCTATATTTTCAGTTTCAGAGTCAATATATTGTTGTGACCATCTTGAGACTTGTCTACCCACATAATTACCAGGTTTACCAAATTGGTCTAGGCCTATCTCACCAGGGTTAACAGAATGAAGTTTTACTATTGATTCATTCATCGACCGATATACTTCTCTGGCTTCTTCATTGTCAGAATTTTCCATTGCTGGATCCCATAATACTCTTCCATCTTTAAATTCCATTATGTAGAAGGCTGTTCCAATAATATCTTCATCTTCACATAGCGAATAACTCTTTGGAACAGGCACATTAGTATTATTAAGGGCTGTGATTACTTTGTATTCTCGATCTACTGCATGGGCTGATTTTAATAATTTACCTGGAGGTTTTCTTCTTAAAACATAAGCTTTATCAGGTGAAGTAACTTTATAAGTAGGATTAGATTGACCTCCTTTGAACTCTTCAACTTCAATAGGTTTTTGAAAATTTTCTATATTCTCTTCCATGAATATTTCTAAGGCCCTGACATCTATCTTATGTCTTTCTAAAACTGCCATAGTTCCAGTTTGTTGGTCTTGATCTTCCGATGACATAAGTTTTTTTTGTTTAATTTAGAGTGATAATAGTATCTTTATTCTTAGTGAAACAAAAGCCTTCCTAATCATCTTGTGTTTATCAGCTAATATCTTAAGTTTTGGACATAATCTATGTTTCTGATACGATACTTCGTATAAATTTTTATTTAATAAATTGGGGAGTGATATATGTTCAACTTAATAAGAATTCTACCTCTTT
>Ga0257111_1000842_pt1 | contig 12675 bp, 10 predicted proteins | sample LP_taG_6_FD_191567 | JGI IMG/M metagenome (GOLD analysis project Ga0257111, IMG submission 191567) | Marine microbial communities from Northeast Subartic Pacific Ocean, Canada - LP_J_2015_P26_500m | ecosystem: Environmental > Aquatic > Marine > Oceanic | place: Canada: Northeast Subartic Pacific... | reverse complement strand
ATGATATAGATGATATTTTACCGGGTATCATCGAATCTAGAGATCGCCTGTATTATCCCATGGGTTCAAACCCTGATTTTGACAAAAAAATAAATAATTGGGTAAAATTTTTACGGGGAAAAATATTTCCTGACTCTCACATTCCTTATGAATTTATTACGTTGGATCATTTACTTCATGACATGCGATTATATAAAAGTCATAGTGAAATTTCTGCTATGCGGCGTGCATCTAAGATTGCTGTAGAAGCTCATAGTAAGGTGATGCAGAGAACACATCCCGGAATGTATGAATATGAATTAGAAGCTATTATTATTTCTGAATTTCGAAAAAAAAATGCAGTAAATTCATATATTCCTATCGTTGGTGCCGGTGTAAATGGATGCATATTACACTATGTCTCTAACAATTCGGTTCTTAAAAGTGGCGATCTGGTTTTGATTGATGCTGGCTGCGAATTGAATTACTACGCGTCAGATATAACGAGAACTTTTCCCGTAAATGGTCGTTTTACGCCTGAGCAGAGAGCTGTTTATGAAATTGTATTAAATGCCCAAAATGAAGCTATTGAAAAAGCTAAAGAAGGTAATCATTGGAATGACCCACATGATGCAGCAGTTAAGGTTATAACTGCAGGCCTAAAAAAAATTGGATTATTAGATGGCAGACTTACTACACTTGTCAGAGATGAAGCTTACCGTGAATTTTTTATGCACCGAACTGGGCATTGGATAGGCATGGATGTTCATGATGTTGGCGATTATAAGGTTGATGATCAATGGAGGTTACTGGAAAAGGGGATGGTTATGACTATAGAGCCAGGCATATATATCCCAAATCACTCTAAAATTCCAAAAAAGTATAGAAATATCGGAATACGTATAGAAGATGATGTATTAGTTAAAAAAGATGGTCCAGATGTTTTAAGCAAAGATTTGATCAAAGATCCTGATGCCATTGAAACTCATATGGCTTCATAACGTCTTCCAAAAAAACTGAGAAGTGGCCTGATATGATATAAATTTGAAGTGAGCTAGAACTGATATTTTTAAAAAATACAAAAAATTATAGAGAATAAATTGGAGAAAGAATTTACAAAAGAATGGAAAGATTGGATTAATCTAAATATTATAAGAGGTTGCGACAAAGATGAAATATTTAAAATTCTTGTCGATGAAGGTTTTGATCCAGTTATCATTCAAAAACAAATGAACTATAAACCTTCCGTTGATATTAGTAGTATTTCCAATCCGCATAAGAATAGTGAGAATGAGGTAGATCCAGGTTTGATATCGAATATCATTGACTGGTTTGTCATTAAATGTAGAAAATTCTTATTGAATAATTTCTCCGGTTACTCAAATACATCTCAAATATATATACCAAATGCCCAAAAATTGGACTCAAAGTTAGCTGAATTTTACATTTTTCCAGACTTTTTAAATGACAAAGAATGCAGCCAATTAATAAGAATAATCAAAAGTAAACTGCGTCCATCTACAATTACTAATAAGGATGAGCTAGATACAAAATATCGTACTAGTAGCACGTGCGACCTAGGAATCATGAATGATAAAATTATTGCAGATATTGATCAAAAAATATGTGACACAATCGGTATAAATTCCTCTTACTCTGAGATCATGCAGGGGCAATACTATGAAATTGGACAGGAATTCAAAGCTCATACAGACTATTTTGAGGGTGGTGTATATAAAAAATATACTAAAGATCAAGGCCAAAGAACATATACTTTTATGGTTTATTTAAATGATGTTGGTTTAGGAGGTGAAACAGAATTTAAAAAACTTCAGAAAAAAATTAAGCCGCAAAAAGGCATGGCCATTATTTGGAATAATCTGAATAAAGACGGATCTGTTAACTCCAATACGATACATCAAGCACACCCTGTCCTTTCGAATAAAAAAGCAATCATAACTAAATGGTTTAGAAGTAGAGGTCAGGGGCCAATGTTCACAAGAGAATTTGATGATAGAAAAAAACAACACAGTACAAAATCATCCAATTAAAACTGATTACGATATTATTATCGTCGGCGGCGGCATGATAGGAACGAGCTTAGCGCTCGCCTTAGAACCGTTAAATTTAAAGTTAGCCCTAATTGAGGCTGTCGAAGCAGGTGACAGTCAACAACCGAGTTTTGACGATCGATCAACAGTGTTATCTAGAAGCAGTCAACGGATGTACATGGCTATGGGTCTTTGGGATGAAATTCTTAAAGCGGCAACTCCAATTACAAGTCTCCATATCTCTGATAAAGGCAGGTTTGGTTTTTCTCATATTGAGGCAAAAGAACAGAATGTCGAGGCATTGGGGTATGTCGTAATCAATCATATTTTGGGGAAGGTATTACGGAACACTATCAAAGAAAAGCGAAACATCGAAATAATGTGCCCTGCTAGCGCAAGAGCATTAAAAATGTTTGATGATCATAATACTGTGTCTATTGATGACAGAGGTATTTTACGCGAACTTTCCTGTAAGCTCGTTGTTTCTGCTGATGGCTCTCAATCAACAACCCGTGAATTCTTAGGTATTAGTACTAGCAAAATTGATTATAAACAGAGTGCAATTATTGGTAATTTACAAACTGAAAAAAATTCTAACAATAGGGCATTTGAAAGATTTACAAAATCAGGACCAATCACACTATTACCTATACAGGAAGATCGGATGGCTTTTGTTTGGATATCATCTACAGAAGCTTCAATGGAACATTTAGATCTCTCTGATGAAGAATTTACTTCTAAACTGCAGGAAGTATTTGGTTTTCGACTAGGAAAGTTTTCTCGCATTGGAGCACGCTTTTCATATCCCTTAGCTCTTAATAGAGCTAATCGTTTGATTGCAAAACGTGGAGTTTTAGTTGGAAATGCAGCTTACAGTTTACATCCCGTCGCCGCTCAAGGATTTAATCTTGGGCTTCGTGACGTTGCCACTTTATCTGATTGTTTGATGGAAGCAAAGATTACCCAAAAATTTGATCCGGGCGATATTGATGTTTTAGAGAAATATTCTAATTGGAGAGCATCAGATCATACGAAATTAATACATTTTACAGATGGCATTGTTCGGTTATTCGGCAGCGGATATCTACTTACTAAAATTTTTAGAAGTTTTGGAATGATTGGGTTTGATTTTATACCTGGAGTAAGAAAAGAATTTGCCAGACATACTATGGGTTTGGCAGGAAAATTACCTCGACTCTCTAGAGGATTGCCATTGGAATGAAAAATAAGAAAACAATTATAATTGTAGGTGCAGGTATGGTTGGGTTAGCTACTGCAGCATTGTTAGCCAAATCAAATGTTTCTGATCGTTTAGAAATCAAGGTTTTAGATGCCGGTACTCGCCCAAAATTCAAATACCAATCAGGCGTTACCTTACGTGTTTCAGCCATCTCGCTAGGCACAATAAATATGTTAAGCAATATTGGTATATGGGAAAGTATTTCTAGATTTAGAGCTTGTCCATATTCAAAAATGTTTGTGTGGGATGCAAAAAATCATACTAATGATTCTGAGGGAATCCAATTTGACGCTGCTGAATTCGGTTTAACCGAATTAGGATTTATTGTTGAAAATGAATTAATTCAGCAAGCATTACTTAATGAAATAGAAGAAATAGGTATCGAGATAAAATTTGCATCACGTATAAATAATTTATCAAAAATTTCAGGTGAATGGGGATATAAAATTGAAACATCAGATGGCAAATTTTATAGCCCTGATTTACTTATAGGGGCGGATGGTGCCTTGTCACAGGTTAGGGAGAGTGTTGGTATTACAACCAAAAGTCGTGAGTATTTTCAATCAGCATTTGTCACTATGGTAAAGCCTGAACATCATCATGATAATATAGCTAGACAACGGTTCTTAAAAAATGGACCTATTGCATTACTTCCGCTACAACATGGAATGTTATCTATTGTATGGTCTACAACTCCAGAAGACGCAGAAATCAGTATGTCATGCACTGACAAGGAGTTAGCTAAGAGAGTTTCTATAGCCAGTGGCTATATTTTAGGCGCTCTTGATGTTCAAGGACCAAGAGCATCATTTCCTCTCAAAATACAGCATGCTAATCATTATGTTTTACCTGGCTTAGCTCTGGTGGGAGATGCTGCTCATATAATTCACCCACTGGCTGGGCAAGGGGTTAATTTAGGTTTTGCAGATGCAGTTTCATTAACTGAAGTCATAGCAAAAGCTTTTTCTAATGGGGATCATATAGGCGATCTTCCATTATTACGTCGTTATGAGCGTCAACGTAAAGGAGCGAATATGTCAATGTTATATTTTGTTGATGGTTTAAATAATTTATTTTTATCAAATTCAGAGACACTCGCAGCTATTAGGGGTATTGGCGCACATCTTTTTAATCATAGTGGGCTTATTAAACGTCTTACTGCAGAAGTAGCGCTGGGAATAAAATTATAGCAATATCATTATGATTAGGAGATATAGAGATGGTATCAAATGACATAATTAATCGTTTTGAAAAAGATGGGGCGGTGTGTATTAGAGGAGCGGTTGATAATGAAAATATTAAAAATTTATTATCTAATCTTGATCCACTTATTAATGATGACGAAGATCGCTGGACAACGAATCGTATCGGAGGTTTCTCTGATAGACATCTTTGGCCAACGATGCCTTGGATGTATGATTTTTGTGCGCATACCAAATTACCTGAGATTGCTGGCCTGCTAATGCGCAGTAAGACTGCTAGGTTGTTTTTTGATCACACATTTATTCGTGATCCAGGAACATCCCATGCTACTCCATGGCATCAAGATCAACCTTATTGGCCTTTTCAAGGAAACCAAATTATTTCTGCTTGGGTGTCATTAACTAAAAGCAATCCCTTTTCAAGTGGATTACGTTTCATACAAGGCTCTAGTCAGTGGAAAAAGATTTTTCAACCCACAGCATTTGGTAAAGACAGTGCAAGTTCTAAGTTTCTAGATGAGAGCAATGATTATGAAAAGATGCCTGATTTTGATAGCAAATCGGATGAATTTAAAATAATTGATTGGGAAATGGAGCCGGGGGATACTATATTTTTTGGGGCGTACGCTATTCACGGGTCAACAAAAAATCTAGATAAAAAAAATCGACGAGCTGCTATTTCCATCCGTTATGTTGGCGACGATGCACGTTGGGATCCACGAGATGGAACTGATCCAATTGTTGATCAGGACAAAGTCTCCATTAATCCAGGCGATCCTCCGTTTGATGATAAATGGTTTCCAGAAGTGTGGAGTAGAGAATCAAGGTAATATGACTAAGGGATAGCGGATAGCATAATGAACCAATCAATGAATAGAAAAAAAAGCATTAATTATTTGACTATCTATCTGTTTTTTTTACTAAATTTTATATCTGCACCATCAGCATACTGCCATCATTCATTCACTGCTGAATTTATAGCAGAGAAGACTTTAACTTTTTCTGGAACTATAACCCAGGTTTGGTTTAAGAATCCCCATGTTCGTTACCTCATTGCTGTTAAACATGATGGAAATGAAGAAATATGGGATGCTCGTGGATCTCCAGTAGTTTGGTTGGCTAGAAAAGGGTGGACCAGAGATTCAATTAAAGTAGGAGATAAAGTAACAATGCATGGTTTTGCAGGACGAGATGACCGTAGAATGCTTTCCATCATTAACATTACACTTAAAGATGGAACCATTTTTGTTGATAAAGTACCGGAATAATTTTGTGATTAAAATATTTTCTAAGATTGTGTCAGTGTTTTTAGCAACTTTGATTTTTTGCTCTGCTTCCTATGGAGAAGAATCCACGTTTGAGGGTCGCTGGATTATATCGCTCCAAGATAAGAAAAGGGTTTTAGAGGGGTTATTAGAAATAGAAAATATAAATAATGAATGGAAAGCATATCTAGAAGGAGGACCGGTATCAATAGAAATTTCTGATAATGACATTGTTTTAATAGCAGATAGTCGCGATGTGCGTGGTTTTGTATTCGATCGAAAAATGACTGGCAAGATCGATAAAAATATTATAAAGGGAACTTATACTCAAGAGGGAGCAGCTGCTCAAAAAGAAGACCCAGGGCCATGGCGGGCAGAACGGGAAAAATTGAAGATACAAAAAGAACTTAAACCGAATCCTTCAGATATTTCTGGATTATGGGTGGCTACACAACAGCTTGATTTTAGGAAGTATACAATGGCGCTAACACCAAATGGTAAGAAATGGCTTGAGAATTATTTACCCTATTATGATCAGCCTGATGTCCGTTGTGAATCTATTGGGTTGCCAGCACTAGCAACTTATACTTTTCCGTTCGAAATCATAGCAAGTGAAGATAGATATACAATGATTTATGAGTATCAATCTAAGGTAAGAAGAATTTGGATGGATAGAAGGAAACCAAGCCAGTTCATGCCTCCTTCTAGGATGGGACACTCTACCGGATATTGGGAAGGCGATACTTTGGTGGTAGATACTGTTAATCTCGAAAAAACTATCAGAGATTTTCGTGGTGAGCTGATTTCTGAAAAAGCACATATCCAGGAACGTTATAATCTTAATGATCGTGGTGATGTATTAACAGCAATTATTACTGTTAAAGATCCAGATAATTATAAAAGATTTCCAATTCGCCGCCGCCAATGGATTAAAAGTCATGACGCGGAGATTTTTCCTTACACTTGTGACCCAGATTCATTTTTTATACCTATGTACGAACAGAATGAAATGGATATGTACATAAAAAGAACAGATCGGCGATTTTAAGAATTTCGTTGCATCGTGCTTTGTAAAGAGTATTATAAAATCACTAATCAAAAGAATAGACAGAAGAGTTCTTCTTGAAAATAGAGAAGCGCCGAAGACGCAACTAGCTCGGAAACGCTCAGGCAAACGGACTGAATATTCTGATTAGCTCTGGAGAGAGACTGATAAATGTTTCACCGAAGGGGTACGCGAATAAGATTTCGTTTGATCTCTCAGGTACAAGGACAGAGGGGCGACCTAGAAATTATGCTGTAATAGTATGAAATCTAGGTCGCCCTTTTTTATTTAAGGATGTATTTAAAATAATTTTGTAGATTAGCATGGGAACACGTACTCAATTGTATGATCAACACATCCTTGCGGGAGCAAGAATGACTAACTTTGGTGGATGGGAGATGCCTATTCATTATGGATCACAAATTAGCGAGCATTATGCTGTTAGAAATGATGCCGGGATTTTTGATGTATCGCATATGACTGTTATTGATATAGAAGGACCTGATGTTCTGGTGTTTCTTAAATATCTTTTAGCCAATGATGTTTCAAAACTAACTAATATCGGTAGGGCTTTATATACCTGCATGTTGAACCAGGATGGCGGTGTAATTGATGATCTTATAGTTTATTTTTTTGATACTAATATTTATAGATTAGTGGTTAATGCTGCTACTAGAGAGAAGGATATGAAGTGGATTATGAGCAATGGAAATCAGTTTAATATAACTGTAAATGAACGTTCCAATATCTCTATGGTTGCTCTACAGGGACCTAATGCTCGAGATTTAGCGTTATCAATGTTCCCAGAAGATTATGAAGCCCTTGTATCTGATCTTCAGCCTTTTAGTGGAATCAATTATGAAGATATATTCGTTACACGTACTGGATATACTGGAGAAGATGGCCTTGAAATCATGCTTCCTACGAGTAATGTTGAGCAGTTTTGGAAAGAATCGCTAAGTGTTGGTTTTCAGCCTTGCGGCCTGGGCGCCCGCGATACCTTAAGGTTGGAGGCAGGCATGAATCTTTATGGTTCAGATATGGATGAATCGACTCTACCTATAGAAGCAGGACTAGGGTGGACGATATCTTGGCAACCAGAAAACCGTGATTTTATTGGTAGATCAAAATTATTGGAAAGGTATATCACGCAAGATCACAATCGACAATGTGGATTAGTACTTATAGATAAAGGTATCCTACGAAATAATCAAAAAGTTATGATTGATGGAATTAAGCAAGGAAAAATAACCAGTGGAGGATATTCTCCCACTTTGGAATGTTCGATAGGATTTGCACGAATACCAATGAGTGATTTTAATAAAGTAAGTGTTGAATTACGAGGAAATATATTAGAAGCAAGGGTAGTGAAGTTACCATTTGTTAGACACAATAAAGCATTGATAGATCTCAAAATGCTGAGATAGATGTATTTTGGAGGAGAATATTATGAATGACTTACCTAGAGATCTATATTACACCAATGAGCATGAGTGGCTCCGTAAGGAAGAGGATGGAAATATTACCGTAGGTATTACGGATTACGCTCAAGCTGCCTTAGGGGATCTTGTTTATATTGAAATTCAAGAGATTGGACAAAATATTGATGCGGGCGGAGAAATGGCTGTAGTTGAATCTGTGAAGGCCGCATCAGATGTTTATTCACCATTATCTGGAAAAATCACTAATGTTAATGAGATTTTGGCCAACGAACCTCAAATAATTAATTTAGACCCCTATGGGGAAGGTTGGATAGCTTGTATTTTTCCGAGCGATGAAATTAACAACGTAATGAATGCAGATGAGTATCAGCAGTTTCTTGATGATTTAGAGGAATAAATATTAGTTAATATTCAGTGAAGATTATGCCTTTTATCCCTCATAATAAAACCGATATCAAAGAAATGCTTGGAACTATTAAAGCAGGAAGTATTGACGATTTATTTGATGAAATACCAAAAAACCTTCTAATTGATCAGCTGAAAGAAGTGCCTCAAGCATTATCAGAAATGGAAATTACCAGATTAATGCGTAAACGGAGCTTGCTGGATGAAAAGTTGTTATGTTTTACTGGGGCAGGAGCATACGACCATCATATTCCTGCTGTGGTTTGGGATATTGCTACACGCGGAGAATTTTATAGCGCTTATACACCTTATCAAGCAGAAGCAAGCCAGGGTACTCTCCAAACAATTTATGAATACCAAACAATGATGGCAAATCTCACTGGTTTAGATGTTAGTAATGCTTCTATGTATGACGGTGCTTCTTCGGTAGCTGAGGCTATTCTAATGGCAGTCAGAGCTAATAGAAATTCAGATTCGAGAAAAGTACTTTTTGTTTCTGGCGTGAATTGCACGTATCAAAAAGTAGTGACGACTATTTGTCAAGGACAGGGCTTAACGTTTGATCGACTGCCATTAGATATAGATACTGGTAAAACAAATGTTGACGAGCTTTCTGAATATGATCAATCTCCAGTTGCTGTTGTTATTCAACACCCTTCTTTTTTTGGAACCTTAGAAAACGTAGATGCTATAACAGATTGGGCGCATGAGATGGGCGCATTGGTAATAGCAGCTACCAATCCTATATCCCTTACACTACTGAAACCTCCGGGTGAATGGGGTAAAAATGGAGCTGATATTTGCTGCGGCGAAGGCCAGCCTCTGGGAATACCTTTGTCATACGGTGGTCCATATTTCGGGTTTATTACTTGTAAAAAGGAATTTTTAAGACAAATCCCTGGACGTCTTGTTGGATGTACAACTGATCAAAAGGGAAGGAGAAGTTTTACGCTAACTTTGCAAGCGCGAGAACAGCATATTCGTAGATCAAAAGCCACTTCAAATATTTGTACTAATCAAGGACTCATGGTCACGGCAGCAACAATATATATGTCATTACTTGGTTTTAAAGGACTAAGATCGGTAGCCCAGAAATCTCATGAACAAACCTTTAAATTGATTCAACAGTTAACATCGATCAATGGGATTAAAACAATTTTCAGCGGGCCTTACTTTCATGAGGTTGCCATCAAGTTAGATCATCCTGTTGATTATGTTTTAGAACAACTCGCTTTAAGAAATATACTAGGAGGTTATGATTTGACATCAGATTTTCCTCAACTAAAAAATAGTTTATTGGTTTGCGTTACTGAAACGAAAACCGATGAAGATATTACTATTTTCGCCGAAGCAATGAAGGAAATAATGATCTGACCAAAAATTAATAGAGAAATTGGTTAGTTTTTAATGGAAAATGTTATGACGGAATTAATATTTGAAAAATCAAGAAAAGGACGAGCTGCTTATGCTCAGTATCCTCAATTTTCAAGCGATACAGGTATACCCGAGGAATTTTTACGACATAGCAATCCCGTACTGCCGGAAGTATCAGAACTACAAGTCGTTAGACATTTTACTCTTTTATCGCAAAAAAATTTCTCAATTGATACACATTTTTATCCATTAGGCTCATGTACCATGAAATACAATCCTCGTGTTTGTAATCAGATAGCAATGATGCCTGGTTTTGCAGATAAACATCCATTGTCTTTTGAGAATCATAGCCAAGGATTTCTATCTTCAATGTATGAATTACAGGATATGCTCAAAGCCATTACAGGCATGCAAGCTATTTCGCTAGCACCAATGGCTGGTGCCCAAGGAGAATTTGCTGGCGTAGCTATGATTCGCGCTTACCACGTCAATAGAGGCGAGAAAAATCGTAATGAAATTATAGTCCCCGATGCGGCGCACGGCACAAATCCAGCAACTGCGATTATGTGTGGATGCAAAGTTCTTGAATTGTCAACGAAAGAAGATGGGGATATAGATATTGACGTGTTGAAGAATATGGTTGGTAAAAATACTGCCGGCATTATGTTGACCAATCCTTCTACATTAGGTGTGTTCGAACGTAATATCATGGAAATTGCAGATATTGTCCATAAAGCCGGAGGTTTGTTGTATTACGATGGCGCAAATCTAAATGCAATACTTGGCAAGGTGAGGCCTGGCGATATGGGTTTTGACGTAATTCATTTGAATTTACATAAAACATTCTCAACTCCTCATGGGGGTGGTGGCCCAGGATCAGGGGTTATTGGCGTTGGCGATTGCTTAAAGCCTTTTATGCCAATTCCAATAATAGGTAAAAGAGGAACAGGAAAAAAAGCTAGATATCGTTGGTTGGCTGAAAAAGACTTACCCAAAAGCATTGGGCGTTTATCGGGATTTATGGGTAATGCCGGAGTATTGATTCGCGCTTACGTTTACATGCGACTTTTAGGGGCAAATGGGATGAAACGTATTGCCGAATTTGCAACTTTAAATGCTAATTATCTTCAATCCCGTCTGAAAAATGTAGGATTTGAGCTTGCATTTCCTAATCGTCGAGCAACACATGAGTTTATTATTACCCTGAAAAATGAACAGAAAGAGTTCTCAATTAATGCTATGGATTTTGCCAAATCCCTTTTAGACTATGGTTTTCATGCGCCAACAATATATTTTCCATTATTAATTTCAGAGTGTTTACTGATAGAACCCACGGAAACAGAAACTAAAGAAACGATAGATAGTTTCGTTGATGCAATGGCACAGATACTTGATAATGCCAAAACAAAAAATACCAATCACAAAGAAGCGCCTTTCAATATGCCAGTAAATCGTGTTGATGAACTTCAGGCAGCTAGAAATCTTGATTTAACCTACAAAGAAATTATCGAATAAATATTTTTACAACCCAATTATGAATTATAAATTCTTAAAAATTTTACTTATTTTTTCATTACAATTAGGCCAAGCAGAGGAACAGGATTGGTCTAGAACACTAGAAAAAATTTCTACCGGCATTGTTAGCATCCGAGTAGATAGTACGCGTGCATTTGATACTAACTGGAACTCTTCGTCTCAGGCATCGGGATTTGTCGTGGACGCTAAAAATGGTCTCATCCTAACCAACCGGCACGTGGTTACATCAGGACCAGTAATTGCTGAGGCAGTCTTTTTGAATAACGAGGAAGTCCGATTAACTCCCGTATATCGTGATCCTGTACACGATTTTGGTTTTTTTCGTTATCAACCGAAAGAACTTAAACGTATAAAGCCTGTTGAGCTCATTCTTGCTCCTGAATCCGCTAATGTCGGGGAATCAATTCGCATCATTGGTAATGATTCAGGTGAACAGCTATCAATACTTGATGGTACTTTAGCTCGCGTGGATAGAAAAGCACCTGATTATGGACGTGGAAATTATAATGACTTTAATACTTTTTATTTTCAAGCATCCTCCGGTACATCAGGCGGATCATCTGGTGCGCCAGTGATCAATATCAGCGGCGAAGTTATCGCTTTAAATGCCGGAGCAACCAACTCTTCAGCTAGTAGTTTCTTTTTACCTTTAAATCGTATTAAAAGAGTTCTTAGTTTGCTGCAAAAACAACAACCTATAGAACGAGGTAGCCTGCAATCTGAATTCGTAATTTACACATTTGATGAATTATCTCGACTTGGATTATCTAACGAAACAGAAGTACTTGTAAGAACACATAATAAAGATCTTTTTGGCATGCTTGTGGCTAAATTTATTGTTCCCGAATCGCCTGCATCTGGAAAAATCAGACCGGGAGATATCCTAATTCGGATTAATGGTAAGTTAGTCACCAATTTTCTTGAATTTGCCTCGATTATTGATAATAAAGTCGGTGAAATGATTTCTGTAGAACTTGAGAGATCTGGACAAATCGTAAAGGAAATGATCGAAGTTACCGATCTACACAGTATTACACCAGATACCTTTCTACAATTTGGGGATGCAGTGGTACATAATTTATCGTACCAACAAGTTAGACATCACAACCAACCACTGAAAGGCATTTATGTAGCGG
>Ga0257111_1000840_pt1 | contig 12691 bp, 12 predicted proteins | sample LP_taG_6_FD_191567 | JGI IMG/M metagenome (GOLD analysis project Ga0257111, IMG submission 191567) | Marine microbial communities from Northeast Subartic Pacific Ocean, Canada - LP_J_2015_P26_500m | ecosystem: Environmental > Aquatic > Marine > Oceanic | place: Canada: Northeast Subartic Pacific... | reverse complement strand
GTTGATAAAAAACAGTAACACACAGTGTCTGATAGGAAAAGATCTTAAGAATGATCTAGAAAAAATCCTAGACCAAAAAATATCAATAGAGAATGATGCAAATTGTTTTGCATTAGCTGAAGCCAAACTAGGAGCGGCTAAAACCCATAATACTGTATTTGGCGTAATTATGGGCACTGGTGTTGGTGGAGGATTAGTCATTGGTGGCAAAATTCACGTTGGACGTACAAATATTGCTGGTGAATGGGGACATCATTGTATCAAACCCAATGGAAATGATTGTTATTGTGGAAGAAAGGGATGTGTTGAGACATACATCAGCGGACCAGCGTTAGAGAAAAAATGGAACGAATTGACAAACCAAAACATATCAGTATCTGACATTGTAAAAAATTCTCAAGAAGAGGCGTATAAAACTTGGAAAAAGGAATTTCTTGAAAATTTTGGATTATCTCTTGCAAATGTAATAGACATTTTAGATCCTGATGTCATTGTTCTAGGCGGTGGTTTATCTAATATTCCATTTCTATATGATGAAGGAAAAAATTTAGTTTATGATAATGTATTCAGTGACGCTGTAGACACACCAATTCTTAAAAATCAGTTAGGTGACTCTGCTGGTGTTTTTGGTGCATGTATTTTGTAGTTATTGAGGTTCTATTGTAGCAGGTGGTTTACTTGAAATTACATATGTTACCCAAGTAACCTCTTCAATCTCGTTTGTAATTCTATTACTAATTTTTTCTAATACGCCATCTGGTAATCTTGTCCAGTCCGCCGTCATGGCATCAATTGAATCCACAACTCTTACAGTAACAATTCTTCCATACCGTCTCTCATCACCAACCACACCAACTGCTTTGTCATCACCCACTGCTGCATAGGCTTGCCACACTTTATCATAGAGTCCAGATTCCCACAATTCCTCTTCAACAATTTTACTTGCTTTTCTTGAGATTGATAATTTTGCTGGTGTAATTTCTCCAATAACCCTTACTGCTAAACCCGGACCAGGAAATGGATGTCTTTTCAGTAACTTTTCAGACACGCCAAGAATTTTTGCAATCTGACGAACTTCATCCTTGTATAATTCCTTTAATGGTTCTAATATCTGTAAATTCAACCAATCAGGAAGTCCGCCTACATTATGATGAGATTTGATTACTGCGGCAGGACCCTTTGACACTCCACTTTCAATTATATCAGGATATAATGTTCCTTGCGCAAGCCATTTGAATGGACCATTCTTTTCTGCAAAATCAGTAAACACCTTGATAAATTCCTCCCCAACAATTTTTCTTTTTTCTTCAGGATCTGCAATTCCTATCAATTTGGAAAGAAATTGTTCCCGTGCATCGATTTTATGAAAATTTAACGAAAAGTTATTTTTGAATATGTCTTCTATCTCTTCAGATTCATTTGATCGTAATACTCCATTATCAACAAATACGCAAGTCAATCTTTCACCTATAGCCTTGTGAATTAATATGGCTGCAACGGTGGAATCTATTCCTCCACTTACACCACATAACACATTTCCATCAATCTTTGATATCTCATCAACTGTTTTTTCAACAAATCCTTTCATTGTCCAATCTTGCTTTGCTTGACAAACATTCAAAACAAAATTTTTGAGAATTTTTGTTCCATGTTCAGTATGAACTACTTCAGGATGAAATTGAATTCCAAACACGGTTTTACTTTTGTTAGCAATTGCTGCTGCATGTGCATTTTCAGTATGCCCAATAATTTCAAAATTTTCTGGAATTTCTTCAGCCTCATCACCATGACTCATCCACGCCCTGATGGTATCTCCAATTCCATCCAAGAGTTTTGATTCCCCATTCATCATTAATACAGATGACCCATATTCTTTGTTAGCTCGTTTTACTTTACCCCCGAATTTATTCACGATTAATTGATGTCCATAACAAATTCCAAGTAATGGTAGTTGCATATCAAAAATTTCTTTTTGAGGAAGTGGTGCATCTGAATTATAAACACTTGATGGCCCACCAGAGAAAATTACTCCTTTTGGATTTTTCTGTTTTAATTCTTCGATGGAAATATCAAATGGAACTAGTTCGGCATAGACTGAAAATTCTCTTATTCTCCTACAAATCAGATGACTATATTGAGATCCAAAATCTAAAACAACAATCTTATCCATAGAATCACTTGGAAGAGTTTTCTACCATTCGTGTTAATGACCAGGTTGCAGTATTGATAATTTCATCTATTCTCTCTTTTTGACGATAATTTTTTATGATAATCTCTCTAATTGCACTTCCATTCTTGTTAATTATACAATCAATAACAGATTCTTGATTAATTTTTCCATCCTTTACAGCAGCATCATCACTTTTTTTCATCTCACCAATTATTCTTTCAATAAAAAATGTCTTTAGTGGTGGAATTTCAGGTGTTAATCCAATTCCATCTTCTAAAACTATCGAAACTTGATCTGGTGTTACAAATGCATTTGCAATAACCACTCCATCTTTATTATCAACAATCTGTCTTGTTCCTTCAAATGAATCTTCTTTATGCGTATCCAAAATGTCAGGTTTTTCCTGTTTGGTTATATTTTTTGCAAGTGTAGATGCTTTTGTAAAACTTGATCCCTTCAACACTACGTCTAAAACATCCAAGTTTTTTTGTAAAAAATCAATCTCGTCTTGATATTTTGCCATTTTTTCAATAATTGTCTCTTTTAGTTCCAACATATTACGAATTTGTTCATCAGTATTTTGCATATATTTAAGAAAACTAATTCGGTATTAAAACGCATTCTAAGCATTAATGATATAGTCAAGGTCAATCAGATTGATCTTTTTGAACCCTTTGATGGGTTTTGACGTGGTATAAAGATCTGAACTAGATTTTGTAGCGAGCCATTCTAATAATTTTTTTCCACACGCAAGTTTTTTCAATTTTAAACTTCGATCTCTTATAACAGGTTTTGAATACTTACCAATCACATTACCAAAGTCCATCCCAAGCAGAATAATTTTTTCAGCCTTAAAATTTTCAGCAAGAAACACACATCTATCTCCATCGGTAAAGCCGCCAAAATTTTCAAGCCGACCAAATTTTTCTGATTGTGTTGTTCCTGTTTTGTTTTTAAATTTTTTAACAATGTCTAATTTATCTTCATTATCCCCATGGGCATGTACAATTATTGGTATATTCGTCCTAGCAATTTTTTTAATACTTTTAATGTCACCATCAAGATCTGTCACTAAGATGTCTGGTCTAATCTTATGTTTGATCAATGCCTGTACTGCACCATCAGCAACAATTTTTGTCACATTTTCATATTTTTTCATGACTGTGATTGCACTATCTAACGATGGGCCTGCACCTACCACAAAAACAGTTTTTCCAAAAATTTGCTTCTTAAAATTAGATGATGGGATTTTTTTTTTGATAATAGAATTTAATTTCTTAGCAGAAGTAATATCATCTGATTCTTTGTATCCAAACATGCTTCTAATTTCGCGATATCTGGTTTTCCAACCTCTTATTGTCATAAACTCAAATTAGATGACCTCATCATAAATCATATGGCAAAATTAGGGAAATTGACAGTTGGCATTAAAGATAAACCAACAATTATAGGAATCATTAACATCAGTCCTGAATCATTTTATAAAAATTCTATAAAGACAACCAAATCAAAAATTTCCCAAACTGTAAAGCAAATGGAAGATGACGGTGCTCAGATAATTGACATTGGAGGAATGTCGACAGCCCCTTATCTTAAAACAACTGTATCTGAAAAACAAGAGTTAGACAGAATTACAAAAGCTGTTAAAATAATCCAAAACATCTCAAATCTGCCTATTTCTGTAGACACCTGTAGAGCAAGAGTTGCTCAAGATGCTTTAGAGAATGGTGTTGAGATAATCAATGATGTTTCTGGTTTAAAATATGACAAGAATATGCCAAAAACTGTAGAAAGATTTCAACCATCATTGATCTTGTGTGCTTATAGTAAGAAAGCCGTTGGTATAAGACATGTAACTGAAACAAAACGACTCTTACAAGAAAGTATCAAGACTGCAAAAAGTGTTAATATTTCGAAAAATAAAATCATAGTTGATCCTGCTATTGGTTTTTTTAGAAATTCTGGCACAGGATTTCCATTTACTAAGATAAAATCTAACTGGGCTGATAGAGATGTTGCTGTATTACGGAATTTGTCTTCAATCAAGAATGGTTTTCCCCTTTTGGTTTCAGTTTCAAACAAATCATTTATTGGAAAATTGACAGGTAAAGCAGATCCACGTGATCGATTATATGGTTCATTAGCTGTAGAACTGTTTTCTATAATTAATGGCGCAGATATTTTACGAACACATAATGTAAGCGCAACAAAAGATGTTCTCTCTATCTACAAAAAATTGATAAGAAACAACAAGAAAGGCTTATAACAGAATTTTTCTTTCCGGTAGGAGGTACGTTTGAGCATAAGAGAAGGATTAACATTTGATGATGTTCTTCTCGTACCAAAATTTTCAGATATAACAAGTCGCTCACAGACAGATCTATCAACTAGATTGTCTAGAAACATTAAACTAAACACACCGTTAATCAGCGCAAACATGGATACTGTAACTGAATCTACAATGGCTGTAACTATGGCACGACAGGGCGGCATTGGAATCATTCACCGTTTTTTAACAATTCAAGAGCAGGCAAACCAAGTTCTAAAAGTAAAACGTTCTGGAAGTGTGATGATTGAAAACCCATATCTCGTAAATCAAGACAAAACAATTAGTGTTGCACTTGATATAATGACTGAAAAAGAAGTTTCAGGTTTGCTGGTTGTTGATTCTGAATCCAAGCTTGTTGGAATCCTCACTGAACGTGATGTATTGTTTGAATCTCCAGATTCCACAAAATTAGTTAAAGAGTTAATGACAAAAGATGTCATAACCTCAAAACCTGGCATAAATGTGGATGAGGCAAAAGACATTTTAAAAAACAATAGAATTGAAAAGTTACCATTAATTGACGATGACCAAAAAATTCATGGACTTTATACAACTCAGGACATACTAAATACTGAAAATTATCCAATTGCATCACAAGACAGTAAAGGCAGACCACTTGTAGGTGCTGCAGTTGGAGTGAAAGGTGACTTTTTGGAAAGGACAGAAGCACTTCTAGAAGCTGATACTGATGTAATTGTAGTAGATATTGCACATGGACATAGCGAAAATGCAATCAGTACAGTGAAGAATATCAAAAAAGCGTTTCCTGATTGTGAATTGATTGCAGGAAATGTTGCTACTGCACAAGGTGTAGAAGATTTAGTTAAGGCTGGAGTTGATGCTGTAAAAGTTGGCGTTGGCTCTGGCTCAATTTGTATTACTAGAGTGATAACAGGTTCTGGCGTTCCTCAGTTAACAGCAGTTTTGGATTGTGCAGAAATTGGCAAGCAATATGACATTCCAATCATATCGGATGGTGGTACTAGAACCTCAGGCGATGCAACAAAAGCACTAGCAGCAGGTGCATCATCTGTGATGCTAGGAAGTATGTTGGGCGGAACTGACGAGAGTCCAGGTTCTACTATTAGTAAAAATGGAAAACGATTCAAAATTTATCGTGGAATGGCGTCATTAGCAGCTGCTAGAGGAAGAAAAACCAAAGAGACTGGTAAAATAGATTTAGGAGACGATCTAAATGACTTTGTTGCAGAAGGTGTTGAGGCGTTTGTTCCATACAAAGGAACTGTTACAGACATTCTAGTTCAAATTACAGGTGGAATTCGCTCTGGTTTGAGTTATTGTGGTGCACATAACATTTTACAAATGCAGAAAAACTCGGAATTTATAAAAATGTCACGTGCAGGTTTTGCTGAAAGTCAATCACATGATGTAGATTTAATGTAGCTAGTTTTTTATTCTGATACCATGAACTTTTGTTGTGCTTAGTAAATTTACTATCATAGGTCTAATCATTGGAAGTATAGTTTCTCTTCTTGGAGCAGCTTCCATGGTTGATTCATTTGCAAATCCAAATGAGATTCAAGATACAAATGAAACTTTTGGAATTGGTGATGTAGACAAAATACGATTTAATGCACCTGAAAACTCTTTTCAAACAATAACAGTTACTGGTGATGCGTTTGATCTAAAAATTACTACCCCAGATGAAAGCAATAATGTTGATAAAAACATCAAAGGTAAAGCAACATTCTCATGGACAAATCTAACTCCAGGAGAAAATATTATTCAAATACAGAACACAGGACAATCTGAATTTAATGTATCTGGAACATTTGAATTACAACGTGATCCCTTGTTCTTCACATATTCTATTTTGGTTATAGTTGCAGGAATCGTAATTATTGGATTTAGTGCAGGTTTTAGTGTTAGAAAGCCAAAGGGATTCTAGCTTAATTCTGCAAGTGGGTATGAACCAATAATTTTAAGGAATTTTGTATTTTTCTTCAATTCGTCCAGCATAGAACTCACTTTTGTATCTGATATATGACCAACAAAATCTAAATAGAAATTATATTCCCATGTTGTTCCTGTCTTTGGTCTTGATTCAATTTTTGTTAGATTTATGTTATTATTAGAAAATTCTTTAATGATTCCATATAGTGCACTCGGTGCATGATCAATTGAAAATATGATTGATGTCTTGTCATTTGATGTTGGCTCTGTTTCTTGTTTAGAGAAAATTAAAAATCTAGTTACATTATTTGGATCATTTTCAATTTTCTCTTTAATTATAGGTACACTGTAAATACCAGCTGCATTTTTACTTGCTATAGCTGCAATACCTTTCTCATCTAACTCTTTGATAATCTTAACACTACCGGCAGTATCATATGTTGGAACTGTCTTTAGAGAATTCGTTTGAATGAAATTGCTACACTGTCCTAATGCCTGAGGATGAGAGTAAACAGTAGTAATTTCACCAATGTCCTCATTAGAGATTAGGCAGTGATGAATTTCTAGGTATATTTCACCGACAGCATGAAGATTTGATGAAAGAATTGCATCAAAACTCTGACCTACACTACCTTCAATAGAATTTTCTACAGGAAGAATTCCGTAGTCTGAATTTCCAAGTTTTGTTTCTTCTAATACATCACGAAAAGTACGGCAAGGAATAGGTTCTATATTATTTTTAAAGAATCTTTGAGATGATGCTTCACTATATGCTCCATGTTCACCCTGAAAGGAAATTTTCTTCATATTAGAACTCTTATTTTAAGAAATCAGATTTTCCAAAATCAGAGGATAATTTTCTGTCATCAAACCAACCACAGTCTTTGCATTTTACTGCATCCTTATCCTGAATTACTTCTCCAAAACATTTTCTACATTTTGTAAAGAGTACACCAAAATCTCGGTCATCCATTGATGCATGAATAGTCCCGTTGATGCGATTGATTATTTTTAGTTTAACAATATCTTTTACTAATGCAACGTTTTTCTTTCGCATATGTCTTGTAGTACATATACATTCAACATTTGAGGTTACTTTGGTTCCATTGATATATTGCATAGAAACTGCAATAAGCGAACCTAGTGATGCTTCAACAACTCCAATTATCTCATCACCAATATTTGGTATTGGAATTGATTTTTTCTTATGGATTGATGCAATTCGTTCCTCCTTATCGAATTTTGTTTCCCCAATCATAGTAGATCTTACTGATTCACCATCATCGAATGTATTCTCACCTGAAAGATATTCTTCTAAAAAGGCAATTTTCTCTCCAGGAAGTTTGAATTCTTGAGACATATGCTTTTCTTATAACCTCAATTATTAATTGTTTTTTTACAGCCAGTGTGGAATCTGCAAGTAATCATCAATCTTTTCATTTCTAAGAACCTTAAGTAATGCAGTTGCTTGTGGCGTAGATAATACCGGTTTATCGAATTGATTATCAGTAGAAATCCTTGGGCAAGCAACCTGAATGAATGCATCAATTCCCTTGAAATTTTTCAATCTGTCACTCGTAATATCTGCTATTGCGAAGAGCTGTACAGTTTTGCCTACACTTTCTAATTCTTTTTTAAATTTTAGTGCTGTAAGTATAGCAAACTGACCTTCCTTCAAGCCAACAATTATTCCAAAAACTTGTCCTTCTGCAGCTTTGTAAATTGACAGTGTTGCCTTCTTCTCTAATTTTTGAGCAAATTCAGTTACATCTCTAATTTCATTAAAGTATGGATCCAAAACAAATGTTGGTTTCTTTGTTGATAGTGCAATACCAGCTGCATGAAAGTTGCTTTGTCCAAGGAATAAATTTCCATCAACTTTATCTTTTGTTTCAATAGCTGGATAAAATTCACATCCAAAAACTTGTCCATCATTTAACTGTCCCTTTCCTTTTCCTACCTTCACACAAATATTATTTTCTTCAAGAAATTTTTTTACATGTTCAACTTCATGTAGATGTTGACTGTCTGTAATCAACGAAATTGTTTTACCATTAAATTTTTCAATACATTTTGGTAAAACTTGATCGAATGAAATGTTATCAAATGCATCAATCATTACTACATTATTTTCAAACGTGTCAAGTTTGTTAGTGTGACCAACGTTAAACAAAATTTCAGCACCTAACACCTTTGCACCATTTGAATTCAAGTCACATGTTCCCCAAGTTGTATCACCCAGCACAAATGCAGGAATGTCAAATTTTGCCATTATGTGTTGGGCGGTTTCTTGAATTTTTGGTAAAATTCCATCTGGACCATTAATAGCAACGGAAATTGGCTTTCTCTCCGTTATAACATCAAATATTTTCTGTTCGTCAATGATTATCATTAGTTCACGGTTTTGTATTTTGAATTTAAACTAAACTCAAAAACTGCCAAATGACTAAAATTCAAATTTATTCTGTATAATATATGGAATCTAAAACACTTCATATCGGATTTGATGATACAGATTCTCCTAAGGGAATGTGTACTACATATCTGGCTTACAGATTGATCAAACTGCTAAAAAAAGAACATGTGGATTTCTTAGATTTTCCAAACTTAATCAGATTTAATCCAAACATTCCATGGAAGACACGAGGAAATGGAGCTGTAGGAATAAAAATTTCCACAACACACCCAGAGAAAATCAAAAAATTAGTTAGAGACCTAGTTAACAAATATGCTGATACAAAGAATGGTGCGAATCCAGGAGTAGTATTTTTTGAAGAAGCAAATATTCCAAAAACCTTTAGTCAATTTAGTACCAAGGCACTCTGGAAATTAATTAAAAGGAATGATGCAAAAATTTTCATCAAAAAAAATAATCTTGAATCATTTCATCTTGGTAACGGCCAGGGTCTAGTCGGCGCAATAGGTGCTATTAGTTATCAATTTTCAGATAATACTTTTGAATTACTGAGTTACAGAAACAAATCTAAATTTGGTCTTAAAAGAACTATCGATAATAAACTTGTAAAGAAAATGCAAGAAAGAACATTTCCGTATACATTCAATAGTTATGATAATAAAAAAGAGAAAATTCTCATCAGTCCTAATGGACCAGATCCTGTATTTTTTGGTGTTAGAGGAGAAAATCCTTCAATTTTAATTTCCGCAGCTGAATCAATAAAACCAGAAGAAAAATTAGATGGTTATCTAATTTTCAAATCTAATCAGGGTACTGGTGATCATCTCAAAAACAAAATAGATGTAGAAAGCTTTGAACCATACACATCTGGTACAATTGAAGGAACTATTGAATCAACTCCAAATGTTTTACGTGGCGGGCATGTATATTTTTCAATTAATTCAAAAAATAAAATTATCAATTGCTGCGTTTACAAACCCACTAACATTACTCACATTGCAAAAAATCTCATTAGTGGAGATAAAATATTAATTGGTGGTGGAGTAAGAAAGGCTTCAAAGAATTTTGATAGAATTTTTAACATTGAATTTTTGAAACCGTTAAAATTAGAAAAACACACAATACAGAAAAACCCACTTTGTAAGAAATGTGATAAGCGGATGAAATCAAAGGGCAAGAATCAAGGCTTCCAGTGTAGTAAATGTGGTAAAAAGTCAAGTCACAAAATAACAATTACCATTACACGAAAAGTTTCAAAAAAAATGTATATTCCATCAGTTTCTGCACACAGGCATCTCACAAAACCTCAACAGCGATTTAACAGAATTAACAAAAAAATTCAATTTAGCGAAAAAATCCAATGGTGCTCCAAGTTTTAGGAACAAAAGTAGCGGGGAGTAGATTTGAACTACTGATTTTCGGGTTATGAGCCCGACGGGATGACCTGACTTCCCCACCCCGCTGAACAAAAATCTTAAACGAGCTATATACGCGTTTCAAATTCGGAAATGAATAAAAGTATTCTAAAGGAGATGTGTTTGTGGATAAACGAATTAGAATTGGAGGAATAGTAGCAGCACTAATTTTTTCAGCTATAATTTTAACATCACCATCAGATCCTCTACCTATACCAGAACCTATTACAGATGAACGGCCAAATCAGTTTGTTGAAATTATAGCTACAAATCTTGAAAAACCATGGGCAATTGATTTTTCAGACGAAAGAATTTTCATCAGTGAACGATCAGGAAAAATACGAATCATAGAATCAGATCAACTGTTAGACGAACCGCTGATTTCACTCAGAGTAGCTGATGTATTTGGTGGTGGGCTGTTAGGAATTGTAACGCATCCAAATTTTTCTGACAATCATTTACTTTATGCATATTATACATATGAGGATGATGAAAAACTTTGGAATAAAATCATCCAAATAAAAGAAATGAATAATCAAATAGTTGATGTCATAACAATACTAGATAAAATTCCCGGTTCATCATTTAGTAATGGCGGTGTAATGAAATTTGGTCCAGATGGTAAGCTATATGTTGGAACAGGATCAGTTTCTGATTTTTCACATGAACCACAAAATTTGAATTCTCTTGCTGGAAAAATTTTGAGATTAAACGATGATGGTTCTATTCCTACTGATAATCCAATCAAGGATTCTTCTGTATACACATATGGACATAGGAATCTTACAGGACTTGCTTGGGATTCATTTGGTAAAATGTATGCAACTGAATCGGGACCAACCAAAAACGATGAAATAAATTTGATCAAAGCCGGAACTAATTACGGTTGGCCAGATGTACAATGCTTCTCTGACAACGAAAATTTTGAAAATCCACTAAAATGTTTTGATCCAGGCATTGAACCAGGCGGAATCATTTTTTATTCAGGAGATAAATTAGAATTAGAAAACCAGATGATCTTAGCATCACAAAAATCTACAATTCTCTTTAAGGTACAAATTGATGAAAATTATATTGATTTGGATACTATTATGAGTGGAATAGGTAGGATTCGTGATGTTGCACAGAGTGACGATGGTTATATCTACATAATTACATCTAACACAGATGGAAAGGGATTTCCAGATGATAACGATGATAAATTACTAAGGATTTTAAAATAACATGACTGAATCATCAATTCCACGATTCTTTGAAAAAGACATCAGAGAAAAACTCAATATAATTGCAGATTTTTCAAATCTTTCTGAGGAGGAAGTGAAAATTCTTGAGGATGCTACTGGCGGTTTAGATTTTGAAACTGCAAATAAAATGATTGAAAATGCAATTGGAACATTTGCTTTACCACTTGGAATTGCAACAAATTTTCGAATTAACGAAAAAGACTACCTAATTCCTATGGTGATCGAGGAACCATCAGTAGTTGCAGCTGCATCGAAGGCTGCAAAAATTGCAAGAAAACATGGAAGTTTCAAAGCTGAAACAGAGGGAAACTATAGCATTGGTCAGATCCAAGTTTTAGACGTTAACATACAAGATGGAATGGAAAAAATCATTTCTGGTTCTCAGGAAATTACTGATCTAGCTAATTCAAAGAGTAATACACTTTCAAAACTTGGAAAAGGTGTAAAGGAAGTTACATGCAAAGAAATCAAAACAAACTCTGGTTCAATGTTAATTGTTGAATTAATAATTGATGTTGCTGATGCAATGGGAGCAAACGTTACAAATACAATGTGTGAAGCAGTTGCACCTCTAATTGAAAAATTGAGTGGTGGACGTACTCTATTACGAATTCTATCTAATTACTCAACCAAAAGAATGGTAACAGCAACAGGAACATTTGACAAAGATGAAATTGGTGGAGAAAAAGTAGTAGATGATATAATATCAGCATTTGAATTTGCTGATAATGATGTTTACCGTGCTGTTACACATAACAAAGGCGTGATGAATGGTACAATTTCAGTTGCTAATGCAACAGGTCAGGACAGCAGAGCAATTGAAGCAGCAGCTCATGCATTTGCTTCAAGAACTGGTAGATACAGATCATTAACAGAATGGAAAAAAGATGATGATGGAAATCTATCTGGAAAATTTGAATTACCATTATCTGTCGGAATTGTAGGTGGCATGACTAACAATCATCAAATTGCTAAAATCTGTATGAAAATACTGAATGTTTCGTCAGCAAATGAACTTGCAGGCGTGATGGCTGTAACTGGACTTGCACAAAACTTTGCAGCCATGCGTGCACTTGCTACTGAAGGTATACAGAAGGGGCACATGAAACTTCACGCACGAAAACAGGATTGACAATTATTAACAAATTCAGTTTATATAACCTAGGTGAACCATGATAAAAATTGCATCAGTAAAATTTGCTA
>Ga0257111_1000839_pt1 | contig 12705 bp, 10 predicted proteins | sample LP_taG_6_FD_191567 | JGI IMG/M metagenome (GOLD analysis project Ga0257111, IMG submission 191567) | Marine microbial communities from Northeast Subartic Pacific Ocean, Canada - LP_J_2015_P26_500m | ecosystem: Environmental > Aquatic > Marine > Oceanic | place: Canada: Northeast Subartic Pacific... | reverse complement strand
GCCCGTAGTCGCGGATCGCGAGCTCGACGCCACGCTGGTTCGGAACGCCCAGGAACGCCACATCACCAGAAATGGCGTTCAACGAACGGATCTGGATCTCCTCACCGTCACCAACCTCGACGGTCCCGAGAGAACCATCACCCAGATGGTCCTCGACCGTCGCGACCTCTTCAGGTGCAGGAGCAGCAGTCGTAGCCGCCGGAGCAGCCGTCGTCGCAGCCGCAGCCGCTGCCGGAGCAGCAGTCGTTGCCGCAGCAGGAGCAGCAGTGGTGGCCGCAGCCGACCCACTACCAGAGGCGGAATCCCCGCCATCATCGGAGCCACAGGCACTGGCGATCATGGTGATCGCTAGACCCAGGGCCAGCAGAACACGTCGGTTGCGACGCATGGTCCCCTCCAGGGTGTTGATGAATCGAATACGGCTGACACCCGCCGTGGCAGGCGTGACACCGGTCACTCAGTTGATGGTACGGTACGGTACTGTATTCTGTCGATTCCGACAACGGTCAAACCGGCGTCAAGCGTGTACCTCGACGACCGGTCAGTCGATGTGCCGGAAAACGTAGGAAACGACTACCTATACCGGGAATGGATGATATGCCAGAGGGGCAAACGGGCGCAAGGGTGGATGGGGCCGGTACGGCGACGGACGATGCTTCCGACGTCGTGGATTCCGCCGGAAACGCCATCATGGATGCGGCCATCCGGCTCCTGGCCGACGGCGGGCTGACCGCCTTCACCACCGACCGCCTGGCGGCTGAGGCCCGGGTGTCCAAGACGACCATCTACCGTCGCTGGGCGGACAAGAAGGCCATCTTCCGGGCCGTACTGGACAGGTGGGGAGCGCGGGCCGAGGTGGATGACCTGGGCGACTTCCTCGTCGAACTGGACCAGTGGTACGCCGACCGGCAGGCCAAATACAACCGGGCGGGATTCAGGCTGGTGGCCGCCAGCCTCATGGAGGTTGCCGCTCACGATCTGGAGGTCGGTGAAGCCATGTATGCCGACCGCCGTGCGTCGTGGACGACGATGCGCGAGGTCCTGGCCCGCGCAATCGAGCGAGGTGAGATAGATGACGACATCGACGTCGATCACCTGGAGCAGTTCTTCCTGGGCCCCATCTACTACCGGGCGCTCGTAGACGGACAGGAGTTGGACGACGCCACGATCGCCGCCTTCCGGCGACTGGCCCTGTCCGCCGTCGGATACGACCCGAACCGAACCAGGTGATCGCCGTGCCGGCTGCCAGCGGGCACCTCGGCCCTGAACGCATTCCGATGGTGGTGCTGGGTGGTTGGCTGGGGTTCGGCAAGACGACCCTTCTGAACCGCCTCCCGAGGGTTGCTGCGCCCGGCGAACGCATCGCCGTGGTGGTGAACGACGTGGGGCCGTGCACCTCGCAGGTGGCTCCGTGTCGACACAGGAGTTGACCGGTCCGGCCTCCGGTCTCCTGGTCGCCATCTCGACTCCCGGAGCGATCGACCCGGCGGTCCTGGAAGCGGTCTTCGTGGCTGTCGGGTTCCAGCCCACGGGCCCGAACGGAACCCCTGTTCGAGCATCCGTTGAGGAGAACCCGATCCGATGTTGACCCCCAGGCTCGTTGTGACGATGGTCAGCCCTGAGACCGGGCGGCTGCGGCCGACCGAGCTGGACGTGCTCCCCGAGCCGTTGACTGCGGCAGAGCATGGCCTGATGGTGGGAAGCCCCCCACCGGACGACAAGCGCGTCCACCACGGCAACTGGATGGCATGGCCGCAGATCCGTTGGGCCCTCACCCACATGGACGAGTTGCGGGCCTGTGGTCGGATCAGCCGGGGTGACCGCGCCACTACCGGGCTGGCGACGGCGTCACCGACCGAGACCGGCCTCGACCTGGACGGGCTGTCCATCGACGACGGCGCCGGTGGTAGCTGGACCCTCGACGAGATGCTGCGAAGCACCTACACGGATGCGTTCCTGGTCCTGCACCGGGGGCGGGTCGTGCTCGAGCGGTATGCCAATGCAATGGGCCCGTCGACAAGGCACGCCATGTTCTCCATGACCAAGACGGTCACGGGCGTGCTGGCCCTGACGGCCATCGATGACGGTGTGATGGGCCTCGACGACCTGCTCACCGACCACGTTCCGGAGTTGGCGGACACCGCCTTCGCCCCGGTGACCGTCGGCCAGGCCCTGGACATGACCGACGGGATCCGCTTCGTCGAGGACTACAGCGACAACAGGTCCGACATCATGCGGTATGGGACTGCGATGGCGTTCACGCCGGCACCTGCCGACTGGGACGGCCCGGACGGCATCCACGAGGCGATCCTCGGCTTCACCGAGCGCGCCACCCAGCCGGGCGAGGTCTTCCTCTACAAGTCGGTCACGACGGACGTGCTGGCCTGGGCAGTCGCCAGGGCCACCGGCCAGAGGTGGATCGATGGGGTGTCCGAGCGCATCTGGGGCCCGATGGGTGCCGGTGACGATGCCGCGGTGATCCTCGACAACCACGGAGTGGCGGTCTCATCGGGCGGGATGTCGTGCACCGTGCGCGACCTGGCCCGGTTCGGTCGGATGCTGTCCCGGTCGGGAAGGGTCGGCGAAGGAGCTGAGGAGCGACAGGCCGTGCCGCAGGCCGTGGCCGACGATCTGGCTGTCGGTGGCGAGCCCTATCCGGGCAGCGGAGGTGGTTACGCCACCCGGGAGGGCTGGACCTTCCACCGGCACTGCTGGAACATGCAGCGGGTAATGGGGGCGTTCATGCCGATGGGGGTGCATGGCCAACGGTTGTTCTGCCATCCCGGGAAGGATCTGGTCATCGCCAAGTTCGGCTCACACCCGGTGACCGGCAACGTCTACACCGACGTGTCCCACGAGTCCCTCTACAGGCAACTCATCGACCGCTGCTAACCGAGGGTCCTGTGGCCCCGGGGCTACGCCTCGTACCCGGTCACGCCGCCCACGATGGTGGCCAGCACTTTGATGTCGCGGATGGCCATCGGTTCGACGGCGAACGGGTCGGCGTCCAGCACGACCAGGTCGGTCAGCTTGCCGACCTCCAGGGTGCCCTTGTCCTGTTCCTCCATGTTCAGGATCGCGGCGGCGGAGGTGTAGCCAGCCACGGCGTCGGCAACGCGGGCCCGTTGTTCGGGACCCAGCAGGTCACCATCGCGGGTGATCCGGTTGACCGCCGTCCAGATGGTGAACAGCGGGTCCAGCGGCGTGACAGGCATGTCGCAGTGCAGCGCGTGGACGATGCCGTGTTTCGTGAAGCTGGCCAGAGGGTCGATGCGCGAACCCCGCTCCGGCCCGAGGAACCGGTCACGGTGCCGGTCGCCCCAGTACCAGATGTGGTTGGCGAAGACCGAGGCCATCACGCCCAGCCGGGCCATGCGCTCCAGCTGGTCCTCGCGGACGGTCTGGCAGTGCTCGATGCGGTGCCGGTGGTCGTCACGGGGGTGTGCTTCGAGGGCGGCCTCGAAGGCGTCCAGCGTGTTGTCGATCGCCTGGTCGCCGTTGGCGTGCACGGCGACCTGCCAGCCCTTCCGGTGTGCCTCGGTGACCAGCTCGACCAGCTCGGCGGCGGGGATTACCTCGGTGCCGTTGACGTCGGGACGGTCGTGGTACCCCTTGCAGAGGCACGCCGTGTACCCCTGGATCGAACCGTCGGACACGAACTTGAGTGCCCCGATCGAGAGCATGTCGCCGCCCAGGCCGGTGCGTAGCGGCAGGTCGCCGACGAACCTCCAGCCTGGGAACAGGCGGGTACGTACCCGGATGGATCGGTCGTCGATCCCGTTCTGGTAGGTGGCATACATTTCGGTGGCCATGACGGCCGCATCGGTCATTGACGTGACGCCCACGCCCAGGCAGTGGTCGGAGATGGCCCGGGCGCCGGCGGCCATGACCTGGGGTTCGGCGAACGGCAGGCTGCCTCCGACCGCGAAGTTGGCGGTCTCCTCCATGCAGCCGTTGGGGCGGCCCGACGCCTCGCGCTGGAACAGCCCGCCGACGGGATCCTCGACGTCGTCGGTGATGCCGGCCAGTTCCAGCATCCGGTCGTTGGCATACGAGAGGTGCCCGGAGATGTGCCGGATGAAGATCGGGTGTTCGGTGCTGGCTGCGTTCAGGTCGTGGCGGGTGAGGTGGCGGTCGTCGGCCATGAGCGAGTCGTCGTAGCCCCAGGCCTGGATGGGCTGGCCCGCTGGCGTGGACGAAGCCGCCTCCCGCAGGACGGCGACCACGTCGGCGACCGCGCGACAGTCCGGGTAGCCAATCTGGGGACTGAGCATCTGGACGCCGGCGGCGATGGGGTGCATGTGGGTCTCGATGAAGCCTGGCAGCACGGTGGCCCCGCCCAGGTCGACGACCTCGGTGTCGGGACCGGTGAGGGTCTCCAGGTCGGCCAGCGGCCCCACGCCGATGATGCGGCCCCGCCAGGACGCCAGCGCTTCGGCGCTGGGGTTGTCCGGATCCAGCGTGTGGAAGGAGCCGTTCGTGAAGAGGCGATCGGAGATCATTACGGGTCAGCGCCGGTCCTTCTTCCTGGACTGCATGCGTTCCAGGTAGGCGTCGCGAGAGGCGCGTCCCTCGGGGTCGCGCAACGCCGCGGTGAGGCCATCGGCGTCGGACCAGGATCGTCCGGTTCCGACCATCTGGTCGGTCACGGCGTTGACGTGGCGCTTGGTGGCCAGCACGGCGGCCCTCGGCCGTGACGCCACCGCCTCGGCCAGCTCGTCGGCAGCGGCGTCCAGGTCGTCGGCGGCGACTATCCGGTTCAGGAACCCGGCTGCCATCGCCTCCTCGGCGCCGAACGGGCGGCACGTCATTACCAACTCCTTGGTGAGCGCAGGGCCGATCTCACGTACCAGCCGCGGGATGCCACCCCAGGCCAGGGGGATGCCCAGGTCCACCTCCGGTATGGAGAAGGACACGTCGGCCGTGGCGACGCGAAGGTCACATGCCGCGGCGACGACCAGCCCGCCACCCACCACATGGCCGTGCAGGGCAGCGATGAGTACCGGCGAGGTGCGTTCCAGGGCGTCGGCCATGAGGCGTCCGGTGTCAGCCGGAACACGTCCGCCGGCCGGCGACGGGCCGTCGTCGCCGAAGACGGAAAGGTCGAAGCCTGCGCTGAACGCCCGACCTGCGCCGCTCACAATGACGACCCGCAGGTCGCTCTGGTGGTCGAACCAGGAGGCGGCCTCGGCCACCTCGGCCATCAGCTCGTTGGAGAGGGCGTTGAGACGGTCGGGGCGGTTCAGGGTGAGGGTGCCACGACGGCCGTCGCAGGTGACTTTGATGGTCTTGAAGTCCGGGGGTGTCGACATGCCGGCGAGTCTCGCCCGCTGGACTGTGCGGTGCACGACCGGGCGCCCGGGAAGGGTCAGTCGGCGGCCGGCTCCAGGGTGACGTCGGCCGACAGCGCCTCGCCCTCGACCAGGTCGATGCCCGTGGCGCGTGCAGCGGCCGCCACGTCGGCCAGGACCGGGCGCAGCCAGGCGAGGCGTTCGGCGGTATCGGTGATCGTGCAGGCCACGACCGGTGTGGCCAGGGAGCGCTTCGATGTCGTCTTGTGACGTCGGATCTCTGCCAGGGCAGCGGCGGCCACGCCGGCCATAGCGGAGTCGACCGTCTCACCGTCGACCGTTGCTGCGGCCCGGAGCTCGGCGGCCACGGGCCAGGCCTGTCTGTGGATCGAGCCTCCCCGCCACCACGACCAGACCTCCTCGGTCACGAATGGCAGGAAGGGAGCGAAGAGGCGCAGCAGGGTGGACAGGGCGAGGCGCAGGGCGTGGCGGGCCGATTCGGCGCCTGCCTCGTCACCTTCGTAGGCACGGGCCTTGACCAGCTCCACGTGGTCGTCGGTGAAGGTCCAGAACCACGTCTCGGTGCGTTCCAGGGCCCGTGCGTAGTCGAAGCTCTCGAAGGCCCGGGTGGCCTCGTCGACCAGGTCCGCGAGGCGTTCCAGCATGGCCCGGTCCAGCGGATTGGTGATGGCCGCATGGTCGATGGCCAGCGGGGTCGCCTCTCCGGCTCCGAAGCCGAGGGCGAACCGGCTGGCGTTCAGGATCTTGATGGCGAGGCGCCGTCCGATCTTCATCTGGCCGTCGTCGAAGGCCGTGTCGGTTCCGGGCCTGCCGTTCGCCGCCCAGTAGCGCACGGCATCCGAGCCGTGCTGGTCCAGGAGGTCCAGCGGCGTGACCACGTTGCCCTTGGACTTGGACATCTTCTTGCGGTCCGGGTCCAGGATCCAGCCGCTCAGGGCGCAGTGGGCCCACGGCGCTGCGTCGGCCTCGAAGTGTGATCGCACGGCCGTCGAGAACAGCCATGTCCGGATGATGTCGTGGGCCTGGGGGCGCAGGTCCATGGGGTAGGTGCGGTCGTAGAGGTCGTCGTCCTCTTCCCAGCCGCAGGCGATCTGCGGGGTGAGCGACGAGGTGGCCCAGGTGTCCATGACGTCGCTGTCGCCGACGAAGCCGCCGGGCTGACCGCGCTGGGCCTCGTCGTAGCCGGGGGCCGGGTCCGACGACGGGTCGATGGGCAGGTCGGCCTCATCTGGGACGATGGGCGAGTCGTGCACGGGTTCGCCGTCGGAGTCCAGCGGATACCAGAGGGGCAGTGGCACGCCGAAGAACCGCTGTCGGCTGATCAGCCAGTCGCCGTTCAGGCCGTCGATCCAGTTGGTGTACCTGGTCTGCATGTAGGCGGGGTGCCAGGTGATCTGGTCGCCACGGGCGATGAGGTCGGCCCGCAATGAGGCGTCCCTGCCGCCGTTCCTGATGTACCACTGGCGGCTGGTCACGATCTCGAGCGGCTTGTCGCCCTTCTCGAAGAACTTGACCGGATGCGTGATGGGTTCCGGCTCGCCGACCATCTCGCCGGTCTCCCGGAGGATCTCGACGATCTCGACCTGCGCCGAGAAGATCGTCTTGCCCGCCAGGCGCGCGTAGGCGGCCAGGCCGGCGTCGGATTCGATGCCGGGGGGTGGTTCGGGGTTGATCCGGCCGGCCCGGTTGATGATTGCGCGGACGTCCAGGTTCAGCTCGCGCCACCAGGTCACGTCGGTGGTGTCGCCGAACGTGCAGATCATGGCGCTTCCGGTGCCCTTCTCGGGGTCGGCCAGCTCGTGGGCGACGACAGGGACCTCGACGCCGAATACCGGCGTAGTGACCGTCGAGCCGAACAGCGGTTGGTAGCGCTTGTCGTCCGGGTGGGCCACGAGAGCGACGCAGGCTGCGAGCAGCTCGGGCCGGGTGGTGGCGATGTGGATGTCGTCGTCACTGTCGGGTCGGTGGAAGGCCAGCGTGTGGTATGCGCCGGGTCGTTCCCGGTCCTCCAGCTCGGCCTGGGCTACGGCGGTGCGATGCGTGACGTCCCAGAGGGTCGGCGCTTCGATCTGGTAGGCCTCGCCGCGGGCCAGGTTCCGGAGGAAGCCCCGCTGGGAGACCCGCTGGCAGCGCTCGTCGATGGTGGCGTAGTGCTGGGCCCAGTCGACCGACAGGCCGAGGCGGCGGAACAGGGCTTCGAAGGCCTGCTCGTCCTCGGCGGTCAGCACGTGGCAGAGCTCGATGAAGTTGCGGCGGCTGATGGCCATGTCGCCACGCTTCTTGACGGCCTTCGGGTCGCCGGCGTCGTCGGGGGCGGCGAAGTCCGGGTCGTAGGGCAGGGAGGGCTCGCAGCGCACCCCGAAGTAGTTCTGGACCCGGCGTTCGGTCGGGAGGCCGTTGTCGTCCCACCCCATCGGGTAGAAGACCTCCTTGCCGGCCATGCGCTGGTAGCGGGCGATGGTGTCGGTGTGTGTGTACGAGAAGACGTGGCCGACGTGCAGCGAACCGCTGACGGTGGGCGGCGGGGTGTCGATGGAGAACACGTCGGCCCGGTCCTTGGATCGGTCGAAGCGGTAGGTGCCCCGTTCCTCCCAGGTGGCGTCCCAACGCTTCTCGAGGCCATCCAGGCCGGGGCGCTCGGGGATGGTCGGGGCGGGCGCGTGGGCCGAGGCGTCGGGGTGGCTCATGAGAGTCCGAGGCTACCGGCGGGCCTCCGGGGCGCCGCTAGCCTTCGCCGCCGTGACCCGCTCTGATCGACGTTTCGGTACCGGTCGTCCGGCGCTCCCTGCCGGCTTCGGTGTGGTGTGGGCCACGGTCGCCATGGACATGGTCGGTTTCGGCATCATGCTGCCCGTCCTGCCGCTCTATGCCGAGGATTTCGGTGCGTCTCCGGCGATGGCGGCAGCGGTCATCGCCGTGTTCTCCGCCGCCCAGATGGTGGCCGCTCCGCTCTGGGGTCGACTCTCGGATCGGATCGGCCGCAAGCCGGTCCTCATCGCCGCTCTCATCGGTTCGTCGATAGGGAGCCTGGTGACCGGGCTGGCCGGGGTGCTGTGGATCCTGTTCCTGGGCCGGGTGCTGGACGGGGCGTCCGGGTCGTCGTATGCGGTGGGTCAGGCGGCGGTGGCCGACATGGCCGAGCCGGAGGACCGGCCACGCCTGCTGGGTCTGCTGGCCGCAGCCTTCGGGGTGGGGTTCGTGGCCGGGCCGCTGATCGGCTCCATTGCGGCGTTGGGTAGCCGGGAACTGCCGTTCTTCGTGGCCGCCGCCCTGGCAGCAGGCAACGCCGCCGTAGCCCTGGTGCGCCTGCCGTCGGGTCGGCGGTCGGCTTCGGCTTCAGCCCCGAAGCCGGGTCGCTTGGCCCTGTGGGGTGCGTCGGGCGTGGGGGTACGTCGCCTGGCCGTGCTGTCGCTGGTGGCGATGGTCGGTTTCGCCGGGTTCGAGGCCACCTTCGCCATGCTGGTCGAGCGACGGTTCCCCGAGGTGGGGGACCCGACGGTGTACGGCCTGTTCGCCTCCATCGGACTGCTGATGGTGCTTGTCCAGACCCGGATCGTGGGGCCCGTCAACGCCCGACTGGGAACCGGTTCTGCGTTGCGGGCGGCGCTGTCGTTGGTGGCCGCGGGAATGGTCGTGCTGGCCATGGGCGGAGGCTGGGCCGGCCTCGCCATCGCCCTGGTGCTGTTGGTGGTGGGACAGGGCGTGTTCGGACCGACGCTCTCGAACGCCACCGTCGAGACTGTGGGTGCCGACGGTCGTGGGTCGGCCCTCGGCCTGCAGCAGAGCGCCGGGGCGTTGGGCCGGATCGTCGGACCGCTGCTGGCTGGCGTGCTGTTCGGCCGGGTGGCCGTGGGTGCCCCGTACCTGGTGGCCGCCGCCCTGGCCCTCGCAGCCCTGGCCCTGGTCCGGGATTCGTCTGCATCGCGGTGACGGCAGCGGTCCTGTCACAGAGATCTGCGACAGAGCTGGTGGAGGTCGGCTTGACTGGAGAGATGGATACTGGATCGCTGGTGTACCGCCCGCCGCCGGTGTCGAGGCGGTTCGGCGGTGCCCGTCGGTGAGCGTGGAGCTCCAGGTGGTGGCCATCTCGCGCAGCGTAGGGGCGGTGCCGAGGGCACACTGGGCCGTAGCATCGGATTCCACGACCCCGTCGATCGACTGCGCCACCCAGAGGGATACCTGAACATGACCGACGCTGACCTTGACCCCGTCTCCGACCTGGAGTCCGCCACATGGTGGACCCGCGGCAAGGCGGCCATCATCGACGCCCTGTTGTTCTTCGGTGCGTTGCTCGTCCCGGTACTCCTCGTGGTCGTGGCGGTCGTTACGGCATGGGACGAGGCCACCGACGAGTTCTCGTTCACCGGTGGGAGCGTGGGCCTGCTCGTCGTCGGGATCATCTCCGGTGTCGGTGTGTTCGTATGGGGTGGCTGGCTCTTCGGCTACCGGCAGGGGGTCACCGGCAATACACCCGGAAAGCGTCGCCTGAGGATCCGCCTGGTAGACGTCGACTCGGGAGAGGCGCCCGGCGGCGCCAAGGGCGTGGGGCGCTGGCTGGTCCCGGCCCTGGTCGGCGGCATTCAGGGCGTCGGCAACATCGTCCAACTCATCGACATCCTGTGGCCGCTCTGGGATTCCAGGAACCAGCGCCTCATCGACAAGGCGTTCAGGACACGGGTGGTGGTCGGGGCCGAGGCGACGGAGTCCACCGACGACTGGATGCCGTCCAGCCCCATCAGCTGACCATCGCCCGGCTGGGGTCGGGCTGATCCCCGGTCCTACAGTCCGGTCATGCCACGCCTCCGACGTGTACGTAGGGCCGACCTCCACGCCGGTGCCCAGCCCATCTTCCAGATGCTCTTCGGGGACCGGGACCCGATAGACGAGCCCGGCACCCTGACCGGCACCCCGGGCGACTGGTGGTCGACGTTCGCCCTCGTTCCCGATGTGTTCGACCACGCCGTCGCGGGCATCGCCCTCTACCGCAGCCCGAGGCGCCTACTGGACCCGAAGCTCCGAGAGCTGGGCCAGACCCGGGTCGGCTGGTGTGTGGGTAGCCGCTTCGTCTACTCCCAGCACCGCAAGGCCTGCCGAACCGTCGGCATTCCGGACGAGCAGATCGAGGCCATTGAGGCCTGGGAGACCGCCACCTGCTTCGACGAGGTCGAGCGGGCCGTGCTGGCCTACACCGATGCCCTCTCAATCCAGCACGGGCGCGTACCCGACGGCATTTTCTCCGCCCTCCGGGAGCACCTCTCCGACGAGGAGATCCTGGAGCTGACCTACATCGTCTGCACGTATGCCATGCACGGCGTTATGAGCCGCGCCCTGCGCCTCGAATACGACGACGACCCGCCGGTGCTCGTAGAGGAGCCCGGCGACGAGGCGAGCCTCGGTGACGAGTTCACCCGTGAGGAGTTCCGCCGGGCCCTGCGAATCGTGACCGACGACGGCTGACCCGGGCCCGGCGAATCGTGGCTGACGAGGACTGGGCCGGGCCGGTTGGGCGGCCTGGATCAGCCGTTGACGGAGAACGAACTGTCCGGGTTGATCTCCCGGTTGCGCCTGTAGAAGCCCATGTCCATCTGGAGGCCGGTGTGCACGCCTGTGACCACCAGCGGATCGGCGTCGTGGTCGTGCCCGCCCTCCACCTTCTGGATTAGCTCCGCCATGCACCAGCCGGCCACCGGGGCGTTCTTGAACTGGTTGCCGCTGGACCCGATGGCCACGTAGAAGCCGTTCAGGTCGGTCCGGTCGTAGATCGGGATCCAGTCGTCCGACACGTCGTACAGGTCCACGATGCCCTTCTTCTCGTTGGGTATCCCCAGCTCCGGCATGCGGCGGGCCAGGCGGAGGACCTGGGCGTTCCACTGTTCGTCGGACACCACGTTGTCGTAGTCGTCCGGGTCGTCCACCCAGACCTGCGGGTCGCAGGCCGGGTCCTCGGAGCCGATCAGGATGTTGTTGCCGGACTCGGGCCGGACGTAGATGGCCAGGTCGGAGTCCGACGAGTGCAGGCCGTCCTTCTCGAAGTCCAGGCCGGCAGGCGACGGGACGTGGTGCACCTCGTGGCGTAGGGCTTTGGTCTTGATGTTCATCGAGTCGTAGACGCCGGCCATCTTGTTGATGACGAACGAGTGGGGGCCGGCCACGTTGACTACCACCGCGGAGTCCACCTCGGTCCCGTCGGCCAGGGTGATGCCGGTGATGCGTCCGTCGGCCTGACGGATGTCGGTGACCTCGGTGTTGAATCGGAACTCGCCGCCCTTGGCCTCGGCTGCACGCTGCAGGTTGTGGCTGGCCAACTGGGGGTCGCTCACGTAGCCGGAGTCCGGCGTGTAGAGCGCCCCCATGATCTCGCCTTCGGGCTCTTCCCAGAAGCGGTCATCCTCTGGTCGGCATGGTTTGCCGTGGGTGCCGTGCTCGTAGAACGGGTAGCGCTCGCGGAGCTCCTCGTTGCTGAGGATCTCGTAGGGCACGCCCACCTGGTCGAACAGGGGCAGGACCTTCTCGTGGTGGCCGCCATCGAGCATGAACAGCACGGTGCCGGACTGCATGTAGAGGGCGTGGCCGCGCTCGTCCTCGGAGTCCAGGTAGTTGGACCAGTCCTTCCAGTAGGAGAAGCCCTCGTAGGCCATCGCCACACCGTCGAAGGTGGAGTAGTGGGCGCGCACGATCGCGCACGAGTTGCTGGTCGAGCCGTAGCCGGCCGCGGGCAGCTTGTCGACGTTCAGGGTCTTCCAGCTCTTCTTGGCCAGCTCGAAGGCGATGGCCGAGCCGATCACCCCGGCACCGATGATGATGGCGTCGTAGGACGCCCGGTCTGGATCGCTCATTGCTTCTGCTCCGGAAATTGGGTTCGACGACGTCGCTCGGTGGGCGGACGCTAGACGGATGCAGCGCTCAGTGGAAGGGCTTCAATCCTTTAGTTCATCGCTTCGAGCCCGGCTGCGTTCCGCCGCTTCGTGGGCGGGCAGGGCCCGACCGAACAGCTGTCTCGTGCGCTCAAGGCGACCGATCACGCCGGGTTGCTCGGTGTAGGCGAACACCGCTGTGTTTCGGGTGGGCGAGTCGTCGGCCACCCGGGTCACGCGGTGCAGTGAGAACCGACCACGGAAGATCTGCAGGTCACCCGCTCGGAGTTGCAACGTCCGGACCGTCGTGAGGTCCTCGTTCTGGCAGGCACTGACGCTGTCAAAGTTCTCGTTGCCGGCCGATCGAATGTTCGGCGAGTACTGGAACAACCCACCCCCGGAGGCCTCGTCAACGAGGATGGTCACGGCGAAGTCGTTGGTGTCGTAGTGCCAGGTGAACTGCTGGCCGGGGTCGAGGGCGTTGATGGTCAGGCCGGCCAGCGGATCGGCGAAGCAGTGGATCTCGGGAAGGTCGAGGC
>Ga0257111_1000838_pt1 | contig 12713 bp, 9 predicted proteins | sample LP_taG_6_FD_191567 | JGI IMG/M metagenome (GOLD analysis project Ga0257111, IMG submission 191567) | Marine microbial communities from Northeast Subartic Pacific Ocean, Canada - LP_J_2015_P26_500m | ecosystem: Environmental > Aquatic > Marine > Oceanic | place: Canada: Northeast Subartic Pacific... | reverse complement strand
AGATTCTCATAAGGTATCAATAAATTTAGATGATGGCTCTGTCAAAGAAGTTATAGGGGATAAAGTTATAATCGCTACAGGTTCAAGACCAATAGATTTACCAGGGATGAACATAGATCAAGAAATAGTACTTAATTCTACCGGAGCTCTAAACCTTCAGGAAGTCCCAGAAAATTTAGGAGTAATTGGAGCGGGTGCAATAGGTCTTGAATTAGGGAGTGTATGGTCAAGGCTAGGATCTAATGTAGTTATTCTAGAAGCGTTAGAAGAGTTTCTTCCAATGGCCGATACCCAAATAGCTTCTGAAGCAAAAAAGATATTAGAAGGTCAAGGTTTAGAAATATTATTGGGTTCTACAGTGGAAACTGCAATTATAGAGGATAATAAAGTCAATCTTTCTTATACCGATGCTAATAGAAAAAAATCTATTATTTTAGATAAACTAATAGTTGCTGTAGGTAGAAAACCATTAACTGAAAAAGTTTTAGGACCAGACTTAGGATTAGAAACTGATGAAAGAGGTTTTATTAAAGTAAATGAATCTTGTGAAACTAATCTTGATGGAGTTTACGCTATAGGAGATGTAGTTAGAGGCCCTATGCTTGCTCATAAAGCAAGCGAAGAAGGCGTTATGGTTGCTGAAATAATTGCAGGCGATGGAGGAGAAATCAATTATGAAAGAATACCTTCGGTTATTTATACTCATCCAGAAATAGCTTGGGTGGGATTGACTTCTCAAGAGGCAGAATCTAAAGGGATTACTATAAGTTCTGGAGTTTTCCCTTTTCAGGCTAGCGGAAGAGCTTTGGCAGCTGATGAGACTCAGGGATTTGTTAAAGTAATTACTGATACAGAAGATGATTCAATACTAGGTGTTCATGTTATAGGCCCCTCGGCGGCAGATATAGTCCAGCAAGGTCTCATTTCTATGGAGTTTGATTCTACTGCAGAAGACTTAGGCTTAGTCATGTTTAGTCATCCTACTTTCTCTGAAGCCCTTCATGAAGCAGTCTTAGCTTCAAGAGGAAATGCAATTCATATTGGCAACAGAAGGAGATAACTTTGAATTTACATGAATATCAAGCAAAAGCTCTTTTTAAGGAATTTAATATCCCTGTTACAGAGAGTCATGTTGTTAATTCTGCTAAAAAAGCTATTGAGTCAGCCAAAAAATTAAACGGAAATAAGTGGGTTGTAAAGGCACAAGTTCATGCTGGAGGTCGAGGAAAAGCAGGTGGTGTTGAAGTTGTTGATTCGTACGAATCTATAGAAAATTTTGTTAATAAATGGATAGGTAATAATTTAGTCACATTTCAAACAGATGATGTAGGACAGCCAGTGAATCAGATTCTTATTGAATCTTGTTCAGATATAGCTGACGAATTATATTTAGGTGCAGTTATTGATAGGGCATCACAAAGGTTAGTTGTGATGGCTTCAAGAGAAGGTGGAATGGATATAGAAGAAGTAGCTTCTAAATCTCCAGAAAAAATATTTCAAGTTGCAGTTGATCCTATAGAGGGACCAAAGAGTTCTGATGCTGAAGAATTAGGAAACTCTCTAGATTTAGATATTCAACAAATAGATCAATTTATCGATTTATATTTAGGTTTAGTTGATCTGTTTATATCTAAAGATTTAGCTTTATTAGAGATCAACCCTTTAGCAATTACTTCAGAAGGTAATTTATTGTGTGTGGATGCAAAAATTAATGTGGATTCTAATGCGCTTTATAGGCAAGAAGAAATTCTTGCAATGAGAGATATAACTCAAGAGGATCAAAGGGAAGCCCAAGCATCTAAATGGGATCTCAGTTATGTTGCATTGGATGGAAATATAGGGTGCATGGTCAATGGAGCTGGTTTGGCTATGGGAACTATGGACATTATTCAAATTCATGGAGGTTCTCCAGCTAATTTTTTAGATGTAGGTGGAGCTGCAGATGCAAAAAGAGTTGCTGAAGCTTTTAAGATTATATTGTCGGATAGCAATGTGCAATCGGTGCTAATTAATATTTTTGGCGGCATAGTTCGTTGCGATGTTATAGCTGAAGGTATCATTACTGCTGTCGAAGAGGTTGGAGTTGAGATTCCTGTAGTTGTTAGGTTAGAAGGTAATAATGCTGAATTAGGATCAAAATTGTTGACTGATAGTGGTTTAAATATAATAAGTGCTGGAAGCTTCGAAATGGCTGCAGAATTAGCAGTTAAATCTGCAGAATAAATTATGAGCATTTTACTGAATAAAGATACAAGGATTATTTGTCAAGGTTTTACAGGCTCACAAGCTACAATGCATTGCCAACAATCCTTAGATTATGGATCTAACTTAGTAGGTGGAGTGACGCCTGGAAAAGGAGGTCAAATGCATTTAGGTTTACCTGTTTTCAATTCTGTTTTAGAGGCGATGGAAGAGACTTCAGCTGTAGCAAGCCTCATATTTGTTCCTGCAAAATTTTGCAAAGCTTCCATTGTAGAAGCTGCTGAATCAGGCATCTCTCTCATAGTTTGTATTACAGAAGGCATTCCTACTTTGGATATGTTAGAAGTAAAAGTACGATGTGACCAACTAGGAGTCAGATTGATTGGGCCTAATTGCCCAGGTATTATTACTCCGGGTGAAAGTAAGATGGGAATTATGCCCGCCCAAATTCATCTTCCAGGAAAAGTTGGTATTGTCTCCAGATCAGGTACCCTTACTTATGAAGCAGTTAAACAAACTACTGATTTAGGTTTTGGTCAGAGTTCTTGTGTCGGTATAGGGGGAGATCCTATTCCAGGATCAAGTTTTATAGATATTCTTGAACTTTTTCAAGAAGATAATCAGACGGAAGCGATAGTTATGGTAGGTGAGATTGGAGGTACGGCAGAAGAGGCAGCGGCTCTTTATATTAAAAATAATATAACTAAGCCAGTTGTATCTTATATAGCAGGAGTCACAGCTCCTTCTGGTAAAAGAATGGGGCATGCTGGAGCTATTATCTCAGGCGGAAAAGGGACTGCAGAAGAAAAGTTTGCAGCATTATTAGATGCAGGAGTGCATACAATTAAGAGCCCTGCAGAGATTGGAAAAGGGGTTGCTGAGGCAACGGGTTGGAAATAATATTTTATTTAAGCTTAGATTCTTTTCTTATAATAAAGCTAGAAAGCTCTTGTTTTATTTTTTTTTTAATTAGAGTATGACCCAGAAAATTACAAAATTTTATAACATCTCTCTCTGTAGATGGGTCTGTAGATAATAATTCTATCAAATCTCCATCCTCGGATTCCTGTATGCCTTTATGTAACATCATAATTGGTTCTGGGCACAATAAACCAGTTGCATCTATTTTCATTCTTCTTTTAATTGTAACTTAGAAATATATTGCAATCTCCAAAGCATTAATACTGATGCTATGAAGAGACCGAAAGTCATGCCTATCCACATTCCTGAGGCTCCAAGCTGTATAGACCAGAAGTTTGTGGCAGTGAGACTATAACCTAGAGGTAACCCTACAATCCAATATGCAAGAATCATAATAAACATAGGACCTAAGGTATCTTTATAGCCTCTGAGGCTTCCCATTGAGCACATAGTTATAGCGTCTGCTACTTGAAAGACTGCAGCATAAATTAGAAGAACAATCGCTATAGATATGATATTAGGATCTGAAGTATATATTGTGGTAACAATTCCCTTAGAAAATAAAAGAAGCGTTAAGCAAGTTACCATCCCAAATATAACACCAAGTTTTACTGCTGAGAAAGCAGAATATTGAGCGCTTGGGAATTCACTAGCTCCGATTTGGTTACCTACTCTCACAGCAGCAGCTAAACCAATACTTAAAGGCACCATGAAAACCAAACCCGCTATGTTAAGTGCTATGCCATGGGCTGCAATAACATCACTTCCTAGTTTACCTAATATTAGTGAAGCTCCACTAAACATGCTTAATTCAACAAAATTAGATGCACCAACAGGAAGCCCTCCCTTTAGAATTTCTTTAATGTGAGGAAGTGAAGGCAAGTCAAATCTTAGATAAAGACCTCCTGGTTGATAAGTTTCATTTAATCTTATATAAATTGCAGTGCTGATTAGAGCTGTCCATGTTCCAATGGCAATAGATATTCCTGCCCCTTTAGCCCCTAATTCCGGAAAATTGAAGTTTCCAAATATTAAGCAATAATTAGCTATTATAGTAATAAAAAGAGTTACATAGCTAATCACAGTTATTGGAAGAGGTTTTTTGATTCCTTCACTAAATGATCTTAAAGGTTGCATTAGTAATATAGCTGGTACAGCATAAATTAAACCACTTAAGTATTCTTCGGCAGGAATGACCACATCTATAGGAACATTCATAGCCATTAGGATTTGTGGAGCTAAAGAAAGAATACAATAGATTATAAAAAATAAAGGTATGCATAACCAAAGAGCTTGTCGTATTACAGGACCTATTTGATGGTCTTTATCGGCACCATGCATTTGAGCTACCATTGCTGTTACAAAGAAAATTATTCCTCCTAGCCCTATAAAAGCAGGAAACCAAATACTATTGGCTATTAATGCACCAGCTAAACTCTCAGAGGAATATAATCCTAATTGGATAATGGCAGAAAGACCCATTAACTGACCTGCTAGATTTGAAAGAAACATAGGTACCGCTAAAGATCTATAACTTTTGAATTCTTTTATGAATTTATCAGGCAGAGAAAACCTAAATTTTATTTTTTTTAATTCAGTCTGTTCCATTGAGGTCGCGTATCTTATCATGTTATAAATACAAAAATTAGGTAAAAAAAATTAGAAGAAATAATCAACCTTACTGGATTAAAAAACTTGCAGCTAAGTCTGTAAGCTTTTATGTGGAACATTATTTAAAACCTCAATTTGAGAGTCTTGGGCAAAGACCTGCTGTCATGGGAGCAAGATATTTAGAGTTATTTGGTACACAAATTAATGTTGGTAAATCAGCTACATTTGTAGCTACAAGAGATAGTAAAATAAGATTAACAACATGGAACTTAGGTGATCATGATGGAAAGATAGAAGCTGGTGATTTTTGTCTATTCACGCCAGGAGTAAGGATAGCAGCAGCTAAACATATCAAAATAGGTGATGGTTGTATGTTTGCTAATAGTTGTTATGTTTCTGATGCTGATTGGCACGGAATTTATAATAGAGCAGAGCCTGTGGGGAATACTAAGCCGATAGAATTGAAGGATAATGTTTGGATTGGTGATAGAGCTATTGTTGGAAAAGGGGTGACTATAGGAGAAAATAGTATTGTTGCGGCTGGCTCAGTCGTCGTTAAGGACGTGCCTTCAAATGTTATAGTCGGAGGAAATCCTGCAAAAATTATTAAAGATCTTGATCCGACTAAAGAGTCTTTGACGAGGATAGATTTATTTCAAGATCCAGATGCTTTAGAAAATCTTTATGATTCTTTAGATCGTCTTGATTTAGGTCAGAACTCAAGCTGGAATTGGATAAGAAGTATTATTTGGCCTTCTAATAAAAATTAATAGATCTAGATTATAAAAAATAATTCTTAAAATACTAGGAGAGGATGTTGGAAACTCAAGTAAGACAGCTGAGTTTAAAAGTTAAATTTGGTTACGGAATAGGGGATATAGCTATCTGTTTCTATTGGGGAGGAGTGGGTTTATATCTTTTATATTTTTATACCGATGTTGTAGGTATTTCCCCAGCCCTTGCAGGGACTATATATGGAATAGGTATGTTTTGGGATGCATTCACTGATCCTTTTATGGGGTTTTTAGCAGAAAAGACAAGAACGAGGTGGGGAGTTTATCGACCTTACCTATTATTTGGGAATATTCCTTTGGCTTTATCTTTTGTTCTTCTTTTTTGGGTCCCGCCTTTTGAAGGAGTGCTTTTATTTATAGTATTAGTTTTTATTAATATATTACATAGAACATTTTTTACTATAGTAAGTGTTCCTTTCTCATCTCTGACTCCTAGGATTACTTCTGATAGCAAGGAAAGAACAAACCTTACAGGGTTTCGAATGCTAGGTGCCCAAACTGGGACCAACCTCATGGCTGGTCTAGCATTTCCAATAGTTTTTTGGACAGGCTTTGGAAATGAAGCAAAAGGTTTTTTGTTTATGGCTGCAATTGCAAGTTTTATTGCAGTCATACTTCAATTGATTACTTTCTATACAGTAAAAGAACCTGAAGATAATCGTCAATTAGAAAGAATAAGTGGTAATTTTGTAGCAATTGTAAAATCTGTTGCAGGCAATAAACCTTTTTGGTTAGTTTTTAGCGCAACTCTTATAGTAGGCATGACCACTATATTTTTTGGAAATACTTTAGTTTATTTCACTAAATATGCTCTTGATTTACATCAAAGTCAGGGAATAATCCTATTTACTGGCGGTTTTATATCTTTTCTTAGCATTCCAATCTGGTGGCTGATATCGAATAGAATAGGCAAAAGATATACTTGGATGATATCTATGTCCCTGTCCTTAGTAGCTTTCTTAACATTTTTTTTGTATCCAATTACAATTTTAGAAGAATTATTGATTTTAGTTTCTTTTATTGGTATCGGGACAGGGGCTGGAGGAATTCTTTTTTGGTCTATGCTACCAGATACAATTGAATATGGTGAAGTAAAAACCGGAGTTAGAAGTGAATCATCTTTATATGGTTTTATGACTTTTGCTCAAAAAGGGTCTATTGCTATGGCTATTATTGTATTAGGAATTGTTTTAAATTTTATTGGGTTTGAGCCCAATCAAATTCAAAATTCAGAAACGATTTTATCTATGAAGGCTATGATGAGCTTAATACCTGCTTTAGGAATATTCGCAAGTATAGTTATAATTTATTTTTATCCTATAGACTCTAAAATGCACAAAGAATTGTTATATAAATTATCATCATTACCTAGAAATGATTAATTGGGGAATATTAGGAACAGGATCTATCGCAAGGGCATTTGCTCATTCTCTCAAAGATAGTAAAAATTCTAAACTTTATGGGGTGGCTAGTCGTTCAGATTCCAACGCAGAAGAGTTTTCATTAGAGTTTGGGTGTATTGGTTTTAATGGCTATAAGAATCTAATTGCCGATCCTAACACGGAAGCAATTTATATAGCTTTACCTCATAACCTCCACTTTGAATTTGCCTTAGAGGCTCTCAATCATAAGAAGTCTGTTCTGTGCGAAAAACCAATGTCTATGAATTCTGAAGAAACAATGATTCTTATAAATGTTGCTAGAAAGAAACTTGTTCTGTTAATGGAGGCTTTTATGTATAGAACTCATCCCCAAACTATCAAGATTAAAGAGATAATTAGAAAAGAGTTTAGTGAAGAACCTTTAAATATTGAGGCGTCTTTTGGTTTTACAGCTAAGGTCCAAAAAGACCATAGGTTGCTTAATCCATCTCTAGGAGGTGGATCTATATTAGACATAGGATGTTACCCAATGTCTTTTTCAAGAATGGTGGTAGGAATACAAGAAGATAAATACTTCTCGAACCCAATTTCCATAGAGGCTAAAGGAGAACTCTCCAATGATGGCATTGATTTATTTACTTCTGCTGAATTAGAGTTCATGAATGGTTCACACGCATCTATTTCTTCTGCTATTAATAGGGATTTACCTAATTCAGTTTCAATCTTTAATAAAAATAAATCTCTTGTTATCAGTCAACCTTGGCATTGTGGAGAATTTAAAGGAAGGAAGTCTAGTTTAATCTTTACTAAAGATGAAAATGAACCAGTTATCATAGATATTCAAGAAAAATTAGGAGTCTTTACTCTCGAAATTGATCATTTTACTAGTTTATTAGAATCAGGATCTCTTGAATCACCTCTAATGTCTCATGCTGATAGCTTAGGAAATATGGCTAGTTTAGATAATTGGCGAAGTGAGTTAGGTGTTAAGTACCTAGAAGACCAACCTGAGACTAGGCCTAGTAATCTTTTTTTGGACATGAATAAAGGAGCAAAGCTTTTAATGCCTAGTTCAAAACTAAAAGGAATAGAAATTGAACCTTCAAGATTAGTTTTTGGTTGTGATAATCAAATAAATAGTAACCACGCTTTCCTTATGTTTGATCATTTCTTTTCTCTGGGAGGTAATATTTTTGATACCGCTTATATTTATAACGAAGGAAAGAGTGATAGGTATCTAGGTAGGTGGATCAAACATAGAAATATTAGGGATGAAGTTATTGTTATAGGAAAAGGAGCACATACTCCGCATTGTGATCCTAAATTCATTAAACCTCAGTTAGAAGAGTCCCTTTCTAGGCTTAATATAGATAGTATGGATATTTACTGTTTGCATAGAGATAATCTTGAAGTACCAGTTTCTGAGTTTATAGATGCACTGAATGAAATTAGGAATGAGGGGCTTATAAAAGTAATAGGAGCTTCTAACTGGAGTTTACCTAGATTTAAGGCTGCTTTAGATTATGCCGAGAGATCAAATCTAGAACCTTTTAGTGTTTTAAGTAATAATTTTAGTTTAGCTAGGATGGTAGAGCCAGTCTGGCCTGGATGTGAAAGTTGTACAGATGAGGATTTTAAATTTTTCTTAGAAGAACACCAAGTCACTCTGCTCCCTTGGTCTAGTCAGGCCAGAGGCTTTTTTCAAGACAACAAAGAGTTTGAATCTCATAATCATATCTCTAACCCTAATTTAATAGAACAAAAGCGGGTATGGTTTAGTGAAAAGAATTTAGAAAGAAGAAAAAGATGTTTTGCTTTGGCTCAAAAAAAAGAAGTTGAGCCAATCCAAATAGCTTTAGCATTTTGCTTAACTCAACCATTTAAAACTTTACCATTAGTTGGACCAAGAAATATTTTTGAGACAGAAAGCTGTTTTCAATCTCTGTTTATAAATTTATCTCAAGAGGAAATAGCCTGGCTGGATTTGGCCTAAACAAGTTATTTGAGTAAAAGTTAATTAATTCTTATAAAAAATTAAATAGTATAATATTTTAAGCTGAAAGAATTTTTTTAGCCCAAGAATAGTCGGGTTTTCCGCTAGGAGCTCTTTTAATTTCATCTACATAAAAAAACTCTTTTGGAAATTTATAGTTTGCAATATATGTTTTGCAGTGGTTTTTTAATTCATTTATATCTATTTGATTATTTGTTCTTGATTTAACAACAGCTACAACCTTTTGACCCCACTTATCATCATTTATTCCTACAACTAGACAATCAAAAACTTGAGGATGAGATTTTAGTGCAGCTTCAACTTCCTCAGGGAATATTTTTTCCCCTCCTGAATTAATTGAAACAGATCCTCGACCGAGTAAAGTAATCTGACCATTTTGCTCAAATTTTGCATAATCACCTGGTATAGAATATTTCTCTCCATCTACTTCTATAAAAGTAGAAGCTGTTTTCACAGGATCTTTATAATAACCTATAGGTACATTTCCTGAACGAGCTAAAAAACCTATTGTAGAAGTATCAGTTGAGACCAAAGGTTTTTTTGTTTCTGGGTGAAGAATCACTGAATGTTTCGGACGAGAAAAACTAGGGCCTCCTCCAGAATCTTTTTGTTTACTCCCTTTCTCATATATATTAAACCCAGTAGAGCCTGTTTCACTAGAACCAACACCATCTATAATCGTTAGGTTTGGAAGTAGTTCTAGAAATTGATCCTTGATACTTGAACTAAAAACAGCTGCCGTGCTTGTAAGAATAATTAAAGAATCTACTTTAAGACCTTTATCTAACATATTGCTTAGGGAGTCAGCTAGAGGTCTGCCCATGGCATCTCCGGTGATGGTAAGATTTTGCACTCTTTCTTTTGATATAAGGTTCCAAATATATTCAGCATTAAATGATTTTTGATCGTTAAAAATTAATTTCCAACCAGAAAAAAAACTATTAAAAGTTTGCCATTGGGCTGCACCGTGCATTAAAGGTGCCAAAGCTAGAGCTATAATAGGATCACCCAAACATTTTTTTGACATAGCTTCTGGAGAAGAAAATTTTTCTCCTGTTAAATGATCAATGCCTCCCCCTAGTGTCATGATTACATCTTCTTGTCGCCACATGACACCTTTAGGCATACCTGTTGTTCCTCCAGTGTAAAGAACGTATGTATCATCAGCTGATCGAGAGTGACTTACTCTATCAGTGAGTGAATCCTTTATAAGTTGATGGTAATCAAGCTCTTTAATGGTGTTATTGCTATTTACGCTATCATCTTTAATGGAGATATAGTGTTTGAGGGTTTTGGTACGTTCTTTGATATTTTTTAAGAGGCTTCCAAATTGCTCTTGATAAACCATTGCAACGATATCGGCATTATCAATAAGATACGCTAATTCTTCTTCAACATAACGATAATTTATATTAATTGGGATAGCTCCAATTTTATAAGCACCGATCATGGTTTCAATCCATTCAGTACAATTAAATGCATAGATGCCAATATGATCTTCTCTTTTGATTCCAATAGATTGAAGCATAGCGGCAGCTTGATTTGATCTTTTATCTAGCTCTGAGTAGGTAAGTCTTGTCTTACCTAACACTAGTGCTTCTCTATTAGGGATATTATCAGCTACGGCTTCAAATATATCGGCAACTTGGAATTCCATTAAATTATTAGATTTTTTTTTGTTTATCTTGCCAATAGGGATCTTTTAGTCTTCTTTTATACAATTTCCCATTTGGATCCCTAGGTAGTTCATCCACATAGTCTATAGATTTAGGAAGTTTCATCTTTCCTAGATTTTTACTGCAAAAGGTTAATAGCTCAGAGGTGAATTTACTATCTGTGATGACTTTTTCTGCAGCTTGCACCACAGCTTTTATTTCTTCACCCCATTCCTCATTAGGTATACCAAAAACAGCTACATCTATTACTTTTGGGTGCATAGAAAATACATTTTCAATTTCAGCAGGATATATATTTGCACCCCCTGAAATAATCATGTCATTTTGTCTGTCACACAAGAATAGATAGCCTTCTTTATTTAAGTACCCTATATCTCCTACAGTAAAATAATCTCCCCATCTACTTTCTTCAGTTTTTACTTTATCTCCTTTGTATTCAAATTGAGCAGCCCCTAGCAGCATATAAATAATTCCTTCTTCATCGTGACCAAGCTCTTGTCCATCTTCTCCCATGATTTTGATATCTGATCCCATCCATGGTTTTCCAACCGTTCCAGGAAATTTAAGCCATTCTTCTGTAGAGACCATAGTGCCTCCTCCTTCTGTAGCAGCATAATATTCATAAATGCTATTACCCCACCACTCGATCATAGCATTCTTGATATGAGGTGGACATGGTGCAGCAGCATGCACCATCCTTTCTGTAGAAGAACAATCATATTTATCTTTTATTTCATCGGATAAGGCTAATAATCTATGAAATTGTGTTGGAACCATGTGGCTAGTCGTAACTCGATATTTATCAATCATCTGAAGCATTTTTTCAGGATCAAATTTATCCATAAGTACTACTGCATGGCCAAGGTGTAATGAGCTTGATGACCAGAGGAGGGGTGCTGTATGGTAAAGAGGAGACGCACATATATGAACATTATTATTTTCTGGTTGTATTCCAAATAAGCCTAAAAGCATTGTATACAGACCTGCTATTTCGTCTGGATCTCCTTCTACTAAACCTCGTTTAACACCTTTAGGTCTTCCAGTGGTCCCAGATGTATAGTTCATTACACTACCAGGGTATCTTTCTTCAGGAGCTTCAAGTGATTGGCCTTCAATTAGTTTAAAAAAAGGTTGAAAACCTTCTAATTTACCTATGCTTATAAGCCCTTTTGGATTAAAGCTAGCTTCAGAAGCAGCAGCAATGCATGTGTCAGCAAGCTCTATATTTTCAGAGGATCCAAAAAATATTTTAGCCTCACTATCTTTTAAAATGTAAGCAATTTCTGGGCCAGCTAAATGCCAATTAATTGGTACTATATAAATACCGGATTGAGCACAAGCTAAATTAATCGCATAGTACTCAGCGCAATTCTGAAGAACAATTGCTACACAGTCGCCTTTTTTTAAACCAAGCGACCTGAGTCCATGAACAACCTGATTAGCTAACCCATGAAGCTCTCCTCTTGACCATTCTTTTCCTTGTGGATCAACTAAAGCTAATTTATCTGGCTCTCTTTTTGCAATATTCCAAAATCCTATTTCTGACATATATTTTTCATAGTTATGAATGGTTCGATATAATCATAATAAAGAGGTAATGTACATGACTAAGGATTTCAAACCTTCAGACTTATTATCCAGTGTTGAGCTTCATGAGTTAAAGCAAAAGCACGACTGGATAAATGCCTGCTATTTATTACTTAACTGGTTGCAAATTTTTCTTTGTATGACTTTTGTTTACTTCTTTCCTTCTTTTTTAACTTTTTGTTTAGGAATTATAGTGATAGGTAGCAGACAATTTGCTTTAGCAGTTTTAATGCATGAAGGTGCTCATAATCTATTATTTAGAAACCCAAGGATTAATGATTGGATAACTCAATGGTTTTGTGCTTATCCTATCTTTAACGATAATCAGCCATATAGGTCATATCATCTTCTCCATCATAGATACACAGAGACTTCAAAAGACCCTGATCTTTCTTTAAGTGCTCCCTTCCCAATAAAACGGGCTAGCTTTGCAAGAAAGGTTTTTAGGGATATAACTGGATTAACAGGCTTAAGAAGGTACAAAGCAACTTTTAGATCAATTGTGTATGATCTAAATGAAGGAAAA
>Ga0257111_1000837_pt1 | contig 12713 bp, 8 predicted proteins | sample LP_taG_6_FD_191567 | JGI IMG/M metagenome (GOLD analysis project Ga0257111, IMG submission 191567) | Marine microbial communities from Northeast Subartic Pacific Ocean, Canada - LP_J_2015_P26_500m | ecosystem: Environmental > Aquatic > Marine > Oceanic | place: Canada: Northeast Subartic Pacific... | reverse complement strand
AGCGATCGACCTAGCAAGGCAGAAGGCCGACTACTTTGGCTATGACGGGGTTAGGTACGATGCCCTCCTCGATCAGTACGAGACGGGGTTGACGGTTGCCAAGGTGGATCCACTGTTCGCGGGACTTCGTGATAGCGCCGCACCCCTAGTCAGGGCGGTCGTGGAGAAGGGCGTGCGCCCTGACATGTCATGGGTCGAGGGCAACTCCTGGTCACAGCCGAGTCAGGAGGCTTTGAGCCAGAGCGTGTCCGAGGCTATAGGATTCGACTTCGAGGCGGGGCGTCGCGACGCATCTACACACCCATTTTGCGGCGGGCCGAATCCCGATGACGTTCGCTGGACGACGCGCTACAACGAATCCGATCCCTTCGGATCCCTGTACGGTTCGATGCACGAGACTGGTCACGGAACGTATGAACAGGGACGTCGACGTGACCTCGACTTCCAGCCCGCCGGAGAGGCAAACGGATTGGGCGTCCACGAAAGCCAGAGCAGGCTGTGGGAAAATCAGGTTGGGCGCTCGAGGGAGTTCTGCGAGTGGGTGCTGCCGCTTTGGCAGCAGCACTTCCCGGAAAACATGGAGGGAGTGTCTGCCGACGACCTGTGGCAGGCTGTCAACCTCGTCGAGCCCAGCTTGATTCGAGTTGAGGCTGACGAGGCGACGTACAACCTCCACATCATGATTCGCTATGAGATAGAGAAGCGATTGATTTCCGGTGAGCTCGAAGTAGACGATTTACCCGATACCTGGGACGACATGTACGAGGAGTTCCTAGGTGTTCGCGCGCCAAACCGCGCCCTTGGCGTTCTTCAGGACATCCACTGGTCAATGGGTGCTTTCGGCTACTTCCCAACCTACACGCTTGGCAACCTGTACGCCGCACAACTGCTGGTCGCCGCTCGCAAGGACATGCCCGACCATGATGAGAATATGCGGCGAGGAGAGTTCGCCCCCCTGCTAGCATGGATGAGGGAGCGCATTCACCAGCGTGGCAGCATACTTGAGCCGGCCGACCTCGTCGAGGAGGCCACAGGCTCTCCGCCGTCACCCGACGCCTTCGTCGACTATCTGCACGACAAGGTCGAACGGCTTTACGGCGTAACATCTTGAGACGGAGCGCGGAAACCCCGATAGCGAGGACGTCGGTGGCAGTCCATGGCAAGTCGGGGGCTGCACCACTTCGCATCATTCGTACGCGAGATGAACGGGGCGTGCACGTTGCTGAGGATATTCGGGGACAACCTCGTGGCTGGAACTCGTCTAGGCGATCTAGCCTGTTGGAGTATCAGCAGCGGATTGGAGAGATGGAAGGTTTTCATGGAAGGACCGTGCTCTGACTGCGACCTAGAAGAGAATTTGCTGTGTGTTTCGGAGTCGGACAATCTTCACGCAGTTGACGTGAGGACAGGGGAGTGTCTTTGGAGCAGCGAGCTTGTGGGTTCGAGCGACTTCGTGAGAGTCTCTGGGGGTGAGGTCTGGGCTACCTCATCAGTCTACACCATAGAGATTCAAGATTACTCTCAGGCGGCTGTATGGCTCTTTGACATCAAGGGACGGCTCCAAGACAAGTGGGGAGTCGATGGCAGAGCCTGGTTCCTCGCTGCCAAATCTAATCTTGCCATCATTGGACTCAGTAGACCGAGATGCGGCTATGCTAACATGTCCCTTGGTCATGACCCCACGTACATCCCCCTAGATTACAACAGCCCGATTACCACCGGAGCAGTCTCGGAGGAAGGTGCCCTGTATCTAGGTCACAGCGATGGGGGGGTTAGTGAAATTATTGGGGAAGAGGTCGCCTCGCACAACGCTGGATCATCCCCCGTTACCTCCTTGGCCATTGGCGAGGATTGGGTAGCGGGTCTCGAATCGGGACAAGTGATCTCCGGTCCCTCCCTTGGCGGTTGGTCCGTCGATTTAGGTAGATTGGTAGACGTGGTTGCCTTGGGCCCCTCACTGAGTGGCAGGAGATGCGTGTGGTCGTCATCTTGGTCCGAGGGAGCCAAACTGACGCTGCTTGACGAGGATAGCGGTGCTACTCAATTTGAGGTCAACCACGACTTTCGTATCGAGGAAATTTGCTCGACGGAAGGAACGATTGCTCTCGGCGATTCTGAGGGCAATGTATTCCTTATCGAAGAGGCGGTTTTCCGACGTCGCTTCGAACAGGTGGGAGAAGACGTTGAAGAGGACCAAAAAAGGACACTGCTAAGACGTCGGATTCGCAGTCTCCGACAAGGATGATTTGCAGTGGAAATCACCTCTGTAGGACCCTTGTTTCCGTTGTACTGCGGCTATAATCGCGAAACGTTTATGTGCCGGTCACTCGCCTGTTGACCTTGCCGCTCCGGGGGAGTGGTGTGAGGGCGCTTCGGCGCGACTCGCGGGCCACAAAAACCGAACCCCGAAGCCGGGGTGGTGAACCGAGATCTGAAAGGAAATCGGGGAGAGAGCCGGAGCGTCTGTGGACGTGAAGGTGGAGCAGCGACGAAATCGGAGGAACCGGAGAGAACTGGACGCAAGGAAAGGGAAGGAAGGAGAGAGCGAGAGAGAAGTTGCGGAGATACGCGCGCGTAGGGAGTACTGAAAAAAACCTGGGTCGCGAGAGTGAGGAACGAAGTGGAGAGAACTGGACGCAAGGAAAGGGAAGAAAACGGAGGGAAACACTAGGGCAACAAGGGCGGGGAGACCCGTGGAGGAGCCAGTATCGAACCGTGGAATGAAATGGTGAGAGCCAAGACGGGAAGCGGAGACGGAAAAAGGGGGAGCGATCCCCAATAAGTCGGAAAATGACGAAAGAACCCTAGAGGTTCCGGAGTCTTCTACCCGGGGAAACCTGGGCCTACGGGCCCGGGGGACACCCGGACCCTGCGGAGTTAACAGAGGGGGATGCTCCCCCATGTGCAGAACCCTCTGTTGCTCCCACCTGTACCGCGCGGTACGAACTTCGGCCCATGTCATCAGTACTACAATGGTTGCGGAGCATTTCGCTTCGCTCACCCACATTTTGGGAACCAAGGGGGAGCGCCGTCAAGCGCTTGGTCCTGTCATTTGATCCGCCTTCACCCACTCGTCAAATTGCTCGTCGGTCAACATCTCAAGCTCGAGTGCGCTCTGCCTCAATGTGAGGTCTTTCTCATGCGCGTTCTTGGCTATCTTGGCGGCGTTGTCGTAACCGATATGAGGATTGAGCGCTGTTACGAGCATCAGTGAGTTCTCTAGGTGCTCGGCAATTTTTCCCTCGTTGGCTATGAGGCCAATCACACACCTGTCTGCAAACGAGCGGCAGGTGTCTGAGACGAGTCGGACGCTATGGAGCAGATTGTGAATAATCATTGGCTTGAACACATTGAGTTCGAAGTTGCCTTGGCTACCACCAATCGAAATAGCGGTGTGATTGCCCATAATCTGGCAGCATACCATCGTCATCGCCTCTGACTGCGTGGGGTTCACCTTCCCAGGCATGATGCTCGACCCTGGCTCATTGGCGGGCAGCGCCAACTCCCCGAAGCCACAGCGTGGGCCCGAACCGAGCCACCTGATGTCGTTCGCAATCTTCATCAGCGAAACGGCTAGGGTATTGAGCGCTCCAGATGCCGCAACGATTGCGTCGTGTGCGGCGAGCTGTGCGAATTTGTTCTCAGCACTGATGAAAGGGAGTTCGGTCTTCTCTGCAATCCTATGCGCTACTTGGTCGGCAAAGTTCGGATTCGTGTTCAGACCGGTACCCACCGCTGTTCCACCAAGAGCCAGCTCGAAGAGGTCCAAGAGTGCATGCTCTACCCTAATGACATCGGCGTCCAGCATGGCAACGTATGCACTGAACTCCTGACCTAGCGTCAAAGGCACTGCATCCATCAGGTGGGTCCTGCCGATCTTTACTATCCCTCCGAACTCGTTCACCTTTTTTGCGAGGGCTGACCGAAGGTGCGTGACTGCAGGTAGTAGGACGTGGTGTATCTCCTCGGCCGCGGCGATGTGCATTGCCGTTGGGAAGGTATCGTTGCTCGATTGGGCGTGATTGACGTGGTCGTTGGGGTGAACGGGGGTCTTACTACCAAGCTCGCCACCTGCCATCTCGATGGCCCTGTTTGCGATGACCTCGTTGGCGTTCATATTGGTCTGCGTCCCGGAACCAGTCTGCCACACTCTCAGTGGGAAGTGCACGTCAAGTGAGCCAGAGATGACCTCGTCACAGGCGGCTACGATCAAATCCCCAGTCCCTGGGTCCAACTCTCCGAGACCTACGTTAATCTCTGCTGCGGCTTGCTTGAGAATCCCGAAAGCCCTGATTACCGATCGAGGCATGGTGTCCTCGCCGATGTCGAAATTCATCAGCGATCGAGCGGTCTGGGCGCCGTAGTACCTGTCAGCAGGGACTTCGACGTCGCCCATCGTATCCTTCTCCATTCGAGTTTGGTCTGGTGCAGCCCGTGCTTGCCTAGGCCCGGAATCCGAATCTGCCCTGCTGGATTCCTTGCGTCCAGCCAGCGAGCCCTCGATCATCCTAGAGACTGTTGCTGAGCGTCCGCTCTCGCGTCCCTTGCCGACCCTCGCATCGAGCCGGAGGGCCAGTTCCTCTGGTACGCTGATGGTGATGATTCGGCGGTTGCCTGCGCGGTGCTTCGCCATGCCGTTCGTCATTAATTAGTAATTAATAAATATTATTGTAGGTGGGTTGGTACAATTAGTAATTAATAAATATTATTGTAGGTGGGTTGGCACATCATAGTCGCTCGACCCTGATAATCTGCTGTGGAGTGGTGGGTCTGTCACCTGGGAGAGTCGGAGTGGACTCGATTGCTCTAACTACATCCATTCCCTTAGCTACCTCTCCGAAAACAGCGTGATTGCCGTCCAGCCAAGGCGTTGGCACGGTTGTCAGGAAGAACTGCGATCCTCCCGTGTTGGGCCCTGCGTTAGCCATCGAGAAAAGCCCCGGACGGTCGTGCCTCTTTGCTAGCGCCGAGGGCTCACATGGGATTTTCCAGCCGGGCCCACCAGTACCAGCGGCCCTGCTGTTAGGGTCGCGCGAGAGTGGGCATCCACCTTGGATCATGAAGTCCTTGATGACGCGGTGGAAGTGCAACCCGTCGTAGTAGCCGTCATCGACGAGCCTCAGGAAGTTACCTGTGGTATCGGGGCAGTCCTCGGTGTAGAGTTGTATGTCCATATCCCCCGCGCTCGTCGTCATTCTAATCAGTGTCATGCCACCAGGGCGGTGCTGCAAGTCCAATAGGGTATGGTTCAGCACCGTAGGCTCAGGCTACTACCGAACCGGGCAGGGTTCCCTCGGGGAGCTTCAGCAGACGTACGGTGCCGTCCGGATCCAGCGCCCCGAGCACTAGGAACTGCGAAACGAACCCCGTCGGTAGAGTCTTGTTTCCCAAGTTGATGGCGCCTACGACCATCTTGCCGATGAGCTGCCCGCGGGTGTAGTTGGTGATCTGAGCTGAACTCCAAAGCTTGCCGATCACGGGGCCGAAGTTCACTCTGATCTTGTATGACGGCTTGCGCATCTCGGGAAAATCCTGAACCTCGTCAATAATGCCAGTGCGCATGTCGACCGAGAAGAACTCGCCAATCCCGATGTACTCCTTTCGCTCCATCTTCGATGGGTGGTAGGGCTCGGTCTCGGAGTCAATCTCATGCTGCCCCATCTCATCCACCCGTCACGTCCGACTTCACAAGCATGGGGATTAGTTCTATGCCAATCTCATCGAAAGCCTCGAGGCCCCCCTCCTCTCGGTCAAGAATGGTGATACAGGCAGCGACCTCGCAACCCATCTCGGTGAGGCGTTCCGCGGCCTTGAGGGCGGACCCACCCGTGGTAGTCACGTCCTCCAGTAGAACCACCCGGTCTCCCTCGTTGAGACTAGATCCCTCGATTCCAGGTGGATTGCCGGTCTTCCTTCCACCCCTTCCCTTGGGCTCCTTGCGGACGATGAAACCACGCAGGCCAGAACCCTTGCCTGCCTTGGCGATGGCGATTCCAGTCAGAGGAACTGCTCCGAGCTCGAGGCCGCCAATCGCATCGACCTGTCCGACCCGCTCGATTGCGGCGTGCATTAGGACGCCTAGCAAGTGAGCGCACTCGGGGTCCATCATGACTGGCTTCATGTCGAAGAAGTGGCGGCTCTGACGCCCGCTCGCGAGCGTGAATGGCTCGTCTTCGGAGTGGAGGTAGGCTAGGTCACGGACCCTATCGACGAGTCGCTTCCTCGCTTCCTCCTCGGTGGTAGACGCCATCTCTCTCTTGTCTTGGCCTGACTGGAGTCGGATGAAGGTTGCCTTCGCACGAGGGAGAATAGAACAAGATGGCGGTCAATGTTCTTGAACGGCCTCGTTCGATAGGTGGATACTCGCAGCGGAGCGTGTAGCAATGTCAGAAGGGGCAGCAGAAGTGGTCATCGACTCCCAGCGTCTGGAGGACGAGCACGAGGCATACCAGAATTGGCTGGACGAGCGAATTGAGGAGGTCTATGCCGTAGCCTCCCTAGCCAAGGCCAAGGGACTCGATTTCAAGGACACAGTGGAGATACCTAGGGCTGCTGACCTTGCCAGCAGGACCGAGAAGCTGCTCGAAGACCCTTATCTATATCCAAATCCCAATGATCGCAATCTGGAGCCCCTGAGAATCGAAAGTCTGCTCCGTGACCTTCTCGATGCCCATGACCGGGAGACGGCTGCAATCATGATTTCACTGTCTGTGACTCGTCAGATGTACTCCAAGACCGGAGACAAGAGGAGATCGGTCGACTCTGGTTTGAGGGTGGGCCTCGCTGTTCTTACAGAGGCCGTCCTAGTCGCACCACTGGACGGAATTGGTGATGTGAGGATCCTCAACAACGCAGATGGATCGGAGTTTCTCTCGATTGATTTCTGCGGGCCGATCAGGGCAGCGGGAGGGACCGCTCAGGCGCTCGGCGTTCTGATTGGTGATATTCTGAGGCGCGAACTTGGCATAGGACGTTACTATCCGACGGTGCCAGAAGTCGAGCGTGTGAAGGAGGAGTTCGGCCTATATCGCATGAATCTGCAGTACAAGCCGCCACCGGAGGAGACCGACCTCATCGTCAACGCCTGCCCGGTGATGATCAACGGAGAGGAGACGGAGAGGGTGGAGTGCGCCGGATACAAGGAGGTCAGGAATATCGTGAACGAGAACGGTTCCTATCGGACACGCGTCCGTGGCGGTGTCATGCTCGTCATTGGTGAGGGGTTGTGCCTGAAGGCGCCAAAGATCCAGACCCATACCGAGCGTCTCCAAGTACCTGGATGGGAGTTCATCTCGCAGTTCGCCGATAAGGGAGAGTCGTCAGGCGCCGATGAGACATCAGTCAAGCGCCGTGTCATCCCGAAGCAGAATCGGTACATGGGTGACGTGATTGCGGGCAGGCCGATTTTCGGTGAGCCTGGAGAGCCTGGTGGATTCAGATTGAGGTATGGGAGGAGTCGGGTCACCGGGCTTGCTGCAGCAGGCCTCAATCCAATCACAATGGAAGCGATGGGGGGCTTCTTGTCGGTTGGCACACAGATGAAGATAGAGGGGCCGGGCAAAGCCTGCGCAGTCACCCCTTGCATCGATATCGAGGGGCCGACTGTGCTCCTCGAAGACGGTTCCTTCCTTAGAACGAGGACCTTGGAGGAATGGAGAGAGTATGAGGACAGGGTGGTCTCGATTTGGGATTCAGGCGAGATTCTGCTAGGCTTCGGCGAGTTCCTCGAGAACAACAAGAGCCTAGTCCCGGCACCATACTCGAAAGACTGGTGGAGCTCGGACGTGGCCGAGGCCCTTGACCACCATGACAAGGTTGAGGTCTTCGCGAGCCTGCTTGGAGTCGATAGGAGCAAACTTCCTCCTGGCCTCCCTTTCAACGGGGCCATCAACAGAGGCGGGGAGGACCCAGTCAATCGGGCCTGGCGCCGTAGGGACTGGTTCTCTTACCTACGAGACGTTGAATTGACGTGGGTTCAGACGCGCGAGGTCTCGGAATCCTTCGGAGTCGCGATACCGCCTCCTTGGAACCTCTGGTGGTCGGATCTTCCAATCCAGTTCCTGCCAGCGCTAATTGAGTCTCTCGTAGGCATCAGTGCGAACAACGACGGTTCGCTCACGTTGGAGGGAGTCGTTGAGGGATGGCCGTTTGACCTAAGTGACGACGAATTGGGGCTCGGTGCTCCCCTGTTGGACGAGTGGCCTAGGTGGACGGAGGTACGAGGGCACGGGGTGGTGAAATCTGCGCTCATGACGCTTGGCATTGAGCATCGCCACGACGGTTCTGACATTGTCATCCAAGCCAATTGGGAAGGTCTCGTGGAAGGTCTGGGGTTGGAGGTCGCTGATGGGAAAATACGTCAGAGGGTCGAAGCAGCCCCTCACATCGATGAGGCCTTCGAGCGGACTCGTGCCGCGTTGTCCAAGGTTCTGGAAGGGGAACCGACGGACGGGGGGCGAACAGTTGAGTGGTGGCGCGCTAGAAGTACGCTGGACGACTACGAGGTCGAGCGCTCCCTGATGGTAGTTAGGAAGGTTTCCGACCTTCGTTGGGAGGATGCGGTTCCTAGCAGGATTGGCGCGCGCATGGGGAGGCCCGAAAAATCCGGGATCCGTGAGATGAAACCGCGTGTACACTCCATCTTCCCGATTGGAGAGAGTGGGGGGCCACAGCGACTAATCTCCCATGCCTCGGCCAGAGGCTCGATTAGAGTAGATATGGGCCCACGCTTCTGCGAGGCCTGCGGTCGCGAGTCTCCTCACCTGACGTGCCACAACAGACCTGACCCGAACGAGCCTGTGGAGTGTGGTGGCAGAACAATGAAGCCCGAACGCGCGAAAAAGAGGGGTTATTCTCGTAGAAAGGGTGAGCGAACAACAGTCAACCTGAGTTCTATAATGGAGGTCAAGAGGAGGAAGTTGGGACTTGAGCACCTTCCTGAGAAGATAAAGGCTGTAAAGGGACTATTCTCAATTGAGCAAACTCCGGAGCCTCTTGAGAAGGGTATATTGCGAGGCAAACACGGAATCTCAGTGTTCAGGGATGGAACCGCACGATATGATATGAGCGACGTTCCCGTGACTCACTTCCGCCCTAGTGAAATCGGAACTCCATGGAAGGAATTGGTGAAGCTGGGCTACACTCACGATATCCGCGGGACTAAGATTGGTTCCGACGAACAGATGATCGAGTTGCTACCACAAGACTTCATTCCCTCTAGGTTGGCGGTAGAGCACCTGCTCTCGACGTGCGCCTTTGTGGACGACCTGCTCGTCAGGTTCTATGGGATGGAGGCTTTCTACCGAGTGAAGAACGCGCAGGACATCGTAGGTCACATTGCCATTGGCCTCGCTCCGCACACCTCGGGTGGGGTTGCCTGCCGCATCATAGGGTGGACGGAGGCATCGGCGGGCTACGCCCATCCACTATTTCACGCTGCGAAGAGGAGGAACTGCGATGGTGACGAGGATAGCATCATGATGCTCCTAGACGGACTGCTTAACTTCACCAAAGAGATTCTTCCCGATGGCAGGGGGGGGAGGATGGATGCCCCACTGGTTCTCACTACTCGACTGAACCCTAGTGAGATCGACAAGGAAGCATTGAACGTCGACTGCTCTTGGAGCTACACGAGGGCTTTCTACGAGGCGACGCTCTCACAGCCTCACTCGCGCGATGTCAGGAATCTAGTGGATTTGGTTGAGGACAGGCTCGGTACCATCGGTGACCTGCGCGGGTATGGTTGGACTCACGATTCCGGCCCACTGGATGCGGGCCCGCAGAACTCGGCATACAAGACGCTGGTCACGATGAAGGACAAGCTGACCTGTCAGCTGGAGCTTGGAAGGGTACTGCGTTCGGTCAATGTCGATGTGGTAGCCAAACAGGTCATCGAATCGCACTTCCTTCCCGATATGAGAGGGAACATGATGGCCTTCACGAGACAGAAGGTCCGGTGCGTGAAGTGCGGCAAGTCGTATCGCAGGATGCCGCTAGCTGGTAAATGCATCGAGGAGTATTCGCGGAGGTCTAGCGGATTCTCTGGCGTGGGGAATAGCGAGAGTTCAATGTGCGGGGGCAATGTAGTGCTCACAGTCTCAGAGGGAGCGGTTAGGAAGTACATCGAGATTACCCAGAACATAATGGAGGATTACGGGATTGACGATTACACCAAGCACAGGGTGGGCTGGATGAAATCGAGCGTAGACTCACTATTCACTAACGACCGCGTCACCGTAATGACGCTCGAGGATTTCATCTGACTAGGTCATGCTGGCGAGGATGCCCATGGGGTCACCGATTAACAGCAATGGTGCGATTGCGAAGAAGAGATAGACGATGAATGGGTGCTTTGTGGCAATCCAGGCGCTTTCAACGCCGTGGGACTGGAGTTCCTCGAGTCTCTCTGCGAACTCCTCCACAGTCGGCGTGGTGGCGTCGGGAAGGAAGCGGTTGACGATACGCGAGTCAGCGTCATCGTCGCTCGGAATTACCTCAGTCAGCAACCACACTGGCTTCCCTCCGATGTCCTCGATGGGTCTCTTGGTGGCGTGCCAAGCCATCTTTAGGTCTGCTCTCGACACTATGTTGCCCCTCATCGCGTTCTGGAGGATGAGAATCGGCGGGGCTAGGAGGAACACGGCGGAGGCCCAAAGGAACATCACCATCGAGGGGGGGAGTTTGAACAGCGTTTCCTCGGGAGCGAACAGCGGCTCGGGTAAGAAGGCCCAGGAGGGCATGAGGACTGTCAGCAGGATTAGCGCCTTCGCATCGGCACCGCCCTGTATCAGCCCGAAGCGCCAGGCAGATAGGTAGACCAGAACGGTGAGAAAAGCGCCGATCATCGACCACCAAAGGGTAGTCTCAGGGGACTCCTCGCCGAGGACGAGCAAGACGAAATCCGGGTTCGCGTGCTGCGATGCGCCACCGAAAAGGCCTACCATGCCAATGAGATACAACACTGCAAGAGCGATTTGTTTCTGTTCCCACTTGGGAATGTCCCTCGGATTAGGAGCATCGAGCACCGCCAGCGAGGATATGGCCAGCAGTGCGGCGATCATGTAGAAGTTCGAGGCCGTTGTCTCGAGAATCACCATCTCAGAGATCAGCAGTATCGTTACCGGTGCGGACCAAGTCATCCAATGACGATCCTTCACAGTCAGGGATACGTAGTCAGAGCGGGCAGCGAAACCGAGGCAGCAGATCAGGACAAAAACTCTGAGCCAAGCCAGCATCGAGGTCCCATCCATGCTCTGAGGCTCTGATGCTATGAAATCAAGGCTTCCATCATCGTTAACTCGTTCTGAAGAGACCGACGGACTGCTCCAGCAGCCACGCACTGAAACCGTTGGCTATTCCCGCGACCCACATCATCTGGATCATCTGGCCTATGACTAGGGTCGTGCCACCACCTCGAATCCTAGCTGTGATTAGACCTAGAACGATGATGGTGATGATTACGAGGAACGAGCCCATGAACTGGAAAATCATGATGTTTTGTGCGACGCCCCCAGTCTCGGCCAGCACCGGCAGAGCGACGTCGACGCCGCCCGCAGCGGTGCCTACCTCGCCACCGCTGTCGACGAGCCCTTGGGCGACTTGTGCAATCGTCTCGCCTAGCCCGGAGATAATCGAGGTCGTGATGTTTATGGCGATGATCATGGCAATGAGGAGCCCGTAGGAGACGCTGCGCATGACTTGGGCGGAGATTTGCCGTCTCTGCCGCAGGCCGAGGATGTTGGTCGTGCTCTGGGAGACCAGATCACCCACGCGGCCGGCCTCGCCGGTGGAGGAGGAGCCCTCGATGAACACCCTAGTGAACCTCGAGACGAGCATGGAGTTGTTGTCCGCGGCGAACCAGTCCCAGGAGTAGTCGCTGTCGATTCGCATCGAGAGGCGCTTCTCGAGATTGGCGATCGAATCGTCCAGCGCCCCGAAGTCGATGCCCGCCAGCGCCTTGACCATGGCGCTGGGCTCCTGGGCCCTCGCCTGCGCGGTACCGCCGAAAGCGCGAATGAACTCGGGGAAGGCGTCGTCTCGCCGTCGAACGCGAGTCTCCTCTTGGACAGTGAGCAGGGCCGGGGCCATCAAGGGCGACATCATTGCCGCTATCACAATCAGTCCGATGTAGTTCCAGTTGCCGAACAGCCAACCGGTGCCGACGAAGATGAACGTCCCCATCAACAACAAGGCCTCGATTCCGCCAAGTATTGCGGCGAAAATCCAAGCCCTCCGCAGATCTATGGCCTGCTCGGTGTTGAAGCCGTGCTTGGCGAACAAGTCCTCGTCGGGTATTACTAGGGTGAACAAGTACCAAGCACCTATCTGGAGTCCTGCGAACAGCCCCCCTGCCATCAGAACCCAACGGGCGCGGATGATGGACACGAAGATGTTGTCTGTCTCTCCGCCAACCTGGAAGAGGATGAGGTGCAGCCCGGCGACGACGAGGAGGAGGAGTCCGGTGGTGGTCAGCGAGACGAAGGTCTCCCTGAGCGTGTCCAGTTGTTCGATCCTGGCATCGTAGAGGGTGTTGTAGTTCTGCTCGAAGGTGTCGTTCTCGCTCTTGAAGAACTCGCCGATGGGCTGGCCCACCTCGACGGAAAACGCCATCCTGTCGAGGAAGTCGCTCCAAATCGCCGATGGGCTCTGACGCCCTATGATCCTCGCAGCCTCGGGGAGGTTGGTGTGCCACTTGGTCACGAGCGTCTCTATGG